>Ga0315909_10004145_pt1 | contig 17234 bp, 16 predicted proteins | sample LakEriMetagenome_11_FD_203527 | JGI IMG/M metagenome (GOLD analysis project Ga0315909, IMG submission 203527) | Freshwater fungal communities from buoy surface, Lake Erie, Ohio, United States - Buoy 2 MA125 | ecosystem: Environmental > Aquatic > Freshwater > Lake | place: USA: Lake Erie, Ohio...
ACAATTTCTGGTGGATATTTAAACTGTACATTTCAAGGTTGTTCTTTTATTGGTGGTGGACGTAGTAACGTTGCTTCAGGATGTACGTCATCAGTTGTTGGTGGATTTAGAAATACGTCACAAGGTGCTCATAGTTTTATCGGAGGTGGTATTTGTAACAATCTTTGTAACACAACAAGTGCCTGTTTAGCAACAGGTTCAGTAATTGTTGGAGGTGTTGGTAATAATACATCAGGAGGAACATTTTCATTAGCATCTTGTACATTTACAGTTGCTCCAACTTTGATTAGTGGGTGTACCTACACGTTTATAGGTGGTGGTTTTCAAAACAGGGTTACAGGTTCAACATCATTAGTTGTTGGTGGTAGTTGTAACGTTGCTGGTGGAGCGTGTTCATTTATAGGTGGTGGATTTTGTAATTCAGCATTACTTGGGTCGACATCAGTTGTTGGTGGCGGTTGTAACGTAGCTACCGGACCTTACTCTTTTATCGGAGGTGGATTTAGTAACACTGCGTCATCATATTCAACAATCTCAGGAGGTAGGTCAAATGTTGCATCTAATCTGTTTTCGACAGTATCTGGAGGTTATAGTAACCAAGCATCCCAAGTAAGAGCAACGGTTGGTGGTGGAGAATGTAATAGAGCAACAGCTGCATTTGCGTTTGTTGGTGGTGGTACGGGTAATACTTCAACAGGATTTTATTCATTCATTGGTGGTGGTGTAGGTAATCGAACTTGTAGTAGTACTTATTCTCCAGTCGTTGTCGGAGGTGAATCAAATGTCATTAATGGTAACCACTCAACAATAGTCGGTGGTTTTGGAAATTTAGTATCCGCAAATTGTTCGTTTATTGGTGGAGGTACTTTAAATACAACAAGTGCAAGTGTATCAACTGTAAGTGGTGGACGTAGTAACACTGCAAGTGGCTGCTACTCAACCGTAGGTGGTGGTCAAACTAACACCGCGAGTAATGGTAGGTCAACCATAGGTGGTGGGGCTAGACATACGGCCAGCGGTTCTTATTCGACAATAGGTGGAGGTTTTTGTAACATTGCAAATGGTACAGTATCATTTATTGGAGGTGGAGCTAATAACATCTCAAGTGGTAATACATCAACTATTGCAGGTGGATGTCGAAATAACTCAGGTGGAATTTTGTCATTCATAGGTGGTGGTAGTGGTAACACAATTACAACATCAGGGTCAACAATAGGGGGAGGTATCGCAAATTCCTCATCCGGTAGTAATTCAACCGTAAGTGGTGGATATTGTAACATTGTAAGTAGTAATTGTTCGTTCATTGGTGGTGGACAATTTAACTGTGCGACACAAGCATTTTGCGGGTTCCAAGTTGTTGGAGGAGGATTGTGTAATCGAGCAACAGGACAGTACGCATCAATTCTTGGAGGAAGATTAAATACATCATCAAATTTTTATTCAACAGTAAGTGGGGGATATAAAAATACAAGTAGTAATTCTTATTCTGCAGTTGGTGGAGGAATTTGTAATACAGCAAGTGCTTCAGGTTCAGTTATTGCCGGTGGTAAAGAAAATAATGCAACTAATAGTTCGGCAGCAATTGCGGGTGGACGTTTCAGTACCGCAAGTGGAACTTATTCATTTATTGGTTCAGGATATCAAAATATTTCAAGTGGAGATTATTCGGCGGTAGTTTCAGGTAATGGTAGTAGGTCAAGCGCGGTATATTCATTTATTGGGACAGGTATTTTAAACTGTGCTGGAGGTAACCATAGTTTTATTGGAGGAGGTTCATATAATATTATTTGCAACACTACAAGTGCGTGTTTAGCCTTTGGTTCCGCAATTACAGGTGGTTTTGGTAACAACACTTCAGGTGGTACATATTCTTTAGCGACTGGACAATTTTCAGTCGCACCAACTTGTTTAAATACTTCTCAATTCACATTTATAGGTGGAGGTATTCAAAATAGAGTTTCAGGTTCAACATCATCAGTAGTTGGTGGTAGTTGTAACGTTGTAGGTGGAGGGTTTTCATTTATTGGTGGAGGTTTTTGTAATATAGTTGTTTGTAGTAATTCAACTATTAGTGGAGGTTACAAAAATACAATTAGTGGAGGATACGCAAACAGCTCAACGATAGGTGGAGGAAAAAGTAATACAGTATCGGGAGCCTACGCAGTAGTTGGTGGAGGTTTAACAAATAGTGCATTAAATACAAATGTTACAATTGCTGGAGGTGGTGTAAACTGTGCAGATTCTTCGGGAGCGTTTATTGGTGGAGGATGTACAAACTATTCATCGTCATCAAACACCGTGATAGGTGGAGGTAGAAGAAACATTACATCGGGTTCGACATCAACAATAAGTGGAGGTTATAAAAACTGTGTTGGTGGTAACTGCGCATCTATAGGTGGTGGTACATTAAATCTTGCCAATGGTAACACATCAACAATTAGTGGTGGATACAAAAATATTGCAGGAGGGGGAAATTCATTTATTGGTGGTGGACAAGATAACACTGCAAGTGGGTGTAGGTCAACTATAAGTGGAGGTCGTCAAAACACCGCAAGTTTAAGTTTTGCTTTCATTGGTGGGGGAGCGTTTAACACCTCAAGTAGTCAGTACTCAACTATTAGCTCCGGACTACAAAACACTGCAAGTAATGCTTACTCATTCATTGGTGGGGGAAGGCTTAACACCTCAAGTGGTTTTTACTCAACTGTAAGTGGAGGACTATCTAACACTGCAAGTAGTTCTATATCAACCGTAAGTGGTGGACGAAATAATACTGCTGGTGGGGCATGTTCATTTGTTGGTGGTGGTAGTGGAAATACTGTAAGTGCCTCGTTTAGTGCTATTTTAGCGGGTAGTGGAAATACAATTGCTTCAACAGGTACAACAGCATTTATTGTAGGTTCAGATATTACTGCAGATAGAACTTGTACAACATTTGTAAACAACCTATCAATCAAAACAATACCAACTTCATCTGTAGGACTTCCATCGGGTTCAGTTTGGAGTAATTCAGGTGTTTTAAATATTGTCCCATAATAACATTTATTTTTAATTTATTCATATTATGTTTTTCACAAAAACAAACGTATGAATATTATTTTTCAAATAAATGGTGGTATTGGTAAATGTGTTATCGCCACCGCAGTTACTGAGGTGATTAAGAAAAATCATCCTGACTGTAATCTAATAGTAATCTCAGGTTATCCTGATGTGTTTATGAATAATCCTTTTGTTGACCGTTCATTCGCGTTCGGTGAACACAAATATTTTTATTCCGATTATGTTGATGGTCAAAACTTTAAAGTATTTGCCCACGACCCTTATTTGGAAACTGAACATTTAAAACAAGAAGAACACGTTATTGAAACTTGGTGTAAATTGTTTGGTTTAAAGTATGAAGGTGAACAACCAAGAGTTTATTTAACTGAAAGAGAATTACAATTTTATTCTAAAAAATATACAACAGACAAACCAATTATGGTAATTCAGACCAATGGTGGTGTTGAACAAAACTTAAAATATTCTTGGGCTCGTGATATTCCTCACCAAATTGCACAACAAATTGTTGAGAGATTTAAATACGCATATACGATTTTCCATATTAGAAGAGAGGACCAACCTTCGTTAACTGATACTGTAACTATTACAGATAGTTTTAGAGCAATTGCCACAGTAATCGGAATGAGTTCAAAACGTTTATTTATGGATAGTTTCGCACAACATACTGCAACAGCATTAGGACTTAAATCTACAGTGTTATGGGTCGCTAATTCTCCTGTAGTATTTGGATATAATAATAATGATAACATTGTTCATAATCCTTTTACTAAAAAACCTGAGTTAAAAAATTCATATTTAAATAAGTTTAATATTTTAGGCGAACCTTTAGAATTTCCATTCTTTAGTGAACAAGAAATTTTTAATGTTGACGATATTATTAAATCTTTATCTGAAGAAAAATGAATGTACCAATCCCTAAAAAGATAGAAGTCAAAGCGTCTTCAGTCCACGGATTGGGGGTTTTTGCTATTGACCGAATTGAACCTAATGAAGTTATTGAAGTTTGTTATGCAATATTCTTTAAAACAAATTTAGGTGAACATAATGATATATTTTTAAAATATAGATTCGCGTACCCTTGTGGTAATAAACCAACACATTTTGCAATACCATTAGGTTACGGATGTATCTACAATCATAGTGAGAATAATAATGCGTTTTGGACTTGCGACTCAAGTAGTGCACTTTATTATTTTGTGTCAAATCGTATTATTGAACCGGGTGAAGAGATATGTACATCATACGGTGGACCCGATTATTGGAACTCAGTTAAAACAATTATATAATGGAAAAATTATTCTTTCAAAGTTCACTACCAAGAGCTGGTAGTACAATGTTACAAAACATAATGGCTCAAAATCCTGACATTTACGCAACACCTACAAGTGGCGTGTTAGAATTAGTTTATGGGGCTAGAAGTAATTACTCTAATTCACCCGAATTTAAGGCTCAAGACAACGAATTAATGAAAAAAGGTTTTATGTCTTTTTGTCAAAATGGTATGAAGGGGTTTTATGAAGGTATTACCGATAAAAAGTATGTGATTGATAAAAGTAGAGGGTGGGGAATTCATTACGGATTTTTAAGTCAAATATTTGAAGAACCAAAAGTAATATGTATGGTTCGTGATTTAAGAGATATCTACTGTTCTATGGAGAAAAACTTTAGAAAAAATCAAGATAAAGATATGGGAATTGTAAATCACGCAGATTTACAAGGGACCTCAACTCCTAAACGAATTGATATTTGGGCAAATTCTCAACCTGTAGGCATGGCTATTGAGAGATTAACTGAAATTTTTAGACAAGGGATTAATGAAAAAATGTTGTTTATACGGTATGAGGATTTATGTTTATATCCTGAAGCAACTATGTTAAAAATATACAACTATTTGGAAATCCCTTATTTCCAACACGATTTTGAAAACATTGAACAGGTTACAAAAGAAGATGATGAAGTTTATGGTATGTTTGGTGACCATACAATCAGAAAGTCATTAGAGTTAACCCCGTCAACTGCAAATAAAGTTTTAGGGACAGATGTAACTGAATGGATTTACACTAATTACAGATGGTTCTACGATACATTTAAATACGAAAAAAACATATGATTTATTGGTTCACAGGTCAGCCAGGTGCTGGAAAAACAACATTAGCAAATGCGTTAATTGAGAAATGTTCAGATACGTGTATCAACGTAGATGGAGACGGATTACGAGAGTTATTTCAAAACTTTGATTATTCACCTGAGGGTAGAGTTAAGAATATCCAATCTGTTGTCGATTTGGCTCGTTTTTTAGACCATAAGGGATTTACCGTGGTTATTTCAGTAGTCGCGCCTTATAAAGAAATGAGAGACTCTTTAAAGAGAACAAATGAAGTTGTGGAGATGTATGTTCATACAACTGAAATTAGAGGTAGAGAACAAAATTTTGTTAAGGAATATGAACAACCTACTGAAAATTTTATTGATATTGACACCACAAATAAAACTATAGACGAATGTCTTGATTTAATACCTTTTAATAGAAAATGAGTACTTGGGATAAAAAAATTCACGTAGAGTCATCTCTACCTGCAAAAGATGGTCAATACGCAATGTTTGTCGGAAGATGGCAACCTTTACACAAAGGACACCAATCGTTATTTCAAGAAGCATTAAATGAAGGTAAAAATGTTTTGATTTGTATCAGAGATATTCAACCTGATGAAAAAAATCCATATACTGCGGAAGAAGTTAAGAAAAATATTGAAGAACATTATTCAGATATGGGAGAGAAGATAAAAGTCATAGTTATTCCTGATATCTGTTCTATTGAATTTGGTAGAGGTGTTGGTTATAATATTATTGAAAGAATTCCACCTCAAGAAATACACGATATTTCTGCAACTAAAATTAGAGAGGAATTAAGAGCTCAAGGAAAATTATGAAAAACAAAATTAAAAAATTTCAAATTAGATTTAATGTAAACTCAACATCTGATGAAAACAGATGGAGATTGATTGAGGATGGTAATGAAATTTTAATTTCAAATATAATAATTGATGGGCATACATTTACCACAATGGATTGGATACCAGATTTAAATGAGTATAAATGGCATATCAGTTGCGAGGGACATTGTGAGATTAAAGATAACGTGGCGTACGTTACTACAGTTAAAGAAGAAACTGTTATTCTTCGTCACATTTTAAAAACAATTTCTTATAGAATATTTGGTACACTAACAACTGTCACTGTTGCCTTGTCTTGTGGAGTATCTTTACAAATGTCCTCTCTATTAGGTATTGGGGAATTAGTTTTAAAACCAATTATTTATTTCTTCCACGAAAGATTATGGTACAAATACGTTAAAATTAAACGTAAATAAATTTACCTTTTTTATTTTTAATCTAATTTTATTGTATGAAAATTTTTATACAGATTGCGTCATATCGTGACCCACAATTAATTCCAACAATTAAATCTGCAATTGAGACTGCTAAACATCCTGAAAATTTGGTGTTTGGTATTGCAAGGCAATTTCATGCCGATGATAAGTTTGATGATTTATCTGAATATTCAGGTGATGAAAGATTTAGAGTTTTAGATATTCCGTATGAAGAGTCCAAAGGAGCTTGTTGGGCAAGAAATCAAATCCAACAATTATATCAAAATGAAGAGTGGACACTTCAAGTAGACTCTCATATGAGATTTGCTCAAGATTGGGATGTTGAGATGATTAAAATGATTAAAGACCTACAAAAGAAAGGTTATAAAAAACCTCTTTTAACAGGTTATGTTCCATCATTTGACCCTGATAACGACCCTCAATCTCGGGTTATGGAACCGTGGAGAATGACATTTGATAGATTCATTCCTGAAGGGGCTGTTTTCTTTTTACCTGAGGTTATTCCAAATTGGCAAAATTTAACTGAACCTGTAACCGCAAGATTCTATTCCGCACACTTCTGTTTTACATTAGGTAAGTTTTCAAAAGAAGTACAACACGACCCTGAGTTTTATTTCCACGGAGAAGAAATTTCAATTGCCGCAAGAGCCTATACTCACGGATATGATTTATTCCATATGCACAAGATATTGATTTGGCACGAGTATACAAGAAAAGGTCGAACCAAACAATGGGATGATGATAAAGAATGGGTTGCTAAAAATGACTACTGTCACAAAAAGAATAGAAGTCTATTTGGAATGGACGGTGAAAAACCTATGAAGTTTGGTAAGTACGGATTTGGTAAAAAACGTACATTAAAAGATTATGAGAAATATTCAGGATTGTTATTTTCTAAAAGAGCAATTCAACAATGGACAATGGATAAAAACTATCCTCCAAACCCATATCCTTACACATCTGAAGAAGAATGGTTAGATTCTTTCTCTTCAATTTTCAAACATTGTATTGATTTACAATACTCCCAAGTTCCTGAAAAAGACTATGATTTTTGGGTGGTAGCCTTTCACGATGAGAATGATGAAACATTATATAGAAAAGATGCGGACCAAGGAGAAATTGCTCGTATGATGAATGACCCTGATGGTTATGTTAAAATATGGAGAGAGTATAATATGACAACTAAACCTCACCATTGGGTCGTATGGCCTCATTCAATATCTAAAGATTGGTGTGAAAGAATATCTGGAAATATATGATGACAAATAAAATAATAGAATATTGGGATAAAAATATTGTGTCTCGTCATATTGGAACTGAGTTACAATGGTTATTTAAATACTTAAATGAAAATAATATTACTAATGTATCATATATTGATATTGGGAGTAATGTTGGTAAATTTTATGATGAAATTTCTAAAGAATACACTGTAAATAAATGTGTAATGGTTGAACCGTCTGAAAGTTTATTTAAATATATGAATGAAAAATATTCAGGTATTAATTCTATCGAGATGTTTAATTTTGCAATTTCAGATGAAAACGGTTCCTTTGAACTAGATAATTCGGTAACGGTGTCTATTGATTATTTTAATAATATAGGGGTGAATGAGTCAATTAATTTAGGATTATCTAAACTTAGTAAACACAGACCAGGGAGTACTATTTGTTATAGTATGGAATATTTTTTAACAGATATTAATTCAATACCTTTAACTGATATCACATTTATTAAAATTGATAGTGAAAATATGGATTTGCAAATAATCAAAAATATGACTGAATTATTTAAGAAAAATAATATTAATCCATTTATATTATTTGAAAATAATTACCATAATGATATGAGTAGTGATGATGCGAATGAAATTATGAAAAACTTTACATCTAAATGTGGATATGAAGAAGTTGATTTAACATATTCTGGAGATAACTTTATTATGCCAATTAAACGTAAATAAAATGAAAGAAATATATAAAATAATACATAACTTCAAAGTTGATAAGAAATTTTGGACTTATGATAATTTAACAGGTGAAGACTACGATTTTAAAAGGTCAAAACCTGCTCCGTATCTTAAAAAGGCAATTGAGATTGCAAATTACCTACAATTAAAAACCGTTGTTGAGATTGGTTCAACAAGATTATCTGCAACCCAAAGATGTATTGATTATTTTAATGAGGAAAATAACGCTTATTTATCACCACCTTGTTGTTGTGACGGTCACGGTGGATTTTTTTGGGCGGAATACGGATTTGATGTTTATACTGTAGACATCGATGAAAATTGTATTAATGGAGTTAAATGGTCGTATAATAATTTAGGTAGAGAATTACCAAGTAATGTCCATATTAATATCCCAAGAGATGGGATAGAATTTTTACAAAATTTTGATAAGAAAATTGACGTTCTATTTTTAGATGGATGGGATAAAGGTTCTTACGAATATGCTGAAAAACATTTGGAAGCATATGAAGTGGCTAAAGATAAATTATCAGATATTCATTTAATTTTAATTGATGACACTGATTATTTGACAGATGACGGAGGAAAAGATAAACTATTATCACCTAAACTAATTGAGGATGATTATATCCCATTATTTAATGGAAGACAAACACTATTTTTAAAATGGAAAAAGTAATATTAAGTTTAACAACAATACCACAAAGATTAAATTATCATAATGAATCAGGTGGTTTAAAACCGGTAATTGATAGATTATTAAATCTATCATATGGTAATTACGAAATACATCTAAACATACCCTATGTTAACAAAAAAAATCAAAGTGAATATATTATCCCTGATTGGTTAACATCAATAGACAATCCAAAATTAAAAATTTTTAGAACTGATGATTACGGCTCTATTACCAAAATAGTCCCAACATTAATGAGAATTGATGAAAATTCTGACCAAATCATTATCACATTAGATGATGATTTAGAATATATAGACGGGTTTATTGAATATCATTTAGAAAAAAGAAAATTATACTCTGATTGTGCGGTTGGGTTTGCGGGTATTACTGCGGTTGACGGTAGTTGTCATTTTTGTACAACAGTTAATAAAGATGTTAGAGTTAAAATATTAGAAGGATATAAAACTGTTTCATATAAAAGGAATTTTTTTAAAAATGATTTTTTCCAAGACTTTGTTGGTCAATCTTGGAGTGACGATATTATCATATCGGCTTATTTAGGTAAACATAATATTCATAAAATGGTTGTTAATTATAACAGAGATACTGTATTTAATCCTATAGTTGAATCTTTTCCTGTTGTTGGACATTTACCTAATGAATATGGTGGTTGTTATTGGTTTAGAAATGAGCAAATATCGGATAATGCCGACACTTATTATAAATTAGGATATTTGGAAAGATAATATGATAACATTAGTAACAGGTCTTTGGGATTTAAAAAGAGATACTTTAGGTGAGGGATGGGCAAGACCTTTTGAATCCCACTATTTGGAAAAATTTAAACAGTTGCTATCAGTTGATAATAATTTAATTATTTTTGGTGATAGTGATTTAGAAAAATTTGTTTGGGAATATCGTCAACCTGAAAATACTCAATTTATTAAAAGAGAACTTGATTGGTTTAAAAATGAATTTTACGATAAAATTCAAAAAATAAGAACTAACCCAAGTTGGTATAATCAATCAGGATGGTTATCCGAATCTACTCAAGCAAAATTAGAAATGTATAATCCATTAGTAATGTCAAAAGTATTCCTTTTGAATGACGCTAAAATAATGGATAAATTTGATTCTGAAAATTTGTTTTGGATTGACGCTGGTATTTCTAATACCGTCCATATTGGATATTTTACTCACGATAATGTTTTAGAAAAAATATCTAAAAAGATTCAAAAGTTTTCATTTGTTTGTTTTCCATATGATGCTAGTAATGAAATACACGGATTTTCATATCCAAAAATTAATGATTGGGCGGGAAATAATGTGAAGAAAGTAGGTAGAGGTGGATTTTTTGGTGGACCAAAAGAATCAATATCAGACATCAACTCAATTTATTATGGACTATTAAGTGATACATTATCACAGGGATATATGGGAACTGAAGAATCTATATTCTCAATTATGGTATATAAACATTCAAATAAAGTGGATTACTTTGAAATTGAATCAAATGGATTACTTGGAACCTTTTTTGAAAATGCTAAAAATGAAACATTGGAGGTTAAGTCAGAATATGTCCCACCAATAACTGAAAGTACTTTAGACATTTCTAAAACATCATTATATGTGATTGGTTTTAATAGTCCTAAACAATTAGAAACTCTAATAGAGTCTATGACCCAATACGATAAAGATTTTTTAGACAGACCAAAAAAATACTTACTAAACAACTCAACGGACAGAAGTACTGATGAAAAGTACAAAGAATTATGTGATTTACATAATTTTGAAATACTTTGGCCAAAAGAGAACTTAGGTATCTGTGGAGGTAGACAATTTATTGCTGAACATTTTGAAGAAAGTGAAAGTGAGTTTATGTTCTTTTTTGAGGATGATATGTTTTTCTATCCAAAAGAAGGTGAGGTCTGTAAAAACGGATTTAATAGGTATGTTAAAAACCTTTATATTAAATCTCTATCAATTGCAAAAAAATACAATTTTGATTTTTTAAAATTAAATTATACTGAATTTTTTGGTAATAACGGAACACAATGGACTTGGTATAATGTTCCTCAATCATTTAGAGAATCTCATTGGCCAAATAATCAAAAATTACCTCAAATTGGTTTAGACCCAAATTCACCTAAAACAAAGATTACTTCTGTGACTTCATATGAAGGAATTCCTGTTGCTACAGGTGAAATTTATTATTGTAATTGGCCTCAGGTTGTTTCAAAAACGGGGAATAAAAAAATGTTTTTAGATACGACTTGGGCTCACCCGTATGAACAAACTTGGATGAGTCATATGTTTCAAGAGACAATTAAAGGTGAATTAAATCCTGGATTATTGTTGTTAACACCTACAGAACACAATCGTTTTGACCATTACGATGGAAATTTAAGAAAAGAAAGTTAATATAGATATTTATTGATAAAACAATAAATGGAATTTTTTATCAATAAAAATGCTGACTTACCACTTCTTAAAATGCAAGTTGTTAAAGATGGAAGGGTAGATTTTGATGAGATGACAAATCTTATTGAAAGTTCAATCATTTATTTCTCAATGAAAAATACCCTAACAGGGTCTTACAAGATTTTAAATTCACTTGGGGGGTTTGTTGAAAAAACATTTATTGAACCTAATGCTAAGGTAGAATATTATATTTACTACAAATTTAGTCAAAACGATACTTCAGAAACTGGTAGATATGAAGGTGAATTTATGTTAAAGTCTGACTACGGTACTCTTTTATTACCTATTGCTGATAAATTATTTATTACCATAAATGACTCAGTAATACAAACATTTTAATATGAATTTTTTTATTAAAAAAAGGGCTACATTACCTATTTTACGTGTTGAAATCAATAAAGATGGTAGAAGTGATTTCTACAATAATCAAAATCTTTCAGACATTTCAAACGTATATGTGTCATTTATTGATTTTTATACAAAACAACCAAAATATCTTAGTAGACCTTGTACAATCACATCTGAAGTTACTTCAGGTGAAACATCATATTACGTTAATTACCAATTCTCACATTTTGAAACTGAAGAAGAAACAAAATATGAAGCCCAATTTTCAATAATTAATAATAATGGTAATGTTATCATATTACCACTTAAGGAAAAAGTTTTTGTAAATATCGTTGAGAGTTTCGCAATTGACGGATTTGACTTCTCAAATAACTATGAAGTTGATTATCCGTGTTGTAATGGTTCCGTTCCTGACCCAAGTACAACTCCAACATCAACCCCAACTGTAACGCCGACTATTACTCCAACACCAAATCAAACATCAAGCCCAACCTCAACACCGACACCAACCCCTACAGTTACCCGAACTTCAACTCCAACTGTAACTTCAACCCCAACCATTACTCCAACTATTACTCCAACAAGTAGTATTACTCCTACAGTGACACCAAGTGTAAGTTTATCACCTTCTGTTAGTCCTTCTGCAACCCCAACAGTTACTCCAACAAAAACACCTACAGTAACACCGACTACAACTCCAACAGTTACTCCAACATCTACAGTGACACCAACGGTTAGTCCAACTATAAGTTCATCACCTGCGGTTAGTCCATCGGTAACTCCAACAAAAACTGTTACCCCAACTAAAACATCAACTCCGACAATTACTCCAACAAGTAGTATCACACCTTCAATTACCCCAACAATCACTGTGACGCCAACAGTTAGTCCATCTTATGTACCATCATCTGCGATTGTTTACTCTTTTGACAATAGTGGTGTGGTTTATTCATACAATTTTGGGACATCATCAGTTACAGATTTAAATCCTCCTCAAAATCCATCAGTAACTCCAAAATCTTGGTTGGGATATGCAGAACCTAATGTTTGGTTCACACATAACGGTTTGTCAACAATTTACAACCAACAAAGTGGAATTAACGGATACGCAAGTACTACATCATCATTTTTAATTGCTGACCCTGGATTTTGTGTGTTAAACAATGGGGGGTGGTTGGTTAGTAGAGCCGCAAGTAGTTTTAACCTAAATCAGAGAGTGTTAGTTCAATCTCCTCCAGGATTTAGTGGGTCTTATATTTTTAGAGGTGCATTACCATTGGGAAGATACGGTAGTGGAGGTATGATTAAAACCACCAATAATAAATTAATAATAATAACAACTGACTCATCAAGTTCATCATATTGGATAACTCAATATCCGTGGATTTTAAGTTCTCAACCTTTGATTGCGGAAATTGAAATTAATTTAACAAATATTATAACTAACCCAAGAGGTTTATTTGTCGTTAATGGAGAAATTTATATTGCAACGTCAATTGGTGAAATTTATCATATACAAAAAACTTCACCATATACAGTTACTTACGTTACGTCTATTGGAAGAACAGTTAATGGAATCGCTCAAGATTCGTCTAATTGGACCGTACAATTTACGTAACAATTTAATATAATAATATATTTATAAATAAAAAAACATTATGGGACAATTTTCAACAATTCACATATTCGGTTATGGTGAAACTCAAATTATCGGAGAAACTAATAATGGTAAGGTACCATCAGCGTCATTGACATCTTTAACTCCATTTGTCGACCACGTAAAATCATTTTTACCTGAAAGTGGTGTAACATTAACTGATTATCACGTTATTCATATTTTTGAAGGTATGGACGTAAGATATTTAGGTCAAGGTACTGAAGACAGAACTGTAGAAACATCATTTTCAGTTACTTGGACTCAGATTGACCAAACATTATTGACAGCTTTAGTTGACGAGATAATTCTATCACTACCAGCCTAATCAAAAAAAATTACAAGACCCCACTTCAAAATAGTGGGGTTTTTTATTTGACTTATAAAATTTGATTGGTTAAACTTACCACATAAGGTAAATTCCGACCTTAATTCGGAAGCAAATACACCATTTTAAATTTTATGATATCAAACGAAGAAATTGAAAATTTCCTTCAGGGAAATGATGACGAAAAATATATCGTCAGTGTAGAATACGATTACGTCAAAGATTGTGTTTGGAAAATTCTTGAACACCCAATTCACGGAAAACAAATTAAAAAAGATACCTTCATCCCATTTGCTTGGGTTGGTGACTTACGTGGGTTAAACTTCTACCAATCATCAAAGGCATTACAGAAAGAGGCGATGACAAAACATAAGATTGTCATTGAAAAATTACGTACCGATGGTAATGAAAGATTGGAAAAGGGTTTAACATTTATGGTTAAATCGTTAAATGGGTACCGTTCCTTGATACAATTCTTTAGAGATGGAGGTGTGGACCCTTGGGGTGAAAAAACAAAAGGATTAATTCTAATCTTACCTCCTGTTGAACAATTCTTAGTAACAAAAGAAAAACGATTGTTTAAGGGGTTTGATGATTATAATAGTATTACAAGATTTGTATTTGACTTAGAGACGACCTCTCTTGAACCAAAGGATGGTCGTATCTTTATGATAGGGATGAAAACCAATAAAGGTTTTAGTCAGGTAATCGAATGTTCAACTGAAGAACAGGAAAGAGAAGGTATTATCAAATTTTTCAATACAATAGATGAACTTAAACCAAGTATCATCGCATCTTACAACGGATTTAACTTTGACTGGTTTTGGATATTTGAAAGAGCTAAAGCTTTAAAATTAGACATTAGAAAGGTTGCAAAAACATTAAATGCCGCCAACCCAATCAAACAATCTGAATCGATGTTGAAACTTGCAAATGAGGTTGAGAGATTCAATCAGACATCTATGTGGGGTTATAACGTTGTGGATACGTTACACGCAGTTAGAAGAGCTCAAGCAATTAACTCATCTATTAAGTCGGCAGGTTTGAAGTATATTACCCAATATATTAAGGCTGAGGCTCCTGACCGTGTTTACATTGACCACACAGATATCGGCCCATTCTATGCAAAGAAAGAAGAGTTTTGGTTGAACATCCAAAATGGTAAATATAAGAAAGTGGGGGTTGACCCCACAATTGACGAAGCGTGTTCAAAACATACAAGTGTATATATTAAGACAACAGGTGATGATTTGGTTGAGAGATATCTTGACGATGACTTGGAGGAAACTCTAACAGTTGACGAAGAATTTAATCAAGGTTCATTCCTACTTGCATCTTTGGTTCCAACCACATATGAAAGGGTTTCCACTATGGGAACTGCAACATTATGGGAAATTCAAATGAGAGCGTGGTCTTATAAACATATGTTGGCAATCCCTAAAAAGAATGAAAAGACAGAATTTGTCGGGGGTTTGTCACGATTACTTAAAGTAGGATTTTCTACTGATGTATTGAAACTTGACTTCTCGTCACTTTACCCTTCAATACAACTTGTTCACGATGTATTCCCAACTTGTGATATTACAGGAGCGATGAAAGGAATGTTAAATTACTTCCGTAACACTCGTATCAAGTATAAAAACTTGGCGAAGGAATATCAGGATATTGACAAAAAACAAGCAACATCTTATGACCGTAAACAATTACCGATTAAGATATTCATTAATAGTATGTTTGGAGCTCTTTCGGCCCCACAAGTATATCACTGGGGTGATATGTATATGGGTGAACAAATTACCTGTACAGGACGACAATACCTTCGTCAGATGTTACGATTCTTTATGAAACGAGGATATACTCCACTTGTATGTGATACGGATGGTATGAACTTCTCATTACCTGAAGGTGGCGTGGATGATAGAACTTATATCGGTAAGGGTAAGAATTGGTTAGTTAAAGAAGGTAAAGAATACAAAGGATACGATGCTGATGTTGCCGAGTTTAACGATATGTTTATGAAAGGTGCTATGGGTCTTGATTGTGACGGTACTTGGAAATCCTGTATGAATATAGCCCGTAAGAACTACGCAACAATGGAACACAACGGAAAGATTAAACTTACGGGTAACTCAATCAAAAGTAAGAAACTACCTTTGTATATTGAGGATTTCTTGGACAAAGGAATTAAGATGTTATTAGAAGGTAATGGACAATCATTTGTTGAGTGGTACTATGAGTATTTAGAAATTATCTTCAACCAACAAATCCCATTAATGAAAATTGCTCAAAGAGCAAAGGTTAAATTATCTATTGACGATTATAACAAACGTTCAAAAGAAAAGACCAAAGCAGGTAATGAGATGTCAAAAATGGCACATATGGAACTTGCAATGAGAGATGGTATTGCGGTTAGTTTGGGTGATGTGATATTTTATGTGAATAATGGTGTCAAAGCATCACACGGAGATGTTCAAAAAGTTAACCGACCTAAAAAGGGATGGACACAATCTGATTTGGATAATATGATGGAAGGGTATGGTAAAATACCTCGTGAAATGGTTGAATCCTATGTAAAACTTAACTGTTATAGATTAAACCCTGCTGAGTTAGAGTCAAATCCTGGTATGACGGGGGAATATAACATAGCGAGAGCAGTTGCAACATTTAATAAACGTATTGAACCATTACTAATTGTATTTGGTGAAGAAGTTAGAAATAACCTTATTGTTACTGACCCTAAAGATAGAGGATTGTTTACCAAAGAACAATGTAAATTAATTAATGGCGTTCCATTTGAATCAGGTGACCAAGATAGTATTCAAGACCTATTAACAATTACTGACCAAGAAATGGTATATTGGGGTAAGCGAGGAATTAATCCTGAATACATTTACGATTTAGCGGAAGAAGGATGGGAAGAGATGGTTTAATTAAATTTAACACCATCAGAAGAGATAACGTACCAAGTGTTGAATACGAAACAAAGTTCAACACTTGCTCCGTCTCCAATAATTAAATCATCATATAATCTATCAATTTTTTGCATATCAGGAACAATCCTTGTTGGAGTTAACGCCTTAATGATAATGTGGTCATTAATGTTTGAATCTAATTTAACCAACACTTCATCAGCGTCGGTAGTAATTAATAAAAATTCTCCTTGAGGTGTGTATTCTGATTCACTTGTTACAACTTTAGATGATGTCTCAACTTCGACACCATTAATAGTTCTTTTGATAGGTTGTGTTCTTAAAATTCCCATAATTTAAATTACATATATGTTTCTTGGAAACGCTCTAAACTTCATTTGCTTATTTAAATTCT
>Ga0315909_10004146_pt1 | contig 17233 bp, 17 predicted proteins | sample LakEriMetagenome_11_FD_203527 | JGI IMG/M metagenome (GOLD analysis project Ga0315909, IMG submission 203527) | Freshwater fungal communities from buoy surface, Lake Erie, Ohio, United States - Buoy 2 MA125 | ecosystem: Environmental > Aquatic > Freshwater > Lake | place: USA: Lake Erie, Ohio...
CGCCGTAATGTACTGATCTTCTAGTTACTGCGGCTTTCACTGTAGTATTAGATCGGTAACTCAAGTAAGCAACTCGTGTCCGAAAACCAGACCCCGGAAGTCACTCCTGTGGATGGCGCTTCCCAACAGCCTGTGGCTGCCCCTGGTACACAAGACCTCACCGGTCAAATCGAGGCTCTCCGTTCCAAGAACGCAGAACTGATTGCCGAGCGCCGTAAGGACCGCGAAAACCGCGAAACCCTGCAACAACAGCTCGACGAGTTGCGCATCGCCCAGGAACAGGCCAAAACCACAAAACTCGCTGAATCCGGCGAGTACAAAACTCTGTGGGAAGAGGCCCAAAAAACTGTCGCTGAACTCAAGCAACAGTTGACCACCAAGGAATCCGAAGTGGAGCAAATCCGCCAAGGATTTACACAAGAACAGCTCCGCGCTGGCGCCATCGCCCAACTTTCCCAAGCTGGTGCATTAGCGCCCGATCAGCTGTATCGTTTATTGCAGGAGAACCTACGCGCCAAAGAAGGACAGCCTGTGGCTGTTGCCGGCGGCGTGGAAGTTCCGATTAGCGATTACATCGCTAACTTGAAAAATCCGGGTAGCGGTTACGAGCATCATTTTGCTGCAAGTAATCGTTCCGGTATGGGTGTAACGAGCAGTGCCCGTTCCACCGCCGTCCCAGGTCAGGCCAATCCTTGGTCTAAGGAAGCCTGGAACGTAACCCAGCAAATGATGATGCTGGCCGACAATCCCGATATGGCCCGTCTTCTGAAATCAGAAGCTGGCGCCTAGCCCCTGTGGGGCACCCCTACAAACCTCACTGGAGCTGACCCGTGTCTTTTAACGGCAACTATTCGGGGGGAACTTTCCTCACGAACCTCGTTACCCGTCCCGAATTCCTTCAGTACACCGCTGAAGGCATCTTCGAGCAGTCGAAGTGGATCCAATCCGGCATTGTGCAGCGCAACGCTGCTCTCGATGCCCGCTCTGGCGGTACCCGTGTCCGGGTGCCCTTCTTCGATCCGATTGCCCCCACCGAGACTCAAATTCTGAGCACCTCGACCTGGGGTGGTGGCGGCGGCTATCTCGTTCCTGCGAACGTGACTGCCGACGAGCAGATCATGACGATCCTGCACCGTGGTTTCGCCTACGCCGCAGACGACCTGAGCAAGCTCGGTTCTGGTGCTGACCCCCTCAGCCATGTCCGTAACCAACTGACGGCTGCGATCAACAAGCTCAAGACCGCCACCCTGGCTGCCCAACTCCTGGGTCTGTTCGGTGGTATCTCCGGCGCTGGTGTCCTTGGCCCCAACCAACTGGACAAGTCTTTCGCTGGTGCCCCCGGCTCCATGACGGAAGCCAACTTCCTGAACGTGGCCAACGTCGTTGGCACCAAGGTGAAGCTGGGCGAGCGTGGCGACGAGCTTGACTCGATTGCCATGCACTCCAACGTGGCTTACTACCTGCAACAGGTGGGGATGCTGACCTTCAGCACCTCTGCTCTGTCCACTGGTGGTGCCGTGGTTTGGGGCGGCGGCGGTGTGGGCGTGACCCAATCTGAAGCGGCTTACTTTGCCGGCCTCCGGGTTGTGATCGACGACCAACTCGTCGCTCTGACCGGCGGTACTGCCACCCACGCCAAGAAGTACCCTGTGTACCTCTTCAAGTCGGGTGTGGTTTCCGAGGGTGTGCAGCAGGACCTGCGTCTCGCTGCCGACCGTAACATCCTGTCCATGCAGGATGTGTTGGCTGTGGATTACCACTACGGTTACCACGTCACCGGCACCAAGTGGGCCGCCGCTGGCGACAACCCCGACAACACCTCTGGCGCCGGCAACCTTGCCGCCACCGCTAGCTGGAACCTCGTGTTCGCCAGCACCAAGATGGTCCCCGTGGCCCGTCTACTGTGTAACACTCCCTTCGACCTTACCGCTTACGCCTGATAAGCGACAGTCGAATAAATCGGGGCCCTCTAGGGCCCCTTTTTTATGCTTGCTCAGCCAAGTCCCAGTCGAATCTTTTCCTGCGCCTCAAACACCACAGGAGTGTTCATCACACTCTTGTACGACTGGAGCATGAGCTGGTTAATCACGTCGTAGCTGACCTGCAATTTTTCACCAATTTCGGTGATGTTGAGGCCATCTTCTTCACGAAGACGACGAATTTCCAGCGCCACGGCTGCCAACTGGCGCACTTCGGGGCCGGGTTCAAAACCGGCGTTAGTCTTCTCTACGCTGATAGCAGAGTCAACGGGTTTCCGGGCAGGCATGAAATTAGTCCGCTTCTACATATCACAGGATAACCGCCACTGGCACGAGGACTTGCCCCACGCCCGCTACGAGGACCGTCTCGCTGAACTGGAAATGACTGGTGCCAACGTCTACATGGTGAAGGAGTTACCCCAGTTCCGCAAAGTACCCAAGCCCCCGCGACGTAATGGGCCCGCTTCTCATCTGTTCGGGTGACCTACACTGGAAGTAACATCTAAATGCTGTACGTAGCGAACGAGGATTAACCCGTATGGCCCCTATCCTCGTCGCCACTCTTGCTGGAGCCAGCTCCAACTCGTACATCACGGTTGCTGACGCCACCACGTATTTCGACAACCGTCTCGACGCAAGCGACTGGACTGCCGCCACGGCCGACAACAAGGCCGCCGCACTGATTACGGCGACGAGCTGGCTCGACACGGTGGAGTTCTACGGAGATCGGTCCGCCACCACCCAAGCCCTGAAGTGGCCCCGCACAGACGTCACCTGTGACGGTGTAGAAGCGACCGCCTCCTTCATCCCCCGAGAGATCAAGGACGCCACCTGTGAGGCCGCCTTGGCCCTCCTCCGCAACCCCACGATGTTGCGTGGTGTCGTCACCGCCCCAGGTAGCTACGACGAGGTGGAACTGGGCGAACTGCGCGTCAAGTATCGCGGCCAAGGCGAGGTCGAATCTCTCCAGAGCATCACCGACGCCCTCCCCTGGCTCCGTAGTTTCCTGAAGTGCTGGGCCAAGGGCGTCACCGGGCCCTCCCCCATCCGCCTATATAGAAGCTGATGAGCCAAGTCGATACCGTTTTTAACGCATTGCCGGGCCCGCTTTTACAGCAGTGGGGCCAGGACGTCACGTACATCAAATTCAGCGCCACCGACACCTACGTCCCATCCCGTGGCGAAGTCCTAAACACCAGCACCAGAACCACCGTCCGCGTCCTAGTAACTCAACTCAAGCCGGAAGAATTCGACAGCACCTACCAAACAACCGACGTCAAGATGCTGCTCGGCAATGCCGAGCTTGGAACGTACACCCCAAGTATCCGCGACCAAATCGAATACACGGATAACGGCACCCTGCGCACAGGCCGCATCATCAACGTCAAGACCTACAAAGGTGAGCGCCCGATCATGCACACCCTTATCGTGAGGCCGCAGTAATGGCAAAACTCACAGACCTCGAACGCGACGCATACAACTGGGCAAACAATCTTGCCCGCAGTGCCGCAAAAGAAATCATGAACGGTCTAGCCGATGCCGGACCCAACTGGAGTGGCGACTTTCAAGATAGTTGGCAAGCCTACGCACCTAGCGGTGGAGTGGGAGCCGGTTCTTATCCCTATACGTTGAGGGACATTCCTAAACTTCCTGCCACCAAACGAGAAGTCCAGCGAGTTACCAAGTTCATTATCAGTAACGTCGCACCACATGCTCCTATTGCGATGGATCTTGTGGATGTTCCACGCGAGCAGTTCCGGTATCCCGGTTTCCCTCCACAGGGAGATGTCGTTGCACGTGGTACTCGACCCAAGTCCGGGAAGCGCGGTGCTATTGAATCGGGCAGGGGTAATGCACGGAGTACAGCACCGCTTGACTGGTATCCGCTGTTCGTACAAGGCGGCAAAATGCAGAAAGCCCTTGAACGCGGCGTGCGTCTCGCCCCACCCTCATGATTAACTACCAAGCCGTTCGTGCTGTACTTGAGGCCCCGTTGCTGACGGCTTACAACGGACTTACGCCGCCGGTTCCGGTGTACTTCGACAACGTCATGAACGACGGGTCGGATAGCGCCAAAGAGTTCGTTGATGTGAACATCCAATTTGGCCTAACAACAGAAACAGCCCTCACCGGAAACCCGGATTACGTCCGAGGTGTAATCGTCATTCGCACGTACACACCAAAGGGCAAAGGCCCCGCCCGCAACCAGACCCTAGTCAACGTCGCCGCTACTGTTTTACAGGACATAAACAACCAAGCTAAATCTGCATCAGGCATCTATCTACGCACTGGTTCTATCGACGGCCCCGCATTTAGCCCCGATTACGGTGGCACAACACCAGACCAACAATCCCGTCGGGCATTTACACCATTCTTTATTTCACGCATCTCCGCAGGATTCCAGGCCCAAGTAATTTCCTAGTACTGGGTCACTGCAACAGCTAACCTGTATTAAGCCGGGCAGTGCCCGCACCGTCAACTTCCCCTGGTACTATCCATGGCCACCGTTCTCTCGGGCACTTCCGGCGCCCTGTATTACTCCCCTGCCGGAACTTCTGTCACCACTCTGGCTGCTAGTGCATTTCCTGCAACTGGCTCCAACATCACCGTCGGTTCTTATCTCGGCTTCAAGGTCAATGACCCTGTGACCCTGGCTTACCCGGTCGGCGCCACCGTCACCAACGCTATTCCCGCTGGCCCTTATTTCGTCAAGACCTACGTTGCCTCCACGGGCATCATGACCCTCAGCTCGACTGCTGGTGGTTCTGCCGTGACCGCAACCGCACTTCCTACTGGTTTTGGCGCTCTGTTTGCCAGCATCACCTACACCGCCCCCGTGGTTGTCGGGTCCGTTCGTGAGTGGAGCTTCGAAATCACTCGCAGCGAGATCGACGTTACAACCATCGGTCAGGAAGTCGGTCAGTACACGGCTTTCCGTGCTTACATCCCCGGTTTCGCGGACGGTTCTGGTTCTGCCACGGTGTACACCACCGACGATGACACCAGCCTGGCCAGCCGGATGATCGAGGACGTGATCCAACGTCAGCAAAGCGGCGCCACGATGAAGCTGTACATCGACCGCGTTGTTGCCAGCGGCACCGTCAACGAAACTGCCAGCCGTTCGATCACCGTCCCCGTGATCCTGACGTCTGCCAGCCTGACGGTGAACCCCGACGACGGCCAGAGCGTGGAAATCGCGTTCCGTCCTAGCGATGCTCCGACCTTCGACCTCAGCAAGTCCTGATAGTCTGGTCCGTCCCCTAAAACCAAATGGCCCCGGTTATGCCGGGGCTTTTTTCTTGCTACTGCGTTACACTAAACACGTCTTCTCTAGAAGTTTCCATGCCTGCCGCACTAAGCGCAATCGACCGCCTGCGCAAGGCCGCCAACCTGGAGCCCGCCAAAAAGGTCGTCGAACTGAGCGATGGCAGCAAGTTCGAGATGTGGGTCAGCCCCCTGACCATGGCCGAGCGTGAACGCGCCCAAAAACAGGCCAAGTCCGACGACGCTGGAGCCTTCGCACTCCAGTTGCTGCTTACCAAAGCCTGTGATGAGACTGGCGCCCGGATGTTCAAGGCCGCCGAGATCGACGTGCTGAAGAACGAGGTCAAGGACAAAGACCTCCAGTCCCTGATGCTGGCGATCCTTACCGACGATTCGGAGGAGCTAGACAACAAAAGCACTTGAAATCGAACTCAAGAAGGACACGTACCTGTACATCCAGTTTTTCGTAGCCGAGAAACTGGGACTGACGTTGTCCGAGTTACGCAGCCGAATGACCGACATGGAGCTGATCGGCTGGCACACGTACTTCAAACTTCAGGCCGACGCCGAGAAGGAAGCGTACGAGAAAGCCAAACGCCGCCGCTAACCCGGCGGCTTTTTTGTTAGGTAGACTGCTAACACGACTTGGTAGCGTCCGTGGCTAATTACGATGCCGTAATCAGACTGATCGTCCAAGGCGAGCAGGCTCTTAAAGGCGTCCAAAGCCAAATAAACGACCTATATAAAACAATCGGCAAAATAGAAAAAGCCGGTATACTAAATGCCAAAGCAACAGAAGCTACTCTACAACTCGCAAAACAGCACGTAACCGAGCTGGAGCGAGCAGCTCAAGCCACCTTAAAACAAGTAGCACAAAACGAAAAAAGAATTGTACAACAAAGCAGATTAAACGCCGCCGTTGATCTGTACGAAAGGCGTTTAACACAAGCCACCAACAGTGGTGCAGCGGGTCTTAAGAAGTTTGAAGGTCAGATAGCTCAAATAGAGCAAGCATTTAAGTTCTTCAAAGATAGGGGAAATGTAACTGCGGTACAGGCTCTGGCAACAGAGCTTGGCCGTATGGTCGAATACTCCAACACTGTTAGCAGGAACGAACGCGCACGAGCTGCTTCTCTATCGCAACTACGTGGTTTTGCTAAACAAATTGCTGACTACGAACAGCAAGGTCTAAACGTTGCGGACGCCAAAAAGAAATTCGACCAGCTAGCCGAAGTTGCCGGATCTAATCAACTTAATGACGTCAAAAAATACACTGAAGCTCTTGTTAGAAAACTACAACTACTCAAAGAAGAAAGCAAGGTACAAGCGCAAATAAACAGAGAAACATCCGCCGCTGCCGCCGAAACGGCTAGACAGGCACAAAAACTGGCTGACCGTCAACGCGAATTTACAGCCAGAACGGATGAATCCGCTGGGGCGGCAAGAAGGTTGACGGCCGAATATCTACGGATGCAGAGAGCTGCTATTGGTGTCGCAAAGATAAACGAAGTACAAGGACCCGCGCAACTCTTGCTGCCTCCGGCGGCACCGGGATCCCCCGCCATGAGCGGCGGTGCTCGACGTCCGGTGACTGGAGCAGTGGAGCGTGCAGGCGGTATGCGCACGGCCGACGAGGCTGCGATGGCGCTTCGGTATGTAGAAAATCTGCCCGCATCACGTCTTCCTATATCCCAACCACCATTGCCGCCTCGTAGGCCGGGCATGTTTGGCGAACTCTTGGGAGCCGGAATAAGCGGTGGTGGTGGCGGTGGTGGTGGTGGTGGTGGTGGTGGTAATGGACGCCTTAGCTTCAATCCCAATCCCACCCAAGAGAACCTTGCACTCGGCGCGGGCTTCCCTTTGCTATTTGGAGGCGGACCTGCTCAGGTAGCTGGTGGTTTGGCCGGCTCTATGTTCGGCAGCGGTTTTGGTGGCCAGATTCTCGGTGCGGCACTTGCCCAGCAACTCTCCGATGCACTGGCACGAGTTAAAGAAATAGGTGCAGCCGCTAATGAACTAAACATGGATAAGTTGCGTGACAGTACTGCTTATGTAAATGCAGAGTTAGAAACATCTATACGCCTTTTAATTGAAGCGGGTAAGACAGAAGAAGCCCGAACTATGGCGATAGAGAGAGCGGCAGAAGCATTAGCTCTGGCGCCAGACACAATGAAAGATATAAACAATGCTACTAATGCTGTTACAAGCGGCTGGGATGAATTCTCAGGAGCCATTACAGGTACATTGGCTTTAGTTGCCGTACCCTTTGCTGCTGCTATCGGGTTTATTCTGAAGGTGTTGACATTAGCAGCAACAACATTAAACCAGATCGGTATGTTTGTAGGAAATATAATTAAAGGTATTGGGCAGTGGGTTATTAACTTACTCGGGGCACAAAAACTAGCAAAATTTATAGCGGAGTTATTCGGCCGCACAAATGAAGAACAAGAAAAAGAAGTTGCTTTGCTTACGGCAACCAACGAAAAACTTTTACGTGAAGTTCAAACCAGAAAAAAGATCCTAGATTTAGAAGCACAGCGCACACTCGGACGTACCGATGCCGAAAAACTTATAAATGCAGAACTCACTAAGCAGCAAGCTCAAATTCAAATTAAGGCTGAATACCAAGAAAAAGAACTTGAATTACGCAACAAATTAGCCGGTATCACTTCAGTGCAGGGTAAATTAGAAGTAGAGCAGGCTATACGTCTAAATAGTGCAAAAGAGACACAAGCCCTGAAGGAACAGGCAATTAAGGATCTTCTGGTCGCTCAGGGACTAGAAATAGAAGCCAATGCCAAGAAGTATTCGCTTGCTGCCGAAGCGGTACAGCGACAGATCGACGCACTGGAACGCGGCAATCAAGTCCGTCAATCCCAGTTTGCTGTAGAAACCGCGTTAAACGATCTATATGGCGCACAACTGCAACGCCAGTACGAAATAGCCGGGACAGCAGCAGAACGCTACCGCATCGCACTTCTGCAGTTCCAGCAACAAGTAAAAGCTGCTGATATTGAGTACAGACTCGCTTTAGCAAATAACGAAATACTCGTTAAAAAAGCTGTACTGCAGACACGCCTTGTTGAACTTAGGTACAAAGAACTAGAAGCGGAAAAAGAGATAGCCATTGCCCAGGCAGTTGCAAGGGGTAACACTCCGCAGCAGATAGCCGCTATTGCGGGCTCGTACGATAAGGCTCTGGGAGTACAGAAAGAAGTTCTTCAGAGTGCTTACGATCAACTACAAGCAACAAAAGAAATAATCAAGAATCAGAATGAAGTAGCAAAAGCTGTCTTCCAGACAAAACTTATTCAAGCCGAAAGTGCGCTTGCCCAAAAATTGGTGAGCGACGAAATCGGTATGTCTAAGAGAGCAGCGGATAATCTGGCGGCAAGTTTGCGTGTATCTGCCCAGGAGACGGCTCTAGTCGAACAGAAGGGTCGTGCTGTTGTAGGTGTTATAGAGGTCGGTACACAACGTACTGTAATTTTTGCCCAAGCTATGAGTAATGTTGCGGCTGCTGCTAACGATGCGGCCTACAACATCGACAGAGCTTTCCGTAATCAACTTAAACTCAATCAAGCAAGAGCTGCACAACCTGCACCCGCTCCGGTTAAAAAAGCAGCTCAAGGTGCTTTCTGGGCCGGCGGTTTTACTGCTTTTGCAAAAGGTGGCATGGTTACGGGTCCGACCTTGGGTCTTGTGGGCGAGGGTGGTGAATCCGAGTACATCATTCCAGAGTCGAAGATGGCAACCGCCGCCAGCAACTACTTGGCAGGTGGGCGTGGGGCTGGCATTATGGAAGGCGGTGGTGGCGGTGGATCGGCACCGTCAATCAACATCACAACCGGCCCGGTGGTCGAGTTCAACGGCGAGCGGTATGTAACGATGCGTGACATGGAGCGCGGCTTGCAACAGATGGCCACGAACATCTACAGCGGCCTGCGTACACCATCCGGTCGCTACGCCACGGGGGTGCGCTAATGGCTCGCGGTCAATCCCAATTCCTGCGCATCTTCTCCGGCTCCACCACCTACCAACGGTGGCAGTCGTACTACGTCAACACGAGCGTGACCTGGGAAAGCGCCTCGTGGTCTTACCAACCCTTTGACGCTGACGGCATCACCGCTGGCGAGGTGCAAGCGGAATCGTCAATTTCCATCACTTTGCCCGCCACCACCAACGCTTTAGAGGTGGTGCTTCAGGCATTGGATGAAGCCCGCCTAGCCGAATTGCGGCTGTACGAGTTCGACACGATCTTCGGGAATACTGCCCCCCAAGCCGGCCAAACGCTGATCGCCTCCTATCTGGGCGAAGTTGTTGGCGTAAAAGGCGGCTTTACGTCAATTCAGCTGGAGCTAGGAAGTAGTCTGTCACCAGTGGGCGCACAAGTGCCCCCACGCACTTTTTCCACGCAACTGATCGGGTCACCCTGCAAGTTATGAGCATCATCGGCAGTGACCCACTTGCATTTCTGACCGCGCAAGGCGGGGTTGTGGGCACGCCACTGACCGAAGAGGGTGCCAAAGGCATAGACAATCTCGACGTCAAGCAACGTAACGCAGTAATCGGTGAGCCCATTCCGATTGTGTTCTGTCGCCGCATTAGTGGGATTGGAGGCGTACTTATCAGTCCCCCTGCGACAGAAGCAGCTTTTAGCAACAACTCAAACAACGATGTCACGGCGTCGTATTTACTAGTCCTCAGTGAGGGGCAAATTGACTCAATCCAGGTCCGCGACGTATTTCAGGGAGCCTGCCGCGTAGGAAGTTTTACGCAGACGTACAACAGGCGTGCTGGCACCTTTGTTCCGGGCAACACACTTGCGAACATAACGGTTGCCCTGGTTCAGTTTAGTTTTAACTACTTTTCAGATCCTCAACCGTGGACATGGTACGACGCAACACTAATAAACGGTTTTTGGAAATTTATTCTTGGTGGAGTTACATACAACTACGGAACCGGAACATATCCAGCAAGCGTAAACAGTGTTAAGCAGAGTCGTAATACAGGTGGCGGCACTACCGAAAAACCGGAAGCCCCTACTTACTGCGGGACAGGTGGCACTTACGCCGGTTTGAGCACGATGGCATTTACGGTGACAATCCCGTCAGGTTTTGACCAGTGGAATCGTCAGGTCCACTGCTTCATCCGTGGCGGGATTTACGTTCCCCGGCTGCTCGATAGCGTCGTTGGCCCGAGCAACAACGTGGCCGACTTGTTGCTGTACCTGCTGCGCAATAGCTCTCGGGTGCCCGAGGCAATGATTGACACCACCAGCTTTTTGGCGGCCGCTACCTTCACCAACGTCAACGGCTTCTGGTTCAACGGTGTGGTGAGCGAGTCCACCAACCTGCGCGACTGGATCGGCAGCACCCTCCAGTATTTCCTGTTGCGTCAAGCCCGCGTCGGCGGCAAGGAAGCTCTGAAGCCACTGGTGCAGACCAACGCCAACGGCACCATCAAAACCGCAGCAGTGACGTGGGCGTTCACCTTCACCGAGGAGCACGTCATCCCCGAGAGCTTTGACATCATCTACACGCCACTGGCAGACCGGAAACCGTTCTGCGCTGTGATGCTGTGGCGCCAACAGGATGACCTGGGCATCCCGGTGATGCGTACCACCGAGGTCCGATACACGGGCACCGCACCTGATGGTCCGTTTGAGCAGCACGACCTTTCCGGTTTCTGCTCCTCAGAAAACCACGCCGTCAAGGTTGGCGCCTACATCCTCTCCAAGCGCAACCACGTCACCCACCGCTTGCAGCTTGGCGTGAAGCCGGATGCGTTCAACCCAACGTTGGCCGCCGGGGATCTGGTGCGAGTGCGATTGGAGCGCACCCCCTCTACTGGCGCATCAAGTTTGCACGACTACCTGTATGAGGTGGATCGAATCGGCAAGTCACTTGCTGGCGAGGTTCGCTTGGATCTGACTTACTTCCCGGTTGACGACAACAAGGCCAGTGTTGTAGCGCAAGAAGTCAATGCAGCCGTTGGCGGCGGACTGATAATCGGCACTGGCGCAAGCGCCATCACATGCGACATCAACTCGTTCAGTGATACGAGCGTTCCGGCTGAAACATTTACCAGTGGATCGTTCCCCGATTATGGCGCTAGCTTTAACAATTTTGGCGGATCTGGTGGATCTAGCCTTGGTGATCCTCCGGTAAGCAACCCTGCTGATGGTCTATCCGAACAAGTTGCCCCGACAGGCCCGAGTATCACAGGCACCCCCGCACCCGGTAATACGCTGACCTACGACCCCGGTTGTCCGGGCGCTTACATTGAATGGAGGCTGATTGATACTACAACCGGTGAGATTACTGTTGTATCTTCTGGTGAGGCTGCGCCGTATATTATCGGCGGAGAAGACGAAGGCAAGCAAGTTGTCGGCGTTGGTAAGTGCCCAGGCAGCGAAGAGGAGATTTCGTCGCCGCCGCTACTTATTACCGATGGGTTTATACCCTTTAGTGGAACAGCGAACGTAACCTACAGGCAGATTGATGAGTTCACTACCTTGTCTGCATGTGTTTATGGTTCACTAGTATTTGTGGAAGGCCCAAAAACAGTAAATGGATCAACACAAACCGCAACCGTCACCAGCGTTGTTGGCTATAGATTTGTGCAAACATCAACATACAGAACTTTTACCTGCGCTGGAGCTGGCCTAGGTACTGCTGTATCAATCGGGCTGGAGTTTAAGCGTACAGACGGAAGCATACAATTTGTTGGCATTGGCTCCCGTGAAGGATACAACTTAAGCTACGTCGGCACTTTTGGATCTGGGCCTCCAGGGTACGGTTCTTTCCAGGGAGACACCACACTGACACAAACTTTTGAACTTATTTCGCTGACTTAAATATGACTTACATTGATCGTCTAAAAATTTGCGCAGCCTGCGAACACTTCCAAGACGGAGTGCAGCGTTGTAAATTGTGCGGATGCTTTATGCAGCTTAAAGCTCGCATCCCGCAAGCCAAATGCCCTGACGGTCGCTGGTAGCCATGGCAACCTTCCCCACTCTTACTCCAGCAAGTCGCAGCTTTACGCCGGGAAGGTATCCCCACTCGGAGATTCGCACACTTGATGGCCTTCAGGCCCGAGTGCGTACCAGCAACGTCATCTTGGAGCAACGCCTCCGTCTGACATTCGTGGCGCTGACCGAGGCGCAGATGCTCAGCATCCGTAGCCACTACAACGGCCAACAAGGCCGCTTTTTGTCTTTTGACATTCCAACCAGCCTGCTAAGTGGGATGGCCGCACCGGCAAGTTTTACGCCAACCGGCTATAGCTGGATTTATGCCGGCCCCCCACAAGTTGAGGACATTGGCCTGCAGCGTTATACCGTCAGCGTTGAAATAGTTACGGTGCCTCCCGAAGGCAGCAACGTGAATGGCGCTGAGTTTGATGTAACCGTAAGTATATCTGCCGGCTCGGTATCTACAACTGCTCAAGTAGCCGGAGCAAGCATGACCGTCGCTGCATCAATCGAGGGTGGCGCAGTCGCGGATAATACTAGTGGTGGGTTCGATCTGACGGTGCCGGTTTCATTTGTAGCCGGAACAGCCACTGGAGAGGCAGGAGGTGCAGCTGATCCCAACTTTGCCAGCGTCTCACTGCTATTGCACATGGATGGCAGCAACGGCAGTACAACCTTTACCGATGCCTCATCAAATGCTCACACTATTACCGTGTATGGCAATGCACAAGTAACCACAACATCGCCTAAGTTCGGAACAGGTGCTTTGCTATGCGACGGATCGGGAGACTCCTTGTCTGCACCGTCTAACACATCTCTAACCTTCGGAGTTAGTGGCTTCACGATTGAATCGTGGGTCAGGGTTAACAGTTTTGGCGCAAGGCAATTTATTTTCTCTCAGAGGGATATAGGCGGGTTTAGCTTGGAGATTACAGCTGATGGAAGGCTTAACGGCATAACTCCTAACATCAATACCCTGACTCAAGCAAGTGCAACTATGGCCATCAATACTTGGTATCATGTTGCGTACACTCGCTTAGGCAACACTCATACTTTGTGGCTTAATGGGTCTAGCGTAGCAACCAACACATTCTCGGAAAACGGCCTTTCTGGTATTTCTTACATAGGATCAAGAGACGGCAGCACCAGTTCCGTAAATGGCCGCCTTGATGATCTCCGCATCACCAAAAACGTAGCCCGATACACCGCTAACTTTACCCCGCCAACCGCAGCGTTCCCTGATACTCAAGCAGCAGAACCAGCTACTGATCCTAACTTCAGCAGCGTCTCACTGCTATTGCACATGGATGGCAGCAACGGCAGTACAACCTTTACCGATGCCTCATCAATAGGCCATACAATTACGGTAGGCGAAAATGCACAGGTAACTACGACATTACCTAAATACGGAACAGGTGCATTGCTGTGTGATGGCTCGGGAGATTACTTGTCTGTGCCGTCTAGCACATCTCTAACCTTCGGCACTGGCGATTTTACGATTGAAGCCTGGGTTAGGTTCAATACTGTTAGCGCAAACCAATACATCTTTTCACAAAGGAATACGTCTGGATTCAGCTTGATACTTCTTTCCGATGGAAGACTCCAAGGCATCACCCCTAACCTCAATAGCATAACTGAAGGCACTGCCTCTATGGTTGTCAACACTTGGTATCACGTTGCTTTTACCCGCTCAGGCACAACTAACACAATATGGATTAACGGAGGAAACAGGGGGACTTTGACAAATTCTGAGAACGGCCTCTCAGGGATCTCCTATGTTGGGGCGGGAACCGTTGGCAGTGCTTCTGTCCTGAATGGCCGCATTGACGATCTCCGTGTAACTAAAGGAGTTTGCCGTTACACTGCCGGCTTTACTCCGCGTACTTCTGCGTTTCCTGACGCCTAGACTTACCCCAACGTAGGATCATTCCATGGCTTCCCTGATCTACAACTCGGCTATCGACGACATGGCGCGTGGCGCCATTGACTTCGACACCGATAGCTTCAAGGCGATGCTGGTTACTAGCACCTACGTCCCCAACAAGGACACGGACCTCAAGCGCAGCGCCGTAACCAATGAAGTGACCGGCACCGGCTACACCACTGGCGGCGTCGCCTCCGTGGTCACAGTCACCAAGGACACCGCAAACGATAAGGTCACACTGCAGTTTGGCGCCGTTTCCTGGGCCAGCAGTACCATCACGGCCCGTGCCTGTGTGTACTACAAATCCCGTGGTGGTGCCAGCAGCGCCGATGAACTTGTTGCCTACTGCGACTTCGGCTCTGACGTAAGCAGCACAGGCGGCACCTTCTCCATCACTGCCAGCACCATCACGCTCCAGAACTAATGGCAACGTTCCCCGAGCTGGAACCTAACACGAGGTCGTATGACTTCGGATTGTTTCCGCTCACCGAGGAGCCCAGCCTGAGCGCCGGAATCGTGCGGTTTCGGCACAGCACCTCGCCGCAGAACTACCAACTGACGCTGGGATACAAGGCAATCACCGACGCACAAGCGACGCTAATCCGCAACCACTACCAAGGTCAAGGCGGCGGCTATCGTTCTTTTTCACTGCCGTCAGTTATCTGGAAAGGTCACACTTTTAGCGGCAACATTGCACCGTACACAATGCTGTGGCGTTACAGCGAAACACCAGAAGAGGAGCACCTTGATATTGGCCGAATCAACGTAACTATCGCTTTGGTATCTGACGGGACCGTTGATCCTGGTTTTGAAGTCGTTGCTAGCATCGCAGCAGGTACTGCAACTGGAGCCTAATGGCCGTCAAGTCTAAGGTTGGCACTGGCCGTGTAGACCACAAACCCGGCCCACCGAAAACCACGTCCCAAGGCCAAGGCCAACATAGTCGTCCACGTCGGCGTGGCCGCAAGAAATTACGCGGCCAGGGTAGTTAGCTACAATATCTAGGTAGCCACTGCTGCCATGATCGAAATCATCGCCGCAGTAGCTGGCGCGTCCATCTCCGTAGCGGCAATGGGCGCTATGGGTTTCGGTCGCCGTAACGACGAGGCCCGAGATGCCGTAATCCGACTCACTTCAGCAGTGGAGCACATCGCCACGCAACTTGAAGTCCTCCATAACGACATCCGCGAAGAGCGCAAAGAAACCTTTGGCCGCCTGAACGGCGTCGAGCAACGGGTCAGCAAACTAGAAGCCGGTTCCTTGTGGGACGGAAGTAACAGGCGCAGCTAATGGAATCAGTAGTCGTGCAAATTTACGACCTCGGCCAAGGGTTCACCATCGAGCAACTGGAGAACGAGCTGGGGCACAATTTTTACCGCATGTGCAAAGGCAGCATCTGCCGTTACTGCGAAGACGAGTACATGGCGTACATGTACGCAGAGAGTGCAGGCTGGGACAAGTCACTGGCTAATCCATAGCTTGATCGCATCCTCAAGATGCGGCTCCCAGAAGTGCTGGGCCCTAAACCAATCCAGCCAATCAGTACACGACCCTTTACTCATATTGCAGGCGTAACAGCAGCCCACAAGATTAGATCGTCGTGTTTCTCCACCTTTTGATTTGGGACGTACGTGATCGAGTGTGCCTGATCTCCCCAAAGGCTCTCGACAATAGGCACATTTATTTCCCCAGAAGTTAAGGATATGTTGCCTAAATCTTGCCTTCGCCTCGCGTTTACTAAAAAATTCTGTGCCGTCGATGTGGTGTTCCATGCGGGCACGGCTCTTTAGTGAATTTAGCTACAAACCCGCGTGGATACTTGCGTTTGGACCACTAGGCTATAGACTCACACACAGCACTTCCTTGCTGCTATGGAATTTTTGTCTCACCCGGCTTTTTGGATCATCGTGGCTGCTGCCAGCGAACTGCTTGCACTTAGCCCTCTCAAGAGCAACAGCATCATCCAACTGGTGTTCCAAATCTTGACGCTGATTAAAGCAAAAAAGGTCTGATCGGCTTTGGTAAGCCTGGCTGGCAGCGTGAACTGGAATTCGCTATTCGCAAATGGTGGTTCGAGAAAACGCTGCCGGCCAAACTAGACAAGGCCGAGGCTGACTGGCACGCAACCCAACCACCCGCCACCCCACCGCCGGTTGTGGTGGAGCACCCCATCGACGAAAACCTGCAGACTGGTGAAAGCCGCTTGTTAGGCGGTCCAATGAGTATCCACGCACCCTGGCGCCGTGACTAACAAGATCCGTCTGGTCGATCTCTTCCGTTACTACAAGTCACTGCCCCACCAGATGGCCGCCGTGACCGAACTGGAAGAACTCATCAATAAGAACAACCCCCACATTCTCGGGCGGGATCAATCCTGGTTCAAAACCTGGAGTCAGTCGGGCAAACAACAGGATTATTCTCCGGCCATAAACCTTATAAAAAGTTTCGAGGGCTGCCACCTCAGCGCCTACCCAGACCCCCTGCACGGCTGGGACGTCGCAACCATCGGCTACGGGACGACCCGTTATCAAGATGGTCACAAAGTAAAAGAGGGTGACAAGGTAACGGTGACTGAAGCCGACCAGCTCCTCCTGCAGGAAGTCGAGCGTATCGCCAAACATTTGTACGGCAAAATCCCGTACTGGAACGAGATGCGGGTAACGCAGCAGTCCGCTCTGATTAGTTTCGCTTACAACCTAGGTTCTGACTTTTACGGTGCCCAGGACTTCGAGACGATCAGCAGCCGTTTGCGTGAAAAGCAATGGGACAAGGTAGCTGCTGCGATGTTGCTGTACCGGAATCCCGGTACGTCAGTGGAAGCCGGGCTGTTGCGTAGACGTGAGGCAGAAGGCAAACTCTGGGCACAAAACACGACGGTAGTGCCAGTTCAGTCCAGTAATTCTGCGGTGAGTTTGAAAGTCCCATACGAGTACCAACTCGACAATGGGGCCACGGGTTATCGGGAGTGTTTCAGCTCCAGTTGCGCGATGGTTGCCCGCTACTGGGGCAAAATTTCCGGCGACCACGAGTACAACCGTATCCGTTGCCAGTTCGGGGACACGACTGACGCCAAGGCTCACATCCTGG
>Ga0315909_10004149_pt1 | contig 17230 bp, 8 predicted proteins | sample LakEriMetagenome_11_FD_203527 | JGI IMG/M metagenome (GOLD analysis project Ga0315909, IMG submission 203527) | Freshwater fungal communities from buoy surface, Lake Erie, Ohio, United States - Buoy 2 MA125 | ecosystem: Environmental > Aquatic > Freshwater > Lake | place: USA: Lake Erie, Ohio...
GAACGAAAAGGAACCCCCTCACGCCATCACCCCGCGATCTATCGAGAAACCCGCGCGACGTCTCCTGGGCGAATCGCTCATGGGTGATGCACTCCCACGACAATCGTCAACTCCATCACCCGATCGCCGCGCAGCAGTTCGATACGCACTCGGTCCCCCGGCATCGTACCTTCGACCGCAAGGATCAGATCCTGAAACGTTTCGATCGCAGCGCCCTGAAACTTCCGGATACGATCTCCCACTTGAACTCCCGCTTTTTCTGCAGGGCTTCCCTCCACCACCGACTCGATGATCGGAGTGGGATCGTCTTTTTTCCCGAGCACTCCAATGACCGGTTTGTATCCGGGAAGTGTGCCCCATGCATCGCCATCGGCCATGCGATCCCAGTGATCGCGGTAGACATCGATGGGGACATGCATGTTGTCCTGAATGTCGGAACCGATGCGGCTATGAATCCCGATCAGCTTCCCTTCGAGATCAAACAAAGGCCCTCCGCTGTCTCCACCGATCAATGGGCAATCGGTAATCAGCGTCGTGGAAAGATTCTCCAGCAGCCTGCCGACACGAATGACCGGTGGTCGATTGGATTGCCACCCTCCTGGATGCCCGGCAGCGATGCACCATTGTCCTTCGCGCAGATCGGTGGAACTGCCCAAGGAGGCGTGAGGCAAACCTGCAAAATCGACGATCTTGACCAGTCCTGCATCCATATGGCGATTCATCCCCAAGGTTCTGGCTCGCAGCCGCTTCCCGTCCGAAAGCGTCACCCAGGCATCGCGCATCGGTTTACCCGCAACATGCGCGGCCGTCAGGACATATCCATCGGCCGTCACCAAAACACCACTTCCTTGCGCCATTCCCTGCTGGACGTTGACGGTGACCTTCTGAATCTTCTCCGCTACCTTGGCTTGCTGTTTCTCTAGCGCCATCAGCTCCCCAACCGACCGAGGCTCCTGCCCTTGGTAAAGCCGATCTAGTCCATTTTCCAGCGGCAGGAAAGTACTCCCAGGGGGTCGCTTGGGCAGCGTGGCGCTGGCTGCCTGAACTGCTGCAGAACTGGAGTCATCGGGAGAGCCTGGCGAAAGACGAATCACCCCGGCCGTGGCATCGACAAAAGGGGTCTCCGAATTGCGATCGACCGTTGACTTGGATGAACTCTGAGGCAGGGTCGCCGTCTGGGACCACGCCCACTGCGATCCCAAACAGAGGGTCCATACCAGCCAGAGCCCAAAGCCAACGGCCAGCTTGCTCCAAATCGGATCCATCCCGGCAAGGAAAGTCCAAGGCCTGGGACCAAATGCCAAATGCAACTCCCACCAACTAGCAGGTCGCTTGGCCAACCGAGGTCCGCGAACCGGGGATGGGTTGTCGATGCGAATCCTTCGATTCACCAGCTGGCGTTCTAAATGTGCCACTGCTTCCTCCCCGACCTGTCGATCCAGACCGGCCAACCACCTAGGGTTCGACAGCCGATCGATGTGAGCGATATCGAGGGTCTTCCAACGACCTGCGCGCATCGGCGCCGGCGGCGGGTTCGCCTCACCCTTCCACACGAGCCTCATTGTAAACCGCTCGACTTGAGAATTCCCGCGCAGGATTTGAGGATTTCGCGACTCCCCAGGCCTCCATCCCCTACAACCGGCCAAACCGGCAACTCTGGTACGATTGACGGCAACCTACGATCTTGCATGGAAACCAACTGAAAGGCGCTGCTTTCGCCATCGCGGTTGGACACTTGGATGGAAAAAGGTATCGAAGGAGCACAACTCCCTGTGACCGACAATCGTCACCTACTGGTACTGGGCTGCGGCTACGTCGGAAAGGCTGTCGCCAGGGAAGCACTGGCATCCCACTGGCGCGTCACTGCAACCACCCGTTCCGAAGCCTCGGCCCATCGGCTGGAGTCGTCGGGAATCCGAGCGATGGCCTACGACTGGACCCGGGATCCAGTTCCTTCCTTCGACTCATCGGCCGATGCCATTTTGATCGCCGTCAGCCACCATGTCGCACCGGGCGAGAACGCCCTACAGATCCACCCTGATGGACTCCATCGTAGCCTCCCTTCCCTCGCTGGCTCCGCCCGCCGCATCATCTATCTGTCGACCACGGGTGTCTATGGGCAAAAAGACCTCCGATCGGCCACCAGCTCGTCCATCGCGCATCCGTGGATCGATGAGTCGGATCCAATTGCCCCCGATCGCCCTGGCGCAATCCATGCCGCAGCTGGCGAAAGGTGGATGCGAGAAAGCCAGTTCTCCGAGCGATCGACGATCCTTCGACTGGCGGGGATCTACGGCCCCCATCGAACACCGAATCTCCAGAAGCTGCGGGCTGGAGAAGCCATCGAAGTGCATCCGGAAGGATTCCTGAACCTGATCCATCGCGATGACATCGCTCGCGTCGTCCTGAATCTACTGCGCCATCCCTCTCCGAAACCACTTTACTGTGTCAGCGATGGCCATCCGGTGACGCGCGCCGAATACTATCGATGGATCGCCGAGCAACAAGGTCTTCCTGCTCCGATTTTTGCACCACCCGGAGATCCACCGTCGGCACCTTCCCGAAGGTTGGGAAGCAAGCGGATTGATCCTCGGCTTTTGATGGAAGATACGGGGAACGAGTTTCGATTCCCAAGCTATCGTGAAGGACTGCTGCATTCTTGGCGGGAAGAAGTCGCGGAAAACGGCTCTTCTCGGGCTGTACCAGAATGATCGCCCGTCTCTCACGCCACCGCGAAGGACCCCCACACAGGCAGTCTCGCCCCTTTTGGGATCGACAGGAACGTGTCACAATCGTCCGACAGGGGGCTCAGCCCCTGCTTTTCTCAGCATTCTGATTCCCAAGGCTCAACCGGATCATGCTCGCTCGCAAACCGATCTTCCCCAACGTGCTCGAAATGAATGTCCAGGCCGGACAGCTGATCGGCTGCAATGTCTATTTGATCCACGATGGCGACGAATGGGCACTAATCGATATCGGCTATCAGGATAGTGTGGAAGAGATCATCGAACTGATTCGCCAGATGGACTTCCCCCTCTCCAAGTGCAAGACTCTGATCGCGACGCACGCCGATGTCGATCACGGGCAAGGATTCGCTGCCGCAAAACAGATTCTGAAAACCTCCCTCACGGCTCACCCGAAAGCGGCACGTCTACTGGCCGAGGGAGATCGATTGCAGACGTTCGCTGAAGTCGAGGCCCAGGGTATCTCGATGGAGATGCCCAAGGTGACGTGCGAGCATCTGGTTCAGGACGGCGATGTCATCAAGATCGGCAGCCTGGAACTGGAAGTGTGGAGCACGCCGGGGCATGCTGACAGCCAATTGGCCTTTCGGCTGGGGGATCTGCTGTTCAGCGGCGATAACATCTATCGCGACGGTTGTGTCGGCGCCATCGATGCGCACCACGGCAGCAACATTCCTCACTTCATCGAATCCCTGGAGCGGATTCGCGACAGCGACGTGACTTGGCTCCTTCCTTCCCACGGTCCTTACTTTCGTCGCGATCCGGCGATGATCCATCGCACGATCGAACGACTGAAAGGCTATCTGCACATGGCCGATTTTGGCACCTGTGCCATCGACTGGCCGTTGATCGATCAGTGGGAAGAGATGGTGCGCGATGGCAAACTGCCGAAGTAGACCGCATCGATCACACCACACTGCCGGCTTCCACTTCAATGAAGCATCACGGATCCCGCGATTCTTAAACCCCGGCATCGAAGATCGACAACCTCTGCTGAAATCGTGGTAGGCTACTGGCCCCCATGACACCTGGTAGCGGTCTTCGGATCGCTGCAAATCCCGCGCAGTGCCAACTCGGATCCCCACGATCAGGAGATCAACTCTCGGATCGGTTCACCAAAGGGTAGAATTGGCATCGGCCTGCCCTGGTGGTCTAAAAAGCTCTCTTCGTAGTTGATCCCGAGAAATCGATAGACGGTGGCCCAAAGATCGTTTGGTGATAGCGGCCTTTCCACCGGATGTTCCCCTCGTGCGTTGGTGGCTCCTAGAACCTGACCGGTTCGGATTCCGCCACCACTGATCAGCATCGACATCGCATCGGGCCAGTGATCGCGGCCTGGTTGCATCACTCCCGTCTGCGACCCCTTCGTTTCATTGATCCTTGGGGTCCGCCCAAACTCCCCCGTTGCGATCAGAAGCACATCGCGATCCAGCCCCCGCTGGTAGAGATCCTCGATCAGCGCCGTCAGCGCCTGATCGTAATAAGGAAAACGCCATCGGGAATCGGCGAACAGATCGCAATTGACGGCATGCGAGTCCCAGTTGTAGGTGCAGTTCTTTGGCATCCCCTTGGGATCGTTCGGATTTTCCCAGACCATCGTCACAAATCGCGACCCTGCCTCCACCAAACGACGCGCCAGCAAACCCCGCTGACCGTACGTGTGCCTGCCATAGCGATCGCGCACCGCATCCGGTTCGCGCGTTAGGTCGAACGCATCGCGAACCTGCTGCGATGTCAGCATCGTCAAGGCTCGCTGGCCAAAAGAATCCATCGCTTCCATGATGCCGCTGGAATCGATTTCCCGACGAAACCGATCCAGACCCTCCAGCAGCTTCAGCCGATCGGCCAACCGATGTTCCATCTCGGGAGTCATACCGATGTTTCGAACCTGGAAATCGGCTCCATTGGGATCGGCGTCGACAATGAAAGGGATATGAGCCGGTCCCAGGTAGGCTGAACCGAAGGAGAAGGTATCGACGCCCCCGCGTCCACCGTCGACACCTGCGATGCAGGCCGGTAATGGCGCGCTGGGTCGGCTGAGCAATTTCTGGGCGACGCTGAGCACCGATGGCGAATCGTTCACGAAATCGACAGGACTGGCCGGAATGCGACCGGTCAGAAATCGCTTGTGGCCACCACCATGGTCAGAAAATTGGTGATGGCAACTTCGAATGATCGTGTACTTGTCGGCGCACCGGGCATGCATCGGCAGCAATTCGCAGACGTCGATGCCCGCCACATTGGTCCGAATCGGTCGGAACAATCCCCGGTACTCTACCGGAGCATCTGGCTTCATGTCGTAGGTCTCCATGTGCGGAGGACCACCAGGAAGCCAGATGAAAATGACCGCTCGATCTTTCTCCGGCTTCCCTGAATTTCTGGAAGCATCCTGGGCCCTGAGCAGATCGGCCAGCCCCAATCCGCCGATCCCAAGCCCCCCGAACTCCAGGAACGAACGACGTCGCATCGGCCCGCGACAGGTTCGCATGGCGTCGCCTGGACCGACTTCCTTCACGCGCTTGCTGGCCATCGACGGATCTCCAACCAAGTCACCCGAAACGGAGCGGACGGAGCTGAACTCTCGTCTCACTCTATCTCCAACCAACCGAAACCTGCAACGTTTCCTTATCCAACAAGCGGCCATCGATCGACCGATTGCCACCACGGCTACCGGCGGTCCAAGGAGAATCCATCGCCAGCTCGATTCCCTCCCACAGGCCGCCGCTCTCAAAAAACAGAAACTCCAAAAAAACTGGCCGGGTCGCTGGTACGACGCCGGCCAGAAAAGCCAGTTTTCTTGTGAGCCACCTAAAGTCAGGTGCGCCCGTTGGGCCGTCGACGCCCAAGTTGCTGGAACCATCGATCGAGCGTCACTGCGTCGAGCGATTCACCGGAGGTGCTAGTCGACTGGGAAGAAGCTGCCTGACTGGGTGCTGCCACCAGAGATCCGGTACCCGATGCCGCTCGACCAGCTTCCCCTTCCGGACTCAACGGAGCTTTCGCCGATCCCGCCGAGGTGCTCTTGACCAAACTTCCGGAGGAGACATTCATTGAGCCGACTCCGGGAGCCGCCTGGGTGAACCCAAAGCCACCCGGGGGAAGCGATGGGGTAACCAATGGCATCGCATAGTCTTCCACTTCCCCGTCGGCCGCAAACCCCGCATAGCCATAGCCAGCAAGCGTGGTCAATCGGAACCTTCCGAAGACATTGCCAGCAACAAGTCCCGAAGGAATGACCAGCGACACAAAGTTATTGCCATCGAAGACTGAGAGGTTCTCGGCAATCCGTTCTCCCGCATCATCCCAGTCGCCATCGCGATTGAAATCGACCCACGCATTGAGGTGGACACGCCTCTCTGGTGGTGCCTTCACTGCGACCGTCAAATTCACCGTCGTTCCGATCGTCAACCTGGGCAATGTCACCCCATCCTCGTCGGCACCATCTCCCGTCGCCGTGCTGTTGGGCCGTCCATCGGTTTCCGCATCGATCGTGTTACCCAAACGCAAGGTCTCCGTCACCACATTGCGGGCACCATTTCGCGCCAGCCGGACAGGGTACTTGGTCGCCGTCGTCTCTGGAGCGTCGCCGAAATCGAGCGGCAGGACCGGCAAGCCGGTTGGATTCAGGAACGCATTGACGAAGGAGACATCCGCACTGGTGACCTTGCCGTCACCATTGGCGTCAGCGGGCCGATACGCAAGACCAGGCGCGTTGTTCTGGCTTGTCTCCACCAGTCGCGTGTCGGTGCTGTCGACCTTCCGGTCGCCGTTGACGTCCCCACGCAAGCGATGGAACGATCCTGCGAGAATGCCCCCCACCACTGCCCCTTCCGGGCTGGATACCTGATCCCCAGGCAGTTCGTAGGTGTACCAACCGTTGGGCATCGATAGGTAAGGCACTTCGGCAAAGTTCCAGGTTAGGTAAGGCGTTCCGTTGCCGGTGAGCGACACTCGCTCCATCGGCACCACCTGACCCGTGGTGCGATTGACGACTCGTAGCACACTCTTATCGGGCACCACCACCGGCTGGTTGTAACGGAATTGCACCGTGCTGATTCCCGATCGGTTCGGGTTGGTGAAGGAGCCGTTGATGACCACCGCGTCATTCAGCGGCGCGGGGGGCAACGCACGAACGGTCACCACATAGTCCTCGACTTCTCCGTTGGCCGCCAAACCGGTTGGGGTGTTGCCCTCTCCAGTTCCTGCCGTCAGACGGTATCGAATGAACGTCGCTCCCTCTCTTGCCGTCCCGGGCACCAGTACCGACAGTTCATTGACGCCGGGAACAAGTGTGACTTCCTGCAACAAATGCTCGGAAGCATCAAAGATGCCGTTTCGATTGAAGTCGAACCAAGCGTTCAGAACGCCTCCTTCGGTGGCGAAGATCCTCTGGGTCAGCGGTTTGTTGAAGAGCGGTGCCGAGGTGAAGATGACTCCATCTTCATCATCCAGCGAATTGGTATCGTCCCCTAATGCGTTGGTGCTTGGGAAAGCATCCTTCTCGGTATCCCGCCGTTCCCCAAGGATCGGCTTTCGCTTCTCATGCCGCGCTCCGTCGACCTCGAGGCTAGTCCCGTAGCTGTTGGGCGCATCGCCATAATCCTTCGGCAACCCCAGGACTCCGACGATGTTGTCGATCGCTCCCTGAGCGTCGATCAAACCCCATCCGGTATCGTTATCGAAGCCAGGAGAGAGCATATCGATCGAGGTCTGGACAAGACTGGTTCGGATCTGTGCTGGAGTCGCCACACCAGGACCACCCACCACTTCCATCATCAAAGCCGCCACGGCCGCAGCATGGGGAGCCGCTGCCGAAGTCCCGAAGAAGTTGGGGAATCCGTCGCCTTCGATGTCGTCACCGAAGAAGGTCGTGTTGGTTCCATCGACAGCCGTGAAATCGGGGGTGGTTCGCGTTTGGGGCCGGAAGTACCGACTTCCATCAGGCCGCATCAAAATCGAAATCCCACCGGCCGAAGTAAAAGGCTCTGGAAGTGGCGGACTCTGCCCGTACTCTGGGGTATCTCCGTAAAACGCCGCTCCCACCGCCAACGCCGATGCCGCGTTGGCATGGCCGTAAGCACTGCCACTGCGGGTATCGAACTCCTCGATCTGCAGAGCATCGGTGAAGTAAACGTACTTCACCAATCCCGGGAGATTGATCGTCTCGGGAATGAACGATCCGATCCCGATCTGGAAGAATTCGTCAGCAAATCCATCCAAGTCGAAATCGCTGGTGCCGTCATTGAAAAACTGGAGAATCTCCAGAGGATCTCCAGCGACGTTGAAATCCCACGCGACATTGATCAATGAACTGAAGTCTGGCTGAGCGACATCACCGAAGACCATGAAGTCCAGGTCCGCATCGGCACCAGGACTAGCTCCATCGATCGATGCAAACGGATCATCCCACTGAAGTACAAAAATTCCAAAGGAATTCACCGGCACATAAATCCGCTGGTAAAGATCCGTATTGGGACCTCGGTCGAAATCGACGAATTGCCAATTCGTCATGTCGGCATTTTCATCGACCACCCAGTCGGTACCCTGGCCTTCCCAACTGTTCCGACCGTTGTTGCCAGCACTGGAGAAATAGGGGACACCACGGCCGACCACTTGGTCGACAGCCTGAGCGATCGGGCCGTCTTGAAAGAACGGTTCATCCAGGTAGATGATGTCGTCGACGATCACATCCGATCCCGCATCCGCCAGATCGATAATCCCCTGTGCAAACGATGCCGCTCCGTCAAACGCAGTATGAAACTGAAGTGGTGAACCTGGCGCCAGGTCGTGAATCAACTGCAGCATGGCTCGACCTTCATCGATCCCCTGGCTGTCGGATTCATCCAGCACCTGAACGCCGGCGGCTGGAAGATCTCGCGTGGCAATATCCTGAGCCGCTGATGAGAAGGGGTTGCCATCGAAGTCATAACTGTCCGAAAGCACTCCAATCGTGACCCCAGCGCCATCGATCTCGTAGGCTGCCCGTGCGGTGTCGACCCGCATGGCGATGTCGGCCTGAGAGGTGGTATCCCCCACGTTGGTGCGCGCCATCGAAGGGCGAGCCTGACCTAGAGAAGGAGTCTGCGCCAACTGCGGCAATTTGGCGATCGGGACCCATGCCGATACCTGGTTGCCTGCAACTCCAGTGACTCGTCCACCCAGCACCCCAATATCGTTCTGCAATTGAGCCACATTGCCATTGCTGGAAGCATGGATCAGCACCTGACCATCCAGCACGCGAAATAGATCCTTGGACGACTCCGCCTGCTCCACCAATCGACTTTCCGCTCGGGTCCAGCCTCCAGCAGGCTGCTGGCTGAGATACAGTCCGGAAAGGAGCCCGCCGATTTTGGTCGCCGATGCCTGCTTCATTTCCACAGGCGAATCACCGGGAACGGGCGCCCCACCTAGAGGATCCCTTGTATTGATTCCCCCCAAGGCGCCGGCTAGGTCGGTCGCCATCAATCGCCGCGACTCCAGTGCCTGCACTTCTAACTTCCTGTCTCTAGTCCGCTGCCGACGACGCCTGGCCAGATCCCAACCCCAACTTTTGCTCGCCATGAAATCACCTGCTGAAAAAAATAAATATCAATGCGTTGAACAAAGCTCGAAGATCGATCTGCGGGATCGTAACCACGAGACACAAATCGCGACTTAAAAGTCTCTGGATGGAATCTCAGAGATGCGGTGTCATCGGAAGAAAGCAACACCGAACGAATCGCTTCCTCGATTCGGGACACACCTAAGGTTTTAGGGAGGAAACCAATGAATCACAACCGATTTCACTGGGTTGCTGAAGAAAATGCCATTTCGTCCCGACCAACCGGTCGAATCGAAATGATTATCCCAGCCAGCAAATTTTCGCGTCAATCCAAAGGTCCTGCGGGACGAATCGCACCAGAGAAAACAACTTTTCCACAGGCTGGCTTTTTGACTTCAACCGTTGGCGGCGCATACTCGACTAAGAAAAATGCTATTTTCCTTTCCATCGGTTCCTGGGAACGACACTCCCAGCTTTCCATCCCTTCCGCCGGTCGATAGCAAATGGACTCCCCTCGTGGCAGTTCGTCCCACAGTCGCCACCGACCTGCCGATTTTCCCTGGGGTTCACCTTCATGAGTGATTTGACCACCACCGCCAACCGCTCGGCCATCCGCTGGAAGCTCTTTCTCATGATGGTGCTCCAGTTCTTCATCTGGGGCGCCTGGTTGCCGCTGATCTTCGGCTACCTTCCTGCCCTCGGCTTTTCCTCTTCTCAGCAGTCATGGATTCTGAATGCCTTCCCGATCGCAGCGATCATCGGGATGTTTTTCAGCAACCAATTCGCCGACCGCAATTTCGCGGCGGAGAAGTTTTTAGCATTCAGCCATCTGATCGGGGGCCTCGCGATCCTCGCCTGCGGCTTCACTCGTGACTTCTGGCCCTTCTTTCTCTTCATGCTGATCCACTGCCTGCTGTACGTCCCCACGATATCGATCACCAACTCGATCGCCTTCGCCAACATGACCGATACGGCGAAGGAATTTGGTTTGGTGCGGATGGGTGGTACGATCGGATGGATTCTGGCCGCTTGGCCCTTCACCTTCATCCTGGTCGACTGGGCCAAGGTGAAAGCTGCCAACCCGCAGGGCTTTGTCAGCTGGCTGGGTACGGTGCTGGGAAGCGGTCTTCAAGGAAGCGCACTGACCGATGCGACGAAGTGGACCTTCGTCGTCGCCGGTATCGCCTCGTTGCTTTTGGCCGCCTTCAGCCTGACTCTCCCGCACACCCCTCCCAAGAAATCGAACAACCCAGAAGAAGGCCTCGCCTGGATGGAAGCAGTCAAACTGCTCAAGCACCCCTTCGTGCTGGTACTGTGGCTGGTGACCTTCCTGGATGCCTTCGTCCACAACTGCTACTTCAATTGGACCGGTCAGTTCCTCTCAGCCACCAAGGAAGCTGGTGGCGTCGGAATTCCCGGCAACTGGGTGATGCCGGTGATGAGCGTCGGTCAGATCGCGGAAATCCTGACGATGTTTGTTCTTGGGGTGACGCTGAAGAATCTCGGCTGGCGCTGGACGATGATCGTTGGGGTGCTGGGTCATGCGATTCGATTCCTGGTCTACGCACTCTTCCCGCAGAACCCGGGGCTGATCATCCTGATCCAGATCTTGCATGGCGTCTGCTATGCCTTCTTCTTTGCCACGGTTTACATCTTCGTCGATGCCTACTTCCCCAAGAATGTCCGCAGCAGCGCTCAAGGGCTCTTCAATGTGATGATCCTGGGAGTCGGCGCTCTGGTCGCCAATTCGCTTTGCCCATGGCTGTTGCAGAACGTCTTCACCACGACCGAAGGGAAAGTCGATTACCGAAACATGTTCCTCTTCCCAACAGCGGTCGCGACCTTGGCGGCTATCGCCTTGGCGGTCTTCTTTCATCCCCCCAAGGTCGACACATCGATCGAAGGAGGCAGCGCCCCGGCGCATTGACCGCACTCTCGGTATCGATCCAGCCATTCCACAGCCGGCCTCCCAGGCCGGCTGTTTTTTTGTTCCCTCTGGGATTCGGCGTAGCCGTGGGTTGCCATCAGCCCAAAGAATTGCCAGATGGACCTGCCTTTATGATTCCACCTATTCGTAGATCGGAAAGAATCGACCGAATGCTTTCTCGCAGAAGACCCCGGGGTCGTTGAACCGCTGGTTGCGATCGAGCCCACTGATCGCCTCCATTTGGGACTGGCTGAGCGAGAAGTCGTCGATCGCCAAATTCTCCCGCAGGCGATCGATGGAATTGGTCTTTGGGATCACCGCCGTCCCGCGCTGAACGCCCCAGCGCAACACGACCTGAGCCGCAGTGCGGTCGCAGGCCTGCGCGATCGCGTGCACGATGGGATCCTCCAGCACCGACTGGCTTGCCGTCGCCATCCCCAGCGGTACATACGATCCGGCCCCAAGCGGAGAAAACGCGGTCATGGCGATCTGCTCCTGCTGGCAATAGCGCAGCAGATTGGACTGCACCAGATAGGGATGCGATTCCACCTGCAGCACCGCCGGCCGAATCGTCGCCTGCGAAAGAAGATCTCGAATCAGCGAGACCCCGAAATTGCTGACCCCGATGTAGCGCGTCAGCCCCCGCTCCACCAATCGCTCCATCGCCCCCCATGTCTCGGCGATCGGCACCCCATCGGGTTCCATCCTCGGCTCCTTCGCGTCCGGATCATGCACCCAGCCCGGAGGATACCGCGTCTCTGGATCGACGTAACGCAGCGCGATCGGAAAGTGGATGAGGTAGAGATCTAGCGATTCGAGCTGCAGGTCGCGCAGCGTCCGCTCGATCGCCCCCCGCACATGCTCGGGTCGATGGTAGGTATTCCATAGCTTGCTGGTGACCCAGAGTTTCTCGCGGGCCACCTGACCACCCCGCAATACCCTTCCTATCCCCTCCCCTACCTCGCTTTCATTCCCATAGTCGCAGGCGCCATCCAGATGGCGATAACCACACGCGACCGCATCGACAACGCGCTGCGCGGTATCCTTTCGATCGATCTTCCAAAGCCCCAGTCCTACTGCGGGCATCGCTGCGCCATCGGCCAGCGGTATCTGCAACGCCATCGATCTTCTCCTGCCTAGCTTTTAGACTTTGTCTTCGATCCGACGCCTCTCCAGCGAGCGAGCGATTCGGTCGACGTCGATATCGACTAAGGAACGTCCACCACTTCGATCTGCCGATTGGCCGAACTGCCGATCAGTTCGGGAGCGTACATGGCGCTGACGCGAGCTGGAAGCGAGGTGAACTCTCCCGGTGCTTCAGCCCGCACACGATATCGCAGCGAATGGACGCCGCGATCGATCGTTCTCAGGAAAAAGACCACTTGCTGATCACGCAGCTCCCGGTACGCAAACAACCCGTCGGTCTGCACATACCCACTCTGCAAATCGATCGGCTCCAGCGAGGCCGGCTTGCGATCTTCGATCATCAGGTACTCGTAGTCATTCTTGCTCTCGACGATCAGCTCCACTTCCACCTGACTTCCGCTAGGCAGCTGCCTTGCTTGCTCCAGATCAATCCGTTCCCACCCCAGCTGCTGCGCCTCCTCGAGACCCCCTTTTTCATTGGCCAGTGTCAAATCCTTCGCCTTCGGTTTCAGCAGGTAATAATTCCGGCGGATCTTCAGCTCCAAACCTGCCTCCGGCATCTGGTCTTCCTGGGTGAAGTAGGTGGCATAGGCATTCCAATAGATAGGACCTTCCCCGGTGCGCACCAGCGTCAGTTGCTGATTGCCTCCCGGAATCGCATCCCCCTCGATCTCGATCGTATTGGGTGCCGTCCAAAGCGTCTTGGGGGTGAAGGCGAGCGAACCGAGGCGCTTTCCTCCCAGCAGAACCTCCACCTGGCTGGACGCTGCTGTCTCCCCTGTCGCCTCCAGATAATCGGCGAATGCCTCCACCACCAGCGCCGTATCGCGTGTGCTGGACCAGTAGGAGTCGGCTTTGCGCTGGTTGAGCAAATACTTGACCAGACGCGGGGCGGTCGGTCCCTTTGGATCGATTCGTGTGAGCAGTTTCAAATAGGTTGCCGCTGCTTCGATGGAACTCCCATACCAGTACCAGTAAGGACTGCCATCTCGCAAAAAGGCCGTTTCGTTTTCTTCATCCTGCACCAGCAGTTGCTCGATGTTCCTCCGCAGCATGGCAGTCTGCTCCTGATTGCCGGCGCGATGCGTCACCATCGCCAGCAGCGCCTTGCCGTAGACATTGAGCGACTGCCTTCGATCGTAGAGCACCTCCACCATCTGCTGATCGATCTGCCCCGCCTCCGCCAGCACATGGCAAATCAGCGCATCGAGATTGTCCGGGGTTCGCAACTTGATCGCTTCCTTCCGTTTTTCCTCGGGAAGATCCAACCCCAGCAGTCGGTTTTTCTCCTTCGATTGGTATTGAGCCAGCCACGCCACGCCGCGGTCGACCAAATCGGGAACCACAGGGACATCGGCATCGCGAGCCGCAAGCAGACCACGCACGACGACAGCGGTCGTGTGAGGGTAACTCTGCTCTCCTACCCCGCTGAACCAACCCCAGCCACCATCCGAATTCTGCATGTCCGCCAACCGTCGCAGCCCCGTCTTCAGCATGTCGTCGACCATCGCTTCATCGTAGACTGCCTCCCGAGGCCATCGCTTCCATTGCTTGGCTCGGTCCGCCGCATTGCCGATCTCCTGAGCATTGAGATTGGCGCGTTCCTTGGCCAGCGAGGCCAAATCGACCTGCATCTGCTGCAGCGTCTTGCGGGTGATGACGGTCGGGAGGAAACGATTGAGCGTCTGTTCGGTGCATCCGTAGGGATAATCAGCCAAGTAGGGCAGCGCATCGACCATCGCCGCCGCCAGGCTGGGTGAGACGCGAACCACCAGGCGCGATTGATCCGAACGCCGTTTTTCTGGAACCACGAGATTTGCCTTCCCTTCACGCTGCTGGCCTCGCAACGTTCCAGCAAAACTGTCAGTCAACAAAAATCCTCGCACCAGCACCGGCAACGACAGCTCGGTGGCATCCTGTCCGTCGGCTGCCGTGGCAAAGACACGCACCTTGGGAGTCCCTTCCGCCACCGCGCGGCAAAGGAAATCGATCCGCTCCTGACCACCCGCTGCCACTTTCACTTTGCGGACCGCTGTTTCCCCTTCGGCTAGGTCCAGCTGGGTCTGGCCATCGATCTCCAGCCGCACCTCCACTTCCTGATCTTTCGAAAGATCGTTCTGGACGATCGCGGCGATCGCAACGCGATCCCGTTCCACCAGGAATCGCGGCGCCTGCAGCCGCACTAGAAGTGGCTTGCGCGTCACGGCCTGCGTCTGCGCCGATCCAACCGCCAACCTCGGACCGACAGCCCAAGTCTTCAGCTTCCAGCTGGTGAGATTTTCCGGCATCTTGAAACGGATCGTTCCTTTGCCACGGGCATCAAACGGCACGGCTGCGATCCAGAGGGCCGAATCAGCAAAGTCCTTCCTCACCGCCACAGCAGGCGTCTCCTGTCCAGGTGCAGGTGCTGAGCCGTCCGCCATCGCTCCCGATGCCTCGGCCATCTTGCCCATCGCCCCTGCCATGGGAGCTGCCGGCGCCGCCATCATGGCGTCGGCGACCATCGCTCCCCCGCCACCAAAGCCACCCATGCGTCCCGCCATTCCCCCACGTCCATTGATGCCCCGCATCATGGAAGTACGGCGCGGCACCATCCCACCTAGCATGGGAGCACCGCTGGACGCTGCCTGCTCGTCGATTTGCCAACCGAAGATTCCTAGCGGCGTCCACTGCACTGGCCCGATCGGGATCGGCCAGGTCTGCCATGCGAGGTTATCCGCCCGGTCGCTCCAGTGATTGCGTCGCCACTTCCAGAAATACTCCCGAATGTCGCCGGGCAGCACATCGCCGGCGATCGCCTCCAGCGATCGGTCGTAGACGGCGATGACCGTATTGCCTTCGACCGGCTGGCCTTTGGCATCCAATAGCTGGAGTTCGGCAACCGCTTCGCCCCCTGGCAGGTACTCCACTCGATCCAGCTTGACCTGAAGATCGAGCATGCGCTGTTCGGGCGGGACAAGAATTTCGCGGGTTACCTCTAGCACCTGGCCATCATGAACCGTGAAGGCATCGACGAAGAAATTCGGCTGATCCCCCGGCTCGATCTTCACCTCCACGACCGCCGTCTTCTCCTTCAGATCGACCCACTGGGGTTTCGGAGATGCTCCATTTCCAGCGCGCACAAAGAGCGCCACGCGTGCATCGGACCGGTCGGAGTTGATCTGCAGCCGCATCGTTTCCCCCGGCTGATAATGGGTCTTGTCGGGAATCAGTTGCAGACCTTCAAAACGGAAATCGTCAGCGCGATCCCCAGGGCCTCGGATGGTCAAGAGAGAAGCTCCCTCTTCCTCCTGCCCCTTGTTGCTCTTGAGCACTAGGCGAATGCGATACTGACCCCCCGCCTCGGCTTCCAACTTCTGTTCGACCTTCCCCTGCTCGTCGGTCTTCACCGGCCAGCTTTGGACCAGTTTCTCCGATGGTTTGCGATCAGCCCCATAGGTGACTCGCAGCAACTCCACCGTTCCTTCTCCCTGCACCGGGGATCCGTCGCTGGTGCGGGCCTGAAAATGAGCGACGATCGGGTCGCCGACGCGGTAATGGCCGCGGTCCAGCCAGGTGTAGATGCGGAATGGACGTCGCGCTGCGATCACCTGCCCGCTGGCGTCGATCGTGCGCCGCGAGGCATCGGTGACTTCGGCGGTGATGCGGTAGCGATGATCGTGAGTCGCCAGCATCTGCTTGGCGGTGGCCGTATCGATTTCGAGGATCGCTTCCCCACTGGCATCCAGCGTCACTTCCCGGTCGATCACCAGTTCTTCCGGTTCGAATTGCTGCCTGGGAATCCACCAGGGGTAAGGGGAGAGGCATCCTCGCCATCGATCCCAGCCGGGGTACCAAGGCGCATCGTAGGGCAGCCACCATGCGCCCGGTCCATAGCACCAGTCGAATGGATGCATCGGAAAGAAGCTCTCCACCATCGCGCTGCGATGGACGCGGAGCACCGCTTTGGCATCGGCGACGGGACCACCGTAGTAGTAGGTCGCTTTGACTTTCGCGCGGATCGTCTCCCCAAGGGCCACCGGCTCCTGCGGTGCGGTGATGGTCACTTCGAATTCCGGCTTCCGGTATTCCTCGACTCGCAGCCGAAGATTGCATTCCAGAAACTCGTTGGGACTCCGCTCGATCTGGAACTGATAGGCGCCCAGCCCCGCGTTGCGGCCCAGCGTCACTTTGGCGTCGACGCCGCCCCATCGGTCGGTCGTCGCCACCTGCTCCCAGACTCGATTTCCCTGGCCATCGATCAGTCGCACGGTCACCTGGGTTCCAGCTAGCAGACTGGTCTCACCAGCCGGGTCGTAGGTAGCGATCCCCAGCCACAATCTAGCGGAGATCGTATCGCCCGGCCGGTACATCGGTCGGTCGCTGACTCCGAAGGCTTTGATCGCCGTCCAGTTCTGGTAGTCGATCCCTCGATTCCAGAGCCCTTCCAGTCCCAGGGTGGCAAAGCGACCCTCTGGACCGCGCGCGATGACCATCCACTGGTTGACCGGTGGTTTGGGCCTGGAGGGATCCAGAAGATAGGTCCCCTCGCGATTGGTCTTTCCCGCTTCTAGGATCACATCAAAGATCCGTTCACCTCGCTTGGCTTCGACAGGTCGGTACTGAATCCCCAGCAGTTCCAGTTGCACCCCTTCGAGGGGCTTTCCTGTCGCGGCATCGGCGACATAGTAGAGGAACTGGTTTTCCAGCGTCTTTCTCACGATCGCCATGTCCTGGATCCACAGCAGCGTCCGCAACGTCCGCTTACCACCATCCAGCTGCGCGGTGACCACATAAAGCCCCGCTTTCGTCAGCGGTGTCTCCAGTTCTTCGCGCTGATCCCAGTGATTCTCCAGCGGCTTCAGATCCGTATCCCATCGCACCGGCTCGCCG
>Ga0315909_10004151_pt1 | contig 17223 bp, 35 predicted proteins | sample LakEriMetagenome_11_FD_203527 | JGI IMG/M metagenome (GOLD analysis project Ga0315909, IMG submission 203527) | Freshwater fungal communities from buoy surface, Lake Erie, Ohio, United States - Buoy 2 MA125 | ecosystem: Environmental > Aquatic > Freshwater > Lake | place: USA: Lake Erie, Ohio...
AATACCGATATGGGTATGCGTAACATAATGCGAATGACCCACGCACTAGCAGAAATACAATTAAAAGAGAAGGAGGAGGAGAATGAGTAATGTAATCAGCTTTAAGGGTAAGACCACGAACGTAACCTTCTATGAAGTGGTAGATGAGCAAGGCATAGCCATATGGGGTGGGGGAGATGTCACCGAGTGTATTAGGTTTTGGCGTAATGGTCCGATAAACTCTCGCATATTCGTAACGAGCTGGTCGGAGGACGGCGAGGACGCCGCCCTAGTAGGCGAGCCGATAGATGTAACTTTCCTAGTCCTAGCAGGGATCACTAACACACTAGAGAGGATAACCCGATGATGTTTGTTGGCTTGGTCGTAGTTTTACTACTGGCCTACGTAATAATTACCGTTGATTGGAAACTTAATGGAAGATAAAAGAATTGCTGCTGCCAAGAAAAGAGCAGTAGCTCAACGTAATTATCAAAGAGCGAGAGCGAGAGCGCTAACCAAGTTAGCTAACGCTTTTCCTAATGAATATAAAGTTTATCTGGAGGAGGAGAAGATTAATGATTACACGCAGGGGAAGACTTGGATTGACCTTGACGGTAACACTAATGCTAGTGTGGACACTAACACCGGCACCGTTACCGATAGAGGTAGAGATACACCGACCGAAACCCGCAATAATCAATCACGGGCCGGCAACTTATGAGCAGAAGTTACAGAATAAAAAGCTCGCAGCACGTTACGCTTACCTTGCTTTCGGGTGGAAAGGGAGAGAGCGAGAGTGCCTCATCGCCCTTTGGACCCGTGAGAGCAGGTTTGACCACTACGCCAGACCTCTCGACCATAAGGGCAGACCAAGATCGTCAGCTTTTGGTATTGCTCAGCACCTTGGAGAGACAAGCAGAGATCCTGCTACTCAAATCTTACGAGGCCTTAGATACATTTCTCACAAACACGACACACCTTGTAGAGCCAACTCTTTCCAACGAAAGAACAACTACTACTGAGGAGTCTAAATGATTACAGGAGTATCACTATTCGCAGGAGTAGGTGGCTTTGACCTGGCGATGGAACGCAACGGAGTTAATGTTGTTGCTAATGTGGAGATAGATAAACATTGCCAAGTTCTATTGGAACGTAAGTTCCCTAACGCAAAACAATTTAATGATGTAACAACAGTAAAGGGAGAGGACTTAATAAATGCAGGATTTAATCCAAGCAGAGGAATTATTACAGGAGGATTTCCCTGCCAAGATCTCAGCGTCGCTGGCAAGAGGGCTGGCTTGGCTGGCGAACGAAGCGGGTTATTCTGGGAGATTGCCCGAGTTGTGGAAGAAACGCAAACAGAATGGTTCATACTCGAAAACGTCCCTGGTCTGTTATCCAGTAACGAAGGAAAGGATTTTGGAGTCGTGCTCGGGACGATGGCAGACCTCGGGTATTCTGTTGCCTGGAGGACTCTTGACGCTCAGCACTTCGGAGTTCCCCAAAGACGCCGCCGTGTCTTCATCGTTGGCCGACGTTCTTCAGGGGAAAGAGGTCCAGACGAAGTATTATTTAAGCCCCAAGGCTTGCGAAGGGATACTTCGCAGATCAAGTCGCAGAGGCAAGAGCTTGCCGGAAGAATTAAGTAATGCTCTGGTTCACCAAGCGTCGCAGAGCGCAAACTAATGAGGACTATGAAACGTGGATTGAGGGCGGGATGGTCCCGACATTGAACGCTTTTGATAATGGAGACATTAGGGCCACCGTTGCTGTTATCGTTAGAATGCGAGCAGGTAAACCAGGTGGAGGTAAAGGAGCTTTACTTTCAGAAGATAAAAGTCTGACCATAGCTACTAGTAATGATCAAACTTTATTCGTTGGTCCCATTGTTCGCAGACTTACGCCGCTAGAATATGAAAGGCTGCAAGGTTTTCCTGACGAGTGGACTGAAGGACAATCTGATACTCATAGATATAAGCAAATGGGAAATGCAGTAACAGTTCCTGTTGTTGAATGGATTATTCAGGGTATCTGTGATACCTTTGATACTGCGAACTAGGTCTTATACTCTTTCTTCCTAGTCGCACAAGTAAGCCCCACCTCTCCGTCCGGTGGGGCTTTACTATTTACTTAGCGTGATCGGTGGAGTAGAAACCCTTACCTTTGAAGGTAACAGGAGGCGATGACCAAACTCTTTCCATACTTTCGTGGCAGTCATAACAGACAGGGTTGCTAGCTTCCTCGTGGATAGAGCGCTCTACTTGTAGAGTCGAGCCACACTTACATCTGTAATCATAAATCATAGTTTAATCGCTTCCTCGATATCAAGATAACCTACTAACTTCTCAATCTTACTGCGGTTAGCGAACTCTGAAGTAACCGGCATCCAGTGCTTAACCCACTCAGGTTCTGGTATATCCATTAGATCAAAGGAATAGATACCAAGTGGAGTTGAGTTAATATAAAAGGGAATGAGATCGCGCTCAGCGCTCTGCGTTATGAGCTTGCGATACTTCATCTCCTCAATCAGCAGGGTAGGGTAGTGAGTGTGGCGGCACTTAAGTTCTATGTAATGGCCCGCTTGCTGACTAATACAATCGAATGAATCGAAGATACCTTCACTCTTAACAAGGTCCGGATATAAACTTTCCTGTAAGTAATTAAATAGTTCTAGTTCTTTCATACCCAATACCTACCGCATTTAATACAGTGAGTAAGGCGAAGCATCAGGCCGTCACTCTGATTGATAACAAACCAAGAGTTTGTTTGGTGGTTGCGTGTGACAAGGCACCGCACAATTAAATAACATTCACGTAAGTATTTCAGGTAACGGTTTATCGCCAAGGGCTGTCTCCTCCGAGTAGGTTCTGCAACTTGCGAAGTGAATTAGCACAGCGCCTATCAGCAGTAGATAGGGCGCAACCATATACTTCAGCGATCTGCTGAAGGGTAAGACCTTCGTGATGTCTAAGCAGTAGCAAGTCCTTATCGGACTGCTCTAACTTTAAGTAAGCTTTCTTAATATCTATCAGGACTGCAAGTAAGTTGCCACCCTCTGACGGTGATGATGAGCCGCGAGGTTGTCCATCTTTAATCATATCTTGTATCTGTTCTAGCACTGTTCCGTCTACTACTGAAGCGATGACGAAAGGTAAGAGCTGGCCCAGGGTAGCAGTCTCGTAATAGGTTTCATCCGTTATTGAATAGCCGGACTTATCTGCCTTCTCTCTACGAGCGTAGCGTTCAGCTACTCTACGCATCTGCCAAGCGATACGTTGAAGGTTATGTTTATATTGTTCAGGATCTGGCTCAGCCAACTGAGCGTTGATGAAAGTAGCACGACCAGTAGCCCAGACGTAACACTCTTGGGCAAGGTCTGCCTTCTCTATGAAGTTCTTATAGCGACGATGAATACTATTAGTAACCGAAGGAACTAAGTCATATACTGCAGGGTCTAGTTCACTCACAGTCAGGTAGCACCAGATCTATTACGTGCTGGATGTTAAGCAGTTTGATAGCAAGGAAATCTATGTAGTTGCTAGCGTCAGCTAGTTCTTCTAGCAGTTCCCTAATGGTATCTGCAGTAGTAAATGACTCAAACTTCTGACCAGTTGCTAACGCATACTGTTCGTGGCCTACACTCTTAACACGTCCAGCACGAAGCGAAGCGAAGGACTCTATGAATGAAGTCAGGTCATCAGTGCTAACGCCACCAGCACTGCGGTAGTTGGCTACTACTGGATGATCTGCTAACGGACTGGACGCAGGGTTACTACGAACTCCTTGCGAGCCTGGTCTACGCTCAGCACTATGAAGCCACTCTCTATCAAAATTGTCAGCGCTAATTCCAGTTCCTCGCTCATCCATTAGACTCTCCTATTAGTAGGTTACGGGTTGCCTCGGCACCATTAGCCAGGTAGTAGTCATTGATATCCATACTAGGTGGTAGTGTAACAATAGTTGAGTTCATCACCTCGTTTGCGACACGCTTAGCGAACTCAGCTCCTGGGTTAGAGCCATCCTCTTTGACATCATTATCGCCCACTACAAATACGGTTTCATAACCGCTAAATAACTTTGGGAAGTGTGACTTCCAGGCAGCGACACCTGGCACTCCGACTGCTGGTATATCTAACACACCACTAGTAATGACTGCATCTAACTCACCTTCGGTGACAACAATATACTTACTCGAAAGGGTTAGGTCACTGACGTTATAGAGATGAGCCTTCTGCCCTGTTGGGCTACCATACTTAGGCTTGCCATCATCTAATCTTCTAAACTTAAAGCCAACACAATGACCACCAGCAGTAATATAAGGGATGGAAATCCATCCAGCATACATCTCGTGACCGTTGATAGGGTCAGTAATGGTTCCAATCTGATACTTAGATGCTACTAGTTCAGAGATCCCACGTTCTTCTAGCACGGCTAGAGTTTCCTGATTTATTGCCTGAGCGTATCGTTGCGCCGCTTCCAGCAGCAATTTCGACTGCACGTTTGAGGCCATCGTTAAACTCCATATTCTCTAGTATACAAACCAAGTTCACTGCATTGCCACCCTTACCGCAGGTGTGGCAGTAATAGAGATTATCTATTGTATTGATTACCGCACTGCGTCTACTGTCATTGTGCAATACACAACGCACCGAGCTGGACTTACCTTCTTTTACTTCCCCACCAAATGCTAGGACTATTGGCCCTATGGGGATTGTGTTTGCATCGGTGGAACCGTTGAACCTTTTCTTGCGATTAACCCTGGACCAACCTTGTGTTGACATACGCATCCCTTATCCTCGCATTGGTAGTGTAAGTCTGTGGCCTTATCATAGTAGCCCTCGGTGTTTAAGACACCGCCTACTAGACAGTCGTGGCAGATCATTTTGGAACAGCTTTCTTTTGAGGTTCTTTCCAGTTAGTTACTAGATCAATAATATTAACTGCTACTTGATTTGTGTAACCACCCATTAAAACCATATCTGCTACCTTCTCTATTAACTTTACCGAGTAACCTTTAGTATCAATAGTTTGTTCTTCAATTAACTCTAGGTCCGGTGTTGCACCCCAAGTTTCAGTGCTGGTTATATCTCCTGTTGGCGTTGGCATTTCTTCTCCTTAGAATTTTGCTAGGTAAGCGCCTGTCTCAGCACCTAACCGGCATTCGATTATATTCTTAAATGATTCAAAGACTGAGATATTATTCCAGTCATCTACTACGTGTATCTCGTGGTGGTTATCATCAATAACACCTTGCGGGTAATGGATAATAGGGATAGAAAGAATCGCATACCTGCAACCTTTACTAGCCACATCCCATACCTTAACAGCTTCCTCTTTAGTCATATGCTCAAGCACATCACCAAAGACAATCAGGTCAGCTTCTAGACTTTCATAGTTACGAACATCACCAAGTTGAACATCATCATACAATTCGTGCAACTTGTATTGATCTATATTCTTTTGATAGACCTCTATCGCTGTATAGTGCGCCCCGATAAATGGACGAAGTAACTTAGAGTAAGTTCCACCACCTGCTCCAACATCTATAACAGTTTTAGGTTGGAGTTGAAACGCTTTGTTTAATACCCAAGTTCTGTTCTCAGGATTGGAACCAGCCATTACTGTTTCTCCTTTAACCATTGTTTAAGATCTTGTATTACCCAGGCATTTTCTATGCCTGAGTTTCGGCGCTTGACTACAACATAGTGCAGTGGCACTTCCCCGATACCACGAGCATTAGCATAGTTAAGCGCCTCAACTTCAGCTTCCCTCCAGAACTCAGGCAAGGAGAGCGTTGCCCTGTTCTTGAGTTCTAAGATATAGCTCTTGCCAGCAATGACAACAACCATATCGCCTTCATCCTTGCTACCCGCTTTTGTTAAGCGTTCAGCTAGGACACCTGCTTTGCGGAGCCACTTCATAACATCTGTTTCAAAGATGCTACCTTTGACTCGATTGTATTTACTTGCCATCAAGTTTTACCTTGTTGACTTTAAAGACTTGTTGACCATCTTCGTCAATAACTTCTACTATTCCTGCTTGTATCAGGAGCGAGGCGAAGCCCGCAAAGTCCATCTCCAGCTTGACTATACGCTTCTTTAGATACTGGATCTCTGTGTTCACACTAACTCCTTCTTTAAATATTGGCGTAAGCAATAATTGCATTTACTGACTAGACAATCTTGTTGATTGATAAATTTCTTTTCAACCTTATGCCCAATCAGTTTGCAGAAAAGTATCACTTCTTCTTACTCCTAATAATATTAATAGCTATGGACATACCTCTGTTAAGGCCACGCTCATAATCATCTTCTGGATAGTCAATGCAACTTTCTATCTCTTTGATAATTTTATCTCTGATACTGCGTTCAATCCACTCAAACATTTTGCGCTCCAAAGATAGCCTGGTTACGAACTGACCTACCATAAGCGTCAGCGTCATTTATCTGACAAGCAGCATAGTTAGTAAAGAGTGCTGCGTGATCTGTTCCATCAGCAGTGTGCGGTCCAAATCTATTCTTAACCGCAGCAACCTTTAAAATATGATCGGCTGGATTGTATCCAAGGGTAAGTATCAGCGCCGGCAGTTGACTCACCTTGCCGTGAATAGCACGACGTGCTGGTGGGTTATGAGTAGAACCATACTCACTTTGTTCTGATACGTGGTGCAATACTAGAACACACGCTTCAGTCTTGCGAGCCATATCGTGTAGCTCCATCATAATTGCACGAAGACCAGCCCACTCATTATCCGTTTCAGATACCACGTTCATTAAGTTATCAATGATTATCAACTCTGGTGCTACGCCATATAGTTCAACATAAGCCCGAATCTCAAGTTCAAGGTCATCTATTGAAGGTGATGAATCAAAGACCCACTTAATGTTACCCAACTTAGGTAAGTGATGATTGTAATAATGAGTGTCGCTAGCCAAGTTGCTTTCAACTAATACCTGAGAATGTCCTGACAAGTGCGCTGCAGCCCTCATCATAACCGTAGTTGTATCAGTATCAGCAGAGAAGAATAACGTAGGCACATCTGCTTTGATTGCATATATCAATGCAAACATTGACTTACCAGCATTAGGTGCTGCCGCAACCATACATACTTGCCCACGTCGAAACTTAATTTGTTTATATGCTAACGCACTCCAGACATCAGGTAGCGGTGTTGCTTTGGTAAGCACACCACTCCAAGCTCTGGATAAATCAAGCAACGTCTTCTCCTCTTATTGTTATATTTCGTTGTCTTCTTACAGCTTGTCTGGCTCTAACAGTTAAGCCGCCCCAGATCCCATAATATTCATTCCTGATGCCCCATTCAGCGCATTCAATTTGGTGGGAACATTGGTAGCAGATTGATTTTGCATATTTAATATTCACCTGTGACTGAAAATCAACTTCCTTTTCAGGAAACCAGTGATCGCCACCAACCTCTGCACATAATGGAGCCTCGAACTCGTGAGGCTCTCGCATTATCTATCGAACCCACACCGCATCACACTGGTTAGGTGTGCCTTTCGGTGATGCACACATCCAGCCCTTCCAGGCTTTACCAGAAGCATTAACTCCTGAGCGTAGTGTCATTGTTCCGTGCTTACATTGTGGGTCGGCTCCTGTCGAAGCAGGAGCAGGGTTAAAAGGTGGTGTATCAACTACCGGTGTAGCGTTAAATGCTTTTGCTGCATATGCGGCATTACCACCGCTACCTAGTGCTGATGATGTTGACTTAATAAGTTCAGTTACATCTTGAAGTGTTGTTAGTTGTGCTTCAAGTTCTGCTTGTGATGTTGCGTATACATTGATAAGAGTTCCATCAGCTAACTTAAAGTTAGCCTGTAACTTTGTTGAATCGGGTGCAGCCATTTACTTTCCTCCACTTTGTTTGATAGATAAGCGATTTGATTCTGGTCCTGATTTCTTAGGAACAAAACCTAGAAGTTTCTCAACTTCCTTGTCATCAACAGTAGACCTGCCAGCAACTGTTGTCCAACTGATTTGCACTCCACTAAGAGTGCTACCTATTACTCCCTCGAAGCTGGCCTTCAAGGAATCCTTTTGTTTTTCTAGTTCTTTAATCTGTGCGTCATACTGTAAATATAACAATGCGTTCTTGTCAATATCAGGGTCCGGTATTACTACCTCACTGACTTCGATACGTTCTTTTTTTAGACCAACGCATCCCATCTCACCAGATGCGTCATAGTATTTGCAATAGAACTTACAGTAACTTTCATCCTTCTCAGGATCAGGTGGTGTAGCAGATTCTTTTACTGCTGCTAACCAACCTAATGCTTCAAGTGCCATTGCTTCATCGTAAGGTTCTGAGTGCCACTTGATATCACGTTCATCACCATCACGTGCAATTGCTACAAGGTTAACGTTCTTAACTTCATAGCCATTCTTAGATAATAGATAGCCATAGACCTGCACCTGCCAACGCTGTTGCGTTGATGGGAAGTAACTTAGGTTCTTTATCTTGCTAGTCTTCCAGTCAATTACATCACCAGATTCTGGTATGAATAAGTCAACGTGTGCTTTTATATCACCGTGTTGAACTTCAGCTTCGACTATATACTTCTCACCCTTTGGGTCAATAGCACCGATAGCTTCTTCAATGGCTGCGTGGATAGCAGTCCCCATAATTGCTGCAAGTTTTAATTCGTTGTTGTTAGTTTCTGGTTGTGCATTCAACCGATACCAAACCTTACGACGGCAACCGCCAAGTTCTGACGGTCCCACCTGTGTCTGAACTGAACGTGATCTACTTGCATCTTTTGCACGTAGAACATTTATTAATAACTCTTTTGCATCTGTCAAAATATTGTCCTCTCCTGGACTACCAACTGTAAAGGCTTGCCAGTATTCACGTCAAGGACCGACGCAATCTCAACGGCTTTTCGGGCGAGTCGCTTTGCGTCTGCTAACTCTAAGTTAGCCTGGATGTCTGAATAAAGATACCCAAGAGCAAACTGACCGCCACTACCGATAGCGTAACTTCCGACATCACTTTGGAAAAAAGAGAGGTCACAAGCAACCCGAAAGATATTGCCGTTAAAGCTAAGTAAATAATCGAAACCACCATCTGGATCCACCTTATTGAAGTCGTAGTTGTTTTCATTAAAAGCCTTGATGATACTAGGGATAACTTTCTTCCCCATAAAACTTACTGGATTCTCCCCACGATAAGCAGGTGGCTTCCAGTTGTAAGCGAGTATATCTCCTGGCCTAGTGTCACCGGATATAGCAAGTAGGAACTTACCTATCTCTACTATCTTCGGTGTGCTAAGTGCAAGAGTTACCAGATTAGATTCAGTGATCTGACTATCAGCTACTAGAACTGCGTAATCAATCCCTTCTATTCCAACAACCGTTGTAATGGGACACCTTCTTTCCTTGGGCGTGAATCATATCACGACACGCCAAGATTGGTTACTAGGCGTTGATTTACTGGAGTTTGTGTATACTACGAGCGTGAGCGAGTTTAAAGGGTTTAGGCGGCCCCTGGAGGGCCGCAAACGGGGTAACCGACAGGTTACCCTTACGCTCCGTCTACCCACCCTGTTTAAAAATAAGAGACATCTGCCTGATAAATTTGGCACGGACTTGAGGTCCTTGGGACCGATCCACGCTTGTCCTTGTGGTTCACAAGTCTTTAGCGTTATGGCTTCCTTTGAAGATTACGAACTGGTCTGGTATCACCTTGACGCTACCTGCGTCAACTGTGGCAACTTAGTAATCGTTCCGTGTCCAGTAGATAAAGAATAAAATGGCACAAAAAAAGAAGCCCACCCCGAAGGGTGGGCCATTGCCTCGCAGAAATACAGTATTACTCTTTCTTAGAACCAACTCCGTATTCGGTCTGCTTAGGATCAAGCGCCTTGAGAAGCGGTCCTGCAACTGCAGCGACGAGTGCTGTTAACAGTTTCTTAGGATCGGTTTCGCCAGCTAGATATAGAGCCAATACAGCAGCGATGCCTGCACGTAGGTATGTTCCTACTACTGACTTGATGATTGCTTTATTCATTTCTTACTCCATTTCGGTCTGCCAAACCCGACGATGTAAACACCGAGCTTGCGCTTATTGTTTGCCTTATACGCACGGATGCGTAGGGCAACTTCTCCACCATTGGCTTGTGAGCCAGTAGGTTTCTTCTCTGGACTGGTATTGCCTTCGATAGTGGTAACTGTTCCATCGCCATTATCTTTCAGGATAATACCGACGTGGTCTACCTTCTCGCCTCCAGGGAAGTCGAAGAAAACTATATCTCCAGGTTGTGGTTTTTCTGTTGCAATATTAAACCAAGTGCCTAGACCTTGAAAGCCTGCCTTACCAGCAGGTGTGTATACGCAGTTAGGAATCTTTACTTTGGCTTTTGTAGCACACCAGTTTACGAAGTAACCACACCAAGGTTGTCCGTTGTTCTTGTTATATTTAACTTTGTTACCGGCACCTTCAACGGTGCCAACTTCTGCTTCTGCTATCTCTAGGAATGTTTCTACCTGGGTCATCTGCGACCATCAATCAACATATCTATAACTTCATTAAGGCGTTGTTCAAGCCTATTGACCTGATCCTTGAGGCTTTGGCCTCCGTTCGGGCGAAGTTCATATAGGTAATGCTTAACCATCCAGCGAACAGCTCCAGCAAATGCTGTTACTAGTGCAATGATGGCTACGATAAGTGAGGCCCAGTTAGCAGGTGTCATTTTATACCGATCTGATTGTTACTAGGAGCATTCCTCCGTAGCCGGAGAAGCGCTTGTCTGAAGGGGTCTTGTTAATGAAATCCATTTCTTCGATGAGTCCGATATAAGACTCACCTGTTCTGAAGTCTTCGACTTTGATGGTATCGCCGACATTCTCTACAGTCTCTAGCTGTGACATACGGGCATAGGCAGAACCTTCGTAGCCTACTTCGTTGCCGAACTTATCCATCTCGTGGTCGTAACAGAACAATGGGTATTGGATTAAACGCTGACGTGGGATAGCAGGCAGAGCCTTGATCTGGTATCCAGTAAATAGCGGTCCTAACGCTGAGTTAGAACTAGAGCGGTTCATAGTGAACTTAAAGCCAAGGTATTGATGAGCACCAATTGGATAGTTAATATTAATCTCAGGGACAGTCTCACCTTGTGCAAATGAACCGATATCAATTTCAGTTCCATCTTCGGTAATAGAACTTATATCAAATGCACCGTTAACAGTATCAATACGTGCCTGGATTAGTTTAAAGATTTTGCTTTCAAGAGTGTTATAGCGGATATAACCTGTCTGTAGATATCCTTCTGCAATTAGTTCAGTGGCAGATTCAATATAGATAGCGCCATCTGCTCCATTGCCAGCATTACAGAATGCTAGGCGGTTAGTGTCGCCAAGGAATGCACAAGTAGTTGTGTAATGTCCAAGAGTATCTGAAGGGTTATATAGGTCAAAGGCATAGGCAAATATTAATTGTCCAACTTCAGTGCCAAGGTTGATACGAGTAAGTCCTACTTGTCCCTCTACTCCAGTAGCTGCCCAGATGTATTTATCTCTAAAGGCAAAGTCGTAGACTGGTTGAGTTGATTCAAATATTAATGGGCCATAGGCAATGGTTCCGTCGGCAGAGCTAACATCAGCCACACGCATACCAAGGTTAGTTCCAATAGCCATATAGCCTAGGTAGTAGGAGATCTTAAATACTTTTTCACCTACGGGTAGTTCAGCAGCAGTAATAGCGCTGGTTAAGGTAGGCATAGCGCCAGTTGATTCAAGGGTAAACTTCTGAATAGTTGACTGGATGTTTGTATAACCAGATAGGTATATTGCAGCACCTGACGAGGTGATGCTTGTATAAACAAAGTTATCTGTTGGGTGTGTATAAACGGCAGTAGGTAAAGATGTTGCGGTTGTAGCAAACTCATAGACCTTGTTGTTGGCAGCTAAGACAAGACGTTCTTTTGTGAACTCCATTGCGGCATTTGTTACTACGATACCTGTAGCGTTAAACATCAAAGTAGGGGAAACTGTTGAATCATCTGTCAGCAACTTCTTATAGACGTGAATCTTATTTGCACCGCCTGATGTTTGGTTAGTTACCCAATAGGCATAAGTTCCATCATCGCATATAGCAAAGACCGGATCATCTGTTCCTGCGTTGTAGTCAATAAAGTGTGTTACATCTGAGTAACCGGTGCCTGCAGGAGATACGGCAGTTGATGCTACGTTGCTTGCTACCTTCGCATAGGTAAAAGTGGTAGTAGTAGGAACGGTTGTGATTCTAAATTCACCGTTAAAAGTTGCATCTACACCGCTAATGTTAATTTGCATACCAACTGATAGACCGTGTGCTGCGCTAGTAGTCAGTGTTGCTACGTCAGATGTCAGCGCTTTGTTTGTAATAGATACAGTAATGCGTGGGATAATCTTGTCTACATCATATTCATCTAGTAGTAGAACACCATCGTAAGTGTTATTGGTAGTAGCACCTGTAAAGGTAGGCTTGACCCACTTAATAGAACGCATTATTTGATTTGGCCTACCGTTGGCTTTAATGCCACCAGTAATGGTGTGGATACCGCCATCTACATCTTTTAGCAGGGTAGCTTGGCCCTTAGTCCAGACATCTAACCCTTTAGACTCGGTGTATTGGAAACGTAGTGACTCATCCTGGATAGGTTCAAAGAACTTGATACCTTGTCCGTAGTGGAATGATGATTGAGAACGTAGCCACCAACCGGTAAGAGTCTGTTCACCAGGCTCACGGCTTTGATCTATCTGTTGCTTACGGTATTGGGCAGTTTGACGACGGTAAGGAATCTCATCGCTAGCACCTACGAAGAATGGTAGACCAGATAGGGCTACATCGTAGGCTTCACCTGTTGCTATGTAACTTGTTGAACCTGCAGGATTGGATAGCGTATAAACTATTGGTTCTGTTATATCTGATCCGTATGTCACTTAATCTCCTTTAGGTCGTCAAAATAAAAAGCCCCGCACTAGGCAGGGCTTGTAAAGCTGGTGTTACTTACTTGCTTAGTGCTGCGATTTCCTCGGCTGTTAAACCAAGGGCTGCTAATTTAGCCTGTCCTGCTGCTTTGGCTGCAGCAACTGCTGCTGCTTCTGCCTCTGCTGCTGCTTGTTGGTCTGCTGCTGCTTGAGCAGCCAATGCCATATCTGCTACTTCTGCATCGGTTAGTTCTATCTCTAACACTTCGCCAGTTGTGCAGTTTACCTCTATGCGTTTTGGATTTGCCATTGTTTTCTCCTTATGAGTTCTTGATGCCGTATAAATAAAATGATGAGCCTGTAAGAAAATTTGTGCCTGCGGATGGGGCAAAAGAAACACTTGAAACCGTTGCGGTATTTCTCCACAGAATTGCATCTGCCACTATTTGATTTGCACTTGCACTATTATTTTCTACTACTGAAAATGCGCTAATAGGTTTGTTTTGGGCAACCGCATAAGAAGGTATATAAATTTCAGTTGAGGAAAAAGTATTGCTAGTAGAAGTATCTCCATTTTGGCTAATATCTTGGATAGAAGTTTGATTAGAATATCTATCAGATAGTGTCGCAGTTCCAGCATAAGCCACTAACCTAGTTTCAGAATAATTAGATGCTGTATCAGAATTAAGCCTCATAATAAAATAATCTATAACTGCGGCAAAATTTGTTCTAGCACTTACTCGCAGCACCAAATCTGTATAAGTAGCAGGAATTGACGAGAAGGTAACACTCGCAGCAGATGATGCAAGAGTCTGGGCTTGAATCAGCGTATATGTATTAGCCATTTAAGCCGCCTTAATTCCATAGAGTGTGGCGGTTCCAGTAACATTTGAACTTGAAAAACCATAAAGTCTTAAAGATGTAATGGCAGCCGTGCTACGCCATAAACCTACTGACTGTCTAGTATTTCCACTGCCATTATTATCCTCTGATGAAGAATTTAGTAGTGTTTTGTATGTTGACCCTGCATAAGAAAAAATATCTGAAGTCACTGTATTTGGATTAGTGCCAGTCAAACTGCAAACAATAAGGCGGTCTATTGTTGTGTTGCGTGATGATACAGGTGAACTTCCATCGCCTCTTAAAACTGTAAGTGAGTAATTTGTCGCAGTATCTCCGTTAAATTGGATACACAAAGCCTGTGCTGATGACACTCCAGCAAATACCAATTTTAAATCTGTATAGGTTGCAGGTATTGAAGTAAATGTAGTTTCACTTGTGCTACCACTTAAAGTTGCAGTTGCTATCGGTTCATAAGTTGCTGGCATCGTCTATCCTTTGATTCCGTATAAGGCAAATTGAGTTGTAGTTGCATAATTGCCACCACCAGAAGTTAAAGTAATAGAACTCAAAGCCGAAGTGCTATTAAACAAACTGCTATATAATTCTATATAGCCATTTGCAGCATTTCTATCGCCACCTACAATAGCGCGTGAAGTTTTTAATTTTGTGGTAGATGCGTAATCGTGGATGTCTATAATCCCAACGCCCATAATGCCAGCAGTTAAACCACCCAAAGCCATAGCATTTCCTAAATTCCAACTGGTGTCTGTAAAACCCGTTCCTGCGGCAGATACTGTTGAGCCATTTGCTTCTATGTAATGATAACCATAACTTGTAGAAGTTACTCCGTTGTATCGGATTAAAATAGATTCAAAACTAGCGGTTGCACTTGTATCACGTGCGATCCATCTTAATTGCAGATGTTGGTAAGTGCTAGGAATGGAACTAAAAGTAATCGTGCCGCTTGACCCAGTGCCAGCAATTCTTTGAATTAAGAAGGTAGCTGACGGATCATAAGCCGGATTAGGCCCAAGGAAGTCATTGTATTTTTGCAGGTTGGTAAAACTAGAACCTGTCTTTACGCTAGTGATCGCCATAGTGTCCTAACTATTCTTGATGCCGTATAAGTAAAAGGTTGAACCTGTAACAAGATTATTACTGCCGCCGCCAAAGGTTCTGAAAGTAATACTTGTAATAGCAGCGGTCTTTGTGCATAGTCCAGCAAGCATCATTGCAATAGCAGTTGTTGTGTTTGCCTCTTGAACTGTATCGGCAGTAAATGATTTTTGATTTGAACTTGTATAATTTGGAATATAAATTGCAGAACTTGTAAAGGTGCTTGCAGTAGATGTAGCACCGTTCCATTCACCGCAATACCACTCATTTTGTGCTGAGCCATTGCCAGAACTTGCTGATGCCCCATTTCCTCTTAATGAACGATAAGAGTTATCGGCTGCTACTGAATTTATAAACATTCCACCTGATTGGTAAATATCGGCAACATCAGTTCTAACTGAAAGTAACACCATCAAATCTGTATAAGTAGAAGGTATAGAAGTAAATGCAACACTAGCCGCTGATGAGCCTAGAGTCTTTGCCTCTATAAGCGTATATGTATTAGCCATTATGCCGCCGCGATTCCGTAAAGGGTAAAGGTTGAACCTGCAATAAGTGAAGCAGTAGCACTTGCTGAAATTATGCTCAATACTGTAATCGCTGAAGTTGAACGCCACATATTAACGCCTGCATATGTTCCGTCTGCAGTTGCTCTTTCTATTGTAGTTTTGTAAGTTGTATTGTTTGCGTAGTTTTGAATGTTGTGCATATTGTATTCATAAACTGATGCAGATGCCGAAACATACCAAGAAGTAGCGTTGCTTGTTCTAGAAGATATAGCAGCACTTCCTGTTCCTAATAAATAAGTTCTACTGTAATTGCTTCCGGTATCAAGTGAGCCATTGCCTACTCTTAATAGTGCGTAACCGTTACTGTCTTTTATATTCGTAACAAGAATTAAGTCTGTGTAACCACCGAAACTTGTAAAATCTACTTGTGTTTGATTGCTACCAAGAGTTGTGGTTGCTAAAGGTGTATAAGTTGATCCAGCTGCCATTATGCTCCTGCTTTCTTATTAGCCCAGTTAGCTCTGGACCTAACGCGGTTACATTCAGCACATTCACGTTTGCCGTTTTTGCGTATCATTATGTTCCCCTTAAAGAGATGACCGTTATTGCAGTGACTACGGTTATCAATGTTATGTAACCCAGCCATAATATTTTCTTGTTGAGTAACAACTCTTAAATGATCTATTGCTACACAAGCACGATTGCGGCATAGATGGTCAATTACTTTTCCATCTGGAATCTTGCCATTAACAAGTTCCCAAGCCCAACGATGCGCTCGCATATTTTTCTTTCCTACCCATAGTTTATGATAACCATTAACAATGGTAGAAGTCTTGGCTTCAATACATTCTGTCATTTAATTCCGTATAGGGCGAAGGATGAGTATTGAACCCAATTATCTGTTTGCGGTGTCAAAGTAATAGAAGTAACGGCAGAAGTTGATAACCAAACACTTGAATATAAACTTACAACTCCCGAACCATTTTTATCTGCTCCGCCTAAAAATCTTGTAGTTTTGTATTTATTGGTGTTTGTATAATCTAAAATATCTATTACTCCTACGCCAAAAATTCCGCTAGTTGCATCTGCTCTAGGAAAATCACCCAAGCGTTGTTCTGTATTATTACCAGCCCCAGTAAGAGCGCTAGCGGATGCGGCAGTTCCGTTACCTCGTAAATAATGGCTTGCGTAGTTAGTTCCACTATCGCCATTAAATCTTAGATATATCCAAGAGTTACCAGATGCGGCATCAGAACGCCCAATTCCTCTAATTTGTAAATGGGTGTAGGTAGATGGAATTGAACTAAACGTTATAGTTGAAGTGCCACCTGCTCCAACTGTTGTAGTTGCAATAGACTCATAGGCGGTAGGTTGAAAGTAGGCATTTCCCGCAAGCAAAGACCTACTCTTGGGAAAACCCTGCAATATAGAAGATGTCTTGACGCGGGAAACAGCCATTGTTTAGGAAATCTCGCTTCCGAAAGCGGTGAATGAAATGTTAGCAGTAGATCCATATACAGTAATAACGTCGGTAGCACCAAGGGTAATACCAAGAGTTAGAGCTGTTGAGTCTGAAGCACCGACTGTGATATCGTAAGCGACATACATAGCGTTGGTCTGTGCTGCACCTGCTGGACGAACTGAGATACGGAAGGTAGCTGCAGTTGCTGTTAAGTTTGCAATCACAATTGTTGATACGACTGCCTGTGTAGCAGATGGAACTGTGTATAGAGTTGTTGCTGTTGTTGCTGCTGGGTTCGATTGTCCCAACACTTTATAGGTTGTAGGCATTTGTTTTTCTCCTTGTTAGTTGTTGGTTAAGCGCCCATAAGCATAAGCACGGTTG
>Ga0315909_10004153_pt1 | contig 17221 bp, 14 predicted proteins | sample LakEriMetagenome_11_FD_203527 | JGI IMG/M metagenome (GOLD analysis project Ga0315909, IMG submission 203527) | Freshwater fungal communities from buoy surface, Lake Erie, Ohio, United States - Buoy 2 MA125 | ecosystem: Environmental > Aquatic > Freshwater > Lake | place: USA: Lake Erie, Ohio...
TACTCCGCCAAAATGCCAGCGGGAAAGAACGGCGATCCACCATGAGATCCTATAACACGATTTTGAGACTTTCGCGCGAGCGGGGAAGCTGACAACTCATACATCCTCAAAACTCCAGTGACGCCTGGAGTTTTTCCAGTGTTTTGGGGCCGATGCCGGGGACGTTGAGGAGATCGGTGGGGGTTTTGTAAGGGCGGTTTTCGATGATGTCGTTCGCGCTTTTTTCGCCGATGCCCGGCAGGCTCATGAGTTCGCCGCGGGTGGCGGTGTTCGGGTTGATTTTTTTGTCACCGAGGTGCTTGGGGTCATCGATACCAATGCGGTCCTTTGCTTCCTCGTCGCGTTCATTTTTGCGTTCTTCCGGGAGTCGTTTCCAATTTGTGAGCGACCAGATGCCGAGTTTGTTCATGGCGGCCTGCAGCTCCAGATCGCTGAGGTTGGCGGCGTATTCTTTGCCCGCAAGCGCTGGTGTGTGGTAGGTTTCGCGGGTGACACCAAAGGCGCGGGCGAGTCCGTTTTTCACCAACTCCTGGGCCAGATCCTTGCCCTCTGCGGTGACGATGAAGGCATACACGCGCGGGAAATTCGCATCGCCACGGGCATCCGCTCCGGCGGTGTGGACGGTGAAGGGTTTTTGCAAGGCTTGCTCAATGAATTGAGCGGCTTTTTCTCCGTACGATTTGGCGATGGCCGCGGCTTTTCGCGGATCCGGATCGACGTGGGTGATGCCGAAGTAGCTGCGCTGGGCGCGCAGGCGGCGGCTGTCGGTGGTGTCGGTCACATGCCATTCGATGCAATCGGCCCCATACAGCCGCACACTGATGGCCTCGCTGTTGTGTGGTTTGATCAGGAAACTATCACCATCCGCCCATGCGGTTTTTTCCAAGGTGCAGCGCTCGTAGGTTTCTAACGGTTTTTGCGCCAGCAATGGCGCGGTGAGAGCGATGAGGAAAATGATCAGACGTTTCATGGTGCGATGTTATCCTTGGCCCAGCGGATGAATGACACGCAGGTGATCGACGCCGTGTTTTTCGAGTTCGATCCAGTAGCGTTTTTCTTGTTCGATGGTTTGCGCGCGGCGCTGTTCCTCGGTGAGGGCGTTCCAGGCGTCCAGGCCGATGCGCTGGGCGAGATCGCGATCGGCGAGGCGGATCACCAGTTCTTCCCAGAAACTTTCCTGGCGGAACTCATCGTAGCATTGCATGAAAAACGAGTTTTTTTCAAACTCATCCGTGACCTGATGGCGTTGTTCGATTTCATTGAATTCCACCACCTTCGTGTAACCGGCGTGCAGCAGGTGCTCGAAAATTTTATCCTCGAGGCTGTTGATGGCCGCCATTTTGTGTTGGAACGCGGGGTTTTGATTCCACTCGGCGACCAGGGTAGCAAGCGAGAGCAGCTCGACGAGCGTCAGGATTTCGGAATCGGTGAAGCGGAAGTTCATGGGATGTTGTGTACGGCGGCGAGGATGGTGTCGATGGCGGCGAGGCGGCCGATGCCTTGGTAGCCGCAGGCGAGGTCGCCGGATTCGGGATCGATGAAAGCCACGCCATCGGCACGCAGCGTGGCAACGTTGCGTTGGGTGGCGGGGTGGAGCCACATTTTGCCATTCATGGCCGGGGCGATCAAGACCGGCGTGGTGCGGGGCAGGGCGAGGTAGGTGGAGGTGAGGGGATCCGGGGCGAGGCCCTGGGCGAACTCGGCGATCAGTGAGGCAGTGGCGGGGGCCACGAGAAAAAGGTCCGCGTTGTCGGCGAGCTCGATGTGGCCTGGTTTCCAGGATTGTTTTTCATCTTCGAGACTGACGAGCACCGGCTGACGCGTGATGGTTTGCAGGGTCAGCGGCGTTATGAATTCACAGGCGCTGCGCGTCATGAGGCAATGCACCTGATGACCGGCCTTGACCAGTTGGGAGGCGAGATCGGCGGCTTTGTAGGCGGCGATGGAGCCGGAAATTCCGAGAACGATGTTCATGCGTGTGTCTAGGGTTTGCTGGTGGCGGAATGGATGAGGCGGGAGATGCGGAGACGCTCGGCGATGATTAGTGCCTTGAAGCGGGTGTAGTCTTCCTCGCGCGTGGCGGAAATGAGGCGGTATTGGTATTCGTGCCAGTGGGCCATTTCCTCGATGGCGTTCTTCAGTCGCAGGGCGATGACTTCCGGGCTATCGGTCTGGCGCGCCGTGAGGCGGGCGGCCAGTTCTTCATCGGTGGCGGGCATGACAAAGAGATCGACGAGGGCGTTGCGGATCTGTGGATCCGTGCAGGCGCGCACTTGTGCGGCTCCCTGGACATCGATGTCCATGACCACATCGATGCCGCGATCGATGTACTGAAGCACCTCGGATTTCAGCGTGCCGTAGGAATTGCCGTGGACGGTGGCGTGTTCGAGAAAATCTCCGGCGGCGATTTTGGCATCGAAGGCTTCGCGGCTCAGGAAAAAGTAATCATGTCCATCAACCTCGCCCGGGCGGGCGGGGCGGGTGGTGCAGGAGGTGGAATAGTGTGCTTCCTGGTCATCGGCGAGGCGACGGCAGAGCGTGGTTTTTCCTGATCCTGAGGGACCGGAGACGAGAAGTAGGATGCCAGTGCGTGAGGGCATGCGGCGAGTGTGTACGAAGTCACCATCCGATGGCAGAAAAAAATGGGCAAAGCGCGGAGAATGTGGTAATTCTCACGCATGACACAACAGATTCCACAAGAAAATGGTTCGAAAAAAGGATTATCAGGCTGGGCTTGGGCCGGTATTGGCTGCGGTTCCGTGCTGCTGATCGGGGTGGTGGTCGTCGCTTTACTGATCGGCTGGTGCAAGAGGACGGTGACCGATTTCACCAATGACATGAATGCCAATCCAGAGCGGAAGTCCGCGGAAATGATCATTGGCTTTCATCCGGATTACTCGGTGGTGAGCTCGAATGATGAAACCAAGCAGATGACCATCAAGGAAGACAAGACGGGCAAAGAGATGACCTTTTCCTTTCAGGACATCGCCGATGGAAAATTCGCGGTAACGTCCAGCGATGGCTCGGCGGTATCCTTTGGTGCCGTGGATCTCAACAAACTTCCGGCCTGGGTGGTGTTGCCGCCCGATGCCAAATCGACGGGTGGTTTCCTCAATGTGGTGGACGGCAAGAATGCCGGGGTCGTGGTGTTTACCACCGCGCTGACGGCTGAGGAAGTGAAAGAGTTTTTTAATAAATCATGGGAATCGTGGTCGAATGCGAGTGGCAGCAGCAGCTCGATGACGCTCAACGGCGTGGAAACGGTCACGTTGGAGAAAAAATCCGCTACCCAGGAAATCTCGGTGATGGTGCAAGCGAGCGGTGGCAAGACCACTGGCACGGTGACTTATAGCGAGAAGTGATCTTGTAGGCTTGACCATCTAGGGTCGGGCGTTTTCACTGCGGCATGGCGAGTGCGAAAAGTGAGGGATTTGTGTGGTTGTGGCATTATTTATCGCGCCACAAGAGAATCTTTCTTCCATCGTTGCTGGCGTTGTTGTTCACGGCGGCTTTATCTTTGGCGTTTCCGTGGTTTTTAAAAGACCTCATCGGCGATCCGAGCGATGCCTTGCGGCGTGGGGTGGATGCCCAGCAAGTCGTGCAGAAAATCGATTCGGTGGTCGTCATGATGATGAGCGCCCTGGCTTTGCAGGCATTGATTGGCTTTTGGCGGGTGCAGGGCTTCATCCGCTCCGGTGAAGCGGCCCTGAACGACATGCGCAAGGATCTGTTTGATCATCTGACTGCCTTGCCGGTATCGTTTTTTCAGGAACAACGCACGGGTGCACTCAGCAATCGCATTTCCTCGGATCTCGCCGTGGTGCGGGAGACTCTCATCACCACCGTGCCGCAGGCGGCGCGGCAAACGGTGATCCTGATCGGTGGTCTGGCGGTGGTGTTTTATTCTTCGTGGAAACTCGCGCTGATGATGCTGGCCTGCATTCCTTTGGTGGTGCTGGCAGTGGCGTTGATCGGCAGACGGGTGAAGGCGCATTCGAAAGCCTCACAGGATGCTTTATCGGAATCGAGCACGATTGTCGAAGAGGTGTGTCAGGCGATCGCCGATGTGAAATCCTACGGCAACGAGGGCTACGAGCAGCACCGGTATGGCAAGAGCTTGAAGGAATTTTATGAGGTCACCGTGCGGGGCGCGAAGACGCGCGGGCTTTTTCTCTCGTTCATTATCTTCGTGATGTTTGGCACCATCGCTGCCGTGGTGTGGATGGGCGCGCGCATGCTGGCGAACGATCAAATCACGCAACTGCAGTTCACTTCGTTCATCTTGTTCAGCATTTTTGTGGGTGCCTCGCTCGGGGCTTTTCCCGAGATCATGGCGCAAATTTCGGCGATGAATGGAGCGAGTGAGCGCCTGCGTGAAATCATGGCGCTGTCTCCCGAGCGCCAGGGCGGCGCGGTTCTCAAGAAATTTCGCGGTGAGCTCAGCATGGATGGCGTGACGTTCCGTTACCCTTCGCGCCCGGAGCGCGAGGTGCTGCGTGGCGTTACTTTCCAGGCACAGCCCGGGCAGCGGGTGGCGTTGGTGGGGTCCTCCGGTGGCGGCAAGAGCACGATTTTTTCCTTGCTGTTAGGTTTTTATGAAGCGGAGGCAGGCAGCATCCGCTTTGACGGGCAAGACGTTTCCGGTCTGGATATCACCAAACTGCGCAAGCAAATGGCGGTAGTGCCGCAGGAGGTGATGTTGTTTGGCGGCAGCATCGCGGAAAACATCGCCTACGGCAAACCAGGTGCCAGTCAGGCGGAGATCGAGGCGGCGGCGCAGGTCGCGAATGCCCATGAGTTCATCAGCACGATGCCCGAGGGCTATCAGACCGCGGTAGGACCTCGCGGGGTGAAGCTTTCCGGTGGCCAGCGGCAGCGCATCGCCATCGCCCGCGCGGTACTCGCCAATCCACGCATTTTGTTGTTAGATGAAGCCACCAGCGCGCTTGATGCCGAGAGTGAACGTCTTGTCAATGAGGCGCTGGAGCGCTTGTTGCAAGGTCGCACGGCCCTGGTGATCGCGCATCGCCTGTCAACCGTGCGCAATGCCGATAAAATTCTCGTCGTAAACAACGGGCAGATCGTTGAGAGCGGCACGCATGAGGAACTGATGAGCATGGCCGGCACCTATCGTTTGTTGGTAGAGACGCAATTGGTTTGATCGGAAATTTAGGCACGGTGAAAAGAAAAAAATTCTTTCACCTTGCGGGTCATCCTGCCTATCCTTTGCGCGTGACGGATCACACCAGTATCACCACCCAACGAGCCGGCGCCGACTATGTTCGCGCCATGTATTGTGCGATGATACAGGCCCGGATGCTGGAGAATAAATTATCGAGCCTCTACAAAGCAGGAAAAATCGTGGGTGGCGTCTATCTGGGCAAGGGCCAGGAGGCTGTCAGCGCGGCGCTGGGCTCGGCACTGATTCCCGGGCGGGATATTTTTGCGCCACTGATTCGCGATCAGGCGGGGCGCACGGCGTTTGGTGAGCCATTCATCGACTGCGCGCGCGCCTACCTCGGATCCGTGCTCGGACCCATGCGTGGGCGCGATGGCAATATCCACCGGGGTCGCCCCCGCGAGGGCATGCTGGCGATGATCAGCCATCTGGGGTCGGCGGTGTCAGTGGTGGCGGGGAGTCTTTTGGCGAAGCGCCTGCAAGGGCATTTGTTAGGTTGTGTCGGCGCGACCTGTGTGGGAGACGGTGCGACATCGACCGGAGCATTTCACGAAGGACTCAATCTTGCGGCGGTGGAAAAACTCCCGATGGTCGTGATCGTGGCGAACAATCAATTCGCCTATTCCACGCCGACATCGCGGCAATATGCCTGCGAGGATTTGGTGGACCGCGCGAAAGGCTATGGCGTCACCGGTCACAGTGTGGACGGCACGGATTTTCTGGCCTGCGCCGGCGTGATCGGAAATGCCGTGTCACTGGCGCGCGCGGGCGGTGGCCCGCAGTTGGTCGTGGCGCGTTTGCTGCGCCTGAGCGGACACGGCGAGCACGATGATGGTTCGTATGTACCGGATTCTGTGAAAGCAGGCATCTATGGCCGTGACTGCATCGACGTGGCGGAGCAGCAATTGTTAGAATTTCAAATCATGAGCGCGGAGGAAATTGCGTCGATCCGCGAGACGGCCGCCATCGAGGTGCAGGCGGCCGTTGCCCAGGCGCAACAAGAACCCGTGCCCGATCCTTATCTGGAAGATTGGCGTGCGTATAGTTCCGAACTTTCCCAGCCCTCATCATAAACCGTATGAGCGTTACCTACATCGATGCCATTCGTGAAGCACAGGAAACCCTGTTGCGGGAAGATCCGCGCGTGTTTTTGTATGGGCAGGACATCGCCGCATTCGGCGGTGCGTTCAAGGCCACCAAGGGACTCGCCGAGATGTATCCGGATCGCGTGCTGGACGCGCCGATCAGCGAGGATGCGATGGCCGGTCTCGCGATCGGTGCGGCGCTGCAGGGGATGCGCCCCATCATCGAAATGCAGTTCGCGGATTTCTCTTCGATCGCGTTCAATCAAATCGTCAATCACGCGGCGACTCATTTTTACCGCACGGGGATGCCGGTGCCGATTACGGTCCGTCTGCCCTCGGGCGGCACAGCCGGCTCCGGGCCGTTTCACAGCCAGAGCATGGAGGCGATCTACGCCCATTATCCCGGTGTGGTAGTGGTGACTCCCGCCACCGTGGCGGATGCATATTCCATGCTGATCGATTCGGTGAATCTCGATGATCCGGTGATTTTCTGTGAGCACAAATTTCTCTATCGCTGGCTGAAGGCGAAGTCGTTTCAGGGCGATGGTCTGCCGATTGGCCGCGCCCGCATCACGCGCATGGGGCGACATGCCACCGTGGTCACGTACAGCGCGATGGTGCACGAAGCTGTCCGTGCGGCGGAGCGTTTGCAAAAAGAATCCGGTTGGGAAATCGAGGTGGTCGATCTGCGCAGCGTCAAGCCGCTCGATATCGATACCGTTCTCGCCAGTGTGGCGCGCACTGGGCGTTTGTTAGCCCTCGGTGAGGCCTTTCCCTGGGGCGGCGTCACGGCGGAGGTGGTGTCGCGCGTGGTGGCGGATGGCTTTCATTTGTTAGAAGCGCCGCCGATGCGACTGAACTCGCGCGACACGCCCGTGCCGTATCATCCGAAACTATGGGCTGCGCATCGCCCGACCCCCGAATCGATTTGTGATTCCCTGCGAAAACTTTTATCCTACTAACACATTATGCCCAGAGTTGCGATTGTCATGCCCCAGTTGGGGGAGTCCATAGCCGAAGCCACGGTGGTGCGCTTGATGGTTGGCGTAGGCAGCGCCGTGACCACCGATCAGGAAGTCATGGAAGTGGAGACGAACAAGGCCACCATGGGAGTGACCGCTCTGTGCTCCGGCATCGTGGAGGAGTTGCGCGCGGAAGAAGGCGTGAGCTATGCCGTGGGTACGATCCTCGGCGTGCTGGATGTCACGGAAGAAGAAGTCGCCCGCACGGGGGTGGACACGCTGGAGTCTCTGGAGAAAAAGCGCCAGCAACAAGTCGCGGAGGATCAACAGGTCAAGGGCGAGCAGAATTTGCATTTCGCCGTGGAGGGCGATGGCTATGAGGAATCCGCACCGCCGGAAATCGTGCCCAGCATCCGCGGACTCTCGGTGCCCACCGGCACGATGGGCGCCCACTACATTTCGCCACGGATGCGTGCGCGCATGGATGAAATGGGCCTGCGTGAGGCCGATCTCTCGGCCATTGTTGGTAGCGGGGCAGGGGGGCGTGTGACGGTGGATGACCTGGAAAAATTCCTCGATTACATCCAAACGTGGCCGAGCAGCCAGGCATCGCCCATGCGCCTCGCGGTGGCAGATGCGATGCGCCGGAGTTGGACCCGGCCATTGGCGACCGTGGGGACTTCCCTGGGGCTCGACAAGGTACTTTCCCATCGTCGCGAGCAGACCAAAAAAGCCGGTCCCACACTCTATCTCTTGCGAGCCTTTGCCCTTGCGCTCAAGGAGCAACCGGAAGTGGCGGGCTTTTTGATTGGCTCGAAAGTCGTGCACCCACGCTCGTTTGACATCGGCGTCGCTGTCGCGGTGGAGGATGGTGTGCTTGTGCCGGTGATCCGTCAGGTGGACCAGAAGTCCCTTGTCGATCTGGTGCAGGAATACGATGACCTCGTCGATCGCTCGCGGCGCCGTCGTTTGACCGAGGCCGATACCAAGGGCGGCATCGCGACGGTCACCAACTTCGGCACCTTTGGACTGACTTGGGGCACACCGATTCCCTTGCCTAACGAAACCCTCATTCTCGGCATCGGCGCCGGAGTGAAAAAACCTGTATGGAGCGAGCATCTGAGCGCCTTTGTGCCTGCGACCGAGGCGGACCTGGAAATGACTTTCGATCACCGCGTGGTCGATGGCGGTGGGGCCGGGTTGCTGTTACGTCGCATCGTCGGCCTGTTGCAGGAACCGCACACGCTCTGAGATCGCCTGCGGTGCAGGGATGCTGCAAGATTGCTGTCATTTTGGCGTATCTATGCTAGCATTTCCCCAGATCCATGACGCGTCCGTTTTCAGTCTTTTGTTTGCTTTGCCTGCCTGCCATCGCGGGAGAAATTCGTTTCAATCGTGACATCCGTCCGATTTTTACGAAGCACTGCACTGCTTGTCATGGTGGCGTCAAGGAAGCGGGGGAAATTTCCCTGATCTATCGCGATCGCGCGCTGGGCGAGGGGAAGTCCGGCGAAAAAGCGATTGTGCCAGGCAAGCCCGATGAGTCCGAGTTGATGCGCCGCATTCTATCGAAAGATCCGGATGAAGTCATGCCGAAGCCGAAGCATGGCCCACCGCTGCCGGAAAAAGAAGTCGCCATCATCCGCCAGTGGATTCAGGAGGGAGCGGAGTGGGAAGAGCTCTGGTCCTTCATCCCGCCGCGAGAGGAATCGCCGCCTGCCTTGCAACAAAAAGACTGGGTGAAAATGCCCATGGATGCCTGGGTCTTGGCGAACCTGGAAAAGAATGGTCTCGCGCCCTCACCGGAAGCGGGCAAGGCCGAGTGGTTGCGGCGCGTTTCTCTCGATATCATCGGCCTGCCGCCCACGTCCGAAGAGTGGGCTGCTTTCCGCGATGACAATTCTGCGAATGCTCAGGAAAAAGTCGTGGACCGCTTGCTGGCATCGCCGCATTTCGGCGAGCGCTGGGCCGTCATGTGGATGGACCTGGCGCGCTACTCCGATACCATGGGTTTCGAAAAAGATCCGGCACGCACCGTGTGGCCGTACCGGGATTGGCTGATCCGTGCCTTTAACAGCGACATGCCCTTTGATCAGTTCACCACCAAACAACTGGCGGGTGACTTGATGCCCACTCCCGCGCCGGATGACTTCATCGCCACCGCTTTTCATCGCAATACCATGAACAATACCGAGGGTGGTACGGATGACGAGGAATACCGTATCGCCGCCGTCATGGATCGCATCAACACCACGTGGACGACATGGCAGGCGACCACCTTTTCCTGCGTCCAGTGCCACTCCCATCCCTATGATCCCTATCCGCACGATGACTACTATCGCTTCATGGCATTTTTCGATAACAGCGAGGATGCCGATTTGAACAATGATTTCCCCAGCACCAAGGTAGCCAACGATCCCGCGCGTCAGGCGGATGCCACGCGTCTGGAAAAGGAAATCGATGCCGTGCGCGAGCAGATCAACCGGGAAGGACTGGCTGTGGCGAAAACCATCACCGACTATCAAGTGTGGAAATCCACCGCTGCGAAGGCCTCCGCCGCCACGGGGGGTATTGCCCAACAGCCAGACGGTTTTTTCCTTTCCTCCGGCACCAATCCCACCAATTCGTCCTACACCTTGACCTTCCCCGCCCAGTCATTTGCGGCGATTCGATTGGACATTTTGCCTTTGTCCGATGACCCGAAAACCTGGTCCGGTCTCGCAGCGGTATGCGGCGACTTTCAGGTGTGGTTGGTGTTACCCGATGGTAAGCGCCAACGCATCAATTTGAAGGAAGTCATCGCCGATGCCATCGTAGGTCCCTTTGATCCGAACGAAGCGATACGCGGTGGCGGCCCCGGATTTGGCGACTACCCGGCGCAGCGCGGACCGCGCTGGTGTGTGTTCGTGCCGGAACAGCCGGTGGTGGCCCCCGAGGGTTCGCAACTGGAAATTTCCTTGTATCACGCCATTTCCTGCAATGCGGACAATCAGCCATCGATCCTGAAAAAGTTCAAACTGTCGTTCTCGAACAACCCCGCACTGCAAGCCTTCGTGAACAGTCCCGAACGGGCCCAGCGCTGGGCACAGCACGGCGCCCTGAAAAGTCAGTACAATGGCATTCCGGGCACGATGATCCCGGTGATCAAGGAGCGCAGCGCCACTGGCACGCGCGATACCCACGTTTTCATCCGTGGCAACCGTTCGACGTGGGATCAGTCGGTACAGCCCGGCATTCCGGAAATCGTGCGGCCGCCGAAAAAAGAAGGCCGTCTATCCCGCATCGACATGGCTCAATGGCTGATGAGCGACACCAATCCGCTCACCGCCCGCGTGTTGGCTAATCGCCTGTGGGCGGAGCTGTTTGGCATCGGCATCGTCGAGACCTTGGAAGACTTCGGCACCTCCGGCACGCCGCCCACCCATCCACAGCTACTCGATCACCTCGCCCTGCGTTTGCAGAAACAGCACAAGTGGCAGATCAAGCCCTTTCTGCGCGAGTTGGTGCTTTCCGCCACCTACCGCCAGCAATCCAAAGCCACACCAGCCTTGCTCGAAAAAGATCCACGCAATCAATATCTCACACGTGGCCCGCGCCAGCGCCTCACCGCTGAGATGGTGCGCGATCAGTCGCTGCTGATTTCCGGTCTGCTCTCCCGAAAGCAGTTCGGTCCCGCCGTTTTCCCGCCGCAGCCAGAGGGCATTTGGAAATCGGTCTACAGCGGGGCAAAATGGACTACTTCCCAGGGCGATGACCGCTACCGCCGTGGAGTCTATACCTACAGCAAACGCACCAGTGGCTATCCGGCGTTTCTCACCTTTGACGCACCGAGTCGCGATGTATGCTCGCCACGACGTCTTGGCTCGAACACTCCGCTGCAAGCCCTGGTCACACTCAATGATCCCGCCTACATCGAGATGGCGCAGGCCTTTGCCAAACGCATGACTTCCGCCGGTGCGGAGCTGCCCACGCAGATCATGCAAGGCTACCAATGGCTGACACTGCAAGAAGCGCCGCCCGCGGTCATCGAGACCTTGCTGCGCCTGCATGCCGATGCCGCGGCCGAGTATGCCAAACAACCGGCGGAGATGAAAAAACTGGGAGCCACTCCCGCCGAGGCCGCTCTCGTGCTGGTGGCCAATACGATGTTCAATCTCGATAGCGCCCTCAACCGATAATCTTTTTCCTCACACCAGTATGTTTCCCCATCTCCAACTCGAGCACCTCACCCGCCGGCATTTCCTCAGCAATTGCTCGATGGGTCTGGGCAGCATGTGGCTCGCCTCCCAAGGGCTGAGCTGGGGTGCTTCTTCCGCCATCAAGAAAGACCCGACACAGCCGCTGTTGCCGGATCTGCCGCATTTCGCACCCAAAGCGAAGCGGGTGATCTACATGCACATGGCGGGATCGCCCAGTCAGTTGGAATTGTTTGATCACAAGCCGGAGCTGCTCAAGCTGGATGGCAAGGAGTGCCCACAGGAGTTTCTCGCGGGCAAGCAATTCGCTTTCATTCAAGGCGTGCCGCGCATGCTGAGCTCGCGTTTTCCGTTTCATCAAGCCGGAGAAAGCGGTCACTGGATCTCGGATCGGTTGCCGCACATCGAATCGGTCATTGATGAACTCTGCATCGTGAAATCGATGTACACGGATCAATTCAACCACGCGCCCGCGCAGTTGCTCGTGCACACTGGCTCGCCCCAACTCGGTTGGCCTTCGGCGGGATCGTGGGCGACCTATGGCCTCGGTTCGGAAAACCAGAACCTGCCGGGATTCATCGTGATGACCTCGGGCGGGGTCAATCCCGATGCCGGAAAATCGGTCTGGGGCTCGGGATTCCTGCCATCGGTCTATCAAGGTGTGCAATGCCGCTCGCAAGGGGAACCCGTGCTGTTTTTGCAAAATCCCGAGGGCGTTTCGCAATCGCTGCGCCGTCGCACGCTCGATGCCCTCTCGGACATCAATGCCAAAATCGCGCAAGAAGTCGGCGATCCCGAGACGGTCACGCGCATCGCCCAGTATGAAATGGCCTATCGCATGCAAATTCACGCGTCGGACGCCTTCGATATCATGCAGGAGCCGGAGGCCGTGCACAAGGCCTACAACACCCAGCCGGGCAAGGAATCCTTTGCGAACAATTGCCTGCTCGCCCGTCGGCTTGCCGAGCGCGGGGTTCGCTACATTCAGCTGTTCGACTGGGGCTGGGACTCTCACGGCACCGGTCCGCAGACGGATTTGCGCCAGGGATTCGTCGAAAAATGCAAGGAGATCGATCAGCCCATCGCCGCGTTGTTGAAGGATCTGCGCCAGCGCGGATTACTCGATGAGACGCTCGTGATCTGGTCGGGCGAGTTCGGCCGCACACCCATGCGCGAGAACCGCGGCGGCGTGGAAATGCGCCATGTGGGCCGCGATCACAACCCCGGAGCCTACACGCTGTGGATGGCTGGCGGCGGGGTGAAAGCCGGATATTCCCACGGCGAGACCGATCCGATCGGCTACGAAGCGATGATGGACAAAGTCTCTGCGCACGATCTGCACGCTACCATGCTGCACCTGCTCGGCTTCGATCATGAAAAATTCACCTTCCCGCACCAGGGGGCGATGCATCGCTTGAGCAACATCACCAAAGGCGGCACCAAAGTGGTGAAATCATTGCTCGGTTGAATATCGAACCGTGAGCCTGGGCTGAGTCCTTTAGCCATGTGAAACTTTTTTCACCAATTTGCGCGAATGTCCCAAGAAAATTTCGGTTCAGACGTTTCTCCTGTGACGAACATGACATCCGGTTCGCCTCCCGACATGGTGCAGACACAGGAACAATTCATCGAATGGGCGCTCAAGGAATATGAGCGGCCTTTGATTGGATACGCCCAGGGTTTTGTGCACGATTGGGAACGCGCCCGCGATGTGGTGCAGGATACTTTCATTCGTCTCTGCCAGCAGGATGTGGCAAAAGTGCGGGATGGGGTCAAAACGTGGCTGTTCACGGTTTGCCGCAATCGCGCCCTCGATGTTCTGCGCAAGGACTCGCGCCTGGTGGAAATGGATGAAAAAAAACTCCTGAAAATCCCCGGCAATACCGTGTCCGCCGCGGATTTGCTGGAGAAAGAGGAGCTGCACAATCGTCTCGATGCCTACCTGCAACGGCTCACGCCGAATCAGCGCGAGGTCATCGTTTTGAAATTTCAACAAGGATTGAGTTATGAAGAGATCAGCCGGGTCACCGGACTGACGCCGGGCAATGTAGGATTTCTCCTCCATCACGCCCTCAAACGCCTGCGCGAGTGGATCCCTCGCGAATGGGCGAACCAACAAGATGAATCATGAAAACAACAGTCGATAGTCCTGAATTCACCGCATGGCTGCTGGGCGAACTGCCCCGCGAGCAAGCCGCCGCTTTTGAGCGCGCGGTAGCGGCCGATCCCGCCATGCAACTGGCGGCGCGGGAACAACAACAATTTTTGCAGCAAGTCAGCGGCCTGCTCGGCGGTTCACCGGAATCGCTGGACGGACGGCAGCGTGAAAAAATCCTCAGCGCCGCGCGCAGTCGCGGTTCGGCGGAGGTGCTGGTGATGCCGGTTTCGCGCGGCACCCGCAGTTGGGGATGGATCACTCTGGCCACCGCAGCGGTGGCGGTGATGGGTGTCTGGCTGGGTTGGCAAAATCCTCTCAAAACAGGCAAGGGTAGCATTTCTCTGCAAGAAGTGACGCGGGAAATCGCCTTGTTGCCCACGGATGCGGCCGGTTTTCCGCAGGACGCGTCGGGTGCCTCCAGTGGCACGACCACGGCTGTGGGCGGCGGCAACGTTTCAGCGCAGCGCGATGCCCTGTGGAACCGCCAGCCGGATGAATACCTGCGCGTGATCGCGAAGCGCATCGCGGCGGATCCCTTGCCCAGCGCCGCGGAATTGCCCGTATTGCGCGAACGCGGTTTTGTGGAGGCATCGCAGCATCCTCTGGCTCCCTTGCCCCTGCGTGTGGGCACGGCTTCCTGGTCCTGGATCAAACGCAGCATTCTGGAACAGCAAACGCTACCGCATCCCTCGATGGTGCGCGTGGAAGAGGTGATCAATGCCTTTGTCCTGCCCTCCGGAAATGAAGCAACCGTCGCTGGGTGCACCGCGCGGACCTTGTTGATCGATTCCTCCGCCACCACCAAACGTGTGTTGCTGAGCCTGCACAATGGCACTCGTTCCCCACAATCCATCGAATGGTCCTACCTCGCTCCGGCGGGTTCGCGCTATCGCTTGGTCGGCTTCGGTGCCGGAACGATGCAGGCTGCCGCTGCCACCGCCCTGCCGCAGGGTTCCAGCGTGCTGGTCATGCTGGAAGTGCAACAGCCAGCGGCTGGTTCGGTCTGGGGTGATCTGCGCTTCCGCATCGCGGAACAAGAGGGATCACTGCCGGTGGAGTCCGGCCATGGCGATGCGGTGGATGCCGGATTTTTCTCGCTGCTGGTCGATTACTGCGCCTGGCTGCGCCAGCCAGACGGCCCGCAAACGACGCTCCTGGAGGCGATGACACGTCTCGAAACACAGGCCCTGACTCCCGAGCAATTGACGGCTGTGTCCTTGATGAAAAAATCGCTCGCCCTTAAAAATCAGTAATTTGATTCATAGCGAGAAACGGGCAAGATCTCGGTTCATCGTGTTTTACTTCTCATTTTTTTCAATTTTGGGTTGCGAAAATGCTGCATATTGTTAGAATGCACGCCGCAAATTCATTCTAACGCATTTTTGTAGTAGAGTGGGCTTGTCAATTACCTATTCCCAAGCCAACGGAGCCATCTTGACCCACAAGACCTCCACCCTCCCCGCCATGCACCAATTTCGCAGCAAAAGCCCAGTTTTTTGGATTCGAATCAGCTCATTGAGTTTTTTTCTTTGGGTGTTTTCCGCCGTTGGGCTTGTCTGCCTGACATGCTACGCAGTGTTGCACGCCTCTCATGAAATGATGTTGATACTGCTGAGTGGCATCGGGGTTTTTGTGCTGACTTGGCTGCTCTACATGCTGGGTGCCTCGATGTGCAAGTGCCCGCTGTGCCGCAGCGGACCACTCTCCTCGAAGCGCTGTGTCAGGCACCGCAATGCGAGCCGCCTGTTCGGCAGTTACCGCCTGCGCGTGGCGGCCGGGGTGCTTTTTACCAATCACTTCCGCTGCCCTTATTGTGGCGAATCAACCCGCTGCCAGATGAAGAAGCGGGATTGGGAGGATTGAAAGTGCGTCGAGTTTGTGGCGGAGGAGGGTGAGGAGTTTACGCAAAAATGCCTATGTCACAGATCGTCTAGGCGTCACTTTGTTCTAACATTTGGCGAAGTTGCGCTTCATCGATGATCGTGACTCCGAGTGCTTCGGCTTTATCGCGCTTGGAGCCTCCGGCTTCGCCGCAGAGGAGATAGGTCGTGTTGGCCGATACGGATCCGCTGACTTTGCCGCCTTTGCTCTCGATCCATTGTTTGATCTCATCGCGTGGGATGCTCAGTGTGCCCGTGATCACAAAGGTTTTTCCCGCGAGTGGTTGCTGCGAAAGATCGACCTCCGCCGGCTTCGGTTGGTAGTTGTCCGATTGCGGATCCAGTCCTTGCTTTTGTAAAGATTCTAACAAATGTTTTCCCGCAGCTGACGCAAAGTATTCCACCATGCTTTGGGCGGCTACGGTGGCGACGTCACCGGAAATGGCGTAGGGGACGAGCAAGGGGTTTTTCTTTTTGGCATCGGGGCGGGTATCGCAGCAGAGTTCGTTGAGAATCTCGGAATGCGCGAGTTCGGAAAAATTTTTGTGCAGTCGTGATAGCTCCTTTGCCGCGCTCTCGCCGATCTGTCGAATTCCTAACGCATAGATCCAGCGCTTGAGCGGCTTGCTGCGCGCGGCATTAAGGCCGTCGATGATTTTTTGGGCGTTCTTTTCGCCAAAACGACGTGGTTCCTCTTCCGTGCCGAGATTGAGCGGGCCGAGTTGATCTAGCGTAAGAGAAAACAAATCCAGCGGACTGTGGCATAGGCCTTCGCGCACCAGCGCCTCCGCCACCGATTCGCCGAGCGAGGGGATATCGAGCGCCTTGCGCGAGGCGAAGTGGGTGATGCGGGTGACGGCTTGGGCGGGGCATTGGAAATTCGTGCAACGCCAGGCGACGAAGCCTTCTTCCTGGGAAATGGGACCTTGGCAGGAAGGGCATTGGCCGCCGACGTGATCGAACAAGGAAAATGGCACGGAGTTCTCGGCATGACGGATCACCTTGACCACGGCGGGGATGATTTCGCCGGCCTTTTCGATCAATACCGTGGCACCGAGGCGTATGTCTTTTTTGCTGATTTCCTCCTGATTGTGCAAAGTGGCGCGCGAGACGGTGCTGCCGGAGATGAGCACCGGTTCCAGCTCGGCTACGGGGGTGAGCACTCCGGTGCGACCGACCTGGACGGTGATCGCGAGCAGGCGCGTTTCTTTTTGCTCCGGCAGGAATTTGTAGGCGGCGGCCCAGCGCGGCGCGCGGGAGGTGAAGCCCAGCATCTCGCGATCGGCGCGGTCTAACACTTTGATCACGGCGCCATCGGTGGCATAGGCGAGATCGTGGCGGTCATGATTGATTTTCGCGACGGCGGCCAGCGTTTCCTCCAAGGTCTGGGCATGAAAGAGCGGCTGATTGCGTGGGATGTGCAGGGCATCCAGCAGCGCGTGGAAATCACTTTCGGTGTTGAGCTCCGGGCCCTCGTAGGCGCCGAGACCGTGGGCGAGAAAGGCCAGCGGGCGCGCGGCCACGACCTTGGGATCGAGCTGTTTCAGCGTACCAGCGGTGGCGTTGCGCGGATTGGCAAAGGTGGGCAGGCCCGCCTCATCGCGCTCGGCATTCATCGCGGCAAAGGCTTCATTCGGCATGAAAATTTCCCCGCGCACTTCTAACAAGGGCGGAATGGTCTCACCGCGAAGAATGGCGGGGATGTTGCGGATGGTGCGCACGTTTTGGGTGACATCATCGCCAGTGGAGCCATCGCCTCGC
>Ga0315909_10004154_pt1 | contig 17219 bp, 34 predicted proteins | sample LakEriMetagenome_11_FD_203527 | JGI IMG/M metagenome (GOLD analysis project Ga0315909, IMG submission 203527) | Freshwater fungal communities from buoy surface, Lake Erie, Ohio, United States - Buoy 2 MA125 | ecosystem: Environmental > Aquatic > Freshwater > Lake | place: USA: Lake Erie, Ohio...
AGTTTCAGTATCATTCCCATTCTCCATATCATAATAGAATGAATGGTTCAGTTCTTTTTCAAAGTTTCTGGAAGTCATCGTCCTCCTCCCAATCAATCTCAACGGTTTCAAACTGTTCTACATTAGTATAAGGCATAGGAGTTCCACTGCCACTTACATCTTCATAAATTGCATCAAAGAAGAGTTCGTTGAGAACATAACTCTCAAACTCTTCTTGTGTAGGTTCTACATCCCAGTCCTCAAACATTTCAGTTGTGGGAGCAACTGTGAGAGTTCGGGTGTAAGTAACTGTGATTGCTTTGAGGGGGATTTTCATTCTTTTTCTCCTAAAGTCACTGGTGGTTGAATGTCGTTGAACTCATCATACAGCATCTTGGCGAACCCATAGTGAGGTCTTGTGCCAGTTTCAATACTGGTTGAAGTGGCAACCGTCCACATAATATCAAGTTGTAGTTTATCGGGTAGTGGTTTCATTCGTCCCAAGGTGCTTTACGTTGTAATACTCTGGCAATCTTTTCATCATATTGCGGTGGTTCATTCAATCTATCTACCAGGGCATCAAAGTCCTCTTTTGGTAGAACAATCTTCTCTGGAGGATAGGAACCTTTGCCCCAAAACTTCTCAAACTCATTCACATATTCAATATGATGCCACCCGTGATTGAGAGAATACCAAAACTCTTTCCAAACGTGGTAGTCATCAAACCTGAAACCTTCGTGGGACATTAACCTCCACCACCACCAGAAACTTGAGTATTTTAGATACTTGTTGGTGATTATAATTTTATGTAAAAAAGTCATATCATATCAAAAAGCAAGTTTCCATCCTTTGTATTGTTTCCAATTTCCATTTAGAAGATGAATAAAGTTTCTTCTATCTAAATTTTCTCTTTTACAGAATTCACGAACATTCTTTTCATTCATTATAGCACCTTCTGGTGATATAACAGAAAATTCTTTTGTTGAATTTTCTTTATTCCACTTACCAAGTTTTTTACCAAATTCATAATGTTGCTCCTTTGTTTGAGAGTGAATTCCTATTCTCAATTCTTGTTGTTTTTTAGCACCTTTTAAACTATTTTTCTTTCTATCTTCCTTTGATATTACAGCAAGTCCAGTTCCATTCGCATAATTTCTTTTTCCATTTTCTCTTAAAAATTGAAGTGATATTTTACCACCACAATTTTCATTTAAGCACCATTTATCTGTTTGGTAAAATAGTTTTATCAATCTTTCTTCAATTTCTTTTGCTTCCAACCATCCTTCATCCGTGTAAGGAAAAACTTGAAGTATTTGTTTCTTTGGAGTGTAAAGTTCCCAACACCACTTATTAGTATATGGAGACCCCCAATATTCTTGATTATAATGTTTTTCTTTTTTTATACCATAGTAATAATAAGGTACTTCTTCAAAAGTAATCTTATACAAGTATATTCTTGGAGAATACATAACTGCTCTTAACTTGGTGGTTATTACTATTTATACAGGAAAAGCACCAAAAGGTGCTTTATCCAACCTGAAAAGAACCACCAAGTCAGGCATTATTATTTATTACCATCTTCCTAACCTCAGTTTGCGTTCTTCTGAAAGATAAGGATTGTATGGGTCATCATAAGGATAGATGTATTCACTCATCCAACCCCACGATAATGCCTCCCAGAAATCACCATATCCATACTTATGCCCATCATTATAACAATCAAGGATATAATGAATGTTACGGAAACCATCAACAAACCATTCCCACTTACTCATTCAATTACCTCCCAGTGTGCATCTGCCTTATCACCAAAACGATTGGTGCCTGTGCGAGTTGATACCCAGAAAAAGTATTTGCGATTTTCGGCAGCAAGAAACAACTCACCACCAGTATCCTGCTCCACAGTACAGACAGGATTGTTCTCCATAATATTGGCAAGGCGATTTTTTGCCTTGCTGGATTTAGGTTTGACTGTGACTTTTCTCATCATTCATTTTCCTTCCAGTTCTTCACAAAGTTCAAGTAAGTCGGGACAAGAAATAAAGGCAGGGTGTGTAGCAGAAGATTGTTGGAGTTGGTTGATGACTTCACGCAAAGCAGCAGCAACACCATCACGATGCCAGTATTGTCTTTCCTGTTGATGAGAGTTCCAAAATGCCAGAATTACATTTTCTGCTTTTTTAGTCATTTTCCTTCCAGTTCATCAAGGATTTTTTCGGCATAAGAAGTAAAATCAACCTTATCACTCACATCACATCGTCCCTCAGCAACATCAACATCAATCATATACTCATCAAATGCAAGGAACACTTGAACCGCTCTGCGTTTGTCGTGTTCTGTGATGGTAGTATGAGGAGAGGCAATAATGTGAGTAATGTGGTTAAAGAGTTCGTCCATCGTCATTTCAGTTTCTCCATATCATAATAGTACGAATGATTGATTTCTTTGCTGATGTTTCGGTTAGTCATCTATCAAACCTCGCAGATTGAAACCAAGGGTGAAACTGGAAATACAGCAAGCAATAATTACGATAGTCATTTCAATTCCTCTTCTTTTTGAAGTTCACAAAACATAGCATTTAGAAACTCAATTGCGTGTTTTCCTACAATAAAAGCATCCTTGTCCTCAAAGAACCTGTCCCCTACGGTTCTCATATCATAACCCTCTTTGGTTTCATCAAAGAAAGCAAGAACATAACATAACTCCTTTTGGTTACAGTCCTTATACCACTTGACGAGTTCATACTTGTTGTTACATTTGCTCCAACGGAACTCTGTGTCTCTGAACCTCATTTTTGATCCCCATCCAAAGTTTTACCGTATGCATCAGAAATGAACTGACCGAGTTCCATAATCTCTGCCTTTAGTTCCGGCGTTGATGTCTTTGCAACCTCATCATAAAACACGGTGATTGCAGTAATCAAAAGAGAATATTGTCTGGTTGTGAGTTCCATCAAACTTCTCCGTATGCCTCCAGAATACCACGAGCAACAGCAATTGCCAAGTCCTTCTGTGCGATACTCATATCCTCACGACCACCCTTGCCGCCACAAGAAGTAATAAAGACACCATCATTATCCACAGTCAATTCTACCCGATGAAAAACATCTTCATCGTTTGGGTCAGACATCGTGAAGACATCAATCTTGCTACGAAGCACTTCGCAACCGGGAAGTTTAGTATAAAAAGTCATTAGAGTTCTGTGTGTGGTGGGGGGTCTTTTGTGCCTCTATTTGCACGGGAACCCCTCCGTTTCCTTGTATGAGTATTATAGCATTAAAAAAGACCCTGTAAAGGGTCTGGTGGACAGTTTGTAAAGTGATTTTATCTCACAATTTCTACATTTTCATAATCCAATAAGAGTTTCTCATAAATCTCATCAATATTTTCAAAAGTTCTTGTATATTCCTTTGAATATTCTTTGATTGTAGTATTTCCAGTTTCATCAGTTATAACAATATCAACGATAGAATAATCATTAATATTTTTATAATCAACTACTTTAATAAATGCTGTGTTAAGTTGTATGGTTGAATCTGGTATATTAAAATTACAATTCCATTTAATCATTTTCTTTCTCCTTAGTTTACAATTTTAGCAACAAACGCAATTGATGAGTTATATGTTAAATTATTTCCAAATTGTATAACTGACCACTGCGTTGTACCACCAACTTTAATAACATCCCTATATGCAGTTGTGTTAGATCCTATAATTTCTGTAATTCCAAAATCAGATGGAAGATAGTACGGAACAGGAACAAATGGATAACATATTGGAATTCCTGTAATGACAGGGTTATACTCTAAATTAGTCTGAACATAATCATATAGACTTCTTTGATAAATTGATGCGTACTGTGTAGTAATTGCAGTAGTACCAGTTAGTCCTCTTCTACCAAAAACAGATTCATAATATGCGATGTTTGTTCTAGCACCAGTTCCAGCACCTCCACTATATCCCCACTCCCCAGCTCTCCTTGGTAAAGCAAGTCCTGCCAATGAAATATTGACATGAGCATCAGTTGTGCTAGATGCAGCAGATTTGCCAATATTATAAACTCCACCAGTAAAACAATCATCTAAACTCCAAGGTTGAGTTGCTGTACTGTATTTTGATAAGAAAAATAAATCTCTATATGTGTCTCCATACTTATCTACGTCTGCGAAAAGAAATACAACAAAATTAGTGTCAACTGCAGATTGATATGTAATTAATTTAATAGGTGTTGAGTTAGAACGAGCAAATGTAATGGCATATAATGGAGATGTTGTATTTCCTGGACCATTATTAATATAATCAATACCAGATACCCCATTAAAAACATTGGTATCCGATTGGAATCCCGTACCAGATTTTATATACAAGACTGGGTTGGCAACTGGGTTTGCTGGAGTATAAAAAGAATAATATGTTTGACCCAATTTTTTGGTTTCATCATTATTCACACAACATACTCCCCAAGTATATGGAGTTGTAGCATCTTTATCATACCAAGTTGTTGTTGAACCCTGACTTCCAGATACTGTTGATACAGTAATTGTAACATTATCAGTTGGAGTTACTCCACCAATATCAGCACCTGCAATTGTGATTGTATTTGTTCCAGCATAATTTTTCCCCCCTCTAACCAAAGTTATTGTCGAAATTGCCCCATTACTATCACGCAAAACATCAAAAGTTGCATAAAGACCACTACCACTTGTTGCAGATTGTTTTACAAGATACCTGAATCCTTTTTGACCAGAGAGTGTTGTTCCAGCGGTATTTGTAAATGTCAAAATTGTTCCAGTTTGTGCCGCAGCATGATATCCAACATCTGCCAAAGCTGTTTGCAAAGTATCTAATACATCATTTGAGTTCCAGTATGCTGCTATAGTATATTCTCTTTTAGTGACCGCCATATTGCTTAATTAATTTTTAGATTATTTATGAGTCTAAGTTGCTGTTCGTTCAATTCTCTATTATATACGGAAATAAATCTAACTCCAGATTGTGAATAATTTGAATCATTTGCACCAAAAACGGAAATTCCAACATTTTCAAATTGACTGCTTGCAGTAACTTGTGCAGAACTTTCATAAAATTGCCCATTATTTGCGTAAATTGTAATTGGTGTTGAATTAGTAGAATATTTTCTAAAAATAATAGAAAAAATATTTTTTTCATTCAAATTAATTGGGGAACTTAAATATGATACTTTATCTTCAGATTTATTTGTTACCAAAATGGAGAATTGGTCAATATAACAACTTAATTCAAATTTTGGATAAAAAGTGCTATTATATAACCCATATGTCGTTGTTGTGTTTATTCCACCAAAATAAGATGTGAGTCCAGATGATACTGTGTTCAGTGTATAACTTGTAGATCCTATACCTGTAGTCGTAGTTACTCCAGCAACATGAGATGTAATACCTGTTGATTGTGTATCCAAATCATAAGTAAAAGTTGCGTTTCCTCCAGTATTTCTAGTTGTAATCTCTCCACTAAGATAAGATGTAATCCCAGATGATACTGTGTTCAGTGTATGACTTGTAGATCCTATACCTGTAGTCGTAGTTACTCCAGCAACATGAGATGTAATCCCAGAAGCAGCATAAAAAGAGGAATCATCACTGTGTATGGAAAATACAATTCCAGATTTAAGAGAAGTATTTGCAATTCCTATATTTACAGTGACAGAACTTGAATTTGATAATGATAAAGTTGAGAATTTATCAAGACTTCCATATGGTCCATAAAGATATCCATATTGATCTACAGTGGCGGTGGTGGTTTTTTCTTCTCTAGTAATTAAATCTATAATTTTTCCATTCCTAGGAAAAGAATTTATATTTTTACCATCTATATAAAAAATTAAATTACTTTCATCAATATTTGGACCTGCAAATACGCCCACTGGGTTTCTCTTTAAATTTTTAAGTATTTAGATTCCATAACGGGAGCGAGTGGCATTAAAGTTTTGTTGGACTTCGGTTGCGGTGAGTGCTCTGTTGTATATGGAAACTTGTGCTACGTTTCCGTTCCTATAAAAAGGAGGTGGTGCGGGATACTTACCCAATTTAAATGCCTCTGATGTTGTTACTACTCCAGGAACTCCTACCCATACATTAGAACCAACTAATTGAGAATTAATGTAAAATTTAATTCCTGAATTATCTACAGTCACTACTACGTGATAAAATATTCCAGCAGAAGCACTTCCATAAAATGTATCATAATTATTTGTATAATTTGAACCAGATGAAAAATAATAAGCAGATACTCCACCCGTAGTAAATGCAACTCTATATCCATTTAAACTAGATGCTACATATTTGTTTATAACTTCACCTCCTGGAGTTGCCCAAAAAGAAAATGATACTGGAAATAAATTCAAACTTGTGCTAGAAAAAGTAACTTCATCATTAGTTCCATCAAAAATAATACACCCACCATTCTCACTACTATAAGTTGGTCCATTTGTAAGGGTTCCAGTATTATCATTATTACTTAAATCAGTCCATACAGTTCCTCTTATTTTTGCAGTTCCAGATGTTGCGTAATAATCTGTTGCTGATGAACCTCTTTCATATTGACTACCAGCTATCAAAGCATATGAAGTATTTGCTGGGGAAGGGACAACATATGCTCTGGTAGCAGTAGAGGCAAGAGAAATTTGTGCTGTTATAGAAATTCTATAAATTCCATTACCATAATCTTCTACATTTGTAGATCCATTTGACCAAGAAGTTCCAGAATAAGTAACAGTATCAAATGTTTTTGTACTTAGTGTAAATGTAGAAGAAGCATAAGAATTTCCATTTACAGTGCTTCCAAAAATATAAAGAATAAGTGAAGTACATGTAGAATTTACTGTATCGATAAAATGAGACACAGTATACATCCCAGGTATCGTGATGAGTGCTGCTGATAAATATGGGCTGTCACCATCAGCAGATAGATTTGTAACTCTTACAGTATTCAATCCCAAAATAGAATAGGTATTTTCTGTGGTAAAAGTTCCAACAACCCAAGCAGCAGTAGATGATGAATTATTGATTAAATTTTCATACTTATCATAAGCCTTGATATTGCCAGCATCAAGTGCTAATACAAGACCATCAGTAACTGTACGAGGATTGTAATTGATTGCCATTAGATTCCAAACCTCCCTCTAAGTGCGTTGAAGTTTTGTTGGATTTCTGCTGCTGTGAGTGCTCTATTATAAAAATTAATATTAGATATATTGCCACCGTTACTCGGGGAACCAAATGAGTAGGATGCTGATGTAGCTGGCGTACTAGTTGTAGAAGTAAATAGACTTCCATTTTGATATAATGTTGTCGTATTGGAACTTCTTGTAACTACAAAATTTGACCAATTAGTTGTAAGTGTAATAGAAGAAGGTAGAGCATTATAAGATATACCCCCATACAAAACGCCCAATTGATTGCTCGGTGCTCCACTAGAACCTATATACAATCCTAACCCATTAGATCCTGAATTTCCCAAATATGTAATTGTATTTGCCACATTTACACCACTCCATTTAAACCAAATAGACTGTGTAGTATTAGTAAAAGTAGTGGTTGTTAATGAAGTTGAATACTCTTGTCCAACGGTATTAAAAACCAAAGACCCACCATTAGAACTATTATAGGTAGGTGCATTCGTGAGAGTTCCAGTATTACCTCTCCCACTTAAATCAGTCCAGGCGGTTCCAATACCAGGATAACTTTTTGTATTACCAGCATCTAAACATAAAACCAAACCATCTGTTACTATGGATGGTGAGTGTGCTAATCCCACTTATACTTCTTTATAACTCTTTGACCTTATTTAGTCTGAGTTTCACCACTCAAGTATAAAAATTAGTGTCAGTTATCCTTTCCCCCCATACCCATCTGGTTTCTTTGGTTGGATTTGGATGTAGTTCATAATATTCATCATCACCCAATCTCATAAACGCATAATGAGATCCATCTTCTCTTTCACAAATGTATTCACACTTGTGGGGAGAATAAAGACGTGCCTCAATTATCTTATCACTTTTGTTGAGCATCGTAATCCCTAATGTAATCCCAATTCCAAGTCCTACTCACAAAATCAATGTCTAGACCAAATTTATACACCCAAAAAAGAGTAGTTAGAAGTCCATTACTGCCCAAAGTAAATTGAAAATAAGGACTGGAAGGATAGTCATTCCAACTCAAAGAAATTTGAAAGAGGCTCCATTTCTTTAGGTTAAGAAATTGAATATAAAAATCAGTTCCGTAATCTTTTCTGCTATTGAATCGAATTAATTTTTTCATTGGTCAAGTTCCTGTGCAAGTTCCAGTATGTCGTTCTTATCCAGAACCACCATATCATTTTGTGCTGTGTAAAACCTTGTGTTTTCTACCACAACCCGAAGAATTGCTGCCACCAACTTTTCTTCGGTGTCTGCACCAGCATTCCGCAGTTCCCACACCTTACTCATAAATGCTTGTGATCGTTCAGTCATTGTGCATTACCGTGAATAGGACAGTCTCCATTTACCCATTTACGATCATCAGGCATTTCTGCATTATCCATCACTGGACATTTGCATCCATTCTCAACAGCAGCATAAGAACCAGGAACAAGATTATTCAAGGCATTATACTCTTCAGAAGTCATAGCGTCCATTTCCTCATCAGTATATTGAGCATTATCAGGTTGCTCAAAACGGGAGAGTTTTGCCTTCAGGTCACGGATTTCTTTTTCTTGAGCGTAAATCTTATCCTCAAGTTCAATCACTTTCTTTCCATGCACCTCTGCAAGAACCAAGTCAAAGTAATCCGCAGTTTTCTGCATATCAGCAGTTGAACGGTCTTCACTGAATGCAATTGATGCGGCACCTCTTGAAATACCCTGTTCGTTATGCCCAATCATATACATAAACTTACTAAATGCACGAAACATTTGATAAGACGTTGCGTCCTCTACGGGAAACTCATATGTAACGTTCTCTTCTGGAAGAATATCCTCACCAAAGGTACTTCCAATTTTATGTTCCCAGGTGCTTTCGTATTTGAGAGTGACTTTTGCTTTGTAGGTCATCGCTTTGGATTTGTATGTAGATACTATAAACCCTCTCAACTGGAAAGTCAAGAGGGAGTGGACAGTTTGTGAACTGGACTTATGTACTTAAGATTCTTCTACAAACTCTCTTACATTCCGACTGATTATCATTACATTCGATTAGACACTGATAATAATCATTAATTACCTCACCTTGCTCTATAAACTCATTAAGTGTATTTTCTAACTGTCTCCAAGAAGCCAACTGATTGTAAGAAATTAAGTTATGCATCATAACCTCTATGCACAGGAATATTATAATAAAGAATTTTATGCTGTAGTGCTCCCACCGATACTAATTTAGCACAAAATATCTGTTTTGTGTTGATTTCTTAATACAACTACATACCACCTTCTATCTTACCAACGATATAACCAATTACAACTCCACACATAAATGCGACGAACAAATAAAGTTCATGAGAAGCAAACTGTATAAAATCCATATCAGTGTGGAAGGGACTTAAGACCATTCAATACTTCTTGAAATCTTTCTGCACGACTTTTGTGATGCTCAACATTCTGCTCCAGAACATTCACAATATCATCCAAAATTGTATCTAGAGATGCATCAGTATCAAAGTATTGTTGAATTGCTTCTGCTAGATAGCGTTTTCTACTCCACTCTGGAGAATAAGGTTTGTAGTCCATGATAAGGATTTGATATGATGGCAATTATAAAGTATCTATCTTAGATTGTCAAGTCAAAGACCAATTTCATTCCATTTTACAGGAGTTCCGATTCCAGATCTATCTTCTCTTACCTTTTTCCAATAAAACAATAATCCAGTCAATCTCCAAACCCAAGAACGAATTGCATCACCCTCCACATAATTAGATGGTTCTTCATAATTTCCATAGGGATCGGGACCACCAGAAGGGGAAGCAATCGAAGTAATTCCACGACGCCAATAAACTGCTTGAGCAATAATCATTGAGCGTCTCATATGAAAATTATGAGTTACAACATATACAGTATCTGCCTTAAATTCTTCCTTAACTCTTTTGTAAGTAGCAGTAAAATTAGTTACAGTGTCCCAAGCTTCATTATCAATAAAAACTCTAGAAGCATCAATACCTCTACTAGTATAATAATTTAAAACATCTCCACCTTCACTAGAAACTAATACAGGAGCATTTGGAAATTGTTTTGCAAGTTCTATACACTTATCTGCGCGATCTAATCCACCGCCAAGATGTAGAATAAGGTTGGACATTTGTTTCTAACAATTTCTACTATTTATTTTCAATCACGCTGTCGCCAGTCTTCTGGTTTATCTTCTTTAAAGAAGTCTACGATATCATCTACACTATCAAATCCAGTTCTACCAAATCTTTCATGACCCAAACCACCAATATCAAGTTGATTTAAAAAATCATCCAAATCACCTTCCTGCATATCAGGATTTTCTGCTTTTCTTCTTGCCTGACGAAGTATTTTGGCGGCAGATTGATTTGCCTTTGCAAGTTTTTCTGCCCAGATCATTTCTTCCAAACTGACTTCTTCGTGTAGTGCAATCTTATTACAAATTGATTCTAACTTTAGTCTATAGGCAGTAGAAAGCATATAATACTCCAGATATAGTCTTATTTAGATTCTAATTTTAACACGGAAAAATACATTTTGTAATATTTTTTCTTGAGTTTTGTTATGATATCAAAATCTTCTTCATCAATACAATCTAACAAGTATGATGCACCTTCAAGCTCACTAATCAACCTTGCCAGCGTTGTTGAGTTCAGTTGCCTCAGTTGCCTTACATTCCATTTCTGCTTGAAGTTCTCTTGCGAGTCTATCATACTTCCATTTCATCATTAGGTTGGTGATAGGATTGCGTGGATGAAATCTAATCATCCACAGCATTCTTTCAATATTGACTCTCATAATCTTAAAGATAAGAGTCAAATAAATCGCCACATTTTCATCTACCCACATTAGGTAAGCAAGTATTCCAAAGATTACAACACAGGCAGATTGAAAAGGTGTCATATGATAATTATTCCTTTATTGGCATTATTTAGAACCCGACTGCCTTAGATTTCTTTTTGGACTTGTCAAGAACGTTTACATAGTCCAAATAATCGGGGATTTGCTGATGGACGAACCAATACCCCTGAGCGCCCTCCCAATCGTCAAAAAATACGGTTTTGCCCGTTTTGAGGACAATTTCGTAGTTGTGACGGTCGTATGGAGCATCAGATGTCTGTCGAAACACCTCCATCACTGAACTCCATCAAACTGACGGACAAACCGCAGGCACTCCTGAAATTGGTCCCATTCCTCATTAGAGAAATTATCAGATGCATAAGGAATCTGCACAATTGCCGCACAAAGACGATTGACATTCAGAGTCACCATCATCTCATTTGCTCCTGCTGCTTGACAGAACAGAAATGGTAGAAGAAAGACAATCTTTTTCATAGGTAGTTTTCTAAACTGGAAGATGCAGTACGCTTTCGTGGCGTTTGTTTGACTTTTTTCTGAATGTAATCCTTGGCAGTTGTAAGATTGTTTGAGGTATGAACCTGTTCACCATTACAGATAATGACAAACTTATTGCCCCAAGGAACTGCTGCCCATTTACCATCCTTTGTTACGTAACCTTCCGGATCTGTAGGAACATTATTCAGCAGACCCGAGTTGGGGATATTAGGAAGATTCATCGCGGCATGGTCACATTGACGATGCGAGCATTCGGGTTTCGTGCCATCACAACTTGCTGTGCTTCACGAGGACTGTTTGCGTGAACTTGCTCACTCAGTCGCTGATTACCAGCAACAAAAATGACTTCGTACTTCATTTGGAGAATCTCCTTTTGTGTATGTTAGTATTATAGCAGGGAAGGAGTCCGTTGAGAACCCCTTGTGCCAGTTCAGCGATTGATCGTGCTGAATGCCACGTCACCCTTCTGGAAGATAATATCCACCACGTTCTGGACCTTCTGTGCGGTGCTCGTGGATGCCTTGTCAAAGGTCGGGCAGATGACCAGACCATAGGATTTGGTGTAGGACTCCAGAGCACCCGCCTGAAGGGCACCAGAGCGGATTCCAGCGGCGTCTGCGGGGTGCAGGCGCAGGGTACGCCCAACGGTCTGCCCGATGCCCACGATGTCCATAGAGCGCATGAACACAACCGCTTCCAGAGCAGAGATGTTGATGCCTTCTGCCAGAATGCTGTGGTGAAGAACAACAAACTTCTTGTCGGCATCCTTGCCCCACTCATTCAGGGTGTCAAAGAACACCTCACGGTTGACTTTATCACCATCAATAAATGCACCGTGCTTGGAAGTAATGTGCATCACAGAGTAACCTTCCTCTGCCAGTTGTTCGGCAAAGTCAGTTTGAGAAAGCAGACCAATAATGTGCTTGGTTGCCTTGGCACAAATCAGGATTTTATCAACAGGATTGTCCTGAATGGTCTGGAGAAGATACTCACAGTCACGCTGGGCAATATCCTCACCCTTGACAGAAAGACGCATTTGAGTTGCAATCACTTTGGGAGGAATGATGTAACCGTTCTGCACCAGTTGGGGGGCAGGAACCTTAGCGATGATGCTACCGTAGACCTCAGTATCATTCATACCTGCCTTACCAATTACATTGCTGTATTTGGGAGTTGCGGTGAAGAAATAGCAACGTTGTGCTTCGGCAGCAAAGTACTCAACAGCAGGAAAGAAGTGACGCTGAACGCTATTGTGTGCCTCGTCAAAGTAAATGGTATCTACCTTGATTCCGGAACGTTGAACCTGCTGCAGAGAGTTGTAGGTGGTGAAGATAAGTTTGTGACCTTGTGCCTGCTCGTACCAAGTACGAATTACATTAGGTTTCGTGGTGCTAAAATGTCTAGTTTCTCCTGAGTGAATATGAAGAACAGAAGCATTAGTAATAAACTCCAGATACTCAGAAGACAACTGTTCAGCGAGCAAAATACGAGGACTAACTACAACAACAGTCTGCGGTTCGGGGTTAGAAAATTGACGAATAGTATCAAAAATGCCAACGTTAGTCTTACCGCCGCCTGTTGGCATCACGACAATACCTTTAGAATGCTGTGAGAGGGCATCAAGACTACTCTGTTGGTGAGGGCGAAGTTGAAACATCATCAATCAATTCAATAAACATATTATAAGGCATCACCGGGCAAAACTCAAGGGTCTTGTGCCAGTTTCTGTTCTGTCCACCATTTTTTTATACTTTCAGACCTTTTTTTCTTAGTTTCTTCACTTTGAGGTCTTCCTGTGCTTGCCTTTCTTTGTTTTTCTTTTGTCTCTTCGCTGTGTTGCTTAACTCTTGGATTTTTTCGGTTGCTTTCAGATATTTTGTTTCTATATTCTTCATTATCATATAATCCACCTTCCCACCTCTTTTTCATAGCAAGTGATATTTTTTCTTTTGTCTCTTCGGATAGTTTTCTTCCTTCATAACTTCCACCACGACTATCCCTAACATAGTTTCTAAGTATTCCAGTTCCATCAGATACTAATCCATACAAATCAATTAAATACTCTTCGTGTTTGACTGCTTGTTCTTTAGATAGATTATCTTTTAGAACTATTCTTCTTTCTTGAGAAGGAATACCGCAGGTATGCGGTTGAGACATTCTATGATACTTGTATCCAGAATGATGTTTTCCTCTACCAATATAATATGGAGTCTTATCTTCTCTTAAATATGCGTAAGTATAATACATAAGTGGTGAAACCTACCATATTATTATTTATAATGATTATAACAGCAAACAGGGGACCTATGGGGTCCCCTGTGCCAGTTCTTAAAGTGTCCTAGAATCTCATCTTCAACGGAGACAAACCTAGTCTAGCAGTATTATGGGTATTGTGTCAAGTCTTAAGGTCTTTTCATAAATAATAACAAAAAATAAAATGGCTGTAAAGGTATACAAAAGAATTGGATTAAGAAGAGATAGAAATCTTGCAGATCTATCAGATTCAACTGAAGCCTTAAATAATCTTTTAGATACTCTTATCGATGATCCTAGATCTACATTCATATCTGAGGATTTAGATGCAATTAGAAGCATTTCATCTTTGGGATTATCAAACGCCGAGTATCGACAAATTATAGGTAGTTCTGAGCAATTTACAGATTCTAATGGTGTTGTTAGACAATTTTTCCCAAGAATTACATATCAAAATCGTTTAGATCGATTTGCATTATTTGGGGGAGAACCAATACTTAATGGTGGTAATGGATTAACTGCAAAATATTATAATCCTAATCAAATTGATGAAAATTCTGTAAATATTTTTTCAGGAACTCCCTTCAAAATAGATAATTTTTGGGAGAATGGAAACTTTGATTATACTGGAAAAATTACACCAGAAGCTGTTGATTCAAATGGCGGTGTAGAATGGGAGGGGTATTTTATTCCCACAGAAACTGGTGAGCATATTTTTAATATTGCTAGTTCTGCTTCTTTTACTTTTGATTTTGAATCAGAAAGTAGCAGTTCATATGTTGAAATCTCTAGAATTGGAATAACGACAGTATTTTCAGGATCTGGATCTTTAAACACAAATAGTGTTGTTATTTCGGCATCAAATACGAAATATGTTGCAATAGGGCAGAGTGTTTCGGGATCTAGTATTGTTTCAGGTAGTGTTGTATCTAGTTACGATAGATCTAGTGGGGTTGTAAATCTAACACCACCAATAGGAGTAACATACGCAGTTTCTTCTGCTTTTAGTGGAAACCTTACGTTCTTTAAAAATATAGGGCAATCAACAAATATTTCTTATTCTACCTATGCATTGAAAGCAAGGCAAAAATATAAAATTAAATTTAGGTATTATATTCCAGCAGCAATTGATGCCACTTCAGTTCAGAGAAATATTAATTTTGATTTTTCTAGTCCAACTTCTTCAACATCTAATTTAAGATATACTTACTTGTATTCTTTAGATTACGATTTTCAAACAACAGGAAAACTAGATATCTTCTTAAGAAATTCAATAAACACTGGAGGGGGAGTAATTGGAACAACAACAAACTCAAGTGGTTATGTAAAACTTCAAACTTCTAAAAAAGTTGATATTAAATATGCACCTAAACAAACAGTAAATGATATTATTAAACTGACCACAACTGGCACAACAACAAATGGTTCAGAAATCATTAGTATGTCAAATACAAGTGGAATTGAAGTTGGCAACTTTGTGTTTGGAACTGGAATTCCAGCAAATGCAAAAGTTGAAGAATTTCTTGTTAATTCAAGAGTTATATTAGACACTGACGCAACTGCTTCTGGAGCAGTTACTCTTACGTTTGTGGATCATCGTGGATTTGTTGAAAGATCCGTTGGAAGTGGAAGTGCTGGATCATTTACTTTAAGTAGTGGAAATACCACCAATTTAAAATCCAATATGATTATGATTGGTTCTGGAGTAGAGCAGTACACAGGAATCACTACAACAGGGTCTTCAACATCATTTACAATCACTCCATCACAAACTATTGGTGCAGGAACAACGGTCTATTTTTATCAATCTAGAGGTCTCATTAATAATGCACTGGATCCATTTTGCCCTACCGCACAAACAAGATGTTTAATAGTTTCATCGACTACTGCTTTAGGATCGACAGTTATTCCAGTAACTAGCACTACAGGAATCTCTAATGGATGGACTGTTCAGGGATTTCAATTTAGTGCTGGAACAACCGTTTCTTCTTTTACTTCAAATAGCATTACAATTAGTGCTCCTACAACTCTTGCCTTAAGTTCTGGAGCAAACTTTACGGTTACAAATGGAACGGATGATAAAACATTATGCTGCCCACCGACAGATACATCTCCACCATTTACTGCTACAGTAGATGGTTTAGAAACGGTATCATCATATAAAAATCTTAGAGTTGATTCTGGAAATATTGTTTTTGATTCTATAACAGTTGGAATTGCAAATACAATTACTGCTTATAGTTCTTTAGATGTTTCTGGTAGTAGATTGACTATTCAAACTCCTTCAGGAAACTTTAAAATTTTATGTGCTTAAAAGTAAGTAGTAAGTTTCCCCGTTAACTATAACGGGCATTTTGTGAGTAAAAGATGTGACATTTATTTGAGTTGCTGATTCTGTACTAATTCCAGTGATATTGATATCATTTGCAAAATATAGATTTGCCAACGAAACAGAACTGCTAGAAGTGCTTAAAGCTGTTCCAACTTGAGACCAAGGATTATTATCACTTGAGAATGCTCTCGTCGTTCCAATAAAAATACCTGGAGATTTTGAACTTGCTATTCCAATTGAATTTGAATTCAATGCGACCGGATCATTAATTATAATCGTTCCTTCATACTTTAAATCATCTGCAGTAGTCGAAACATCTTCATTGGATTTATATTTCTTATCAATTAAAAAACTTGCAGTATCTTGAGTTAATTGAATTGAATCAAATAGAAGAGGACTTATTCCAATATATGAAAAATCATTTATATCTTGAATACGAGGTGCAATAAAATTAATTAAATTTTGCTGACTTACAGAGTCATTTCGAATAAAATAAAAATTACTAGTAGATACTGATGTTACATTTACAGTATTAATTCCACTTATTGATGGTGTAGTAGATAATTTAAATTGATTTTTAGCATTAGAATCGCACACATAATAATTAACACCTTTAACTAATGATAATCCAACTCCAACAACAACATTAGTACTAACACCTACAATATCATCATTTGTAAAAACAAATTCATTAGTTTCACCAAAGAAAAAATAATTATTTGATAAAGAATTATAAGAAACAGTTGATATATTTCTTAAATTATTTTGAATAATTCTAAGATCATTAGCAATGCCAGCACCACCAAGATTGTTTAGTGTTGTGGTATCATTTGTATTTTCTTGAAGATTTATATCTCTTCTAAATCCTTGATTTTGTCTTGCCATTTTACTCGTAAGGGATACTCCAACCTTTTGATATTAAAAATTCAATTTTATCTAAAGCATCACCACTTGGAAGAGCATTTCCACGAAGGTTGACTGTTACTCCTCCACGATTTACTGTATTATAATTTTCAAATAAATCATTAATAATTAAATTAACTGATTGCTGCGATAGATTATTACTTGATATGTCGATATAATTTATCCTGTAAATTTTTGAAAAAGCTCCTGGTTCATAACTGGT
>Ga0315909_10004156_pt1 | contig 17215 bp, 12 predicted proteins | sample LakEriMetagenome_11_FD_203527 | JGI IMG/M metagenome (GOLD analysis project Ga0315909, IMG submission 203527) | Freshwater fungal communities from buoy surface, Lake Erie, Ohio, United States - Buoy 2 MA125 | ecosystem: Environmental > Aquatic > Freshwater > Lake | place: USA: Lake Erie, Ohio...
GTCCCGCCCAAACGCCAAATTCTCAAAGACATTTCTTTATCATTTTTCCCTGGTGCCAAAATCGGTGTACTTGGCCTTAATGGTTCGGGTAAATCGACGCTGCTAAAAATTATGGCCGGTATCGATAAAGATATTGAGGGCGAAGCCACGCCCATGCCGAATCTGAAAATTGGCTACCTGCCGCAAGAACCTCAACTTGACCCAACCATGACGGTTCGTCAGGCAGTGGAAAGCGGTTTGGGCGAAGCCTTTGAAGCGCGCGCAAAACTTGATGCGGTATATGCCGCGTATGCCGAGCCGGACGCTGATTTTGATGCACTGGCAACCGAGCAAGCCCGACTAGAAGCCATCATTTCTTCAGCTGATGGCGGCAATCTTGAATTACAACTCGAAGTCGCTGCTGATGCGCTACGCTTACCTCCGTGGGATGCAAAAATCGATGTGCTCTCCGGTGGTGAAAAACGTCGAGTGGCACTTTGCCAGTTGCTGCTCTCCAAACCAGACATGCTGTTACTTGATGAACCTACCAACCATTTGGATGCGGAATCCGTTGATTGGTTAGAGCAATTTCTTTCGCGTTTTCCTGGCACCGTGGTGGGTATTACCCACGATCGTTATTTCCTGGATAACGCTGCTGAATGGATACTCGAACTGGACCGCGGGAGTGGCATTCCGTGGAAAGGTAACTACAGCTCGTGGTTAGAACAAAAAGAAGGACGACTCAAACAAGAAGAGTCCACCGAATCTGCACGCCAAAAAGCACTGAAAAAAGAGCTTGATTGGGTGCGACAGAATCCTAAAGGTCGTCAGGCAAAAAGCAAGGCCCGTATTGCGCGCTTTAATGAGTTGTCAGAACACGAATACCAAAAACGAAATGAAACACAAGAAATTTTCATTCCCGTCGCAGAGCGTTTAGGTAATGAAGTCATAGAGTTTAAAAATGTTAGCAAAGCCTATGGCGATCGTCTGTTAATAGACAATCTTTCTTTCCGCATACCCCCTGGTGCTATCGTCGGCATCATCGGGCCTAACGGCGCAGGTAAATCAACCTTGTTCCGCATGCTCAATGGCATAGAAACACCCGATAGCGGCGAAATCGTTATTGGCTCAACCGTTAGGATTTCGCTGGTTGATCAATCACGTGATGTACTCACAGATAACAAAACGGTGTTCGACGACATCTCTCAGGGCGCAGATATATTGACTGTGGGTCGTTTTGAAATGCCTTCGCGCGCCTATCTGGGTCGCTTCAATTTCAAAGGTTCGGATCAACAAAAAATAGTGGGTAATCTTTCAGGCGGTGAGCGGGGTCGTCTGCATCTTGCAAAAACTCTGCTCATGGGCGGTAATGTGTTGCTGCTGGATGAGCCGTCGAACGATCTGGATGTAGAAACCTTACGCGCATTGGAAGATGCCTTGCTCGAATTTGCCGGAACGGTATTGGTAATTTCTCACGATCGCTGGTTCTTGGATCGTATCGCCACTCACATACTATCGTTTGAAGGTAATTCAACCGTTACTTTCTTTGATGGTAATTATCAAGAGTACGAAGCCGACAAGAAAAAACGTCTGGGTGAAGAAGGTGCCAAACCTAAGCGTTTGCGCTTTAAGCCCTTGACGGTTTAACACCTGCCACAACTGCCCTGCTAACGATGCACCGCGAGACCATCATCACTGCACAACAGTGGATGGTCTCGTTTGTATAGTTAACAATCACTTTTTATCGTCCCCGCCTTTTCATGACGACATTGGTTATTTCTGCGCTCGATATTGGTGGCAGTAAATTAGCCATCACCTTGGCCAATCCCGACGGTCCTCTTATCAGGCTAGTGCAAGCAACTCGCAAAAGTGGAATGCCCGATGCTATTGCGCGTCAATCGCTTGAGCTAATCGCTCATGCCTGCCGACTAAAAAATATAGCTTTTTCTGCAGTGCGCAGCCTAGGCATTAGCAGCTGCGGGCCATTTGAGTATAGTGAAGGTTTGCTGGGTATTACACCACCCAATCTGTGCGGTGGATTGGCGCAAAACAAAGACTTACCCAATGACTGGACGTTCATTCCCTTGGAATCTGTCCTGCGCGAGCATTTCACAACGATTCATATAGATAATGATTGTGTTGCTGCGTTACGCGGTGAACGTTGTTTCGGTGCGGCTCACGATGAACCAAATTCGATTTATGCCACTTGGAGCACCGGTATAGGATTTGGGTTGTGCGTAGACGGTCATCTTTTACAAGGCAAATCTGGCAATGCGGGCCACGCAGGTCACATGCTGCTCTCTGACGTTTCAACTGCCTTGTGTGGATGTGGCAATGTCGGTGATCTGGAAGGTTTGGTCGGTGGTCGTAACCTTGGCCTTCACATAGGCCAGGGTTTAGATACGCTTTTTTCTGCTGCTAAATCAGGTGATCAAGCTGCACTAAAAACAGTACGTGAAGCGGCACGCTGGTTCGGTCGCGGCTTATACAATTTAATTGTCACGCTTGATACGCAGTGTGTTTTAGTCGGCGGCAGTGTTTGGCGCGAGAACGAAGAATTACTTGCGCCTTTAGTCGAGGCTGAAATTTTCGGACGCTTTCCAGCACTCACTAGCGGTGTAAAACTTCAAAGCGCACAACTGGGTGACATGGTGACGGATGTAGGCGCGCTCGTAGCTGTCATGCCGCAAACGTGGATAGCAGATTGGCGCACACGCAAACCGTGGCAATCATTGCAAACCAAACTGGTTGAATAAACCCAATATCGGCAGTCTTGCTAACGAACCGTTACAATCGCAACACACTACAAAAATAACAGGAGTTCGCTTGTCATCCGATGCTTCGTTGTTTCCCGATATGCTAGCCGTAAGCAATCTGAGTAAATTTTTTGGTACCCGTGCGGCCGTTGATGGCGTGAGTTTCTCTGTACGCTCTGGTGAATTTGTCGCCCTACTCGGACCCAATGGCGCTGGCAAATCCACTTTATTTCAAATGCTCTCAGGCTTGTTTGTCGCTGATTCAGGCACCGCCTGCATTGCCGGAGCAGACATAGGCAAAGAGCCCATAGCAGCATTATCAAAATTAGCCATCGTCTTTCAGCAGCCTGCGCTTGATTTGGATTTATCTATTTATGCCAACATGCAATTTCAAAGTGATTTGCACGGTATACCGCGCGCGGATGCCCGTCGGCGCATAGATAGTTTGCTTAATCGATTTGGATTGTCTGATCGCGCCTCTGAATTATGCCGCCAACTCTCTGGTGGTATGCGCCGCAAAGTAGAACTTGCGCGCGCGCTCATCTCTGAACCTTCACTATTATTGATGGATGAAGCGACTGTCGGTATAGACCCTGCTTCGCGAGCCACCATTGTGGCGGATGTAAAAGCCTTATGCCGTGAGCGCGGCATGGGAGTGTTGTGGGCAACTCACTTAGTAGATGAAGCCGAATCAGCCGACCGCATCATCGTCATGGCCCAAGGTAAAACACGCTTTGACGGCACACCGAAAGAATTAATCAAATTGAATGGGCACACACAACTAACACCTGCCTTCTTGCACTTAACTCGCGCGGAGGGTAAGCCATGAAATTACTTCATGCCCGATTGGCGCTTGCAGCGATTGCAGGCCGGGAAATCTACAAATTTTTGCGTCAGCCCGGGCGCCTTGCTTCGTCGCTGGTACGCCCTTTGTTGTGGATGGTGGTGTTTGCTGCAGGATTTCGTCAGATGCCCGATTTGGGCAGTGTGATGCCGTTTGATCCACAGCTGGACTATCGCTTGTATATGGTGCCGGGCTTGGCCTTGATGGTGTGTCTGTTCAATGGCATGCAATCGTCATTGGCGATGGTGTATGACCGCGAAATGGGCGTCATGCGACTGCTATTAACAGCACCACTGCCACGCGGCTATCTGCTGGCTTGCAAACTGGCTGGCGGTGCGTTTTTGTCGGTAATACAGGCGCTGGCCTTCATGATCCTGGTAGTGATCTGGGGCATAGGGCTCTCACCCTGGCAAGTAGTAACTGCTCTGCCAGCACTCATACTCGGTGCGTTGATGCTGTCAGCTTTTGGATTGGTGTTATCGGTCTACATACGGCAGCTGGAAAATTTTGCCGGCACCATGAACTTCGTAATTTTTCCCATGTTTTTTCTGTCTTCTGCGCTGTATCCGATACAGCGTATGCAAGATGCGGGAGCTACCTGGATTTATCGTATCTCAGCGCTTAATCCGTTCACGCACGCAGTTGAAGCGATGCGCCATGCGCTTTATGGCCAAATGGCTACGCTATCCATAGTTGTGATTCTTGTTGCAACGATTTTGTTTTATATGATTGCTGCTGCAGGCTACGATCCACAGCGTGGATTAATACGCAACGCTCGTGGCGGTTAATACCAACCATCACCCAAGAAAAAAAGCCTCCATGCAACAGCATGGAGGCTAATTTATCTAAGCATTCAAAACTTACGCTGCGTGTCGACCTACTTCTTGTATGGTGATCGTACTGGTTTTAAGTTTTTTCAGCAATTCAGCTTCTTTTTCTTTGGCATTGTGCAGATGACGTTCTTTTACGTGACCATAACCACGTATGTCCTCTGGCACGCTAGCTATTGCTACCACCGTCGACATATTTTCCGCCGTTAGTTGTGGCAGCAAACTAGTGATGGTTTCGCGGTAGTGCTCAATGAGTGCCCGCTCGCCCTTACGCTCCTGTGTGTAGCCCAACAGATCCAAACGCGTTCCACGCAAAAAGCGTAACTTAGCCAGCACAGGAAATACCCAGCCTACCCACGAACCAAACTCACGCTTAATTAAATGCCCATGCGCATCTTTGGCAGAAAGCAGCGGAGGAGCAAGGTGATATTTGATGCTGTAATCACCTTCGAACATAGAAGCAATGCGCTTCTTGAATGCAGGGTCGCTATGAAGACGCGCGACTTCATACTCATCTTTATAGGCCATTAATTTAAAAAGGTAACGCGCTACAGCTTCTGTGAGTTTGTGAGGACCCTGTGGAGTAAGTTTACTTTCAGCAGCACGCACTTGCTCAACAAAGCGGTGATAGCTACTCGCATAGGCTTTGTTTTGATAGCTAGTCAGGAAATCTACGCGTCGACTGATCACATCATCGAGTGTCGGTGCACGCTTAAATTCAATTACTTGCGCTGGGGCGAGTACCTTGATTTCTTTTTGTAGCGCATCGATATCATGGGCAGCCAGTCGTCCCCACGCGAACGATTGCTGGTTGAAGCCGACAGAAACACCATTGAGCTCTATCGCTTTTACAAGCGCCTCTTCAGACAAAGGAACCCAACCACGCTGCCATGCATACCCCAGCATGAACATGTTGGTTGCAATCGAATCTCCCATTAAGGCGGTTGCAATTTTTCCTGCATCTATAGCCGCTACTGCGGTCTCACCACAGACTTTACGTATATTGTCGGCGGCATCACTATCGGGATAAACCCAATCAGGGTTCTTAACAAAGGCTGCCGTAGGAGCCAACGTGGTGTTAATAACAGCATGCGTTCTGCCCTCACCCATGCGAGCAATCGCATCCTTGCTAGCAGCAACAATCACATCGCAACCCACGACCAAATCAGCAGCGCCTGTACCCACGCGTGTGGAATGAATCTGATCATCCCGATCTGCCAGGCGAACATGCGACATTACCGGTCCGCCTTTTTGAGCCAGGCCACTCATATCAAGTACGCTACATGCCTTACCTGCTACGTGCGCTGCCATGGCCAAAATCTGACCCACGGTTACTACGCCAGTGCCGCCTATACCCGTAACTAGTACGCCATAGGCTTGCTCTAATGTAGGCAACACTGGTGACGGTAAAGCGGCCGCGCGCGTCAAGGCTGATTCTGCTGTGCCCCCTACATTTTTTGCAGCCGCTTTTTTCGGTTTTTTCAGTTGACCGCCTTCGACAGTCACAAAGCTAGGGCAAAAGCCAGTGACGCACGAAAAATCTTTGTTGCAGCTCGATTGATTAATCTGGCGCTTACGACCAAATTCAGTCTCCAGTGGCTCCACTGATAAGCAATTCGATTTCACACTGCAATCGCCGCAGCCTTCGCACACCGCTTCATTGATCACTGCACGCTTAGCCGGATCAGGGAACGTATTACGCTTGCGGCGGCGACGCTTCTCAGATGCGCAGGTCTGATCATAAATAATGGCAGACACACCTTTCACTTCACGCAGCTCGCGCTGAACATCGTCTAGCTCGCTGCGATGACGCACAGTCACGCCCGGCGCCCAGTCAGTGTTAGAGGGGTATTTATCCGGCTCATCTGTCACTACCACGATAGGCCGCACTCCTTCGGCAGCCACTTGGCGCGAAATGGTTGGTGGGTCTAGAGGTCCATCATGTGTCTGGCCACCCGTCATCGCTACGGCATCATTAAATAAAATCTTGTAGGTCATATTGACCTTAGCTGCCGCCGCTGCCCGTATGGCTAATAAACCCGAGTGATAGTAAGTACCATCGCCGATGTTGGCGAATACATGCTCTTCCGTAGTGAACGGTGAATGACCTATCCATGTTGTACCTTCGGCACCCATGTGGGTAAAGGTTGAAGTAGATCTATCCATCCACAGTGCCATGTAGTGGCACCCTATGCCTGCTAATGCACGACTACCTTCGGGTACGCGTGTTGAGGTGTTGTGTGGGCAACCAGAGCAAAAATACGGGGTGCGATCTTTTTGCGCATTCGGTGTAACGCTAACTTTTAATATGGCCTCGCGCGATTCCAAATACGCGATGCGTTCACGTACGCGTTGCTCAACCGGATGTCCGGCAAAATACTTAGAGATACGCGAAGCGATGGCGCGTGCAATTTGCGTCGGGTTTAATTCATACGTACCCGGCAGCAGCCATTCACCATGACCGCTACGACGTGTATTACTCCATTCGCCGGTGTCATCAAATTTACCAACTACACGAGGGCGCACATCATTGCGCCAGTTGTAGAGCTCTTCTTTGAGTTGATATTCCAGCAGCTGACGCTTCTCTTCTACAACTAAAATTTCTTCCAGACCGGTTGCAAACTGGCGCGTACCTTCTGCTTCGAGCGGCCAGGTCATGCCTACTTTGTACAAACGCAATCCTATATCGCGCGCTACGTTTTCATCGATGCCTAAATCTTCCAACGCCTGACGGGTATCAAGATACGACTTACCTGCCGTCATGATGCCAAAGCGTGCCTTCGGGCTATCCCAAATCACACGGTTGAGTTTATTCGCGCGCGCATAGGCTAATGCTGCATACCATTTGTAATTAACGAGTCGCTCTTCTTGCTCTAGTATGCCGTCGGGCCAGCGTATGTTTAACCCACTCGCTGGCATATCAAAATCATCAGGCATCGCGATCTGCACGCGATTGGCATCGATATCAACCGTTGCACCAGATTCAACGACATCGGTGACGCATTTCATACCTATCCATAATCCGGTGTAACGGCTCATGGCCCAACCATGCAAACCATAGTCTAAGTATTCTTGTACTGATGAGGGATATAAAACAGGAATGCCGCAGGCTTTAAATATGTGCTCGCTTTGATGCGCGTTCGTCGATGACTTGGCTGCGTGATCATCGCCCGCCAATGCCAGCACGCCGCCGCGAGGTGCGGTACCTGCACCTACCGCATGCTTGAATACATCACCTGAGCGATCGACGCCGGGCCCTTTGCCATACCAGATGGAGAACACGCCATCATACTTAGCACCCGGAAATAAATTAACCTGCTGCGTACCCCAAATAGATGTAGCCGCTAAATCTTCATTCACACCTGGCTGAAAGCGAACATGATGAGCTTCGAGAAATTTTTTCGCTTTAACTGCTGTTTGATCTACCGACCCCAATGGTGATCCGCGATATCCCGTGATGAAGCCCGCTGTATTTAAGCCCGCCGCGAGATCACGCTGTCGCTGCATCATGGGCAAACGTATGATGGCTTGCGTGCCAGTTAGAAAAACACGACCGCGATCGAGCGTGTATTTATCGTCAAGGGAAATTGCGTCTGGCTGCAGTGCCTGCTGCCTGTCCAATGGTGCATTCATAACTATCCCCAATAATTTTTCTGTGTTGCGTGACTAATGTGCGATGCCGACTTACCCGCCTACATAGGTCGAGAACCTAGGTACTAACAGAAGTATAGGCAGACCCCTAGGTATCGTAAAATCACAAATACGCAAGCATCGTATCTGAAAAACGCATACCGTATCCATACTATGGCCTTTAATAATGTCACCCTGCGCCAACTGCGCTATTTCGTCTCCGCTGCCCGCAACGGCCAGTTTTCCATGGCCGCCACCAGCGAAAGCGTCTCGCAGTCTGCCATTACCAACGCCGTGCTGGCGCTGGAAAAGGAACTGGGCGTGCGCCTCTTTGAGCGGCTGGCCCAAGGCGTATCCCTGACCGCTGATGGCCAGGACTTCTTTCATCATGCCTGCCATATTCTGGATTCAGTCCGAGACGCAACCCACAAGCCGCGCTATCGCACCAATGCCTTGCGCGGCAAAGTCAGTGTGGCCGCTTCTTACACCGTACTTGGGTATTTCCTTCCTGATCTGCTGGCACGCTTTCGGGCCAGCTATCCCGAGGTAGACATTGATCTGCGCGATATGGACAGAACTGAGATTGAACGTGCAGTACTCAACAAAGAAGTCGATCTGGGCGTCGCGATCCTTTCCAACATAGACAAGCTGGAGCGCTTTGCACACGCTGTACTCGTACGCTCACGCCGGCAGTTATGGGTTGCACCCGGCCATGCCTTAGCCAAAATTGCATCGCCCTCATTCAAGGACATTGCGCAACATCCTTACATTATGGTCACAACCGATGAAGCCGAACTATCTACGCTGGGTTATTGGAAATCACGCCGCATTAAACCCAACATAGTATTTCGTACGACCTCAATAGAAGCCGTGCGAGGGCTGGTGGCGCATGGCTTTGGCATCACAGTGTTGTCAGATATGGTGTTTCGCCCTTGGTCACTCGAAGGTAAACGCATAGAAGCCCGCCCCATACTTGATCTGGTGCCTCCCATGGAAGTCGGCGCGCTTTGGAATCCAGAAAGAGAAATCAGTACACCGGCAGACGCCTTTCAGCAATTTTTGCTACACGCCTACGGCTATTGATGTAAATCGTTCTTCGCCTATGCCTTACACCTCCTGACAGATCTGTAACAAGGGGTAAATCCTCGTTTACATACGGAGCGCATCTATCACAATGATGACTCTGACTATGACTGCGAGGACATCATGAAACACACCCGAGTAATTTCAACAATGCTGGCTGGACTTGCATTTAGCGGGTTAGCGCTTGCCGATCATCACGAAGGTGGTGAAATGCACGGCTCCACAACACCCTCGACTTTTTCCAAGTTTGATAAAAATAATGACGGTCGTATAAGTCGCGATGAAGCGCGTGTCGGTGCCGATAGTATGTTCAGTGAAATCGACACCAACAAAGATGGTTTTATTTCAAAAGAAGAAATGCTTGCGCATCAGAAAACTATGCACCATGAATTTCGCGAAGGTATGCGTGAACGTATGCGCGAACACTGGAAAAACGCAGATAAAGATGGCGACGGTGCGTTAAGTCGGGCAGAAGTAGAGTCAGCTCATATGAAACGCCTGTCACGCGATTTTGATAAGTTAGATACCAACAAAGACGGCAAGCTGACTGAAGATGAAATGAAAATGCCTATGCGTGATCGTGCTCCGCGCTGAGAACATAGCTAATTTCATCAAGTCATTTTAATTGACTAAAACTGATGAGTGTAATTTTTCCACCGCTGTGATCGCATGATCACACCGCCACGTCCTCCTCCGTAGACGTGTTTCGGATCCGATCAACCCATCGGATCCATTTTTTTATTTGCACTCATACCATCCAACTGATTTTGTACTGCGAGCACTCTGGCTTCATGCACTGCAGCAGCAATATGCTGGGCGGGATTTTGTGGATGATTAGCTGAAACCAACGCAGCAATCTTTCCTGCATCGATAGATTTGGCAGCCTTTAGAGAGTTGTGCAAAACATCCATTGGATGAAATTTATTTTCGCTGTGTCTATGTTGGTAAATTAATTCATTAAGCCTGAGTAAATCCAAAAACCGTTCGGGCTTACGTAATGCATCACAACGCTCGAGCAGTTTTACTATCTCTATTGCGGGCATCGCATCTGCCCTGAGGATAGCCTCACGCTCGCGTGCCGCTAATACAGCAAGTTCTTTAACGTCGTTAGGAAGTTTTAATCGACTGCACACATCATCGACCAAATGCTCGCCAGACAAATGATGCGTAATCACTGAAAATCGCATCGGTAATGATGCGCCTGACTGAGCCACTGCATCCAGCTTACTCAGTATATTTAATGAGCTCGTTGTAATTAATAAATCAAGCTCGGGTATTAGTCGTTTAAGGGCTCCACACTCATGCAATACATCAAACATGCGAGAAGGCAGCGACTCCATTAAGCCGCGCGCCAGCTCTTGCCATACTCGCTCCTGTACTAGTGCATCGACTTCGCCCGATTCAACCATGTTGCGCATGAGGACTGCTGTTTCTGGAGCAACAGTAAATTTTGTAAATCGCGCAGCAAAACGGGCAATACGCAATATACGCACCGGGTCTTCTGCAAATGCAGGTGATACATGCCGAAATAGTTTATTTTTTATATCGGCTTGCCCACCACATGGATCGATCAAAGTGCCATCGTGATCTTGTGCGATAGCATTGATGGTGAGATCACGTCGCTGTAAATCTTGTTCTAGCGTGACATCCGGTGCGGCATGAAATGCAAAGCCTGCGTAACCGGGAGCTGTTTTACGCTCCGTACGCGCAAGCGCATATTCTTCGTGTGTAGAGGGGTGTAAAAAAACCGGAAAATCTTTACCAACGGGGACAAACCCGGTTGCCTTCATTTGCTCTGGCGTGGCGCCAACAACAACGTAGTCCCTATCCTTGACAGGCAAACCCATCAGCGCATCACGAACTGCTCCGCCTACCACATACGTCTTGAAGGTCGGCGCCATTCGTATCAATCACGCGCTAGATAACTAGGCGCCACCGCTTCGAGTGGCGTAGGGTTCCATTCCGGAGGTGCTGAGTAACGCCCGGTCGCGACGTTATCGACCTTCATAGAATCAAGATTGTCACGACTCATTAATGGGCCGCCAGGCAAATGCTCCAGCATGAAGGCTTGCATACGAGCGAGTTTGTCTGGCAGACCTATAACTGGACGAGCGTGTCCACTGTAAGTACCTGTCAGATGTAGTAATTCTTTCATGGTGTAGACATGCGGGCCGACTAATTCATAGGTCTGGCCTATGGTCTTAGGTTGATCAAGTGCTTGCACAAAGGCCTTTGCAACATCGCCTACAAACACCGGTTGGAATTTTGCACTTACGCCGCCCAAAGCCAAAACCGGCAATAGCGACTGAAGCTTGGCAAACATATTTAGAAAATTATCTTCCGGACCAAACACTACCGATGGACGAAAGGAGGTGACTTCAAGGCCAGTCGCCTCAAACATAATTTTTTCACCCATGGCTTTCGAGCGCTGATACATGGATGGGCCATGCTCGTCTGCACCTAATGCACTCATATGAAGACAGCGCTTGATGCCCTGGCTCTGACACGCTGCGATTATGCGGCGAGGTAATTCCACATGCGCACGCTCAAACGCCGGACCCCAGGGGTTTCCAGGCGACGAATGCAGCACGCCTACCAAATTAATCACTGCATCAGCACGTCCAACCTGGCGATTTAACGCTAGAGGATCAAAGACATCCATTTCAACCAATTGCACGGTCGGCAAAACCAGCAAGTGGCGAGCACGCGCCGATCTGCGCGTAGGCACAATAACGCGACGACCCGAAGCAACGAGCTGCGCAACTACATGAGAGCCTATAAATCCGCTACCGCCGATAACAATAATAGATTCGTGTCGCATCTGTCCTATCTCACGGTAAATCAGTAATTTCATTGAGCATGGCATCGCGCGGCGATACGATGCCTAAACGTGATTTCAGCGACGGCGACTTGGTGTCAAACATGGCTGAATAGCACGTCGCATTGGCAAGTACATTTTTCACATACCCGCGAGTTTCTGAAAACGGAATAGTCTCTGCAAAAATTGCACCTTCGATAGACTTATCAAGTGTCGCCCTCCAAAGTCGGGGTCGACTTGGTCCAGCGTTGTATGCTGCTGTTGCCAGCGTTTGTGAACCGCCAAGACTGTTCAACACCATATTGAGATACTGAGTTCCAAGAGTGATATTGGTGCGCGTATCGTTTAAATTACTCAATGAAAAACCTGCCATGCCTATTTTACGAGCCACATAGTTTGCCGTTGCCGGCATGATTTGCATTAAACCTGAAGCACCAACGCTAGAACGCGCTGCTTTTACAAAACGCGACTCTTGACGAATTAACCCATACACCCATGCTTTGTCCAAACCCAGCGGCTGTATCGCTGTTTGCATGATGTCGTCATGCGGCGAAGGATAGCGTTGGGTGAAATCTAATTCCACCTTGGCTCTGTCAGCTGTGGTGACCATACGGTCTAGGACACCACTCTGACGAGCAAATTCTCCCGCCGCTAATAATTGACGTTCGCTAAGTTTACGTAACTGCCAATTCCATTCGCGGTTTCCTTCAAAGCGTAACTCAAGGTCTAGGAATTTTAATGAGTTGCGAAAACCATTATTTGCCATCGCTTCAGACATTTCTTCTGACGTCGGTACCTGAGGCCTAGGAGGTACGATAAGTTTTTGGCCCAATTCCTCAGCGGCTAAGAGTCCATAAAAAGTATGCTGGCTTGCGATAGTCAGAAATAATTTTTGTGCATCGTCTGTGTGATTCTGTGCAAGATGTGCTCGGCCACGCCAATATATCCATGCAGCGTCTTTCTGTAGCTCGCGCGGCATGCTGTCGATAGCACGCGCCACCATACCCCAGTCACCATCACGCAATGCTGCGCGGGCACGCCACTGATAGCCGTCCGGTGACAAAGTGGCATCCCATGTCTTACGCCAAAAATTTACTGCATCTTTTGAAAGCGCAATCGAGGCAGGTAAAGCTAATTGCGCCCAAACCTGAGACTGCTCTTCATGACTCAATCGGAATAATGATTTATGCAGCGCGCGTTCAGCTTTGTCTAGATTATCTTTTGCAACCCGACCTAAAGCGATGATGAATAATTCGCGTACAGCCTGCGAACCAGCTGCACCCCGCTCAAGTACAGCAGAAGGTTTTTCAATGGCGGGCAGGATTTGACGCTCACTGACATCAATGAAATAGGCAATGCGTCGTGCGATAGTACTGGCACCATATTCTGCTGCCAGACGAATTTGACGCCACATATCGGCATCACTGAATTGTTTATCCTGATACAGCCGATGAATTAAATCGACACAGGCTTCGCCGTAGCCCTTGGGTTGAACCAGTAACTCACGCGCTGCTTTGACGACATTCTCGCCTTTGGCAATACGCGATGAAAGTGCGTAGCACTTGACCTGTAAATCATCATTCAAAACGAACAGCGGGTATTGCTCGTCAAATAATCGCCAGTCTCGTGCACGTCCTAAAATCAGCAGCCAGTCATTTCGCAAACGATCGGCAATGGCTGTACCGTCATAACGATTGAGGTAATTGCGAATTTCGCCCTCGGGCGTCGATACCAGCCGCGGATATAAACGGTAATACTCTACATATGATTGAATCGGATAGTCCGTTAAACGAGCAGCTAGTCGGCCGGATTCGCCCATATCTCCGCGGGCAGAAGCATCACGCAACATGATGAAATCAGCATCTGCGCCGCCTCCCACCAACATGGCGCGCTTGATATGGCCTGCACCCTGCGCAAATGGCGTCAATATAATGACCAGCAAGGCCACAAGAAGATGAGATCTAGTAGCCGCAAAAAAACGATATAGCGCAAGCGTTATCGAAACATCCGAAATTTTCATGTATGAGTTACTAGTAAAAAATCTGTAAAAAGTGAAGGGACATAACAGCAATTGGTGTCATTCATTTATATCTCTTAGAATACCATGCAGTTCTTCTAACCATAGGAACGAAAGCGGCTATTTTCGTGATGCAAACCCCGATAAATAAAGTGGAATTACGCCAGCAGCTGATTGCTGCCCGTCGCAGCATGAGTGAGCTAGAAAAGTCGCAGGCTGATGCACGTATTTTGCAGCGACTGTCCGACTGGCTCACCAAGTATCAGCCGGCATCGCTAGGCGCTTACATAGCCATGTCGGGCGAGCCCGAACTTTTATCTCTGTATGAAAGCCTGGACTCACGCGGCATCACTCTCGCCATGCCTGTGGTGGTAGAAAAAAATCAACCACTGATCTACGTTCGCTGGCTACCTGGCGAATCGTTAAAGCGCGATGCCAGCGGAACGATGGCACCCGCGCTGCACGAACAGATTATTCAACCTGAAGTCGTACTCGCCCCCTGCCTGGGATTCAATGATGAAGGGTTTCGATTAGGCTATGGCGGCGGTTATTTTGATCGCACGCTGGCTCAATCGCCAAGGCCCACAGCAGTAGGAATAGCTTATGCAGTGACCCGCAGGCAGTTCGCTACTGAAGCCCACGACATTGCACTGGACTACATCATTACTGACTAACCAACAACATGCATAACCACTGCTACACAGTGACGCAACTGGGTTACCTCAATATCGAAGTTGCTGACAAATCGCGAGCGTAGGCCCTGCCTGATTAAGTGAATAAAAATGCAGGCTGGGTGCACCACCGTCAAGTAAACGCTGACACAGCGAGGTGACGACATCCAAACCAAAGGCACGGATGGATGCACTGTCATCACCAAAGCTGGCTAACTTAAGGCGTACCCAGCGAGGTATTTCTGCACCACACATTTCAGAAAAACGCATGAGTTGAGTGTAATTAGTAATGGGCATGATGCCCGCGACCACAGGTACATCAGCACCGATTTTTTGTGCATCGTCTACAAACCGGAAATACGCATCTGCATTATAAAAATACTGGGTGATAGCAGAGTTGGCACCTGCTTTTACTTTGCGCGCGAAATTTTGTAAATCATCGTGTGGTGACTTTGCCTGCGGGTGCATCTCAGGATAAGCGGCCGTTTCAATATGAAACCAGTCACCGCTTTCGGCACGAATAAATTCTATCAATTCATTGGCATGACTAAAGTCGCCTGATGAGCCGCCAAATCCACTAGGTAGATCACCACGCAAAGCAACTAGTCGGCGTATCCCTGATGATTTGTATTCCGATAAAATTTCACGCAAGTCCGTTCGCGACCGACCTATGCAAGAGATATGCGGCGCAGCAACGTAACCCTCTTTTTGAATTTCAAAAACCGTATCGCGTGTACCGGCTTGGGTAGAACCGCCAGCGCCAAAAGTTACCGAAAAATACTCAGGCTTTAGTTGTGCTAATGATTGACGTGTGGCGCGTAGTTTGTCTGCACCTTCTACTGTTTTCGGCGGAAAAAATTCGACGCTGAAATGCTGACTAGAATCTATAGTTGGCACGATCATTTAATCTCGAATAAGTAGCGTAGATAAAACCCATGAAACGACGCTGTAGGTGAGGGCTCCCAACATCGCAGATCCAAAATTATCCACTTGAAAACCTTTGACAAAATCAGCCACAGCCCAAAACATCAGGCCATTAATCACAAAAATAAATAATCCTAATGTGAGAAATGTGACTGGCAAAGTAAGGATAAAAAGAATGGGGCGTACCAAGGTGTTCACTAGCCCAAGTACGAGCGATGCCACCAACGCCGTGGAAAAACTGTCGATATGCACCGTCTCCACCAGTAGCGGAATGGTGAACAATGCCAGCGTGTTAATTAGCCACAATAAAAGCAGCCGCATGATCTGAAGGATTAATTAATGCGGGTTAAGGGCAAACCCGCCTGTTACTAAGTAACAGGCGGAGTTTGTTATATCCCACAAAACCGAGTCGATGACCCAAAAACAATCAGGTTATCAATAACGGTAATGCTCAGGCTTGAATGGGCCCTCTGGCTTGACGCCGATATAGGCGGCTTGCTCATGACTCAACTCACTCAACTGAGCATTGAGTGTTTTCAGTTGCAGACGCGCGACTTTTTCATCCAAGTGCTTAGGCAACGTGTAAACGCCTATAGGATAGTTTTTCGTGTGCATAAACAACTCCATCTGCGCAATCGTCTGATTTGCAAAGGACGAGCTCATCACATATGAAGGATGGCCAGTACCGCAACCCAGATTTACCAGACGACCTTCAGCTAGCAAAATGATACGTTTGCCATTCGGGAAAATCACGTGATCAACCTGAGGCTTGATATTTTCCCACTCGTATTGCTTGAGTGCGACAACTTCAATCTCATTGTCAAAGTGCCCAATATTACAAACGATGGCCTGATCTTTCATCTTCTTCATGTGTTCAATCGTAATCACATGATAGTTGCCTGTAGCTGTAACAAAGATGTCAGCATGTTCTGCTGCGTAATCCATGGTTACCACACGATAGCCTTCCATCGCTGCTTGTAACGCACAAATCGGATCAATTTCTGTAACCCACACTTGAGCTGACAATGCACGTAGTGCCTGTGCCGAACCTTTACCTACGTCGCCATAACCAGCAACCACAGCAACCTTACCTGCGATCATGACATCAGTAGCACGTTTGATGGCATCAACCAGCGATTCACGGCAACCGTAAAGGTTGTCGAATTTCGATTTGGTGACGGAATCATTAACGTTAATTGCTGGGAAAGCCAATTTGCCTTCTTTATGCATCTGATACAAACGATGCACGCCGGTCGTGGTCTCTTCGGTTACGCCCTTGATTTGTGCCAAGCGTGTTGAGTACCAGGTTTTGTCAGTTGCGAGTTTTTTCTTGATCGAGTTAAACAAGCAAACAGATTCTTCAGAATCTGGATTATCTAAAACACTGATGTCACTCTCTGCACGTGTGCCCAGATGTAAAAGCAGTGTGGCATCACCACCATCATCGAGGATCATGTTGGTGTATCCACCATCAGTCCACTCAAATATACGATGGGTGTAGTCCCAATACTCATCCAGTGTTTCGCCTTTGTAGGCAAATACTGGCGTGCCACTGGCAGCGATTGCAGCAGCGGCATGGTCTTGAGTTGAATAAATGTTGCATGAAGCCCAGCGAACTTTGGCACCCAGAGCCTCGAGTGTTTGTATCAGTACAGCTGTCTGT
>Ga0315909_10004158_pt1 | contig 17213 bp, 11 predicted proteins | sample LakEriMetagenome_11_FD_203527 | JGI IMG/M metagenome (GOLD analysis project Ga0315909, IMG submission 203527) | Freshwater fungal communities from buoy surface, Lake Erie, Ohio, United States - Buoy 2 MA125 | ecosystem: Environmental > Aquatic > Freshwater > Lake | place: USA: Lake Erie, Ohio...
CCGCCAGTATGCGTCCATTACACTACAATGACTCGGTTTGATATATGCCCCATTCGTCTTTTGCAAGACTTTTCCTTCGCATATATCCGTCACAGCCTTCACTGTGTCCATCTTCCTATATATATCATTGGGTTGTTTCGATCAACCGTCCTTCGGGTTATGAGCCCGACGCGCTTCCACTGCGCCACAATGATGGGTTGTCATTGGATGGTTTCGATCCATCTCCTCTAATACCGCCAGTATGCGTCCATTACACTACAATGACTCGTTTGATATATGCCCCCCCTTATCTTTTGCAAGACTTTTCCTTCGCATATATCCGTCACAGCCTTCACTGTGTTCATCTTCCTATATACATATCATTGGGTTGTTTCGATCAACCGTCCTATGAGCCCGACGCGCTCTAAAGCGCAGCAAGCATGTGTCAACTGCGCCACAATGATTTTTTATACGCCCCACTTCACCTTTTGAGCTTTTTTCCATCGCGTATAGACTTGTCGCAAACTTCCCTTTTTTTTTTGCGCCCTTGGAGGCAGTGGTTCGAACCCTCGTCCTTTTTGATTCTATCAACTTTGTTTTTAACAATTGAGCTAAAAGCATTGCTGACCCACCGCACACACTATCGAGAGAAAAAATTATAACTTAAATACTACTTAACAAACAAAAAGATATGTTTGAAAACCAAGATTTAGAAAAAATTTGCACCAGAAGACTGTTCTGTGAATAATTTTTTTTTTATTGGAGGTTATATGTATGTATGTATGTATATATACATGATGAATGAAGAGGTCGCCAATATTTTAACTAAAAACCTTATTCCTAAAGAGTTTGAAAAAAACAATTTCGGTGAGGTTTTCACACCTCTCTATTTCATCGAACAAATGCTCGACGAGTTGCCCGCCTCAGTTTGGAAAGACAAAACCCTCAAATGGTTCGACCCCGCATGCGGCATCGGCAATTTCCCCATCGTCGTATATTATCGTCTCATGGAGTCTCTGCGCGGTTCTATCATAGGCGATGCGGCAAGGAGCAAACACATCATCGAGAAAATGCTCTTCATGAACGAATTAAACAAAAAAAACGTCGCCAACTGCAAAAAAATCTTTCAGATGATTGACTCTCATGCAACGCCCAACATCCTTTGTAAAGACTTTTTGAAGATTGTAGAGGGGAAATACGACATCATTATCGGAAACCCTCCCTACAACGAAGCAAGGATCAAAGAGACGTCGGACCACCCCCTGTACTCCAAATTCATCATGAAGGCGATCGAGATGACGACATCGAAACTATTGTTCGTGGTGCCGAGCCGCTGGTTCTCCGGCGGAAAAGGGCTCGACGATTTCCGCAAATCGATGCTCTCGCGCAAAGACATTGTCTCTATTCACCACATACCCAACTCTCGCACAATTTGGCCGGCCGTCGACATCAAAGGAGGTGTGAATTATTTCTATTTGAACAAGTCTTATAATGGTTTGACCAACTTCACGATCGGTAACATGACGCGCTCAATCCAATTGGACAAGTACGACATTTTGGTTCCAGATGCGAAAGCTTATCCATTGATCAACAAGGCACTCAAGTATCTGTGTCTTCAAAAGCTATATTTGTCGACCGGGCATTTCGGAATAACGACGAATTTTGAGCACTTTGAAGATAAACCTAAAGCAAATTTGGTGAAATGCTACGTCTCTGCGCAGAAAGGCGGTGTCAAATATGTGGATCCAAAATACATCAAGAATCCATATAATTTTTGGAAAGTATTCACGCCGCAAGGATCAGGGAAGGGCGGCGACGGGTTCGGCAACTTGATTATTGGGTCGCCGAGAGAGATCGCGTCGCAGACATATTTTGGATTCAAAGTAGGCTCGTTGGCAGAGGCCAAGTCGCTGAAATCCTACTTGGAGACAGATTACGCTAATTACATGCTTAGTTTGCGGAAAATTGATCAACATATTAGCGAAGTGACATTGAAATGGATACCGCTGCCGCCGCTGGACAGAGAGTGGACAGATGCCAAAGTTGCCCAGTATTTTGGAAACGCTCTTCAAAAAACCATTAGCATCCGAAAAACCAACGCAAAAACCGCGAAACGAAAATAAGTGCAAAATAAAAATGCTGTATGTTTATAATATATGTGCGACGAGTCACCCTTTCAACAAATTTCTTCTTACACACTGACGATTGAACCCTACTTGAACACATACTCAAAACAATACGAAAACATCATTGTCATTGATAAAATGCCGCTGGGTCCTCTATCGCAACTGGTTAGTCACTTCAACGCTCCGCGGCTCTCTCCATTTGCTAAGCCAACCAACAGTTGTTGCAAATATGCCATTCGGCGCCATTACAACAATACGCTTCGTCGAGAGAATTGTTTCTTAACTGCCGACGACGTCCCCTCTCTCCTCTCTTATTTAAGCGCAAACGGATACACCATCAATTCTGAAATTACCAAAATTGTTCAAAAAACAAATTATAATAAGAAGAATTTCGTGTGTGTTTTCTATTATACAGTGTAAAAAAAGGAGTATAAAACAATATTTGTTAATTATATAAATAAAATAATAATATTAATAATAATGGACGCACTCACTAAAAAAAAATTTATCGAAGAAAAAACCAAAGTTGTTGAAGACTATATGTCCGAAATCGAGTTCCAACTCAAATCGGGCCTGGATTTGATCGAAGAATATAAGAAGGAAGCGAAGCTTGAGTCCGACGAGTTTCAAGAAAAAATTGTCAGCATTATTAAAAAAATCGAGTTCTGTGCGGCAACTGTCGAATCTGAACTCGACGTTGAGGGGGCGCCAACTTATTATATTGCAAACGGACGCATCAGTATTGCCAATGAACATGGGTTCACTATAACAAACGCGGACGACGAAGCCGATGACGATGATGATGATGACTTGTCAGATGATGATTCGGATGCGTCTTTCACAGAAGAAGAACGCAAACATATTCAAGATCCAGAACATTACAATTATTTGAAACGATATAGTCTGAAACCATCCGCACAATTTTCGTTTACTATTACACAAAATGTCGACGATATTTCTTTGTCGGAGGTTATCGATAAAAATATATAATATCTATTTATACATGAGTCTTATTTTTACAAATCGAAGTGTTCGAAAATATATTCCACGCAATCAAGGTAATAGCGGTTTATATATCGATAGCATCAAAAATAGCCAAGGCAGTATATTTAACCGTTATGTTCCCGGAGCGGGTGTGGGCGCAACCAGCGTGTCAGTTCGACGCGCCAAATCATTTCATGCAGCCATTCGCCTTTAATTAAATAAAAAAAAACTGTTTTGTTTTATTTAATTAACGAAAAATATTTTATGCCGTAATGCGCCCACTGCGCTGATTCGCCGATGCGGATCAATTGTGAGCATTTTTTTCACCAAATTAGCGGCCTCTGCATCCTCCAAAAATACCTCGTGAATCAACATTTGATCTTTAAGGATTCTCATGGATTTTGTACTCATGAACGAGGAATCGCATCGCCCATCTTTCTTAAAATACTTTGCACACTTGCGCACCATTTGTTTCGTGAATGGTCCGCAGGCTTTTTCGATCAGACTCAAGTGTCTTTGTTTCTCGTCGTCGTTTGGGCACTCTTCGCAATGTTCGCCCGATTCAAAGAAAACCTGTCCTGTTTTCATCTCACATATGAGACACCCCAACGACCAAATGTCCGCTCCAAATGACCAAATCAATTTGAAAAGGCTTTCGGGGCAACGGTAGGGTGTCGTACTTATCGTATTCATTTTGTTAGTAGAGTCGTCAAATGTTGCCAGTCCAAAGTCAATCAGTTTTATACGCGGGTCGTCTCCATCATTCACAAACAGTATATTCTCTGGCTTTATGTCCCCGTGTATGAGATTTTTCGACTTGAGAAACGCAAGAGCATTCAGAGTTTGCCTTGCAATGGAAATAATGTCTTTGTCGGTGAGCACGTCTTTTAGCATCATTTCATAGACCGATTTGTCCAACTTCTCAAACACTATGTAGTGCGTTGTCTCGTCTTCGAATGTAGAAACCATTTTTACGCATGTTTCGTGCTCACTGATTGTTCGCAACACTTCGACCTCTTCCTCCAAGAATTCGTTGTCCTTTTTGTCTTGTATTTTTATTGCGTACAGTTGCCCATTCTTTTCACCCTTGACTACCTTTCCGAACGCACCTTGACCCAATGTTTCGTATACGACGTAATCGTTGATTGATTCACTTGGAAGTTTTATAAAAAGCATCATATATATCATCATAACATTCTGAATAAACATTAGTACATCGGCGAACATTTTTTTATGATTTAACAAAAATATCTATCAAATATATATATATATAATGGACAAGGTTGAAAAGGAGGTTGAAAAGGAGGTTGAAAAGGAGGTTGAAACGGTACAAAAAGATTTTAATGGAATTATAGGAAACACAAGAATCCGGTATAATACTAATATAAGTGATAAGCAAATTTTCTTAGGTACGCTTGATGAAAATAAAGTGCCATATAAAGGCACTTTGACATATAAAAATAATGATTCTTTTGTTAATGGTACGTTTTTTAAGGACAATAAATCTAATGAATTTAATCATATTATCAAGCCAAAGGAGGGGAAATATATATACTCTAAAGACACAAATAAAGATTTATTTTCGTATGATGGTACATTTGATGAAAACGGAGATTTTATATATGGAACTCTCACCTATCGTGATAATGTTCATAAATTTTTGTTGAAGGAAGGGGATACATTCGAAGGTACGTTTTATGAACGCAAGCCAAAGACGGATGAACGCAAGCCAAAAGACGGGACATATACATACAAGGATATTTCGAAGAAAGAACTTACGTATGAAGGTACATTTGATGAAAACGGAGATTTTATAAAAGGAACTCTCACCTATCGTGATGGTTCTAAAGATAAATATGTTGATGGCGAAGTTGTTGAGAATGAAGTTATAAAGGTAGAAAATTTTATTTCTTCAGGAGAAACATTAATCATTTATAATACTAAAATAACTGATAAGCTCAGCTTCTTAGGTAAGCTTGATGAAAATAAAGTGCCTTCATATGGCATTTTAATGTATAAAAGTAAAGTGCCTTTAGATGACAGTTTATTGTATAAAAGTAAAGTGCCTTTAGATGACAGTTTATTGTATAAAAGTAAAGTGCCTTTAGATGGCAGTTTTGATAGTTTTTTTGGTACGTTTTTTAAGGACGTTAAATCTAATGAATTTAATCATTTAATCAAGCCAAAGGAGGGGAGATATTTATACTCTAAAGACACAAATAAAGATTTATTTTCGTATAATGGTACATTTGATGAAAACGGAGATTTTAAAGAAGGAACTCTCACCTATCGTCATCCTAAATTTGTTTCGAAGGAAGGGGATACATTCAAAGGTACGTTTTATAAACGCGAGCCAAAGGAGGGGTTATATACATACAAGGACATTAAAAAGAATGAACTTACGTATAATGGTACATTTGATGAAAACGGAGATTTTAAAGAAGGAACTCTCACCTATCGTCATCCTCCAGGGGATACATTCGAAGGTACGTTTTATAAACGCGAGCCAAAGGAGGGGTTATATACATACAAGGACATTAAAAAGAATGAACTTACGTATAATGGTACATTTGATGAAAACGGAGATTTTAAAAAAGGAACTCTCACCTATCGTAAAAATTACTCACGTAAAAATTACTCACCGGATCCAGATCCAGGGGATACATTCGAAGGTACGTTTGATAAACGCGAGCCAAAAGACGGGACAAAAACAAACTTTATCGATGGTTCTAAAGATAAATATGTTAATGGCGAAGTTGTTAAGAAAGCGACTAACAGTGAGAAAAAATCGTCAGAAAATAAACATGCTAGCTCGACAGCAAATCCCACTTATAAGATAGAAAATGGAACTATTACTTCAAAAAATGAAATTAAAGATAAATCTTCAGAAAAGAGACTGGTACCTTATTTTAAAAATCAAAGAGAAGAGAAGAATGAAAAAAAAAAAGATGATAAAAACTCGTCAGATCATAAACTTGCTAGATTGACATATATCAACCCGGAAAATAGCGAAGTTGTTGTTGAGAATGCGAATAGCAGTCATGCTCATACATTGAAAGAATCAACATCCCATCATATTGCGACAGCAAATCCCACTTATAAGATAGAAAATGGAACTTTTACTTCAAAAAATGGTACTGTCGATAAAGATACATCTTCAGAAAAGATACCGAAGAATAAAAAAGAAGATGATAAAAACTCGTCAGAAAATAAACTTGCTAGATTGACATATATCAACCCGGAAAATAGCGAAGTTGTTGTTGAGAATGCGAATAGCAGTCATGCTCATACATTGAAAGAATCAACATCCCATCATATTGCGTCAGCAAATACCACTGATAAGATAGAAAATGGAACTTTTACTTCAAAAAATGGTACTGTCAGTGAAATTAAAGATAAATCTTCAGAAAAGAGACTGGTACCTTATTTTAAAAATCAAAGAGAAGAGAAGAATGAAAAAAAAAAAGAACAAGATAGAAAAGACACGAAATTAGTCAATGAAGCAATTCAAAAAACTGAAATAGAACTTGGAAAGGCTGCAGATCAAAAAGAAAATAAAAAAAAAAAAAAAGATGAGAAGAATAAAAAAAAAAAAGAACAAGATATAGAAGACACGAAATTAGTCAATGAAGCAATTAAACAATATGAAGAACAAGTTGCAAATGATGCTGCAGAATATAGACAAACGTTGAATGAAATTGCTGATGAGAAAGCTGCTGCTGCTAAAGATGCTGCTAAAGATGCTGATAAAGAAGAACGGGAAAAACTCCGACAAAATGCTTTATGCGTACAAGTGGTGGATATAGCAGTAAGTAATTTGCCAAACGCCCATTATTTCACCTCCAATAAACCTATTGCAAAAGGTGTGTGTGGGAAATGGAGAGAGGAGACAAAGGTTAGTGAGAAAGGAGAGTGGGATAGCAAAGACTTGGTTAAATGGAAGTTCTACTTAGGGAAAAATATGCATCTAAATTTGGACTTTATGTCAGAAGGACAAAAGATTTGTAGTTTTCTTATAAAGCCAGAAGATCTCATTGAGGGCTCTAAGATGTATGATATGATTGATGGCTTTGTGACATTTAATCCACAACGTGAAAGAGGGCTTATTTTAAAAAAAGAAAACAACATCAAATTAACTTTATCTTACACATTACAATCTATTAAAGAAGACCGAATAAAAGAAGAGACACCTGCGCAAGAAAAAAAACGAAAAGAAGAAGAAATAAAAAGAGAAGAAGAAATAAAAAGAGAAGAAGCAGAAAAACAAAAAAAAATAGAAGAAGCAGAAAAAAAAAAAGCAGAACTAGAAGCAGAAAAAAAAAGACAAGAAGAAGCAGAAAAACAAAAAAAAATAGAAGAAGCAGAAAAAAAAAAAAAAATAGAAGAAGCAGAAAGAAAAAAAGCAGAACTAGAAGCAGAAAAAAAAAGACAAGAAGAAGCACGTAGTAAACGTAATCGATTTGCAATATCAGCAGCAGTAGCAGGGGTAGGAATCGCTGGTGTAAGTTACTTGTACAACAAATATAAAAAAACAAAACGAAAATTACACGACAGCAGCGAAAGCAGTAAAAGCAGCTCAAGCAGTGAAAGCAGAGCAAGCAACCGAAGTAGAAAGCGTAGCGCAAGCAACGCAAGCAGAGCAAGCAACCGAAGTAGAAAGCGTAGCGCAAGCAACGCAAGCAGAGCAAGAAACCGAAGTAGAAAGCGTAGCGCAAGCAACGCAAGCAGAGCAAGCAAACGAAGTCGCAGTAATAGAAAAAACAAAAAAAACCATGAATGATTTGAAACGTAGGCACTTACGTGTCTTGCGGTATTAAATAATATTATCTAAATTTATATGGTAATGATGTACTACAATCAAGTGTGCAATTATGCATTCAACATCGCTTGTATATACGGCTATCTCTGGGTTGCGAAACTATTACTATTCATAAATCCCTCAATCATAATTCCCGAGTCAACCTTTTGTGATGCGTGTGATCATGGACACTTGAAAGTCGCCAAGTGGCTGCTTGAAAAGAATCCGGAAATCGACACGTCGGCCGGCGACGACGACGCTTTTTGTTTCGCCTGTTACCATGGACATTTAGATGTCGCACAATGGCTTTATAAAGTCGACACACACATTACTGCGTCTCATTGCGCATTTTCGTGGGCTTGTAAAAATGGTCATTTATCAGTGGCGCAATGGTTGCTTGAAATCAATCCCGACGTCGACATTTCGGCGACAGAAGAACACGCTTTCAGACACACCTGTAAAAACGGTCATTTAGAAGTTGCGCAATGGTTGCTTCAAGTTAAGCCCGACACGAATGTTTCGGCATGTGACGAGTACGCATTTTGCTGGGCGTCGGCAAATGGTTACTTGGAAATGGCGCAATGGTTACACCAAGTAAACCCCGCCATCGATTTAACAGCGTGTAACGAAGAGGCGTTTCGGTGCGCTTGTGCAAACGGACACATCGCGGTTGTTGCGTGGTTTTGTAGATTGCACCCCGACAAATATTTATCAACAATCCAGAACAATGCCTTAATTTCTTGGAAAATAAAATACGTGATTGAGTATGATGGAACTTCGATAACTTGTAACGACGACGACAACACTTGCGGTATATGCTACGACAACGTGGTTGCATTAAAATCTGTAGTTTGCGGCCATATGTATTGTAAAACTTGCATACTTCGGATGTTTGAAAAACACAATAATTATTGTGCTTTTTGTCGGAGAGAATTTACAAGGTTTATGCGCATTTCGTAAAACGATATTTTTTTTATATTATATATTATATATTATGACGGAGGATGAGGCTTTAAACATTTTAGGTTTAAATAAAGGGGCCACATGGGAAGACATAAGAGTCAAAACACTCACTATGTTTGAGGAAATGATGCAGGGGGTACCTGGTACCAAGGTACCTTGGTACCTGGTACCAGTAGTATCAAGACAAAATGAAGACGCATTAGACAAAATTTTTTTCGATAAGCCTCCAGAAAGTTCTTCAAAATTTGTAAAACTTTATACAGCATATGAATTGTTGCTCAATACCCACAAAAAAGAGGAAAAAGACACCAACATCAAAAAAATTATAGATATGGCAAAAAAACGTAATAGTGCGAATACTGAATATTCTAATGCATTAGAGATCGCGAAAAATCTAGTTTCAGATATAAAACAAAATGATAAAGTTGAAAGAATTTCTTGTATGGAAAATTTTTCAGATTGTAGTAAAAAATCCTATATAGGAAATATTGCTGGAAATATTGCTGGATTGGACAAAAAATACTTTTGGCCTCATGGTTATGGAACAAAAAAGGATGAGAATGGCGATGAGTACACAGGTACTATTATTCAAAATAAACGATCTGGACTTGGAAAACTAACTACTGGTGATGGTAAGGTGTACACAGGTTTTTTTAAAGATGGAATAATTGGCATGCATGTAATGATTGAGGGACACCAGAGAACATATAAAAAAAATGAAACCTTACCTATCGATGAAAAATTTTTAAAAACAAAATTAGAAAAATCACTCGAAAACGATGTTAATGTTTATGTTCAAACAGCACTAGACATGATTGTCAAATTTGAAGAAGACGAAAAAAAACAAAAACAAAAAGCAGAAACCGAATTTAAAGATGCGATAAATAATGCAAAACAGAACGATTCGCAAAATTTAGGTTATATAATCGACAACGATAGTGATTATTACGGAAGTGTTAAAGATGATGACGGGAAATGGATTGCCAACGGTATTGGATATAAGGAGTATAAGAAAGATGCCAAAGTACACGAAATAAATCTGGGCAGTTTTGTAAATGGTCATTTTACCTTTGGTAGAAAAACACGCCTTATAAAACAAGATCAATTTGTATTTGAAGATGGTTTCTTTGAAAATGGCAATTTGAATGGTTGGGGTAGTAAATCCGGCGTTGAAATGAAATTAAATTCTGTTGAGCATGCGTACACTACGAAATATAGCGACAGTTTTGGAAAGAAAAATGTAGATGAACCGTTTTGTATGGGTTACACGTATGAAATTAAAAACGAGGGATACAAGGATTATGCGTTTTTAAAATGTACTGCGACTGAAAAACCCACCGAAACTGTTTATTACCATCCATCTACTGAATTCGAGACTGGTACTAATTATAACTTGGTGCAACAAATAAAGGAAAAAATGAGAAAAGAAGTTACCGAATATGTAACACAAACCATGGACGTTCGTGATAAGGCAAAAAAAAAAAAACAGGACGCCGATAAAGAAGCAGCCAAGAAGACAGAAGATGAAAATAGAAAAAAATATAGCCCTGACACTACCCCTGGCACTGGCACTGGCACTGGCAAAATGTCGGACGTGAATATACAAGAACTGTATAAGATCGTAAAACCAATAGTACAAAAATATTTAGACGCTTATTCAAAAAAATCAAAAATAGAATCATTAGGTATAACCCAAGAGCATAAATTTGAATTTGTAAATTTTTATCATTTATATGCGAAAATAGAAAAACAAAAAAGTGATAATGCGGATCAGGAAAGACGAACCCGAATGGAGGAGTATGCTGCGGAAAGACAAAAAAAGGAGAATGATCCTGCGGAAAGACAAAAAAAGGAGGAGGAGGATAGACAAAAAAAGGAGGATGAGGATAAGAAAAGACAAAAAAAGGAGGAGGAGGATAGACAAAAAAAGGAGGAAAATAAGGAGGAGGAGGATAAGGAGGAGGAAATACCAAAAAAAAAGGAGGAGACCAAAGAAGAAATAATAAAAGCAGAACAAATATTGTTTCTTTATAACCCAAATGAGGATTATAATTATCAGGATTATCAAAAAGCGCAAAGATTGTTATCTTTACTTTTTCATCCTGACACGTGCTCTTTTGAGAATGAATTTTGTACTAAATATTCAATAATAATAAATGAAGCAAAAAAAACATTAAAAGATAAAATAAAAATAAAAAAAACAAAACAGGATAATATTATATGTAATTTTAACAATTTTATAGCGGTTAACAAAATAAGTGAAATACTAAAAGACTTAACGCATAATGACTTAACGCATAATGACTTAACGCATAATGACTTAACGCATAATGACTCAATTAATATAAGGTTGTTGAAATATGGAGCGAAAAGTGAACCAGAGCAAGAACATTTATTACATTTTTACTATAAAAATTCTTCGAAAAAGAATGATGAAAAGAATGATGAAAATATGATTTTTACTAAACTTGTTGCACACCTTATTGTCTCTACAACATATTACACACTGATGAAATTTCATGGCGAAAAACAGTCAGACTTGATTGAAAAAATTCAATTCAATAAATATAAATATGATAATCTTAATGATTGCATTACAGATTATAAAAATTTTATATTATACCGAAATCAAATATGTGAAACTATAGTGGTCGACAGCTTTAAACAATTTGCTGAGTTTAACAACATAGATGATGCTAACTTACTTGAAATGTATCATCAAAATAATGAATTGTTTGTGTCACCTCTGATAGAACACTTTAATATATCGGATACTACAAGGACTACAAATATAATAGACACCAAATATGAAACGTATTTAAATTCGATTTTAGATAAATTTAGTTCTACGATTATAAAAATACGAGAAATATTAGAAAACAATAAATGCACAGATAATCCAATAATAACAGATGAACAAATAGTCACGTTTTTATTAAAAAATAGCAAATCATGGGATACGCCATTGAAAACAACAATTAGTGACAAAAAAATAAATCACGTTTTTTATTCTAAAATTATGGAATATAGAGATAAACAATGTAAACAAGCGATTGTAGAGAAATTTAAGGCGCTTAAGAAAACAGATTTAAATGATATCAATGATGATGAAATATTAACATATTATCACAGTAGCTTTGATCTTACTGATAGAAAACACTCTCCCTTTTTACATGACTTTATTGGTCAAGAATATAACGACGACCTTTTTAAAGTAAAAGATGATGATACGTTTTTTAAACCGATTTTTGAAAAAATGGTTAAGACAATTAGTGATCAAAAAAAACATCATCATTTGGACAACAGCACAAGCTTTTCAAAATTAGCACTCATATCTGCTGCAACAGCGGCTGCAACAGCAGGACTATATTATGCATATAAAAAATACAATAAAAGTGCAAAGAAAAGCAGCAATAAGAGCAGCGATAAAAGAAGCAGTGCAAAACAAAGTAAAAACCTAAAGAGAATACGCAATAAAAGCGCTAAAAGAAGTGAAGTAAAACGCAGCGCTAAAAGGAGCGCAAAAAGAAGTGAACGGAGGAGAAGAAGCGCATAAGAGAATTATTTTGTTAAAAATAATAGACATCCGTTGGCTGCGCTTTGTTTCGCTGCTTTTTTTTTGCGCTTCTATTGCTTATATCGCTTCTTTATTTTTCGTTTTTTTAGCAGTTCTTTTATCGCTGCGCTTCGTTTCGCTGCGCTTCGTTTCGCTGCGCTTCGTTTCGCTGCGCTTCGTTTCGCTGCGCTTCGTTTCGCTGCGCTTCGTTTCGCTGCGCTTATCGCTGCTTTTCTTTGCACTTTTATTGTATTTTTTATATGCATAATATAGTCCTGCTGTTGCAGCCGCTGTTGCAGCAGATATGAGTGCTAATTTTGAAAAGCTTGTGCCAGTGCCAGTGCCAGTGCCGTTATTGCCAGTGCCAGGGTCAGGGGTTTCGCTTTATACATTATCAGTATAACAAAAAATTAGATGCTAAAATCGAAACGGTTCCCACCACCTTTTGCCAATTCAAGGTATCTCCAATCAAACAAGATTCCATAGACATGATAGCGTCATTAACTCATTGGTATATTTGACCCGCGCTGAGAGGTCAATTTACTTAGGGATTTCTCACTATTACCCCAAAAACGCCAAAAAATATTACGCTTTTTTTAAAAAATTTACATTGTAAAAAAAATTAACGAATGTCGATTTTAGCAAAACTCTGGTCCCGGTGTTAACTAACTTGAGAAATTTGAAATAATCTCATACGAATATATAAGAGATTATGAATACACCTCTAATATACACAATATCTTTTGGTGTAGTAGTACTACTTGTATCGTTATTAGTATACCACTTAACTCCAAAACGAAAGTCAAAACGAAAGTCAAAACGAAAGTCAAAACGAAAGTCTAAACGAAAGTCAAAACGAAGTTCAAAACAACGACGAAAATAAATTTTCTACGCGCATGACGTAGCATATTTTTTGTATGTATCCTAATATAAATGTTTCGCGATTGTTACATTTGTTTACGACCCTGCCGGCAAAAGAATTACAAAGACGACACGTATTTAGTTGATTATAAACAACATTATTTTGAATGCAATTGCACAATACACGCACACAAACGTTGTATTCAAATATGGATCAATCGCAATCCAACATGTATTATATGCCATCGCAAGCTAGGAGTTTACAAACCACGGAGTCAAGTGGTTTACGAATTGTTCGCCAAAATTGGAGTACTTCGAACCGCGTTTATTTTGTACTTTATTTGGGTTATTTACAACACCGCGAATATCATCGAGAGCAGCGACAAAGATATATAAAGAAGGGATATTTTTTACAGCAAAATTCGTTCAACCACTTTTTTCGCCGTTTGCAAAGCACCCTCGATCCACTGTTGCGAGTCGGCCGAGTAGTGTTCGCCACAAATATAGAGAGGCATTTCTGCAAACGGGTGCAAAAATGTTTTCTCCAAAGAGGCGCTGTCGGCGCCTTTTCCCCAGTATCCGACCCCACATCCCCAGTGAAATACCTTTGTTGAAATCGGCATAGGTATGTCTATACCCAGAGTTTCCTTGTACAACTTGACCAACTCTTGGTTAACTCCCTTGACCCCCTCTTTTTCAAAGAGGCGCAACCAAAAGTCCGCATATTTGTGGTCAGTGTAAGACGCCATGATGACGCCGTTCTTCCGATCGATCGGAATAATGATGCGCAAATTGTTGTTGGTCGTGATTTTCGGCAAATTGTTCAGCCAAGCATTCTTGCGATTTTTCATGTCGAATTTGCAGTAGATGCGGCACAGAGGAAAGCATTTGATGTAGTCGAGCTCTTTGTAAATGGGTTTGAAAAATGCCAATTGCTCGAGAGCCTGTTTTGGGACCGCGAACACGCAGTTGATCGCTCGGTATTCGCGCGTTTTTGTTTTGATTTCGAAATGGTTCGTATGGTGCGTAACGGCGCGCACTTCCGATCCTGTAAAGACGTTTTTCCTTAACCGCGCAACCAGTTCATTGATCAGCTGAGTCAAACCCCCACCCAAGACGAAAAACTTTTGGCGCGGATTGAGACCACCCTCCATCAAAGCAATGCAGTCATTTGCGTTCATCTCAACCAATTCAGTAGAGTAGCCGAAGGCGTCGTGAATGTGTTGAACCTCTTCAACCGTCAAAACCTCTTTGGCGAATTCGGTGAAGGTCCGAGAGATCAAATACTCTTTGGATTCGAATTTGCTCGCTAGAACGACGCGGACAATTAATGGCGCAATCGGCGTTGGACTATTCACATAAAACTCGGTCAAAATATCAAAGAGTTTCGAAAAGGGATTCATAGCCGGATCACTATCAAAATCGAAAATTGAATTGTACATGCTTGGCGTCCCGTCGGCGGGTGCGAAAACCGCGTCGGGCGACGCTTCGACGATTTTGTTGTCGAGACCGACCTCTTTCAAGAGTTCCAAGAGCAATTGGTGATTTTCGGAGAAACGGGCTCCGCCCTTCTCTACAGTCATGTACTTGTCAGAGTAGGTAAGTAGGCGTCCGCCAAGATACTTTTCTTTTTCTAAAACAATGAACCGTTTATTTTGTTTTTGCAATAAATGGGCAGTGTAGAGACCTGCGATTCCGCCGCCCACAATAATTGTGTCGTACAAATCCATTTTTGTTTTATATAGAATGGAAGAGAGAAAAAAAAACATATAAAGGTTGTATGTGTGTTTTTTTTTATATGGACTGCATAGCATTTATCGAAATCAGCAAGGGCTCAAATATGAAATATGAATATGATAAAACACTGGGATGTCTCGTATTGGACCGTATACTTCACAACTCGAATGTTTTTCCCTACAATTATGGTTACGTTCCGAACACAATGTCAGATGATGGCGACCCCCTTGATATAATTATTTTGTGCGACTATTCGATCATACCAGGCACACAAGTCTTCTGCAAAATCATCGGTGGAATTTACACAGAGGACGAAAACGGCGGTGACCACAAAATCATAGCGGTTCTTACCGACAAGGCGGATCCGAAATCGAAGTTCTACAATAACATAGAGGATGTCCTCGATTTAAAAAGCATTCAGTATTTTTTGAAACACTATAAGGATGGAGAGGAAGACAAGTTCATTACGATTGGCGAAACGTATGGGCGATCCCAAGCGTTGAATATTTTGCAAATGTCACGCGAAAAAAGATAGAGAGACTCTACATGCGTTTTTGAACATTTTATCTAAAACCGTGTAGAGACTTTTTGTTTTCAAACAAGCCGAAAAACGTGTTTTTTGGACATTTTTAGAATCCATGTAAAAAAAATCTTGGTATGTAGGTAAAACGTGTTTTTTCAGCTCTCTACAAGAAAGGAATACCTTTTTTTCACACTTTCACTTTTATGTAGGCGTTTTGAGACGTCTCAGAGATGTCTCAGCGGTTTTTTAGAATTTTCGACTTTTTTCGGGCTTTTTTGATTTTTTCTAAAAAACTACATTTTGAAACAATTCAATTCTCTCACCACAAATGGTCTAAAAACATTTTGCATTTTAACAAAATATTTTTTCAGTCACCCGAAAAAAGATAATCTTGCAGAATCCATTTTTGGACATTTATAAATGTCCAGAATCAAAAAGTCCAGGGGTCTCCCAATAAATCTATCAATCATCGTTTTTAAAACAACATTATTATTTCTGTTTTTGAGAGGCAAAGAGACAAAGTCCCTCTACATGCGTTTTTAACATTATATCTATAACCATGTAGAGACTTTTTGTTTCCAAAGAATCATAAAAACGTGTTTTTTGGACATTTTTAGAATCTATGTAAAAAATTCTTGTTATGTAGAGGAAACGTGTTTTTTCAGCTCTCTACAAGAAAGGGATCTCTTTTTTTCTCATTATCGATTTTATGTAGGCGTTTTGAGACGTCTCAGAGATGTCTCAGCGGTTTTTGACAATTTTCCTCTTTTTTTGGGATTTTTTGATTTTTTCTAAAAAAGAACATTACGAAACAATTCAATTCTCTTACCACAAATGCTTTAAAAATAGTTTTAGAATAAATAAAATTATTTTTCAGTCACCCGAAAAAAGATAATCTTACAGAATCCATTTTTGGACATTTATAAATGTCCAAATTTGAAAAGTCCAGGGGTCTCCCAATAAATCTATCTATCTTAAACAACATTATTTTTTTTGGTTATTGAGAGGCAAAGAGACAAACTCCTCTACATGCGTTTTGAGCATTTTTTCTATAACCGTGTAGAGACTTTTTGTTTCCAAACAAGCATAAAAACGTGTTTTTTGGACATTTTTAGAATCCATGTAAAAAATTCTTGGTATGTAGGTAAAACGTGTTTTTTCAGCTCTCTACAAGAAAGGGATCTCTTTTTTTCTCATTATCGATTTTATGTAGGCGTTTTGAGACGTCTCAGAGATGTCTCAGCTGTTTTTGATGAAAATCCGCTTTTTTTGGGTTTTTTTGATTTTTTTTTTAAAACTACATTTTGAAACCTCTCAATTCTCTCACCACAAATGCTTTGAAAATAATTTTAGAAACAAACAAATTATTTTTCAGTAACCCAAAAAAAGATAATCTTACAGAATCCATTTTTGGACATTTATAAATGTCCAGAATCAAAAAGTCCAGGGGTCTCCCAATAAATCAATCTATCTTTAACAACATTATTATTTTTGTTTATTGAGAGACAAAGATACAAAGTCCCTTTACATGCATTTTTCAACATTTTTTCTAGAGACTTTTTGTTTTCAAAGAATCCGTAGTTTCGTTTTATCAGAATTTACTAATTTTTCAAACTCATTTTATATAAGTGTTGCCAATACGTTTTTGCAGTTTCAAATACATTCGCCCTTTCAATATAGGATATC
>Ga0315909_10004159_pt1 | contig 17211 bp, 11 predicted proteins | sample LakEriMetagenome_11_FD_203527 | JGI IMG/M metagenome (GOLD analysis project Ga0315909, IMG submission 203527) | Freshwater fungal communities from buoy surface, Lake Erie, Ohio, United States - Buoy 2 MA125 | ecosystem: Environmental > Aquatic > Freshwater > Lake | place: USA: Lake Erie, Ohio...
ATTTCTGTTTTGGCAGTTGAGAAGTTGTTTTTGATAGTATCAAAGTTATCTCTAAACACCTGCGTGTCGTTGTCCTGTCCAGCTACAGGAAAGTTTTCATTTATTGCTGCGAAATTAATAAGGCTTGTCAAGGTAATTTTTCTCCACGTTGCGGGAATGCAAGGTATTTATCCTCTATTTCTCCGTCTATAATATCTATTATATAACGATCTGCTAAAAAGTCAATGGTTTTGAAGTCAAACCCGCTGGCTTTAATTCTCGCAGCAACATTTTTAGCGGCTCCTGGAACACAATAGCACAAGGGCAAGGCCTTTGTGTATCCGGTTTCAAAAGCTGCTTCTGTTTGAGTGCTGCGCATCCATAACGGTAAAAATTCGCGATCGCGATCTCCTACTGCTTGTATCTGCTTGCGCATGTTCTTAATTGAATTAGGAAATACTCGCTGATGATCTCGATCACTGACAAACGGAATATCGCTGTCTACTTTGATGCTGTCATAACTGATCAATACCTTACTGTTGATATTGTTAGATAAATTCACAGTTTGGCTGATGCTTTTGCCGTTTTTTTCTAAATCATCGATGATATCTACATACACAATTTCGTATACTACTTCTTGGGTTACGGGATCTTTGGCTTGGCTGACTTTGATGTTGCCAAATTTTAAACGCTTGTGGTAATGATTGCGACTCATAGCCTGTACATATTTCACAGCAGCAACACTTTCTATACCTGCATATATCAGAACTCGCAGATCCGTTTGCACTCCAAAGTTTGAATCGCCATAGCGATACAGATCCGCGGGTCTAAATATAGTAGCGTCTGTAATGAAATTATACCATGCTAATCTTTTGGATTTAGATTGAAAGGCTCTGACATAGAGATTGGCAAAAGTTTGATTGTTCTCAACTCGCACAGCAATATTAAATGTGCGATCAACTGTGACAAAATTCACACTGTCTCTGGCTTTCACAGTGAATGTAAATTTAAGATCAAATGTAGAGGTACCGCCGTCAAAGACTGCAGAAAAGTCTCTGCTCAATGTTGAACTGTCTTCTGCAGGAGCAAGGCTGTCTGAGCGTTCAAAGAACCTAGTCAATCCCGGACCAGCATCATCTGCAAACTGTTTGACCTTGCCTTGTAATATTCCAGTAGGTAAAAATGTCAATCCTGGAGGCAGTTTGCCTGATACAAATTCATAGGCAATCCTTCCGCCATACAACAGACTTTTTGCTTGAATATATTTTTCACTGGCAGTGTTGGGTTTTATAGTGCCGAGGTCACTGTCTGTGATCCACTCAACAGCACTGTCGATTTCACCGATCACAGTTACAGTAAATGTTTTTTCGGTCTTAGATGTACCTGCTCGCCAATAGGTTTCATCTGTGGGCAGTCTATTGAGATGCACTTGCACACAGATATATGTGATACCTAAGAATTCTACAGCGTCATTGATTTTATAAGTGGTAAAGTTATTCCATGAACCTTTGTAGATATATGATATATAAGCCAGTGCTGCGGGATAGTTTACTGCACGGATTGTAAATTTATAGTCTCTGGAAATTCTAGCCTGATACGGTACTGATCCGGCAATATCGCCTGTGGATGTATCTAATGCCATGCCTGGAGGCAGTGTGCTCTGTGAACCATCTGGATTAGTAGGCAGTAAGAAATAGGTAATAGTACCGCTGAGAGTGGGCGGATCATAGACATCTAAAAATATAGTCACATAGTTGTTGGCTCGGAATCGACCAAGATCGCTACCAGTGATCCAGATAGGTACACGATCACTGCTGGTATCTGCTTGAAATATGTTAGTGTCGACCTGCACTATTGAGTTGTCTGCCTGCAAGAATTCTTCAGTAACTACATATATCTTAAACAATCTAGTTTCTGTATACACACCGTCAGTGACAGCTACTATGAAATTATAGATCCTGCTCAGTCGTCTTGGAGTTCTGCTGGGTTCGTTGTAGTCAAATGTAAAACTATCAAATACAAACGTGTCGTAGCCATTGCTGCGAGCTTCCACGAAGTCTATGGGAAATACATCTAAGGGAGCGGTGTCATATCCTCCTGAAGTTTCCAGACTATATTCTACAGCAAATATAGGATCAGTGAATCCCGATATCACGCCACTCTTGCTGAGGCTGAGACCGGGAGGCAGCAGTCCGCCGTTGGGCATGAGATAAAATTCTAAGACATCACCGGCTATGAGATCTTCGTCACGTGCTTGTAGTTGAAAGTTTACCTGTGCATTGTCTAACACAAAATATGCTTCGGCTGGTCCGACATTTAAAAATCCTTCCTGCGTGAGCCAGATTGGTCTGTCGCTGCCATCTACTGCAAGATTAAAAGTGCGATCTTCAATGTCTACACCGTCTGAAGCACGAATCACAAATCTGCTGTCTGTATAGACTTTAACTTCTGTGGGACTACCTTTGATTGTGCCGTTGATTAGTTTGAGTCCCCGGGGCAATGCACCTGCGATAACACTGTAGGTGATAACAGCAGTAAGGTTAGTTGTAGCCTGCAGAACGATATCGATAGGTATACGTTCTGTGAGTAACCCTAAACTACCAGCGGGTGTGATCCATGTTATCATGCGATCAATCCTTAAACAATTGTTCCGCAGTTCAGATCTATGCGTCCGGGAAGTAGAACAGTGCCAAAATCTATGTTTGCAGATTGCAATGCTACCTGCATGGCATTGGTGTATGATCCGTTGATGGTTCCAAAATCGTAGGACTCTAGTATATCGGTTACAGGAACAATGGTTTTAAAACTTATAGTGGATCCGAATGCAGTAACTTCAATGTCTTTTCTACTGGTAGTTGACCCCGGAGCAGCCACACCTGCCATGGTGATCTGTTGATGTGTGCTGGCCAACATAACTCCAGCATCGGTGTCTATTCTAATGAAAGCATCCGGAGAAGTGTTGTTAACAGTGATAGTGTCTGTGTTTTCATTCAGTAACATTTTTGTGCCGGACACTAATTTTTTAAATCGTAGATCAGCACCTACTTTTTCTTTGAACACACCTACACCTACTGCGCCTACGTTGGTGGCAGTGATAGTTAGTTGTGCAGATAAATCTGTGAAGTTGGCATTTACCTTTTGAAACGCGGTGCGTAGATCATCGCCTAGGCCATCATTTACCACATTGCCGATATTAATTGTTTGTATAGTCATATCACGCTCTCTTTAGTATATTTACCCATTATTAGTATCCAATCATGCAGGAGTTTTGCAAACTAAAAAATTGAAATTATTAGTGTTCGAAGTTCCAACATTAGCCCCTGTGAAAAAATTAACCACACGCCCAGACTCTGAAGTCCAAATATTGTAAGCATGACTCGAAAATACCCACCCGTAAATACTTTGAGCATCAGCATAACTCAGCACTGCTGCAAGACTTTGAATTTCTGCAACAGTGGCCGTTCGCCATGTGCCTGGTGGAAAGCCTAGACCTGTAAAGTTTGCGGCGTGGGTTTGTGCTGCTGCATAAGTCCCACCGGTGGTCATGGGTGCCCAGGTCAATCCAGCCAAAGTAACATAGCCTGCTGGCAGTAGTGAGAGTCGTCGTCGACGACCAAACTTGAATGAACCGGTGAATGAACCCAGCATGTTAGAATCCTGTTAGTTGTCCCAGCACTGTGTAAGTGCCAGAATTGTTTATGATACTAAATGTCACTACATCAGTTCTGTTGGTGCTGGGTGTTGGTGTAGCATTGCCCTGCCAGTTTAAGGTCTGTGCCACACCTGCAATCTGAACTGCTGAAGGATAGTAACCTATAGCACCTTGCGCTATGATTAGGGTCACTGAGGTAGCTCTATTCCATGTATCAAGTAAATTAGTTAAATTCACAGTCCAGTTGGCATCTGGGCTCGTATGATAAAATATGTGTCCGTTGGCGCAGTTGTGTGTTACTACACCGGTAGCATCTGCCAAACTACTGAAGAATTCATAGACTCCATTTGCGACAAATAAATCATCAACTACCACATTAGTGCCATTGGATTTATTACCTAGTGACACCGCTCCTACACCACTGCTTCGTCCTATATCAATCTGTCCATTAGTTGCAGAATCAATAATTACATAGCTTTCACCTTCAATGGTCAAGTTTCCAGACATGGTTTTTATAACAGCATCTTCGGGCAATGTCAGTTCGCCATCTTCACCAAACTGCCAACGGCGCAGTGTTGAATCACTCAAGTTGATTTCAATGTTGATATTGCTGTCACTGCGGATGTCACCCGGTATAGTTAAACTACCATCCGCACTGAATGTCCAATTCTTTGATCCTCCGGGTGCAGCGCCAGACCCGTTGGCTATTATGTTAAGGTTGTCCTGTGAAGTAAGTGCAAGACTGCCTGACACTGAACTAACTTCAGCACCTTGTATTATTAGTTGATCGCCGCCCGTAATGGCAGGAAATGTTACATAAGGATTAGCACCACCTATCAGTACGACTTCATCACCATCGTCAGCAAGTCTATCTTGAGTGAGGGGAACATTGACCCATTGATAGCCTGCCCAGGCGATAGTATCTCCAGCGTTAGGATTATTGACATTTAAATCACTAAGATTATCCAATGTCATGAACTCGCCGTTTTCGTGTGCTACTCTATTGTTGTTAAAAGTTAGTTCGCCTTGGTTGTTTATGCTTAATGAATTACCACCGATGTAAATTGTTGAACCACTGACATATAAACTACGCCAAGGCAGTGTGCTTGACCCTAGATCGCCGCCATTGGCAGTCTGAGGAACAATATCTCCACCCACTGACAGGTTGCTGGTTATGGTGGTTGACTGGTCGATCACAATGGCTGAACTGTCTGTGGTACTTATTGTACTGCCAGCGAATTCAAATGCTCCCAGGTTTAAGTTTGCATCAACAACCAATCCCAGTTCAGTGTATAGTTCTGTGAAGTTAGCATTGACTTTTTGGAACGCAGCTCGTAGGCTATCGCCTTTCTTGTCGTTAGCTGCGGTGCCTACGTTTATTGATTGTTTTGCCATTTATTCGCTCCAATTATGCCAATGCTGCTATTCTTGTTTGGAAGTCAGCAAAACTCACACTGGCCGCCACAACTGATTTCAATTCAGTTAAGTTGATAACTCTACTGCCTTTGACTGTGAGCTGTTCGGCTACAGTAATATCGTTTTGAAATGCAACATCGGTTTGAAATGTTGTTTGCACATCTACAGTTAATCCGCTTGAGTCGCTGGTACTGATAGTGCTGCCAATAAATTCCAATACGCTGCTATAAATTAATTCGCTGGTAGCGGCGTCATACATTAGTGCTTTAGCAGAGCTTGATGAAAATCTTATTGGATTAACAAAGAATCCAGCAGCCGCAGCTTCTACTGCAACACCGCTGGCATTGAGCACAATTGAACTGGCATTTTGATTAGTAAAGCCTGCTCGGTATCCTATGGCTATGGCATTCGCACCTTGATTAGTTTGACCAGCACCCCATCCAATGGCTACCGCCCCTGTTCTTTGCGTAATCTGACCAGTGGTATAACCGATTGCCACCGCTCCGGATTCTTGTGTGTTGTTACCTGATAGGTATCCGATTGCAACTCCTGCCGACCCCTGAGCAGTAAATCCAGCATCATATCCGATAGCCACGGCATTTCCGCCCTGCCCGGTGTATCCTGCTCCAGGCCCAACAGACACAGCATATTGGCCTTGGCTAATTTCGCCAGCCTCTCTACCGACTGCTACAGCGGCCGTTCCTTGAGTATTATACCCTGCCAACCAGCCAACTGCGGTTGCGTTGTTTCCTTGTGAAATACTGCCAGCACTTGCACCAAGAGCTATTTTAGTTTCTTCTGTTCTTAATGTTGTTGCAAAAATTCCGCCGTAGACTTTGTTTTCTACAGCATCAACAATCTTAGTCGAGTCATCACCAAATATACTGCCTTTCAAATCAAATACTGGGCTAACGGCAATAGTCAGGGTGTCAGTTCCAACGGTCTTAGATAATGCAATACCCAGTCCGCTGTTGATATTAAGTACGTCACTGACCGCGTCAGCTTGTAATCTGTTTACTGTGTCCCCGTCAACTTGAATTTGTGTAAACGCATTGACCGCCGGAGCTGAGTTTGTAATAGTTACGTCACCTGTGGCAGCATCTGCACTCACAGTGATACCCACACCCGATGATATACTGATCACACCTGCGTTGGTAATTCTTAGATTGTCACCAACTGATCCTGTGATATTAATACCTGCACCTGTGGCTCTGCCTGAGGGTAATGCAGTGGTACTTTGTAGACTTCGCACACCAGCATTAGTCACTGTGGCTACTCCGCTTGCAGAAGCAGTAGTAATACCTAAGCCAGCTGACACACTTAGTATGCCTGTGTTTGAAAATGTAATTGAGTCTGCACCCGAACTAACTGCAAGACCAACACCAGATCCTGATAGGAAATTCACAGTGTCGCCAAATATCGTTGCTACCACTGACAAGTCATTGTTTACCTGTATTTCTTTAAAGAATGTTTTGTCGGGATCTATGATTAAATCAGCACCAATGCCGGTCAACGGATCTCCACCTACAGTGGAATTAACTGGTAGATTTATGGTATACCCTACTCCTTTGATTTGAGCATTGCCGGCCCATACACCATTTAGCGGTTTAGCTGTAGTGTGTTCTGAAGTAAACACAGATTGCCATCGGTGTGTGGTGTCACCGAGACTGCGTAAATCATCTGTAGTAGGTGTAACATCGGTGTCCAGCGAAGTGAAATCTATTGGAGTAAGTCCACTACCACCTCCGATTGTTGCAACTAGAATGTCAAAATTTTCATTTACTTTCGTAAATGCCTCGTTGACTTCACTCCACAATATAGGAGCACGACCTGGGGTTATATTTGTATTAAAAGGCATTATGTTCTCCCTACCGCAATTTCAATTGTGCCAATGTGATCATTATCATAATCTACCAATGCTTTACCTACCACAGTTCCGACCTTGATGTCGTTACCACCTGCAACCGCAACGCCTGGAATTCTAGAGGTCACCAGCATTTCTCCTTTGCGTATTTTTCCTACTACCTTACATGGCACACGACCTTGCAGGGCTACTAAGTTCTTGAGTCCTGGGCAACCTTCATACATGGCAAACGCAGCAGTGTTAGAAACCACACCAGCTACACGATTGTCTCCTTGTGTATTAGTTACCGTGACTTCTTTATCACCGCCGAATATCAACACAGTACCAACTTCGTATTCTTGATCGCCTTCGTAGTATTCTGCAAGGTCAGCGGAGTACGTGGCCTGTAGTCTTGATTCGTTCGGACTGGTACCACTTAATGTCCATCGACCAGTAATAGTACCTGCTGTGGTATTACCGCCGGTGGTCAAAGTCTGAACCTGTATAGAAGTTGCAGTCACAGTAGAACAGGTTATAGGTGCATCTGACACACCGTTCTGTGTTTTAAATTCATGGAAGTTATTCCAATACGCTGTTTTTCTATTAGCTGCAACACTCGAACTGGTCTGTATTAATATACCACCTGCTGAATCAAAACCGTAATATCTAATATATCCGTCTGTGGCTGTAGTGCTGGCAGTGTCTATGGCCAAGTTAGCATCTATCTTGATGTTTTGAACATCTATGGTTCTACCACCAAAATCGCCACTGCTGTCTCTAACAACAACTTCGCCGTTGCCAGTGCTGGAACTTGATCCAGCGGATCCTGCTACCATAACGTAATTGGCATCCGACGCTGTTGATGCACCGGTTCTACGCAAGAAACCTGCACTGCTGTACTGTGATTTCTTGATAGCTAGACCTTCGTCAACCACTGTGGTGAATGCCACAGCAGCAGCGTTAGCAGTGCTGATGCTGCTGTTACCGATCAGCGTATCTGGAGCCATCTGCTCAAGGTCTCCCAGCTGTACAGAGTTAGCTTTGAGTGTGACCCATCCGTTTGTAACAACGAAATCCGAACTATTAAAACTGCTGAGACCGTTGGCTGCTTGTATTACGGCAGCGGTACCAGTAGGTGCTGCCGCCTGTGTGGCAGCAATGACCATATTCAACTTGCTTTGTGCAATTGCCGCTGCTGCATTAACTTCGGCATTGTTGACCACACCTGCATTCAACTGTACATCTATGTTGTTTACAGTAGAGTCTACACCTGTGCGCAGATCGAGAGTCAAGTCACCAGTTATAGTGGCATTGATCAGTGTATTGCCAACCCCAGTGAAGATCATGAACTGACCTCCTTGCGGATTTGATCCTGCCCAGTTTTGGAAATTATCCAAGGTTAAACTTCTGAGATTCACCGCATCTTGTGGATCAGTGGCATCTGTGACATTGATGATCTTATTATTGTTGAGATTCATGTTGGACTTCATGCCCAACTGACCATCCAAAGCCATGTAGCCACCAGTGATAGTAGGTATCAATTGTCCTATGCCAACCACTGCGCCGTCATGCGTCAATCCCAATCGTCGTTCTATATAGATACGAGTGGCGTTTTCAGTAGGCACTGTATCAATAGCGTTGTCGATGAAACCACTGTCTGTGGAGAATTCACTAACTGGCACACCTCGTTTAAATCCAATACCATCGAGGTTACTCAGTGCAATTGAACTAGAGAACGTGACCTGTCCTGTACCTTGGTCTACCCTAAAGTATGGACCCACGGAGAAATTACCAAATTGGTCAGTGGTCACATAGAACACACGCCCCACGTCACGTTCTTCAACTTCATTCGCCGGATTTAATGGATTAACACTGGATCCGTAGATTTCCTTAGGATAGTTAGTGTCAGCATATGATCCTGTACCGATTTCTAATAAGTCATGGCCGGTAACACGAGTCAGCGAAATACGTATGGTCAATGTGCCAAGACTTCCGCTGCTGCGTATAGGCACACCGGCTTTGATAGTGTAGGCACTGTCTAGATTGTTTATACCATTAACTAATGGTCGATTAAGAATAAGTCTACCAAACGGTTGATTGGTCACTGCTTCTGGTTGATAGCTGTTTATGATATATTCTTCGCCTAGATACACAAATTTACTGCCTTGTGTTCTTGATATTTCTGATTGCGAAATCGCCACCACAGCAAATACAGAGTCACCAGCACTGCCTGTGACCTTACCAACTTTTTGTGTCCCACTCTGTGTGCCAGTGGTTTCCACAGCATCGCCGCCTAGCTGCGCTGAAATTCTAAAACTGTTTAGAGCGAGACCAGCTGACAACACAAAGTATCTATTCAGCATGCTTATGCCTGTGGGCAAAGAACCAGTGGTTGTGAATTTAATTACATCACCGGCTGCAAATCCGTGGCTGGCCAGTGTTATCACAGCTGGATTCGCTATGCTAATAGTACAGGTTGTACCAGTCGGAGTCGCTGTTATAAATTCACCAGGTTGGATTACAGTTATATCTATGTAATTGTAATTTTCTCTAGTCTGTGTGAGAGTTAGACCAGCGAGGTTGTATCGCTGGACGCCAACACCTGATGTGGTTATGCTGGTAGCTGCTCCGTTCTTTTGTGTGCTGACACTGAATGCAGTGTCAGTGAGATTGTTAGGCAACACGTAGTATAGCTGACCTGCTGCTAATGGTGCAGGCAGTGCACCTGTACCAGTCATCGGAATAGCAACGGCTATAGTATGAGAAACACTAATAGTCCATGTTGATCCTGAACCGGATACGATAGTAGTTCCAACAGTGATGCCACTTCCGCTGAGTACCATACCGGCAGCTATTGTACCAGAGAGCAACGATGACACACTAAGCGTGGTGCCTGAAATAGTACCAGTTATCTCAGCAATAGGAACATTAAAGTTAAGAGTGTAGGCTTCTAACAGTTTGTGTGATTTTGCAGCCTTGATAGTCAAGCTACTACCGTCGGCTAATGTAAACGTGCTTCCGCTAGGACTGGTAGATACTGTGAATGTGTTGTAAGTGGGCTGTGTACGAATATAATAAGTAGTTCCGCTTACAAAGTTATTAGCTGTGCTGGTAGGAATGATCCTGTCACCGATTCTCAGTTTATGATTACCACTGGTGGTAACCACATTAGAAGCAATAGTCGTGATAGTCAGCAATACTTGGAATATCGTCGGAGTGGCTGTATTGAATAGTACTTCGTAAGGCCCGTTTGAATCTGGATAAGAGTTGAATTCCAGAACACGATAAACAGTATCCAGTGTCTCACGCAGTTTAAGACCAGTGGATGGTCTCACAGCAACATTTTCTAATCCGCCTGTGAGTAATATGATATTTGACTGTCTCAGGGTCATTTTTGTGCCATCAGCAACTACAGCAAACAGTCCTTCTGTGGCAGATCCTGTGCCTGTAGAGAGATTTAATCTTGCGACTCCCGCTGGTAGATCTGTAGTAGTCACTGAAGTTACAGGATAGCGGTATATGCTGTTAGTCGTAGAATGCAATATCTCTAGTTCTGAACCACCCAATGGGGTGTATTCATAATTGGTTACAAATATCAATAACCCACCGGCTACGTTAGCATATGCTCCGCTGGGGAAATAACAGTCCACACGCTGACTGAATTCTTCGTATATTGTAGAAGGTGTAGGGACCTCTAGTGGATCCGCACCTTCTGCTACCAAGGCATAGTTACCGTGTGCGTTAGAACCTGCTACTGCCCGGATCTGTCCGCCTGTTACTGAGTAATAGGCAATATGACAGTAGTAGGTAAACATTGATACGGCTTCTGTAAGACCGCCGTTGGCCACAACTATTCCGTAGCCTAGGTCATTGATCTGTGTGAAGTCGTTACATAACATACTTCTATTACCAGGCATCAACAGTTCGTATCTGTTACCGTTGAAATCCACAAACTGTACCGCAGCAGACTGCAACTCAGCTCGATTGGTTTGAATAATATTTCGCACAGCAATATTATCGGCAGAGTATCCTACGAAACTGGGTTCGGTGATAGCTACCACTGCCTGCGCTGCTGTGAAATCAGCTGCACCGATGATCGAACTCATGTTAGTCATCAGAGTGTTGATGGTAGTTGCTTCTGTAGCTGTGGCAGCTGTGCCTGAAGTTCTACTCACACCAGAATAACTTGTAATAGGATTTAGATCTTGAACAACCTGTCCCAACAGATAATTCAAATAAGTATGCCATGCAGCAGTTTTAGCCTTTGAGAGTCCTGAGTCAGTTATCACTGCTCCTGTGAGGTTGTTATAGAATTTCAATGCTCTGGTGCGTGTAGCTACATTACCACCATAGATAATATCATGTATCACAGCGTCTACAGCTTGTTGTGTCTGGAATTCGATCTCACCTGCTATGAACACATCCAGAGCAGTAAATGGTGCAGTAGGCGCAGCTATTTGAGCAGCAATATATCCCAGTATCTCAGCTATGGCATATTCTCTATTAGCAGACAGTAAATTATATGCACTGGTAACGTTAACTGATGCGCCAGCAGGCACCGTGAAGCTGATAGTTGGAACAGCAGCTACACCACGTGCAAGCACGTCTGCGATTGCGATGTTACTGAGATCTACAGTATCTTGAATAGCAGGATATGCAGTGATTAAATCATTTACTGAATCGTGTACAAATTCAATGGCCTCTATGGTAATAGCTCGTTGGTCCTGTAATACCACCGAGCTCTGGCTAAGTCTGTAAGTAATACCATTCTGACGAGTCCAGTAGTTGGTATTCAGTACAATATCTCGACCTAGTCCGTCTAAGATCAACCCAGTGTCTCTGCTACATGCAGCAGAATTATAGGTGAACACTGAGAACGGCCACGGTGTAGTTTCGTCTAAGATAAATGTAGCTGTGCTGCCGTCCTTGTCGTAGACAAAGTCTCTAACATAGTTGATTCTGTACACAGTATCGAAAACAATAAACGATGCTGGAAGTTCTGGGAATCTATCAAGATCACTAACTTCTAATCTTGTGGTACTGATCACTGCATCAATATTGAATTCCAGATTACCTGCGAACCCGTCTGTGAACATTCCACCTGCCCATACCTGACGATCTTGACTGCGGCTGAACGAAGCACATTCTTGGAAATACGGTGATCTAGACAATATCTGACCTGTGGGATCCAATACCCCCATGAAGCCGCCATGACCGATAGCTGATATAGCCTGCCACCGCACAGTGTCGTTGGCCAAGAACACATCCATTTCTTCGTTTTCTAAAGGATAGTTCACTGAACCAGATCCGTCTATAACATCCTTGAATGCGTTAATCAACAGTACTATGACTGCATCTGATCCCAATTCTGATTGGAAAGCAGGGTCGATGGTCTGGAAGAACAGTGTTTGTTTTAATCCTGTGATCGCAGTGTTATCTATGACATCCTGCACAAGAGTATTGAACAGATCTATCACGGCCAAATACTGTGACAGCTGTGTGGTTATTACTGTATTACCAAGGTCATTTTGATAATATTTCAGTGCGTTGGAAATAGTTCTATTATAACCACCTCGGTCGAGGTCAAACGTCATGTCATCGATTAACTGTCCAATGCTGCGTTTATAAAAATTTCTGTTGTAGGTAAAGCTCGGACTGAACGGAGATACGCTATTGATTTTGTTGAAATCTATTCTCGCTACGATTTCTTCTTGAAGAAACGTTCTATTCAATCTTATTAAATCAGCAGCAGATTCATATGCACCTTTGTTTTGTATTTTTGGATAAACAGGCTCAGTGATATCCTGCAGATAATGATAGCCGTACTCTGCCTGTGCAAGAGTCAATTGATCAGGAATAACATTCTGTGGACCCCAATTACCGGTAGTATCGTTATATACTTGACGTATGGTGTCTTGATTACCGATGGTTCTGTCTCTACGGAATTTTTGGAAAGCCCACGGTGAAGCCGAAGTTCCGGGACGAGGTCTAAATATCACTCGACGGAATTCATCTCCTACTATACTGACGTTAGGCGGAACTCTTAGAGGATAGTTTTCATAGTACTCGCCGCTTTCTACTAATATCGAAATCTGTATGTTTCTTGCGATGTCACCGTAGGTAATTGATTCGCCAATTTGAAAGGTACCGTATATGATATCTACATCAAAAATTTCATTGCCACCGCTGTCTAACGCACCTTGATGATCTAATATCTGTGCCAATGCTCCGCTGGTTTTACCACGAAGGAAAAGACCCTCACGAATGTCTCGTCCCCTAATAGCTTCAGGAGTTGAAGTTGTGACATCCCCGGTAAAATCTGTGCGTAGACCATTGGTGAATAACAAGAATCTAGGAAGGTCGACTACGAAGGTAGGCAAGCTGACGAAGCCTGATCCTTTATCTGTGATGGTTACACTGGTTATAACTCCTGCGGTAACCACAGCAGTACCAAATGCTCCTGTACCGCCACCACCTGTGATTCTCACGGAAACTAAACTGTATCCTGTGCCTCCGTTGGTTATAGAAACTGATCCTACTTTGTAGGTAAGATTAAATGTGGCACCAGCACCGATTGGTCCAATGCCCACTGGCGCAGCACTGGTGCTGATTGTAGTCGACACGGCAGTTGCACCAGGCAGTGCAGAATACACACCAGTCGATATGACTCTAAAGGTTACGATTGCTCCGGGAGTAGTTAAAGTAGATAATACTTCAATAAAACAAGCACTGCCGCCGGCTGCTACAGTACCGCCTGCAACCTGTAATATATCACCGGCATAGTAGTTGGTACCTACACTATTCAACGTCGCGGTGTCCACGCTCATTCGTACCGAACCTGCAAATCCTGTGCCTGAAATAGGAGAAGTGTCTACTGATGTCAATGCGCATTCTGATACACCGTTGTTGTATGTCAGAGTTTTTTCATAAGGTCCGATAATTGGTCTCGAATCATAAACCAATTCTTCTGCACGTTTTAGAGCTGCTTCAAGTGTGCGATAGGCGTAGGCCAATGCTCGACCTTGCAGAGCAGGTGATACTCCAGGACGATCGTCCTCGCCGCTGAGTGCTACATATAAATTAACACTAGATCCAAATGCTGAACTGTCTACATATTGTTTGGTAGCTGCAATCAACCCTCCGTACAATTCATCATCGTCTGGTTCTGGACTTCTTGAAAGAATCAAAGGCCCGCTCATACGTCCAAAACTTACGTCTACGGTGCCTGTTGCAGGATCAATAGCATCTACGCCTGCTCTAGCAATTTTAGAATCGGCGTAGTTTTTGTTGACTAATTCCGTTGAAAATATAGGAGCCAACGGAGTAATTGTAGTTCCAGCATCAATAATACGATATTGATTACCGCCAGAACGCAGAGAAAGATCGCCACCTAATTGAGGTGTGGTGTCTGCTACAATTTCAGCAAAGTCTGCATTGACAGATATTTCGTTGGGGTTAGTAGTGAAATCGATACTGATACCTGATCCGGCAACCAGTTTCTTAAATGCCAATCCCGATTCAGTGTTGTTCACAGTGACCACTGGAGTATTTCCAGTAGCCGGATCATTTTGCCCTACATAGGTAGCTGGTGCGTCTTCAAGACCAGTAAATTTTAATCTTTCGCCGAGTCCTAGCGAGCTATACAGTTCTCTAAAGTTGTCATTGACTTTACGGAATGAATCTCTTATACTGTCGCCGGTACCGTCGTTGCCAACTGCGCCGATATCAATAGTCTTTCTTGCCATGGTTATAATCCTAGATTGAGCAAATGCTCTAATATTTAGCCCAAAGTTTTATAAGCCGGATGTAAATACTAGATGTTCCTCAAGATTAAAACCCAGCAAAATCAATATCATAGACTCAGTAAAAACGGAGTCGAGCATCAATACAAAAGAAAAAAGACTGTAGCAGTATTGAGATGTGATGCCTGTGATGTGATATTTGAACGCGACCTCAAACACATGGATAAGAAACGGCTCAGCAACAATTTCTTTCATTGTTGTGGGTCCTGCGATGCTAAAAGATTTGCTCAACGCAAGGGCGTAGAACAGAAGCAGATATGGAATATGCCAGCCAGCGTAGATCTGCCGGTGTCTAAATTCTAAACGATTCACCGCAGCCGCAGCGGTCACGTTCGTTTGGATTGACGAAATCGAATCCTTCATTGAGTCCATTGCGGACCCAATCCATAGTTAACCCATTGAGATATGCTAAACTTTTGGCATCAACTAAAACCACGAAGTCTTTTTGAGCAAAATTAGTTACGCCATCTTCCGATGTATATTCATCTACATATTCTATGGTATATGCTAGACCGCTGCACCCTGTGGTTCTGACACCCAATCGAATACCCACGCCTTTACCTCGACGTTCTAAATTTTGCTTGACTTTTTTAGCTGCTGTGTCGGTTACGGTAATCATTTACGGCCGCTGTGATAGCATCTTCTGCTAGAATTGAACAATGTATCTTAACTGGGGGTAGGGCTAACTCTTGGGCGATGTTGGAGTTTTTGATTGTTCCAGCTTGGTCGAGGGTTTTGCCTTTAAGCCATTCTGTAACGAGGCTCGAGCTTGCGATAGCCGATCCGCAGCCATACGTTTTAAATTTTGCATCTGTAATAATACCTGTATCATCGTCCACCTTTATCTGTAGTTTCATAACATCACCGCAAGCGGGAGCACCAACCATTCCAGTACCAATTGTAGGATCATCTTTTGGAAATGAGCCTACGTTGCGTGGATTTTCGTAATGATCAATTACTTTGTCCGAGTACGCCATTTATTACCCTCCAATTGATTATCTTCCATATGTTAGATAGATAGCTTTTTTTATCTGCCTGATAGTCTAATGCCCAAGCGTGTTCCCACCAATCTATCAATAGTACAATATCGTTCCTGATTTCGTGATTGACGATGGTTTTAATTTCACCGTCTCTGGCCAGATACACCCATCCGCTGCCCTGTATCTTCATGGCAGTCTTTTCGACCTCACTCTTAAATGCATCAAAAGTTTTGAAATGTTTTTCTATAAACTGTAAAATAGCATCATAGGGTCTATTAGAACCTTCGGGCGGTGCCAACTGTCCAAAGTAGATATTATGTAAAAAAGCACCAGCTTCGTTGAAATCGTCATCACCTTCGCCCTTGTTGTAACGATCAACATAGGCCTTGTACAATGTACCGTAGTGATAATCTATGGTTGCTTTGCTTTTTACTGGTGCAAGATCATCATCGGCATAGGGCAGAGTCAGCTGAATTAGTTTGTCTTTGCGACCTTCAACTATGAATTTTTGTATAAAATTGTATGCCATGCTTGTATTTACCGCTAAATAACCTACAAGGAGATTTTTAATATGCTAGGATTATTGAAAAAAATGTTCGGAGTTAAGCCAGCTGAAGTAGCCCCGGCAGTAGAATCAGCACCTTACAAGGTACCTGAGCCAGCCCCTGTCACACCAATTCCATTGGTAGTTGAAGCTACGACAGCAGCAGAAGTCACTGCTCAAAACAAAGCGGTAGCAGTAGCTAAGGCTAAAAAAGCACCTGCTAAGAAAGCAGCAGCGCCGAAGGCTCCTCGCAAGCCAAAGACTTCTTAATAGATTTGTCTTGCTCGTATAGAGCAAATGAAGCCAAGTTCTTGGCTTTGCTTTCGCACATGATGTCAAATTGGTCTCTGAAGGTCAACGCCCACGTATTGACCGCAGTGTTCCAATAGAATTCACTGTGTGCTCTCAGCTTGGCTTTTTTGTAGCCCTGCTCTAAGAGGGACGAAAGATCGGGGCGGATGTGTCCGGGATGTGCAATAAGACAGTCTTCCCGTGATACACTATAATGTATAACAGGGCGCACACCGCGCCAACTATCAGCAATCCTTTTAACACGGTCGTCATTCGGTTCAATATATTCTCCAGTTTTAATCCAATGGTGATGTATGTCTAAGACCAAAGCACAGTCTTTGACTAATTCAATGCTGTGTTCTATACCCCAGGTCATTTCATCGTTTTCTATAGTAAGGCAGTTTCGGGCTTCGGGAGTCATCCGTGCCAAAGCACTACGGATACCGGGTGGACCTTGTCTGCCAGCGATATGCACATTGATCTTAAAGTCTTGAAACGTCTTACCATACCCCATCCAGCGAGCCATGTCCACATGATATTCAAACTCCTCTATGCTACGATCAACAATATCGGGATTATCAGATGCCAGCACAGTGAACTGGCCAGGGTGAAAACTGAGACGAACACCACGATCTCTAGCAATACGCCCCACCTCAGCAAAATGCTGTTGGGCATATGCGACCACATGGCCTTGACGCCAAAAC
>Ga0315909_10004161_pt1 | contig 17206 bp, 16 predicted proteins | sample LakEriMetagenome_11_FD_203527 | JGI IMG/M metagenome (GOLD analysis project Ga0315909, IMG submission 203527) | Freshwater fungal communities from buoy surface, Lake Erie, Ohio, United States - Buoy 2 MA125 | ecosystem: Environmental > Aquatic > Freshwater > Lake | place: USA: Lake Erie, Ohio...
TCTGGAAAAATGACGAAGGACCTTGCAGCGCTGGTTGGTCCGAGCCAGAGCTACCAAACCACAGAAGAGTTTATGCAGTCGCTAGCAGAAAATCTGCAACAGCGTCTGAAGTAATCCACATTGTGTAAAACCCCTGACCCAATTCGGTCAGGGGTTTTACATTTGCGGGATGAAAAAATTCAAATACTCTTCGATAACTGCAGCCATCTTGGCAATTGGAATCACCACGGCAACACTGGTCGTGGTTCCAGCCAGTGCAAGCTATGTAGAAAGTTGCTACGAGCAAAACTGTACAGTTTGGTTTTCTCATACTGGTGGTCTTCAGCAGTGGAACCCTCCGATAAACGCGCGCAACATGACGTTTCAGGTTTCTGGTGGTCAGGGTGGAAAAAGCGGTGGTCAGGGTGGTCGAGTTACCGGAACTTTGACCCAGATCCCTTCCACTTTGTATATCGCGGTAGCGGGAGCTGGAATCACTGGGCAATCGGCGGCTGGTGGTTTCAACGGGGGCGGCCAGGCTGGATCGGGTTCAAATAATGAAGGATCTGGCGGTGGCTCGAGCGATATTCGCCTAGGCACCGACGTCGAAACGAGAATCGTGGTAGCTGGTGGTGGCGGTGGCCGCGGTGCTGGAATCACTCTCACACCTAGTCCAGGCGGCGGTCTAATCGCAGCGGCTGGAAAAGATGGCCAGGCAAAAGGTGGCGGTGGAGGTTCACAAACTTCTGGCGGAAGCGGTGGGCTTGCGAACGGAACAGGAACTTCAGGTTCAGCTGGTTCATTACTTACCGGTGGAACCGGTGGTTCCAGCAGCCTCTATGGCGGAGGCGGAGGTGGCGGCGGTTACTACGGAGGAGGCGGAGGCGGGTCTGATACCGATAGTTCCGGCAACGACGCTGGAGCCGGCGGAGGCGGATCTTCTTTTGCTGATCCGCTCTATACATCAAACATCACGCATTTCACCGGGGTAAAAAGTGGCCATGGAATGGTGATGATTGAGTACCAACTGGTTCCACTATTTCAATCGATTGGTGCGCAATCCGTACTAACTAACTCTTCATCGATTGATTTTCAAATTCAGCTAAGTGATCCATTCCCAGGATTTTCTTCAAGCAATATTGAGCTCATTGGCGATCCTGGTACCTGTCAGCCTGGAACCTTTAGTGGCAGCGGAACATCTCTGGTCTATACAGTGACAGATTGCGTGGATGGAGAGGTGGGTATCTCAATTCCTGCCAACTCAATAGCCGCACAAGGTTACTCAGGGCCCGAGACAACTCATAACTCAGTCATGGTGTCTGTAGATCGAACTGCGCCAGAAGTACTAGCGATCACACAAGAAGATTCTGAATTGATAACTTCAATTACTGAGCCCGCGTTGCAACCCGAAATCGATAGCTATAGCTTCACAAGCTCTAACAGCGTTTGCCAAGTTGAATCTGTTGCTGCTAGCAGTGATCAAGAATGGATTGCAACACTAAATGGCTGTGAGACTTCAAGTTTCACGTTTACGATTCTTGCCAATTCGGTTGTGGATCTAGCAGGGAACACCGGTCCCGAAGCTGACACCTCCTTTGCAGTTACGGTTCCAGAGCCAGCTGGTTCAGATGTGGGACCAGTAATTTCCAGCGTGACAAAACCGCCAAGTGGCGCGCGGGTACCAGCTCTAGAGAGATTGCCCGAAGTAACCTTGGAAACTTTACCCACTCAGGATTCAGAGGTTACGCAATCCCCGACTCAAAGACGGCAAGCAGCTCAATCTGTTATCACCGCCTCGACCACTTCCGAGCCAGTGAATTCGAGTCTGGGCTGGACCGTTGGTCTGGCAATTGCAGGGGTCTTACTTCTTGCAGCCGGATTGACCTTGAGGCGAAAAGGTATTTCTGATCTGGTAGTTGGTTAGCTGGTCGAGCTTCGACCACCCTCCAACTGCCTCAAACATCGGCTCTGGTAAGCTACTAAAAACGAGGAGCCCCGATTGACTACAAGTAGCCAGCCATCGAATTTTTCCAAGCCGCTTTCTGAGACCGATCCAGAAATTGCTGCCGTATTGCAGCAGGAGCTTGATCGCCAAAGACACACGCTGGAAATGATTGCCAGTGAGAACTTTGTCTCCAGGGGGATCCTAGAAGCTCAGGGTTCGGTGCTTACCAATAAGTACGCCGAAGGATATCCGGGCAAGAGATACTACGGTGGTTGCGAAGTTGTTGACGTTGCAGAAGAGCTAGCTCGCACTCGAGCCAAAGAGCTTTTTGGAGCAGAGCACGCAAACGTTCAGCCACACTCAGGAGCTACCGCCAACGCAGCCCTGATGATGGCTCTTGCAAAACCAGGTGACCGTATTTTGGGTCTTGAGCTAGCTCACGGTGGACACCTAACTCATGGAATGAAGCTCAACTTTTCTGGTCAGACTTACGAGCCACATGCCTACGGACTAAACCCTGACACAAATTTGATTGACATGGAAATAGTCCGAGCTCGTGCGCTTGAAACCCAACCAAAAGTTCTAATCGCTGGTTGGTCTGCTTACTCAAGGCATCTAGACTTCGCAGCGTTTCGCTCGATTGCTGACGAAGTTGGAGCAAAGCTGTGGGTAGATATGGCTCACTTTGCTGGTTTAGTTGCAGCAGGGCTGCACCCATCACCTGTTCCATACGCTGATGTTGTTTCAACCACAGTTCACAAAACCCTCGGTGGACCAAGATCCGGTTTGATTCTTTGCAAGGAAGAGTATGCCAAGAAGATTGACATGGGAGTTTTCCCAGGTCAGCAGGGTGGACCTCTAATGCACGTTATTGCTGCCAAAGCGGTTGCCTTCAAGGCGGCCATGAGCCCAGAGTTCAAGGAGCGCCAACAGCGCACCATTGAAGGAGCCAGAATTATTGCTGAGCGTCTGGTGCAGCCAGATGTGAAGGCAAATGGAGTTTCCATCTTGACCGGTGGAACCGATGTTCACTTGGTTTTGGTTGATCTTCGAAATGCCCCTATCGATGGAAAAGAAACTGAAAACTTGCTCCACGATGCAGGTATCACCGTGAACCGAAACTCCGTCCCGAATGACCCAAGGCCACCAATGGTTACTTCAGGTGTTCGAATTGGAACTCCAGCTCTTGCCACACGTGGATTCGGAGCAACCGAGTTCACAGAGGTTGCGGAGATCATCGCTCAGGTATTGCTACCAAACCCAGACACTCAGGCGCTAAAGGCTCGGGTTCGAGTCTTGACCGAGAAGTTCCCACTGTATTCCGGCCTAGAGAACTGGTAGCACTTGAGTGCCATAATTCTTGATGGTCTAGCTACGGCTAAGGCCATAAAGAAGGAACTTACAACCCAAGTTGCTGAACTAAAAAAGCACGGCATCACCCCTGGACTTGGAACCTTGCTGGTTGGAGATGACCCAGGTTCGCACACCTACGTTTCGGGTAAGCATCGCGACTGTGCTGAGGTAGGAATGAAGTCCATCCGGATTGACTTACCGGCAAGTGCTTCTAAATCAGATATCTTGAAGGCAATCAATGAGTTGAACTCATCCAAGGATGTCACTGGCTACATAATTCAACTACCGCTTCCGGTGGGAATTGATGCTCTAGAACTTCTCGAACTGATTGATCCAGCAAAAGATGCTGATGGATTGCACCCGGTGAATCTTGGGCGATTGGTGCTAAATGTTTCAGGGGAAATGAAGTCCCCAGTTCCCTGCACACCAGCTGGAATAGTTGAACTGCTTCGGAGATACGATGTGTCACTAAGTGGGAAAAAAGTAGCGGTACTTGGTAGGGGAGTGACAGTTGGAAGGCCACTTGGCCTACTGCTTACCCGCAAAGGGATTGACGCAACCGTGACCCTGTTACATTCGGCCAGTAACAATATTCCTGAGGCTTTGCAAAGCGCAGATGTGATTGTTGCTGCAATCGGTGTCCCTCATTTTGTGAGGCCAGAGTGGGTCAAGGCTGGCGCAGTGGTATTGGACGTGGGCATCAGCAGAATCGCATCGGGAGCTCTAGTTGGGGATGTTGACCCCAAGGTGTCAGAAGTTGCTGGCTTCCTATCGCCAAACCCAGGTGGAGTGGGTCCAATGACCCGCGCGATGCTGCTACAAAACGTCGTTCAGCTAGCTTCTAGAACTTAGATCTAATCGCCCAGAGGTCAGCAAATACTGGCCTAAATAGAGTGCTTGCCAGATAGCCAACCCCTGCGGAGCCGCCGGTTCCCATCTTTACCCCAATAGTGCGCTCGACCATTTTCACGTGACGGTAACGCCACTCCTGGAAGCCCTCGTCTAGATCCATCAGGGCTTCGCCCACCATGTTGGCTTCCGGGTCATTTCGGTGAGCCGCTAACAACGCTTCCTGAACTTCCTCGTTTGCTTCGTAAGGAAGCGACACATCTCTATCGAGAACGTCTTTTGGCATTTTGTGACCGCGAGAGTCAAAAAACTTCAGCGCGCTGTCGTACAGACTCGCTCGACTCATTGCCGCTTCAACTTTTTTTCTAGCGACCGAACCTGGAACAAGGTGTGAGGCCATTGACATTCCAGTTCCCGCCTTGGCATCTGATCCTGCCTGATCGCGTCTTCCAAGAACTGCTTCTAGCTCACGAAACTGAGCGGATTGAAAACCAGATGCTGAACTTAGTCGACCGCGGAAGGAGTTGAACTGCAGCGGAGTCATTGTTTCAAGAATGTCTAGCTGCGCTACACAAGTTTTCATAATGGATCTCATCCGGCCAAGTATCGAAAGCGATCTGTGAGTTTGCGATTTTTCCAGCGCAACTTGCAATGCCGCACTTTCATGCAGGAGCTGTTTAAACCAAAGCTCATAGACCTGATGAATAGTTATGAATAGAAGTTCATCATGTTCTGGTCCATCAGATAGTGGCTGTTGTAAATCAAGTAAGTCATCTACTTTTAGATAGCTTGTGTAAGTGACTGCTTTGTCGTGCTGTTCGCTCATTTAGGTAACTCTGTTTCCACTCTCTGTAATTTTCTCGTAATCCTTACGTGCAACAGAATCTCTAATTCTTTCGAAACCATCGAAAACCTCAACGAAGCTTGTTGGTAGTGGTGAAATAGCAAGCCTTATGGAATTTGGCATCCGGTAGTCAGGAACTACTTGAGCAAATTGCCTCAGGGCTGCAGCAATTCTTTTGGCTTCGGGGTGACCGATTGTGATGTGACCACCGCGAAGCCTGTGATCTCTTGGGGTTAACAGATTAAAGCCCAGTGGAACCAGCCATGCATCAAATAGCGCAATCATTAGCTCTGTGCCAATGGCTGCCTTTTTGGAAATGCGGGAAATCCCTGCCCGCTCAATCATTTCGTAGCTAGCTTGGACTGCCCTGATTCCTACGATTGATGGGCTAGCGATCTGGAAGCCCCGGATGCCTAAGTTCTTGTCGAAAACCGGCCCCATTGCAAACTGATCCTCTTGAGCAAACCAGCCCTGGATTGGCACTTTCAAGCTGGACTGAAGTTCCTTGCGAACGTATAACCAAGCCGGAGAGCCGGGCCCGCTGTTGCCGTACTTATAGGTGCAACCAACAGCTAAGTCGACTCCATTGGCATCAAAATTAAGCTCAACCGAACCACCAGCGTGAGACGCATCCCAAACCACAAGCCCACCGTATGAGCGAACCAAATCAGTAATTGCTTTCAGGTTTGCTCTGGCTCCAGATCGGTAGTTGACCGCCTGCAGGGTAACTAGTGCAACATCGGTGCTCAAATATGGCTCTAGTAATTCAGCTGTCACAAGCTCATTCTCGGATGCGATTGGGACAGAACCAGGACCACCGGTACCGTCGGTATCAAGCGTGATTAGCTTCAAATTGAATTGCTCGGCAATTCCCTGAATTACAAATCGGTCAGTAGGAAAATTTGCTGAGTCTATAATGATTGTTTTTCGTCCCGTACGAGCTTGGATTGCTGAAACACAAAGTTGATAGAAGTTGACACTTGTAGTGTCGCAAACTAGTACCTGCCCACTTGCGGCACCTAGAGTTGCTCTTCCCAGAAGATCACCAGCTGGCTGGGCCTCATCAATCCAATGACTCCAGCCATCGACAAGTTCTGTTCCCCACTCTTTGGTGAGAAAGTCGGAAACTCTATCTATGGTTGCAAGTGGTAAGCGGCCAAGTGAGTTTCCATCTAGGTAGCAAAGCGATTCATCTTTGATGAAAAACTCTTTGCGGAAATCTTTGAGTTCGTCGGCTTGATCCAGAAGTTCTGCAGTTTTCCTGGAGAGTAGATCACCGATTCCTGCAAGCAGTGGGTAGTTCATAGGTTTTAGCCTAGCCCGAACAAAGAGCTTGAGTTACACCAACAGTTGATGCTTAGCTAGCTGCTTGTAAAGTGGCGTGGACTTTACAAGCTGCGAATGAGTTCCTGAGCCCACAACCTTGCCCTGATCAAGCACGATTATCTGGTCGCTATCAACAACAGTCGATAGCCGGTGAGCGATAACAATCATGGTTCTACCCTGGGCGACAGCATCAATTGCCTCTCTCATGTGCTGCTCGTTTAGTCCATCGAGGGCAGAAGTTGCTTCGTCAAGAATTAGAATCGGCGGCGCCGCCAAGAGCGTCCTGGCTATCGCAAGGCGCTGCCGCTCTCCACCGGAGAGCATGATTCCAGCCTCGCCAACTTCGGCGTCCAAGCCGCGCTTGTCCCGCTTGAGAACTGCCGTTAGATTCACTTCTCCCAATACAAATTTCAGCTCTTTATCCGTGGCATTTGGTGAACCAATCAATAAGTTATCTCTTAGAGATCCGGCTAGCACTGGAGCATCTTGCTCGACATAGCCGATCTGAGAGCGCAAGACATCGCGCGAGAGTTCACGGACGGGAATCCCATCTAGCAAAATCTCGCCTGATGTTGGTTCATAAAACCTTTCAATGAGTGAAAAAACAGTAGATTTTCCGGCTCCTGATGGTCCGACCAGGGCGACTCGGTCACCGGTCTTGATCTTGAAACTTACCGAGTCTAAAACGAGTTTTCCGTCACGATGCTCTTCTGCAGAGGCATAAGCAAAGCTAACCTTCTTGAACTCGATAGCGTTCTGGGTTTTCTTGGGCTTAGATTTCTGCGCAGACTCCGAAGCGCTTTCTTCGAGCGGCAGCTGCAAGATTTCTTCAATCCGAGCAAGAGCTCCGAGAGCGCTCATCACCGAGCTGTATGCACCAAATGCCTGACCGAGTGGCCTGATCATCAAGAACATCAGAAGAATAAATGTAACGAGATTTGCAACCGATGTTTCTCCAGCTGCAACGCGGTAGCCTCCAACACCAAGTACGACGATGAAAGCAGCGTTTGATGCCACACCCGCAATAGGGGAAATCAACGCATTGATTTTTGCAATCTTCACACCTTGAACGTAGGCCTCATTAGCGTCGTTGCTTATTCCAGCGGTCTCTCTCGACTCGGCTCTGGCGGCGCGAATTGTCCTAACTGCAGAAAGAGCTCGCTCCACGGATGCAGCCATGTCACCAACTCTTTGCTGTGCTTTGGTGGTGGCAGATCTAATTTGCCTGGCAGAAATTACAATCGAAGCTACTGCTACCGAAATCATCGCCAAAGTCAATAGCAACAAGAAGGGGTCAATAAAGGCCATGGCAATTATTGCCCCAACAAAAATGAGAACACCACCGGCTGCATCAATAAGTCCTTGAGTTAGAACCGCTCTCAATAAAGTGGTGTCGGAACCAACCCTAGAAACTAAGTCACCGGTTCTTCTAAGGTCGTACTCCAAGATCGGTAGCTTCAAAAGCCGCACGGCAAGCTTGTTCCTTGCTGATAAAACAACACCCTCGCCAGCTTTTGCCAGCACGTAATACATAAATCCACTGGCGATTCCGGCCCCAAGAATCACAAGAACTAGGATCAGAGCTAGCTGGCCAACATCTTCGCCGTTTTGCACAGCGGTTATCACCTGACCCACGACCAGTGGCTGAGCCAAGCTCACCACTGCTCCAATTAGAGAAAGCACCACCGCCACACCCAAAGCGGCCTTGTGTTCAAAAAGGTAGGGAGTTAGTTGGTTGAACTTAGCTTTCGGTCCGGTGTCTTTGGGCCCAAGATTTCTTCCTCTGCCTGCCATGCTCATGAGTTAGATACCCTCAATCATCGGATCGCCGTAGATTTCTTCGTTCAAAAGGTAGTTGATTTCCTGCAGTGAAAGCGCCTCTGTGTATGCGGTGTTCTTGAAAAACTTAGAGTAATCAACGCTCTCGAGTGCGGCTAGAGCCTGCGGGTGATTCAGTTTCAAAAACATCTGCGTGGTGTTGGCAACTGGTTCAAACTGCGTTTTTAGCTTCCCGCACCCATAACCAAAGATAGTCAATGAAACATCAGCCAATTCAGGAGAAACTTTTTCAATAATTCCTTTATCGGTAACTCTAACCAAAGTTCTAGGCGCATCTGCTTTCTTCCAAATCTGAAAACAGGTTGCTAGGTGATTCTTGTTTGATAGCGGCGTGCCAGCTGCGTCGACATAGTCAATGTCAATATCTAGATCAAGCGCTAACTCAAATCCTAGGTCGAGCCGATTTGTCACCGACCATTTGCGCCAAGATCTTGGAACAATAAAACAAATTGCATCGCTGACTTTGGCTGCGTGATTGAAAAACGGAATACTCAAAGAGTTATTTCTGCCAAACGGGGGATTGGAAATAGTAATCAAATTGCTTTCTTTGATTTCCTGCTCTAGGAAATCACCTACTGACACAAGTTCATGAAGTGGCTCAATGTCGAAGCTGATGACGTTAGCTACGCCTTTTGCTTGGACGGCTTCGATAAATGATCCTGTGCCACCGGCTGGTTCCAGAACGGTTTTTCCTTCAAGTGAACCAAGGACTTTTTCTATTTGCACGACTAGTTCAAGAGCGAGAGGTTTTGGCGTGTAGTACTGCTCTTTGCCAGTAACCCGTGTGTTTCCTAGCTTGGTTGTAGGGAGGGTTTCGGTAGGCATTACTCAAGGCTAACAAGCATTTGAAGACTTACCAGCTGGGTCTAGTTACCAGAAGACAGCTAGGACCACGTTCAAGAAGGTTAGTCCACCAATGGTTCCAAGGGCGCTTCCAGAAACCGGCTTCTTCTTACGATTTAGCACCACCAGAACAAGAACAATCAGCGCCACAACAGATTTGATTGCAATCTTGCTGTGATCAAGATCGTAGCCACCATCAAGGGCTAACTCCCACTCGCGAACTCCGACCAGCAAAAGACCCGTAATGAATGCGGTCCAGGCACCGTGCACGATGGCTGGAAGGATCTCGGCGGTCTTGGCACGGAGAGCTTTTATCTGTACTAAAAAACCACCCAAGAGGGCCGATAGACCAACTAGGTGCAGCACAACAAGAAAACTCTTTAAGATTCCAGCAAGTTCAAGCATGATTTCTCCTTCGTTACTTTAAGGATAACCGCTTCATTGTTATTGCTGCCTCAACTGCTTCGGCGCCCTTATCTTCTTTTGAACCTGGAAGACCGGCCCTATCAAGAGCCTGCTGCTCGTTGGCGACGGTTAGTAGTCCAAAACCAATTGGAACGGAGCTGTCGAGCTGAACTCTGGTTAGACCACTTGTTGCCGCGTCGCAGACATAATCAAAGTGCGGTGTGTCACCTTGGATTACAACACCTAACGCAATGACAACTTCCGCACCGTTCTTGATTGCCATTTGGGCCCCAAGCGGAAGTTCAAATGCACCCGGCACTCGAATTATTTCGTAATCTGAGTTTCCTGCAGCGTGGAGCGCACGCCGGGCTCCAGCAAGTAATCCGTAGGTAACTTCTTTGTGCCAGCTCGTGACTACAATTGCAACTCTTATTCCCGTTGCGTCTATGGCGATTTTTGGAGCTCCGTGACTACTCATTACGATCCAATTCCGGAATCATGTGTCCCATTTTTTCTCGCTTGGTTTCCATGTATTCAACGTTCTCGTCTTGCTGACCCACAACAATAGGGACATACTCGTTGACAATTATTCCAGCAGCCTCGAGGGCTTCAATCTTGGCTGGGTTATTACTCATTAGACGAACGCTCTTTATCCCAAGGTCTCCAAGAATCGAAACCGCTGCTCCGTATTCTCTTGCCTCACTTGGAAGACCGAGAGCAAGGTTTGCTTCAACGGTGTCCATGCCCTCATCTTGCAAGGCGTAGGCCTTGAGCTTATTCAAGAGCCCGATTCCACGACCTTCTTGACCACGAAGGTAGATAACTACGCCTCCCTTTGGATCGGTTGCAATCTTGTCTAGAGCAAAATCAAGCTGCGGGCCACATTCACACTTCTTGGATCCGAAGGCTTCGCCCGTGATGCACTCGCTGTGCATTCTCACCAGTACGTCTTCGTGCATTGGTTCACCGGCAATAATCGCTACGTGCTCCGCGGTGGTCTTGGTGTCGTAGTAGCCACGGACCTTGAAAGCTCCGTGAGTGCTTGGCATCTTGGCTTCAGCTTCGAACCTGATTCTACTTACCGAGTCATCGCTAGGGATTGGTTCAGATACTTCGCGGTAGTCAAAGATCTGTCCAATGCTGATAACCGGAAGGCCTTCCCTTGCCCCAACTTCTTGAAGCTCCGGAAGACGCATCATGGTGCCATCTGCAGAAACCATCTCGGCTATAACTCCAACTGGGGTAAGGCCAGCAAGCTTCAGAAGATCAACTGTTGCTTCAGTGTGTCCCGGTCTTCCAAACACACCGTCTGGGTGAGCACGCAGCGGGATAACGTGCCCCGGACGAATCAGATGCGCTGGCTGAGAGTTGACATCTGCAAGAACTCTTAGGGTGTGCGCTCGATCGGCGGCGCTGATTCCAGTTGTTACACCAGAGGCCGCGTCCACCGAGACCGTGTACTGAGTGCGGTAGCGATCTTGATTGTTGTTGGTCATCAGTGGAAGTTCCAAGCGGTTGGCCAAAGATTCTGACATCGGTGCACACAGGAACCCTGAAGTGTGATTCACCATCCATGAGATCCATTCGGGTGAGGCAAACTGGGCGGCCATGATCGCGTCGCCTTCGTTCTCACGATTGCGGTGATCTACTACCAGCACCGGCTTTCCAGCCTTGAGTGTTTCGAGTGCTTGTTCTATGGTTGCCAGATTCATTTCTGACTCCTCGCCTCTATTAGTTTCTCAATGTGCTTTGCCAAGATATCTGCCTCGACGTTCAACTTTGCTCCAACACCTTTTTGACCAAGGGTTGTTAGGCGCAAAGTTTCGGGTATCAGGCTTAGTGAAACAACGTCGTCAGAAATGTCATTCACGGTCAGCGATACTCCATCAAAAGTGATTGAACCCTTGTGAACCACATACTTTCCTAGCTCACTTGGAATTCTTACTTTTACTACCTCCCAGTTATCACTGGGCTGCCTAGAAATAATCTCCCCGACTCCGTCGACGTGACCTTGCACCACGTGACCTCCGAATCTGCCAGATCCAGACATGGCCCGCTCGAGATTCACCTTGTCGCCAACCGCGATTCCCCGAAGGCTGGTTCTATTCAATGTCTCGAGCATTACATCGGCTACAAAGCCATCTTCGGTCAGTTCGGCTGCAGTTAGGCAGGCGCCATTGACCGATATAGATTCTCCTTGGGCTAGATCTGATCGCACTAGCTCTCCGCTTACTTGCAACCGAATGCTGTCTCCTAGGTCCTTTACCCCCGAGATGGTCCCAAGTTCTTCGACTATGCCTGTAAACATCAGATCCTCCCTACTGGTTTCGCAATGATCTGAACATCTGCACCGAGATTATTAATCTCCAAAAATTCAAGCTCTTTCGCGTCTTGGATGGAAGGAACGTCAATGGAGCCAATAGCAAGCTTGTCGCCACCAAGAAGTTTGGGAGCCAGGTAAATTACAAATTCATCGACCAGATCCATTTGAACAAATCGACTTGCAAGAGTTGGTCCACCTTCAACAAAAACGTGCTTGATGCCCTTTTCGTAAAGCTCACTCAAGGCACCGTGGATTGACTGAGTCTTCAGAGTAAGCGTTTCTGCATCGTTATTGAATACTCGAAGCCCTACAGGTAAGTCTCGTTCTCCAAGGACAACTCTTAGTGGTTGCTGATCGTGAAGCGAACCATCTGTTTTTCTTGCAGTAAGTTCTGGGTCATCAATTAGTGCGGTGCCGGTTCCAACCAAAATGGCATCGACTTCTGATCGTCTCTGGTGTGCATCGTTTCTAGATTCCTCGCCACTGATCCACTTGCTAGATCCATCTTGGGCGCCCGCGCGACCATCGATACTGCTTGCCCACTTCAAAGTAACAAATGGTCTTTTGTGTTTTGCTGCAGTTAGCCAAACTCTTGCCTGACGGTCTGCTTTATCGGCCTGAAAACCAGAGGTAACTTCAACACCTGCATCACGCAATGTCTCTGCACCACCACTTGAGTGATCACCTGGATCTAAAGAAGCAAACACAACTTTGCTTACTCCAGCTTCGATAAGCGCCTGGGCACAGGGACCAGTTTTTCCGGTGTGATTGCAAGGTTCCAAAGTCACAACTGCAGTTGAACCTTGGGGAAGTTTCGGTGCTCCCTTGAGCGCAGCTTTGATCGCGACAACTTCGGCATGGTCAGTTCCAGAACCCTTGTGGTATCCCTCGCCGATTAGCTCACCGTCGGCATTTAGAATCACTGCACCAACTTGAGGATTTACTCCGGTTACTGGTCCCTTTAGGGCAAGCTCAAGCGCGCGAGTCATCGCGTCATCGAGGCTTAGCTTGGACATATTCCTACCCTTGTTCGTATTAAGAACCTCGGGGTAGCGGAATGGGAAAGTAGAGTCAGCCGAATTTGCGCTTAAAGCGCCAACGACTGACCCTAGGTTCTTCTCCCATCCGGACTTTAACCGTCGGCTCTGGAATTTCACCAAATCAACCGAATTAGAGCTTTTTCAAGATCTGATTCGGGTCGCGGGCTATACCGCCGGCTCAGATTTTCACTGACCCCGAAGAACGTTGTTACATTTCTATCCTTACAGATAACTAGAGATAGTGCCCAAAATGTTTCAGGCTCCCAGCTAACTCCTAGGAATCAAGCCAATTTTGTCGTAGACGCTCGCCAAAGTGGCTTCGGCTAGTTCGTTGGCACGCGCGGAGCCCGAGGCCAACAGGCGATCTAGCTCGTCGGTGTTTTCAAGTAGTTCGCTAGCTCGAGCCCTAATTGGTTCGATTACAGAGATGACCGCGTCGGCAACTTCGGTTTTTAGGTCCCCGTAACCTTTGCCGGCAAAGGCAGTTTCCAAATCTTTCACTGACTTGCCCGATACGGCTGAATAGATTCCAAGCAGGTTTGAAACCCCAGGCTTGTTTTCGGTGTCGAATCTGATTTCGATGTCGGTATCAGTTACCGAACCCTTGATCTTCTTTACGGTCACACTGGAATCATCCATGATGTTGATGGTTCCTTTTGGTTCGTTGGATTTAGACATTTTTGCTGTTGGGTTCTGAAGATCATAAATCTTGGCAGTTTCTTTCAAGATGTGAGCTTCGGGAACAGTAAAAATCTCGCCGAATCTGGAATTGAATCGCATCGCAAGATCTCGGGTTAGCTCAAGGTGTTGTCTTTGATCTTCACCAACCGGAACCTTCTTCGGTTGATAAAGAAGTATGTCCGCAGCCTGCAAGACCGGGTAAGTGAACAAGCCAACGGAAGCCGAGTCACTGTCTGCTTTTTGAGACTTGTCTTTGAACTGAGTCATTCGGCTTGCCTCGCCAAATCCAGTGATGCAATTTAGAACCCAAGCTAGTTGCGCGTGAGCGGGGACTTGGGACTGAATGAATAACGTTGACTTACTCGGGTCAATGCCGGCGGCAATGTATTGCGCAGCAGTTCGGCGAGTGTTTGCAAGAAGCTGCTTCGGATCTTGGGGGACGGTGATGGCGTGGAGATCAGCGATCATGTAATACGCGTTGAACTCTTCCTGCATGGCAACCCAGTTATTCAAAGCCCCCAGATAGTTTCCTAAGTGCAGAGAATCGGCAGATGGCTGCATGCCGCTTAGAAGATTAGCTTTGCTCACCTTAGATAGCGTATTCCACAGTCACCGGGGAATGGTCAGTCCAACGCGCGTCATAACTTGGCGCCCTGTGTACTTTGTACTTTCCAGAGACCTTAGCAAGGGCTGGAGTTGCTAGGTGATAGTCAATTCTCCAGCCAGCATCGGTATCAAATGCCTTACCCCGATAGGACCACCAAGTGTATGGGCCAGGTTTGTTTGGATGCGCGGCTCGACCGATATCAACCCAACCCTGCTTGCCCAGCAGGGTATCGAAGTAGGCACGCTCTTCAGGCAAGAAGCCGGCGTTTTTGATGTTGCCTTTCCAGTTTTTGATATCCAACTCGGTGTGACCAACGTTTAGATCCCCAACTACCAAAGCTAAGGGTTGCTCTTTAGTTAGCTTTGCCATGCGAGCCTGCATTGCTTCTAGAAACTTGTATTTTTCAACCTGCTTAGGGGTATCAACTTCACCGGAGTGAACGTAGCAACTCACAACAGTGACAACCTTGCTGCCAACTTTGAAAACACCTTCAAGCCAACGCCCTGCCGAATCAAAGTCTTTAGCGCCGAGTGCGACTTTGGAAGCGACCGCGGGGACTTTGCTTACTAGTGCAACACCGGCACGTCCTTTGGCAGATGCTTCGTCGTGCAGGATGTGCCACTTACCGCCATTGAGTGCAAGCCCACCGTGTTCGTTGAATAGCTCATCCAAGTCAGCTCTGCTGGCTCTAACTTCCTGAAGAGCGAGAACATCGGCGGTAGATTTTTTCAGCCAGTCACCCATGCCGTTACGAAATGCTGCGCGCACCCCATTGACATTGATTGTTGCAACTTCAAATGGTTTTTTGGTGGGCACTAAAAGCTCACTAAGACTGCGTCACCTTGAACTTCGACAGTAATTTTTCCCAAAGCGCGCTGAGCAGGGCCTTTAATGACGGATCCATCATCAGCGTTGTAAACAGCACCGTGGTTGTCGCAGACAATCTCCGAGTTTGAAACATTGCTCATTACAAATCCTGCATGGGTGCACACCGCGCTAAAACCGCGGAACACATCTTGCGAAGGATGGGTAATCAAAATTGGTGTTCCAGAAACATCAAACTTTTTTCCAGACCCCACAGGAATATCAGTTGTCTTGCAAACCTCTACAGGTGCCGATGCATTTTCAGCTGGGGCATCAGACTCAGTTGCGCCAGGCTGGATTTCAGTCTGTGGCGTGCAAGCTGCCAAAGCAGTTACTGCGGAAACTCCAACTACGGTTGAGATCACTGCGCGACGAGAAACCATTACGGTCTACCTCTCAGGATTGCCTGCTTTACCTCAGCAATTGCCTTTGTCACCTGAATTCCTCTAGGACATGCTTCGGTGCAGTTAAAGGTAGTTCGGCAGCGCCAGACACCTTCTTTATCGTTCAAGATATCGAGTCTGAGCTCAGCACCCTCATCCCGGGAGTCAAAGATGAATCGGTGGGCGTTCACGATAGCTGCTGGGCCAAAGTACTGACCGTCGGTCCAGAACACAGGGCAGCTAGTGGTACAGGCGGCACACAAAATGCACTTTGTGGTGTCGTCGTAGCGCTCGCGCTGTTCAGGAGACTGAAGTCGTTCTTTTTCTGGGTTAGCTCCAGCAATCAGGAATGGATTGATGTCACGGTAGGCCTTGTAGAAAGGCTCCATGTTGACAATCAAGTCTTTTTCAACCGGCAGACCCTTGATTGGCTCAATGTAAATCGGCTGGGTGATGTCGAGATCCTTGATTAGAGTCTTGCAAGCCAAACGGTTACGCCCGTTGATTCGCATGGCATCCGAGCCACAAACACCGTGAGCGCAGGATCTACGGAAAGTCAGGGATCCATCAATTTCCCATTTGATCTTGTGCAGGGCATCCAAAACGCGATCGGTTCCATACATGAGCACGTCGTAGTCAACCCACTTAGCTTCTTCGCTAGTTTCTGGGTCAAATCGGCGCACCATGAGAGTCACCATGAAAGATGGGATCTCGGCTATTTCTTTAACGCTCTCGACCATTAGTACTTACGCTCCATCGCTGGGTAGTTGGTAACAACAACTGGCTTCCAGTCAACCCGGATGTCCTCACCAGGCTTGGTTGGAACAATCTTGGTTTTGTATGCCATGGAGTGAACCATGAAATCTTCATCGTTTCTTGTCTCGTAATCCTCACGGAAGTGACCACCGCGGCTTTCGCGGCGCTCACGAGCTGTCATAACCAAAACTTCAGCAAGATCGAACAGGAAACCAAGTTCAATTGCTTCCAGTAAATCAGTGTTGAATCTCTTGCCGCGGTCTTGCACTGCGATGTTTTCGTAGCGCTTTCTAAGCTCAGTTATCTTGTCTAGAGCCTCATTTAGAGAATCTTCAGTGCGGTAAACTTGGGCGTTTTTGTCCATGGTTTCCTGCAATTCTTTCCTCAGAACTGCAATCTTTTCGGTGCCGGTTGAGTTTCTTGTTACAGAAAGCAAGATCTCAACTTGAGCAGTGGCGTTTTCAGGAACTGGAACAAAGTCAGCATCCTTGGCGTACTCAACAGCGTAAATTCCTGCGCGCTTACCGAAAACGTTAATGTCTAGTAGCGAGTTAGTACCTAAACGGTTAGCGCCGTGTACCGAAACACAAGCACACTCACCAGCGGCGTAAAGACCTGGCACCACAGTGTCGTTGTCGCGAAGCACTTCGGTTTTGACGTTGGTTGGAATTCCACCCATCGCATAGTGGGCTGTTGGGAAAACCGGAACCGGTTCGGTGTAAGGCTCAACACCAAGATAGGTTCTTGCGAACTCTGTAATGTCTGGCAGCTTGGCGTCGATGACTTCTGGCGGCAAGTGAGTTAGGTCCAGAAGCACGTAATCCTTGTTTGGACCCGCGCCTCTTCCTTCACGAACCTCGTTAGCCATCGCTCTTGCAACCATGTCTCGAGGAGCAAGGTCTTTAATGGTCGGCGCGTAACGCTCCATGAATCTTTCACCTGATGCATTTCTCAAAATCGCACCCTCACCGCGGGCTGCCTCGGAAAGCAAAATACCTAGACCTGCGAGACCGGTTGGGTGGAACTGGTAGAACTCCATGTCTTCTAGTGGAAGACCTTTGCGCCAGATGATTCCAACGCCGTCACCAGTCAGGGTGTGCGCGTTGGATGTTGTCTTGAAGATCTTTCCAAAACCACCGGTTGCAAAAACAATCGACTTTCCCTGGAAC
>Ga0315909_10004166_pt1 | contig 17192 bp, 34 predicted proteins | sample LakEriMetagenome_11_FD_203527 | JGI IMG/M metagenome (GOLD analysis project Ga0315909, IMG submission 203527) | Freshwater fungal communities from buoy surface, Lake Erie, Ohio, United States - Buoy 2 MA125 | ecosystem: Environmental > Aquatic > Freshwater > Lake | place: USA: Lake Erie, Ohio...
CGTGCACTGCTGATACTCGTTTGTATGGGACTGACGGGCAAAACGTCAAGTACACCACCGATTTCAACACGGTCACCACCGTCACAGGGACCGCCGCATCCGCCCTGTATTCGATCACGTCCGACGGCTACAACGTGTTCTACTCGTACGCCAACGGCGACATTGACCAAACAAACGCTGGCATCTCCACCTCGTCTGCGTACATCACTGGTATTGAGGCTGGTGTTCTTGCTTATGTCCGAGGCCGTCTCATGGTTGCAGGGCAGGGGACAGATAAACGCAAGATTTGGAACATCACCACCGCAGCAGGGTCGTCAGCAAACAACCCGTCCGCCCTGTACACGCATCCGAACACGAACTGGGCATGGGTTGGTTTCGCTGCAGGACAAACCCACATCTACGCGGCAGGATACGCAGGCAACACCAGCATCATCTACAAAACCCAGATCAAAGCCGACGGCACCGCACTCGACATACCGACCGCCGCAGCAGAACTTCCGCTCGGTGAAATCGTCCAATCAATTTACGGCTACCTCGGCTACATCATCTTGGGCACAACGACTGGGTTCCGTTTCTGCTCCGCTGACACTGACGGCAACCTGACGGTCGGACCGCTGGTGGAAACCGGTGCCGCTATCGGGTCAATGGCGGGCATCGGCAAGTACGTCTACTTTGCTTGGTCCAACTTTGACTCCACCTCTACTGGTATCGGGCGGATGGATGTTTCGGTGTTCATCTCCCCGAACCAGCCTGCGTACGCATCCGACCTGATGGCAACCGCGCAGGGGACGGTGCAGGCGATTCACGAGTTCCAGGGCGAGCCTTTGTTCACCGTCTCGGGTGTCGGCGTGTTCACCCCACACGCCACCAACCTCGTCTCGTCGGGCTACCTGCGGTCAGGTATCTACCGTTGGGGTGTCCCCGACGCCAAATTTATTCCCAAGTTAGATATCCGCTGTCTGCCGCTCGTCGGCTCGGTCACCTTGTCTGTCGCCTCCGATGACGGGTCGTTCCACGACTTCACCACCATTGATGTTGAAGGCATCAAAGAGAAGACCCTGGAGGGGTTGGAAGACAAGGTGTTTGAGTCGGAGATCAAGGTGACTCTGGCCCGTGCCGCGGGTGCGACGACCGGGCCGACCCTGACCCGTTGGATGGCCCGCGCCTACGCCGCCCCTCTGCGCTCCCAGATTTTCTCGGTGCCGATCATCATGCACCACACCCTGTCGGTGAACGGACGCCAGTACTTCCAGGACGTTGACGGCGAGCTGCGGCTACTGCGTGACTTGGTGGAAAACCCGCGGGTCGTGTCCTATCAGGAGAACGAGGAAACCTTCTCAGTGGTGGTGGAGAACGTCCAGATGCAGGTCCAACGTATAGCGAATGTCCATAAGAAGAACGATCACGAAGGCACGGCTATTGTGGTCATGCGTAGTGTACGATAAGGACGGATATGCCAGCAGTAACACGCCGACAGTACAAGGGTGCAGCAGCCCAGACGACGATCACGAACGCCCTCGGCACGGGTGACACGTCGATCACGATTGCTGCCACAACGGGATGGCCTTCAACGGCTGCTGTCCCGTTTTATGTTGTCATCAGCCCCGGTACTGCATCTGAGGAAAAGTGTCTTGCCACGATCTCTGGTTCAACGCTGACTCTTACCCGTGCACAGGATGACACGTCGGCACAGTCGCACTCGTCGGGCGCAACGATCTACCCGGTGTTCTCCGCGGATGATGCGGATGAGGCGAACAAGCTTGCGTCCACCCTCACCACGCGTGGCGACCTGCTGGTCATGGGAAGCGGTCCTGACTTTGCCCGTCTTGCTATCGGCAGCAAGGGCAACGTGCTTGTCACGAACGGCACCGACCCGTCATGGCTTGCCGCAGGCACGAACAACTACGTGTTGACCGCCGACTCGGCTGAAGCGACGGGTGTAAAGTGGGCGCAAGCGATTTCGTCTGGCGAAACAGATCAGATTGTTCTGGCTGTACAGGCGTTCAGTTAGCAAAGGAACATCATGGCAACATTCAGCAAACTCGTTCTGTCAGGCTCAACCGATGGCAAGGCCATCAAGGTTGCCGCGACTGCAACCCCTGGCACGACGATCCACACGGGTTCGTCTACTGCGACCACGATTGACGAAGTGTGGTTGTATGCGATGAACACGGACACGACTGCCCGCAAGTTGACGATTGAGTGGGGTGGCACGTCCAGCCCTGACGATCTGATTGAGGTGACTGTTCAGCCGGAGGCTGGTTTGGTGACGATTGCTCCTGGTTTGCTTATCAAGGGCAACGCGTCGTCGGCGCTGGTTGTGCGAGCGTTTGCTGCGTCCGCTAACGTCATCACTATCCACGGGTTCGTGAATCGCATTACCGCCTAAACAATGGCTACAGCACGTCGATCACTCGGCTACGTCTCATCGTTGGTGACCCAGACCGTCAACGTCAACGGCTACGGCACCGCAACTGGTGGAACTGGTGTCACCGCTGTAACTATCTCTGGTGTCAACTACGAGTACACGTCTTTTACCAGCAGCGGTACCCTCACCGTTACTAAGGCTGGTCTTTTTGATGTTCTCATGTTTGGTGGTGGTGGCGGTGGTGGAACCAGCACCGACGCAAATAATCGCGGTGGTGGCGGTGGTGCTGGCGGCATCATGGAGGAAACTGTTTATCTTGATGCGAACCAGTCAGTAGTTGTTGGCGCCGGTGGTGCTGCGACTGGAATCGGGAATTGTTCAACAATCGGCGGGGCACGAGGAATCAGCATTTCTGGTGGCGGCGGTGGAGGAACCAACGATGGCGCTGGGACTGTCGGTGCATCTGGTTCTGGCGGAAGCCGCGGTGGTGGTACAAACGGCACCGCATCTACAGCAAACGCCGTGAACGGCTATGCCGGAGGAAACGGGAATAACTCAATGCCACCAGCATGCGGTGGTGGTGGGGGTGCTACGGCGGCAGGGAATAATAACTCCAGCACAACTGGTGGCGCTGGCGGTGCCGGGTATGACGTTTCTGCATTTATCGGCGGTTCTACTTTGAATAAAGCCGGTGGCGGTGGCGGTGCTGGTACAACTGGTGGCGCTGGCGGTTCATCTGTCGGAGGCGCAGGAGCATCTGGAAGCGGTGCTGGTACGGCTGCATCAGCCAATACCGCTGGTGGCGGCGGAGGTGGCGGCACTTCGGGCGCTGGAGGCGCTGGTGGTTCTGGCATCGTTTATGTGAGGTGGAAGGTATGACCCGTAGTTACATGGGCTATGTGTCGTCACTAACGACGAACACGGTGAACATCAACGGTTACGGCACGGCAACTGGTGGCACTGGTGTCACGGCTGTAACTATTTCTGGCGTCAACTACGAGTACACATCCTTCACCAGTAGCGGAACGCTGACAGTCACGAAGGCTGGTTTGTTTGATGTCATGCTGTGCGGTGGCGGCGGCGGTGGCGGAAACGGCGATGCCAACGGCGTTGGTGGCGGAGGTGGCGCAGGTCAGATTCTTCAAGACACTGTGTATCTGTCTGCAAACGTATCTTTTGTTGTCGGCGCTGGTGGTTCTGGAAGCGGCCAGGGAAGCGCATCGTACTCGGATGTTATTTATGATCTTGTTGCCGCTGGTGGGGCATGGGGCGGCAGTTATTCCACCGCAGACCGGAAAGGTGTCGGCGGTTCTGGTGGTGGCGCAGTTTGTCGAAATGACGCTGCTTGGTACAACGGGAATGGCGTAGCCATTGCTTCTGCCATAACTGGCTACAACGGCGGTACTGCGCCTTCAGGCACCAACACTGGCGGTGCTGGCGGTGGCGGCGGAGCAGGAGCAGTAGGTGTCAATGGAACCAGCACGGTCGGTGGGAACGGCGGTGCAGGGTATGACGTTTCGGCGTTTATCGGTGGTTCGTCATTGTTCAAGGCTGGCGGTGGTGGTGGTGGGCGCGGTTCAACTGGCACCACTGTCGGTTCAGGTGGTTCCAGCATTGGTGGTTCTGGAGGTGCCAACACGAACGGTTCATCTGCGAGCGCCAATACCGCTAGTGGCGGCGGCGGTGCCGGTAACAGTGGTACAGGCGGTAGCGGCGGCTCTGGCATTATTTATGTCAGGTGGAAGGTCTAAACTAAAGGATTGCTATGGCACACTTCGCTCAACTGAATGACAACAACACGGTCACCCAAGTCATCGTCGTCGCAAATAACGACTGCGGCGATCTCGACTTTCCCGCATCGGAACCTGTCGGTCAGGCGTTTATCGCTGGACTCGGTTTGACCGGAACGTGGAAGCAGACTTCATACAACAACAACTTCAGGGGACGGTACGCGGGCATCGGCTACACATACGATGCCGTCCTTGATGAGTTCATCGCGCCGCCCGCACCGACGGAGTAGGTTCCGCTGGATTATTTGGCTACCAGCAGCCTCGCTCGCTTGGTTTGCCCCAGCACAAGCATCTGAACCTCAGCCCGGTCTGACGGCTGTCGGCTACACGATCACCGAGGTACCACCCGAACAGTCCGATACTGCCTATGAGCAGTGCGGTGAAGACGTTGTGCCGTTCATCAACGTCACGTTTGACTACGAACAAAACTTGTTCGGTGAGTGTGGCTGGGATCAGTTCATGATCCACTACACAGGCTTCATCGAGATACCCGAGCACGAGACGTTGGAGATGATGGTCGCCTCCGATGACGGTGGGGTGGTCAGCATCGGTGATGAGACGTTCGGCAGCTGGCAAGACCAGGGCTGCATGTGGACTGCGTGGATGGGCGAATCTTTGGATGCTGGCGTCTATCCTGTTGACGCATGGTTTTACGAGAACGGTGGCGCTACCTGCTTTATGCTGGCATGGAAGCTCGACGACGCCGAATGGACAATCGTTCCACCCGAAGCGTTCACGCGAAACAATGTTGCGGTAACAACAACCACAACTGTTCCCGAGACAACCACGACTGTTCCCGAGACAACGACTACAACGGTGGAAGAAAGGGCTACTACGACCCTTCCCGAAACTACGACAAGCTCTTCTTCAACGACGACAACGACTCAGGCTCCACCACCGCCTGCTGCTCCTCCAACGCCAACAACGACTGAACCAGAACAGACCGTTCCTCAGCCAACACCGACCGAACCGGAGACGACGGTTCCTTCCGAAACAACCACCACAACGGAAGACCCACCGCTAGAAACAGAAACGACAGTAGAACCCCTGTTACCACCCACAAGCGAAGAAACCAATGCACCAGAGGATGTTACAGCCGCCGTCCCTGAGGCTCCCCCACGGTTGGATGTTGGTTCCCCAGAGACGACGACTGAAACCACCGTCGCGTCAACGGTAGAAGAAACGATACCTGACGCCGACGAACTTGACAAATCGACGACCGAAGAAATCTTGACCCTCATCGAAGACCTTGACGAGGAACAAGTACAAGAGGTGGTGGCTGCGATCCTGGAGGATGAACCCACCCAGGAACAGGCGGTCGCTCTCGCCACCAGCCCACAGGTTCTCGCCACCGTCACAACCGAACAAGCTGAAGCGATCTTTGAGGTGTTGGATGTGGCAGCCCTGGATGAAACCCAGGTGGAGGAACTGATCGCCGCTGTGCAGGACGCCCCAACCGAGGTGCGTGAAACCTTTGAGGCGACGGTGGACATTTTCAAGAACGCCCTGGATACCTATGTGCCAACAGGGTCCAACATCCCGGTCGGTGAACGTCGTGCCCTTATCGCTATTGGGGCAGCGATCACCGCGGCGGGGGCTGCGACTAGGATTCGACGGTAATGAAACGCTTCCTCGGATACATCACAGAGAACTCGTGGACTCTGGCAGGGACGGGGATGGTGCTCATCACCCTGTCTGGGCCCACGTTGCGGCAGGCGCTTTGGATCACCGGTGTTGCGCTAATCTTGCACTCAGTACTCACTTTCACTACAGGGGAGAAGGACTAATGACATTCATGGAAACAGCCAATAAGGTGACCGCCAAGTTCCTTGACCTCGGGCAGCGACTCTTCTCCCTGTTCATTGCCTCGGCCCTGCCCGCCATCACTGGCGGTGCGGTGATCGGTGTGTCGGTCGCCAAGTCTGCGTTGATCGCAGGCTTCATGGCTGTTGCCGGGGTGTTGCAGAAACTTGCTGCCGCCTCAACGGACGGCGAGTTGACTAAGGAAGAAATCGCTGAAGCGTTCAAGAAGTAACCATGTCCAAGTACCCAGTCGTCAAGGTCAAGCTTTGTGACCACCTCAAAGATGTCAAGCCGGGTGAAATACCTGGTGATCTGTTGCGCGGTATTGAAGGCAAGGGCCGTTTGCACCATTGTGCGGCTGACGCCTACGAAGCTATGGATGCTGCCGCTAATGCTGAAGGCATTGACCTCGCCCCTACGTCGCAAGCCGACACCTACCGTTCGCTCGAAACCCAAGAGTACGGGTTCTATGCGCGGTACACGGACAAGCCGAACAAGAAACTGATGAAGCAAACGCCCCGCATCTACAAGGGTAAGGCATGGTATTTGAAGAAGGGTCTGGCTCCGATGGCTGTCCCCGGAACATCAAACCACAACCTCGGTATCGCTATTGACATTGCTAATGCGAGCGGGAAACGCTTAGAGTGGTTGTTGCGCAACGCTGAGCGTTTCGGGTTTTCGTGGGAAGTCCAGTCTGAGCCGTGGCATCTGCGCTACGTCTGCGGCAACGACACCCCGAAAGCGGTGCGCGACTGGCTGGAAGAAAAGTCTAAGGCAGCTGAGTGATGGACGGCGGGTGGGCACTGATCGTCGCCGCTGTAGTCACAGCAGTCGGGGCGATCATCGTCGCCATCCTCGACAAGTTCCGCAAAGAGAACAGCAAAGATCACGAAGTGGTGATGGGAATGTTGCGCATCATGCACAAGTCCCAGCAGCGCACCGAAGACAAAGTTGACCGGGTTGACGAACGGCTGACCGAACACCTATCCTCCCATGCACACGGGAAGGTGCTTGACAATGGGGCAGCAGTTCACAAAGATAGAACTCGTCGCAATCGCTAAGTTTCTACGGAAGGTCTACCCAGGGCAGGCTGACCAGGACGCTTTGTGGCGGCTCATAGAAAAAACCGATCAACTCGTCAAGGGGAAACATGGAACACAATCCGAGCGCAGGCGCGGAGATAGTCAAGGAGGCGTATGACCTGATTACAGGTCAACGCCAAAACGATTACAGCCACCCGTTAGAAGATTACCGACGCACCGTCAACATCTACAACGCCCTACAAGGCGAGGATGTGATGACGGTAGAGGACGGCATCCTGTTCATGGTGTGCATGAAACTGTCACGACTGATGAACGAAATCGACAACCAGCTGGATGTCCCCGACAACACTCGGGACGCCATCGGCTACCTCGGTTGTTTGCAGATGGCACGGGTCGCGTTGCGAAACAACTACGAAGAACTGTCCGCCATCATCCAACGCATCCGCATGGAAGCAAGGGAGGGCGACCATGGGGTTCGCTGACCAGATCGCAGTGGAGGTGGGTCGCAGCACGTTCCGTTACAGGAAGTCTGACGAAATCAAAGCCAAGCTCAGCCCCGAGGATCACGCACAGTTTTTGGCAGCACTCGCCGATCCGACTGTCCCGGCAGCCAGTATCGCCCGCGTGTTACGCAACATGGGGCTGGAGATCAGCAACGCATCAGTGCAGAACCTAAGGAAACAGCATGTCGTTCAATGACAAACTGACCGAGGAAGCACAACTGCTGGAGAAGGCAGACCTGGTGAAAGCCAGACGTGAACGTGACATTGCCACGTCTGAGGTAAGCCGTCTGCGTGAGCAGTTGGATGAGGCGAACCGTGCCCTGTCAATCATCGAGCGGGTCGAATCATCTGACTTGGAGCCGCCGAAGTGGTTGACCCCAGCCAAGCCGAAGAACTCGGCAGCCACCCTGCTGCTCATGCTGTCCGACACCCACTTTGATGAGGTGGTGAACCCGGCAGAGATGGAAGGGTTGAACGCGTACAACCGTGACATCGCAGTCCAACGCCTCAACAGGTGGGCAACGAACACGGTGAACATCGCCCGCCACTACCTTGCTGGTGTCACCTACGACGGTGTTGTCCTCATGTTGGGTGGCGACATCTTTTCCGGTGACATCCACGAGGAACTGGCGGAGACGAACGAGGACTCGATGATCGGGTCGGTTCTGTTCTGGTCAGAGCAAGTCGCCGCCGCAGTAGACATCCTCGCCTCCGAGTTCGGGAAGGTGCATGTGCCTGTCGTGATCGGCAACCACGGTCGCACCACCCGCAAACCCCGCATGAAGCTGCGTGCCAAAACCAACTTTGATTGGCTGCTCGGCAAGATGGTGGAGAAACATTTCACTGGGGACAAGCGGGTCACGTTCCAAATCCCCGAGGCCACCGACGCCCTGATCCGCATCTATGACTGGAATCACCTGCTAACCCACGGAGATCAGGTGTCTGGTGGCGGTGGGATCGGCGGCATCTATCCTCCTATCATGCGTATGAGGGCGAGAAAAGCGCAGCGGTATCTGACCACCGGGCAGGACTTCTCAACCCTGTGGATCGGGCACTGGCACCAATACCTGCCATCCCCGCATCTGGTGGTGAACGGAAGCCTGAAGGGGTATGACGAGTATGCGTTCGTCAACAACTTCCAGTTTGAGCCACCGCAGCAGGCGTTGGCGGTGGTGACACCGAAGCACAACATCACGTTCCACGCACCGATCTTTTCGTTGGACAGAAAGAAAGAAGGCTGGTGACATGAGCTGCCCGTGGTCGCTTGTAGCAGTGCATTGGACTGACGCGTTCGATTCAGAGAACGGTTGGATAGATGTCGAGGACTACAGGCCATCACCGACCACGGTTGTCTCTGTCGGATTCCTGTGGCCTGACTGTTTGGAAGGCTACGTTTCGATCACAGGCTCCTATATGCCTGACGAACCGACGGACTTGCACACGGTCGGCATGGTTGCCCACATCCCGAACGGCATGGTGAACAAGATCGTGATGTTAGGTGAACCTAACTGGTCAGAAATATTGGCTTGACTTTGTAACACCCCTCCGTTACCGTGAGGGCAAACAACCAGAGAAGGGGAAAACATGAAGCATTTCCGCATACCCAAACCCACGCACGGGTCGCAAGCTTGGCTTGAAGCCCGCTGGAAGAACGCTGAAGGACTGCCACAAATCGCAGCATCCGCAGCCGCCGCGGTGCACGGTGAACACAAGTTCATCAGCACCACCGACCTGGCTATCGAGCTGATGGCGGAGACTCCGCCGGAACCGAAGCCGACGACCAGCGCGATGATGCGTGGCACCACACTGGAACCAGCGATCCGTGAGTGGGCGGAGTACACGCTGAAGAAGGCGCTCGTTGAGCCAGCCGAACTGTATTGCTACGAGGAAGACGGCGTGCGCTTGGTCGCCACCATCGACTCGATGGATGCTGACGGAAACGTGTATGAGCAGAAGACCTCGAACAAGATGTGGCGCGGGGAACTGCCGCGCTACTGGTATTGGCAGGGTGTCCAGCAGGCGATCTGCTGTGATGTTCCGGAGATCACTTGGGTGATCTTTGACAGCACCCTTGACTTGCACTTCTACAAGCAGACGGTTACCTCGGATGAGAAGCAGGTGCACATTCAGGCGGTGCGCACGTTCCTGTCATTCATCGACATGGGCATCCTCCCGCCTGATGCGCAGGCCACCTACGAGAACATGTCCACCCTGTACCCGAAAGGTGAGGGTGGTGCTGACGCTGCGAGGGAACTGTCGCAGGCTGCGGTGGATGCGGTGCGTGCCTTGAAGACCGTGAAGAAGGAACTGTCGGTGTTGGAGAAGCGGGAGGATGAACTGAAGGCGCTGATCTGCGGGGAGCTGGGCACCTCCGAATACGGGCTGCTCAACGACGACATGATCGTCTCATGGAAGACGTCCACCCGCAAGTCTTTTGACCTGAAGAAGTTTGAGGCCGATCATCCGGCGCTCGTACAGAAGTATCAAAAAGAAACAACCGTTCGTACCTTGCGTACGACAGGAAAGGAATAGCCATGTCCAGATTCGACCTATCACAGTACGAGACCGTGGAAGCACGGTTGGCGAAGTTCTGGGAGCAGTACCCGAACGGGCAAGTGTTCACCCAGATTCACCACTACGACGACAACAAGGTGGTGTTCCGTGCAGAAATCTACAAGGACATCACCGACCCTCGCCCTGTTGCGACAGGGTACGCGGAAGAGTTGCGGGATGCCAGCCCGGTGAACCGTACGTCACATGTGGAGAACGCTGAGACGTCGGCTATTGGTCGTGCGTTGGCGAACTTCATCTTCCAATCGAAGACGGCACCGCGTCCGTCTCGTGAAGAGATGGAGAAGGTGGCACGGGCGCAGCAGCCGCAGCCCGTGTCACCTGCCGATCTGATGAAAAAGTTCCGTGAAGCCTGCGCCAAAGACGGACTCGACCCCGAGACCGTAGCGAAGGAAGCAGGCGTTGATCTCAACGAGCTGACTGATGCGGACTTCCCGAAGTTGCGTGACCAGTTCAAGAAGTTGCAGGCAGCCAAGCCAGCACCGAAGCCGGACACGATTGTCGAGCAGGTGAAGGCTGTGTTCCCTGATGCTCAGGAAGAAAAGATTGAGATCAAAGACCCTGAGTCCCCGGCTACGTCTGGTCAGGTGGCGAAGATTCGTGCCATGTTGAACGCTAAAGGTGTCGGCCCGATGAATGAAAAGATTGAGAAGTGCGCTGACATTATTGACCGCCCTCTGTCTCGGATGGAGAATCTGAAGAAGGGTGAAGCGTCACGGATCATCGAAGTTCTGGAGACGCGATGAGCGACGACAAGGCAACAGAGCACAGCAGCGAACTTTCCGAATGTCTCGCTGAGAAAACCCAACTTCGCAGGGACATAGATACGTTGATAAAGATTGCAGATGATTGGCGTGATGTTGCCAGAGTCATTGCACGCGACTGGATTCCTGTCAAAGACTTACAGAAAGCTTATGTTGACCACGTGTTCCTGCACATCTACGAGAAAAGGCAAGACGGTGAATGATGAACGCAAAGGCGAATGTCAAGGAAACCATGAGCGGTGCAACTTGGACGGATGCCCCCTATTTGGCACTCTGGGACGACCCGACCGTCACGGGATACGACGGGTCAGAGGATGTTCCGATCCTGCGGCTCGCGGTCGCAGAAATAGAACCAAAGGCGACAGCAAAGCGCGTCGTGCCCGTAAAAAGTTGGGGTTGGGCGGTCACCTTACCCGTCACGAAGAGAACTGGGGTGGTGCTTTTCGTACCGAGATCAAAGCAGGCGCTCAGGTCGGTCCGATTGCTACGCGTTTCGTCCAGGCGAAGTCTCAGTCTGACGCGGCGAAAGCGTTGGGTGACGTTCGCCCGTTCGTGATGGTGGCGATGCCGGACGGCACATCGAAGGGGATCATCCTCATGGATTTGGATGAGTTCTCTGAACTGGTGGCGCTGTTGACCGACTATGCTGGGCAGGGTTAGATGGATTGGCTTATCCGCCTGTTGGCAGGCGTCGCCGCTACCCTCGCAGTCGTAGGGTTTGGAGGGGCTACCTCAACGACCCCTTCCACACCCCCGTCCCAGCCCCTTGCGCTCGTCTCAGAGCGTCTGGACGCGTCTCAGACCCCTCCCAGCAGCATTGTCCCCGACCCCCGGCACTGTCCGCAGTGGTGGGAGTTGGCACGGCAGGCAGGGTGGACGGACGACCTGCTGCCCATGTTGGACTATGTGCTGTGGCGGGAATCCCGCTGCGATGCGACCGCCCACAACACGACCCTCAACCGGGACGGGTCAGCCGACCTCGGCCTCACGCAGGTGAACGACCGCAGCTGGTGTCTACCCACCCGCTACTACCCGAACGGGTACTTGCAAACCGTAGGGGTTCTCTCTACTGTGGGATGCGAACAACTGTTCGATCCGATCCACAACCTGCGTGCCGCGAAAGCCATCTTTGACTATGCCCAAGAAAAAAACGGGAACGGCTGGCAGCCGTGGAGCCTATAGCTACATGGATTTACTGAACGAACTGAAACTCGTAGACCCAGATCAGGATTGGATGAAACTTGCCGCGTGCAAAGGACAGGATTCGACCCTGTTCTTTCAGCAGCGTGGCGGGAATCAGCATCACGGTGGGGCGTACGACATTTGTAATGCTTGCCCTGTGCGTGTCCGTTGCCTAAAGTTCGCTGTGAACAACAACATCGAACACGGCATTTGGGGCGGACTAACACCGAATCAACGCCGGGTTCACCACCATCAAGGGAGATACCGGGCATGACAGAGAACGAAGTCATCACCTATCAGGCATGGCTGAACGATCTACAAATAACAGTGGACTCGTTGCGTGAGCAACGGGACGAAGACCGCGTGCGGATCGCGGAACTAGAAAAACAGGTAGTCATGTACCGCAGCATGATCGACCGACTCAAAATCGCGTTGAGCGAGGGGAGAGAACTATGAACACCTGGTACAAACTGAAGGACGATTCGTGGGGTGTCAAGATTCGCCACGACGGACAAGAAGGCGAAGAGATTCAGGTCACCTCGAAGAATGGTGAAACGAAAACGGCGTGGCTCGTGAAGCGTGCCGCCAAGTTCGATGACGCCCAGCTTTGGTCGGTGACCAGTAAGAAGCCTGCGAACGCTTTCGTTCCTGAGCCGGAAGACTTTGACGAGCAGCCCTTCTAAGCGACAGTATCCGCGTTGTGAGAAATGCGGAGGGGAGATGGTACTTGGGCAGGATCGCACGCACTATGTGTGCGATCCGTCCAAGTTCATCGTGTATCTAAACAAGAAAGCGGAGAACCGTGCGAAGCGTAAAATGTCGTAGATGTGGTGTCCTTGTCGTTCATAACGAACGCCACCTACAAGGCTGTCTGTGTGATCCCGATACACCAACATGGGTGTACATCCGGCGTGATGGCACGGTGCGTGGCCTGTCGCAGGCAGAGTCGGAAGATGTCGAATGAAAGTGCTGTCACTGTTCAGCGGTGTCGGAGGGTTTGACCTCGGACTGGAACGTGCCGGGATGGAGACCGTGTTCCAATGCGAGTGGGACAAGCACGCCACAAAGATTTTGGAACGGCACTGGCCCGATGTACCACGATGGGGTGACGTATCCACCCTCACCGGGCGATACATCTTGGATCATGCGCCCGTCATTGACGTGGTGGCGTGGGGTTCTCCATGCCAAGACCTGTCGGTAGCAGGGAAACGAGCAGGGCTACAGGGTGCCAGGTCAGGGTTATTCCATGAGGGTATTCGGATTATCAAAGAACTGAGGGAGTTTACAGATGGGCAGTATCCACGATTCTCTATTTGGGAGAACGTCGCAGGGGCCTTATCGTCCGGTGGAGGTGCCGACTTCGGGCAAGTCCTCTACGAAATGGATGAAGCAGGGGCGTGTTTCTCGGAGTGGCGGCTGTTGGATGCGCAATACTTCGGAGTCCCCCAACGGCGTAGACGAGTGTTCGTCGTCTCTGTCTTTGATTCTGGAACCGCAGCACGTTGTCCCGACCCGCTATTACCTGTCAGCGAAGGCGTGCGAGGGGATTCTGAGGCGGGCGAACCGTCGCGGGAAACAGTTGCCGGAACGGTTACAGAAAGCGTTGGAAGCGGTAATGAATCGGTCGTGACGTTCACGAAAGGCAAGCGTGCCCAGTCCGTTGCCGATGATGAGACATGGGATGAGGGCAGACCAGCTCCGACGCTGAACGCTTTTGATCAGGGTGATACACGGGCGACCACATTGGTTGCTGCTGTTGCTTACTCGATCCGTGAAGATGCGAAAGCCAACACCTTTTCGGCAACAGAACTAGACCGGGCAAACGCCCTTTCTGCACTACGCCCAAGCCCGCAGTCTCATCACGCCCAGATGTTTATTGCCGAATCACAGATGGCGGTGCGCCGTCTCACCCCTGTCGAGTGCGAACGGTTGATGGGATGGCCCGACGGGTGGACAGACGGACAAGCCGACACGCATCGTTACAAGCAGTGCGGGAACGGTGTCGCTTCCCCGGTAGCCGAATGGATCGGCAGACAGATCATCAACCTATGACCACAACACACTGGCTCTGTCCGAACTGCGGTCGTCGCATCGCACTCCATGTCACACCAAGCGTGCCACCCACGTGCGCAAACCCTCTCAAACATTCGACGAGAATCATTACGATGAGCAGAGTCCCCCACCCCTCGGAGAAAGGGAAAAACAAGGGGCAGGGGTAACTCCGCCGGTCAGCGACGGCGAGGGTAGTGTGAGCCTCGCTTTTCTAATGGTCGCTTCTCGAACTTGTCCGATTCTATCTGCCTCGGTCGGGTATCTGTCAAGTAGTTGCCGTCAATAGCAGCACGACAAGCTGACTCTGTACCCCAACGGTACGCCAAATGCGGGTGACTGCTGAACGTCCGTCCTTGCCAACGGTATTCGCCTGCCCAGTATTTGCCATCCTTTCGGACGGCGACCCACGCCATGCGCGGTACTGGCTTGCGGAAGTGTTGCCGGAGGACGGTGAGGATCAGCGACCTGCCAGCCATCGAACTATCCCGTGCGCGAACGGGTAGATGACTGCCATCAGAATGCCTGCGATGAGCGGGCGGGTGATGAGCAGCAGCCCGATGCCTGCGGTGAACGTGGCTGCGAGCGCGGGTCCGATGATCGGGCGGGTCACGAACTGACCTGCTCGATGTCTACGTCATACCCCAAGCTCTGCCAATAGGTTTCCAAGTCCTCCGCTTGCGTGAGGGTGAGCGGGCGGGTCACTACTTCTGACCCTGCTACCCATACCGTGTACCGTGCTTCGCTCATGTCTAGATTCCTTTCTCTGTTTGGTATCGGTACGCACGGTGGCGTTCTGTGTTCCGCTGCTGGCGGGTACGTTCTGTTTCTCGCCCTGTCATGTATCCCAACCCGACGAGCAGGAACGAGAGCAGCAGGACGGCTGCGGTGATGGCTGGGCTGCTCATTCGTCGTCTCCGATGTATCGGGGCGGGTTGTCGATCATGTAGCGGGCAATGCGTACCCATGTCAGAATAAATCCGACAAGGGACAAGCCGACGAACAGCGGGGTCATACGTTCTCACATTCCATGAGCGCGTCAATCCAGCTCGTCACCTCGTGCGGACGGTTCGCGTACTCCTTGAGCGCGTCACCCAGATAGTCACACTCCATGAACCCCAAGCAGTCGGGACTAGTCCCGCTGCGTTGTCCCCAAGTTTCCTCAGTCCATCCGATGAGGTCAAGGAACAGAACGAACGGATTTTTTCCGTTGTCGAAGTTCAGTCCCCACCGGTACAGGTCGGCTGCTGCTTGTGCGTGCGGGTTGGGTAGTTCCAAGAACCCCCAGACATCGCGGGTCGCTGTTTCCATTGCTGTTGTCTCCGTTTCTCTGTTGTGTGTTGTGTTATTCAGTAACGCGCCGTCACTATCGGCGTGTCACTTTGTACGGTAGTAGGGAATCGAACCCTACGCAAGCACCATGCCTACCGTGACCCGTTCGGGCTACCTTGTTTCCGTGATTATTGCGACCCATTCCCCCCCAAGCGGTAAATTTAGTGTTTCCGTCTGTTCTTCGGTAAAATAGTCGGCGGTGCTTTTATGCCCCCACCCGTCGCCATTGTTCCACCATTCACTATCGAAATATGACGGGTGATTAGGAAAAGCCAGTCGCGGCGTGCCTTTTCTATGTATCGCGTAAACGGTCACGCTTGCCCCCGTTCGTACGCTTCCTCCATGTCTGCTTGCGCATCCCACTTGCGGGCCGTAGCTTCGTCACCTAACGCACGGGCAAGCCGCGCCTCGTATCGACACCATTCCGACAGGGTGCCGTTCACCTTGATGGGCTTAGTCTGCCCGGTGAACGTCGCGCCCGCTTGCGCGTAATAGTACGTCTCTAACACTCTCTATCCTTTCTCTATTAGGGTTCTGCCCTCATCAGTCACGGCACTACCGTGAGACCCCTTGCGGGGTTTCGGGCTACTGGCGTGGGTCGTACGGATTCGCCTCACTCGTAAAGAACGTCACGCAAGTGTACCCGTCGGGATCATCCGTCGGCTTAGCCGTCGCCTCAACGTTCAGATACCAACCGTCACGCTCAATGACAACGTGCGTCTTGTCGGGCACCCCTTCTAGAAGTTGGCGCAACTGACCAACCGTCAAAAAGCTGCTTTTCCCGTTGATCCACGAGACACCCTGTGACGGGAACACTTCGCCGTGGTTTTCGATTTTTGCCGTGCTCATCCCACTACCTCCCAGCACCAACCCGAAGTGACATACTCATCATTCCCCAAGTCTTGCCACTCGTCCTCAATGCTCCGCCCTTCCTCCTGAAAACTATCCATCCAACCCAAGCGGAAGCACTCGTTGATAACGAAATCCGCTTGCTCAGCAGTAAACACAGGGACAGCGAAACCGTTCCACCCGTGAGGGAGAACGTGCGACGCCTCAGCGAACAACTCGTGACAGATAGTGACACGCACAGTCACGACGCACCCCCAGCCAGAATCTCACTCAGGTACGCAACCCGAGCCTCGTTGATTGAGGCACTCAACTCATACTGCTTGCGCCACCATGCATCACCCTCACGTTCTGCACGATTGCGCGACTCCATCGCAGAGTTCCGACAGTCAATGAGCCACCCAGCGAGCGTCTCAGCAGACTGCTCGGACACTTGCTGTGTCCAAGTCTTCATTCCCATTCTCCTTGTCTCAGGGGTCGGACACTACGCCAACCCGGCACCAAAAATCGTACAGAATCCTGCACCACTTGTCAACCCCTATCGCGTTACAGTTAGGTTACAGATTCACGATCACAACTAGACACCGAACCCAACAAGACCGAGAGTCCAAGTAGGCGGAGGTCTCACTTACTTACCAGTCGGTAAGCGAACGTGTGTTTGGCGAACAGGTGTTTGGGGGTGGGGGTGGTTTTTACTGAACGGTCAGCAACCTACTGTCCAGACGGTAAGCGAACAGGTGTTCGGTGGGTTACTGAACAGTCAGTAAGTCGAACGGGGGGTCTGCCGAGCCACCCACCCGTATGTATATGTATAAGGGTCGGTGGGTGTGTTCATTTTTGTGGTCGAGGGTCGTGTGCCGGGTTTGTGGGCGGAGTTGTCGGGAGGCTTGTCAGCCCCCTTCTTTGCTCTATAGGGGGTGGTTGGTGGTTCGAGTGGTGGA
>Ga0315909_10004167_pt1 | contig 17190 bp, 9 predicted proteins | sample LakEriMetagenome_11_FD_203527 | JGI IMG/M metagenome (GOLD analysis project Ga0315909, IMG submission 203527) | Freshwater fungal communities from buoy surface, Lake Erie, Ohio, United States - Buoy 2 MA125 | ecosystem: Environmental > Aquatic > Freshwater > Lake | place: USA: Lake Erie, Ohio...
TACTTAAAAATTACTCCATATCAGATGCGCTTGAATAAGAAGTAAAGCCTCCCTCCTTAATTACTTTCAATACGTTTGGAACACGACCGGCTAATTCTTCGCGGTGTGACACAAGCCAAATTGATTTATGTCTTCTGCGTGACATGTCTTTAAGAATAGCAATACTATTCTCAACCCCAATTGTATCCAATCCACTGTCAATCAATTCATCAATAAACAATGTATTGATAGGTTGATACAGATTCTCCCACACATCACGGAAAGCAAAACTCAAACCCAGAATCAATCTATTACGCTCACCCCTAGACAAGTTATCAAAGTCAAGTTCACGACCCAACTCAGTGATTTCAACTTGTAAGTCATTCTTAAAAACAACTTGATGCGGTAGACCAATCTTATCTAAATAATGTGTCAATCGTGAATTCAAGTAACTTAGGTTCTGGTCAATGATTTTCTTACGAACAAACGAATCTTTGCTAGTTAATATATCTAACAAGAACTTTTGATGTTCCATTGTTCTTGTAAGTTTGTTAATACTTTCAAAATTTATTTCTTGTAGTGCATTTGCTTCCATTTCAACTACTTGTTCTGAATATGGATCGACCTCACTTACCTTAGTGTCAATTTGCTGTAATAAATTAGCAATTTTACTACGATGTTCAATAGCTTGCGCTTCGGTGTCATAATGTGTGATCGGTTGCGCACCTACTGCAATATCAACATGCTCAGACAATTGTTCTCTAAATGGATTAGATTCTTGTTTCTTATCTTCCCAAACTTTCTTTAAGTTAGATACATCACCGCCGTGACGAATAGCCTCTGCTTCGGTTTTATATGATGGCTTTGGTTTAGGACCTATATCTTTAACCAATGATTGCGCCTCAATCAATTGATTTTCAAATGTAGCTAACTCAGACCTAGCATTTTCAAGCAATGTGGTTTTCTCTAATGTAACTTGTTCATGTTTCTCATCATGAAAATCTTGACCACATGCATAGCAAGTATGTTCTGCTAATGACCGAACCTCTTTTTCAAGTTTAGAAATTAATTTTTTTTCTTTTTCTATACTTTTGGTTTGGGCATCTATTGCAGTAGCAATAGTTTTTTGTTCCGCTTCATTCTTAAGCCACTCATTTAACTTAGCCCATGTTTCTAGTTCAGTTTCAATGTCATACTCATTTTTAAGAGAATATGCTTTATGAGCAACAGACACATCACTGTTGTGCTTTTGTTGCCAAGCAGTGGAACGAGCAACCAATGCATTGTATGCATCCTGTTGTTTTTTCTTCTCGTTCCAAACTGATAATTCTTTATGAGCTAGTAACTCAGCATCAATATCAATTTTACTGAGATCATCGTAGTCTAATGCAAGATTGGCTAAGTCCTCATCGTGCTTTTTAAGCCATAACATTTGTCTACGCTTTAGTGCATCGATTTGTTCTTTAACACGTTTGTTAGCTTCTTCAATGGCTTTGACATTGAATTCTTCTTGTTGGATACTATCTTTACTAGACTTAATCATGTTCTTTATGACTTCAGCCTTTTCAGATAATAATGTAATACCCAAAAGCTGTTCGATAATATCTTTTTGTTCGTTATTTTTTAGTGCAAGAAATGGTTCGGAATAGGTATTCAATACAACAATGTGACGGAACATATCGGCTGACATACAAAGCACACGTTCAATTGCTTGTTGTGTTTCTTTGTTCTCACCTTGTGCATCATCCTGATTCTTTTCTTGTACATCATTGACATAAAATCGTAAGATGTTTGGTTTACGTCCACGTTCAATCTTATAATTAACGCCGTTCGCACTAAACTCTAATGTAACCATCATGGCTTTGCCATTTGTACGATTAACTAAATTATCTTTGCGAATATTGTTGATTGGAACACCAAACAGTGCATAGGAAAGTCCTTGAATAAGGGTTGTCTTACCTGTACCATTACGAGCACCATCACCACCTAAGTCTAAGTTCTCACCCAGAATAAGTGTTAAGTCTTTTTTGTCAAAGTCAACTGCTTGTGTTACTTGTCCTATTGAAAGGAAATTTCGTAGGGTAATATTCTTAAGTGTAATGCTCATAGGTTGTTATAAATTTCCAACAAAATCTTTTTGTCGAATGTAGTAGATTCGATGCTGTTAATTTGGTCAATGACAATCTGATCGACGGATTCAAATTTTAAACCATCACCACCAGTAGTTTGTTCTGTTTGGTCAACTTTCATTGGTATCAATGTCATTTCTCTTAGTTTGTGTTCTGGAATTAATGTTTCACGAATGAAGTTAGCTTCTTCATAACTAATGTCAATATCAAGATGTACTCTAACATGACTGTCAATCAATAGCAAGCCTTCAGGGTTTTCTAACACATCACTAAGTTTATAAACTCTAAACAACGGTTGTCTTGGCCAACTATAGAATGCAGGGTCTTTACCCCATTCTAACACCATCATGCCACGTGCGTCATCTCCTGCATCTGCATAGTTATGTGGGAAGGCATTGCCAATGTACCAGATGTTTTTCTTAGCTTGTCGTTTGTGAAAGTGACCACTGAATGTCATGTCAAAACCAGTAAAGTGGTCACTGCTTAGTTCACCGTGATCGGGCATCTCTACCATAGCATTCATATAGAAATGTGGTAGTTCAAAATGACCAAACATATATTTGCCACTTAGTTTTTGAATTTTCTTATAATCCTGTTGCACAAGCCAGGGCGCAATAACTACATCACCCTCGCTAAACCAATCGTTAACAATAGTAAGATTGGGTAAATGTTTAGCCCACTCAACACTATGAATATCACGACGGTCACGATAATACAAATCGTGATTACCGGGTATAAAGAAAACACGTTCAAATGCCGCACTTAATTTTTCTAGTGAACGCAATCCAAACTGAAGTGTATGAATGTTTATGCTAGCCCGGTGATGATTATAATCACCTAAAAATAAACAAGTTTCACAACCTTCTTGTTTTGCTTTGGTGATGAACCAATCTACAAAACTTTCACAATCTTGATTGTGTTGTAAACTGTTTGACTTAAGACCGAAGTGGATATCGGTAAATACTGCCGCTTTTTTGAAAAGGTTACTCATCTTTATATTATAATAGGAATGACGTTGGATTACAACGTCATTGGTTAAATTGCTAATTATTCTTCATAGCTAGTACTAGAACTAGCTTGTCTTGACCAACTTGGGTTAAGACCATTGATTTCTAAAATATCATCACGTATGTTTTGGTTGCGTTTTTCCGTATTCAATACACGGCAGAAACTATTTGTTATAGCGGCTGTATAGTAAGCAAATGGGTTTGCTGATTTTGCTTCATTAAAACGTAAGCCAACATATGTTAGTTGAAGGATAGCTGAGTTGCGCATCTCATCGTTGTATGTGTACCCACGCCAATTATATTTCATTGCGTATTTTTCACACATCATAATGTACATACGGGCAAGTTTGTTTGTGATGTTTCCGTGATCCTTGCTGAATTCACCGTCTCTTAACGAACCGTTCCAATGACTTTTTCCAATACATTGGTATGTATTAGTGTTATCTACACGGAAATGTTGGAATGGTGGAAAGTTAACTTTAACGTGAACCATGTCATCAACTTCGGCTTTTGTTGTTGTATCTTCTAAATCTGCAAATAGTTCATCAATATCCGATTCAACTTCAAATATATCTTTAGCAGTTTTCTTTTTGTCTGATTTGCGTGGTTGTTTTGGTGCGACCGGTACATGATCCCAAGTCATTACCCTAAAAACTAAGTCAGTCACTGGGATTGAGTCTGGGCTAACTGAATCCTTTTCTCCTGCCTCTAAACTTAATCTAGTTGCCCGTGTTTCTTTTGCTTCCTGAATGACTTCTGGTTTAGATGCATGAGCTAAACTTTCTTCAATTGTAGCTAAGGGCATGTCTACAATATAATCATATCGGTGATCTTCTGGGGTCAAAAAGCTACAATAAGCATTTTTGCTAGAGTGAATTTCTTTTAAAATATCTTTATTATTTAGGTAGTTGACAGGTTTTCTAGTGGTTATAGACATAGGTCTCCGTTATTATGTTGTGTTAAGTATAGCAGGTCTATTGCAGAAAAGCAACAGTTTTTTAAGGAAAAGGTAAAAAGAGCACCTTTTTATTTAGCTAAATATAAGTAAGGATAACAACATACTATGGCAACCCCAACACAAGCTCAATTAACAGAAGAACGTGCCGCAATTGCGGCCGACCTTGCGGACAAGCAATCCCTGTATAATAGTATGATTGCAAAGGGTCAAGTTAACTCGGCTAAAGAAGTATTAGAGTCTATCAATGTTACGAAATCTCAATTATCTACTGTAACTAATCAGATATCAAATTACTCTCAATTCAGTGCTGAAAGAGCATCGCAAGATGCTCAAATTGCAAAGACAGCAAATTTTGAGTCAGCGGCCGCCCCTGCAAATAACGTAATAACCAGTACCAGTGTCACCGGTACTACAACAGGTGGTAATCAAACTACCACAACAATCGGTGCGTCCTCATTAACACCTGAGGCACAGGCGGCAAACAAGGCTGCAAGTTTAAGAGCATCGGCATTTACTGCAAACCCATCGGGAAAATTTGGAAATAGCACAATTGACCGAGCAGCCGCCTCTGGAGCAATTACAGCCGAAGAAGCCGCTGCCTTAAAAGCCGGGTCAATATCCGAAGCAGACCGCGCAGCCTCTGCTAATGCGGCACGACAAGCTGGACAAGCCGCGTCTAGTGCAGGAACTGTACAGACTCCTGCAACTACTACGACAGTAACACCTACCCCCAACTCAGCAGGAGAGACTGCTGTTAGTGAAACACTAGTTGCAAATCCTGCAATAGTTACTAGCCAATCCAATCCTACTAATAATACAACTACTGTTACAAATATTGATGGTACTGTATCAGAAGTTACAGTAAACCCAATTGAGTCTACATCAACTATTACGCCGGTAGCACTTAATGAACTAAGTCAAAGCACAGAAACTACTATCACGGTTACTGAAACATCTACGTTGTCTGACCCCACTGGCGTATTGGCCGCAGAAGATGCGGCATTAGCGGCTTCTGCCGCGGCAGCAGATGATGCTGAAGCATTTCGACAAAACGAACCAATAGCTGATCCATACGGCGTATTAGCGGCAGAAGATGCCGCATTAGCAGAAGAGGCGGCAGCCGCAGGCGATGTTGAAGCATTTCGACAAAACGAACCAATAGCTGATCCATATGGCGTATTGGCGGCAGAAGATGCGGCTATAGCAGAAGAGGCTGCAGCCGCAGGTGATGCTGAAGCATTTACTGATATGGAACGAAATGGTCGACCAATTGATGATCCATATGGCGTATTGGCAGCAGAAGATGCGGCCATAGCAGAAGAACGAGCAGCCGCAGATGATGCGGCCGCATTTCGACAAAATGAACCGGTAGACGATCCATATGGCGTATTGGCCGCAGAAGATGCGGCTATAGCAGAAGAGGCGGCCGCCGCAGGTGACGCGGCTGCATTCAACTCATCTTCTACCAATGTAGTCGGATCAACTTCCCGTGCATTAACTTCAAATCCGGCTGTTACTGTAACTCCCTACAAACAAGATGATTGGCGTATACGATTAAGTTTAGCTGGCTCAGCAGATTATCTATATAAGATTGCTTCTAAATCTGATGTACTATATCCCTTGATAGCGACAGATGGTGTATTGTTTCCATACTCACCTCAAATCAATACATCATATCGTGCAAACTACGACCCGGCCGAGCTAACACATTCTAATTATAAAATGTTTTTCTATAAAAATAGTAGTGTAGATGATATTTCAATTACAGCAGATTTTACAGCACAAGATACAGCCGAAGCTAACTACATGCTAGCAGTGATTCATTTTTTCAAGTCAGCTACTAAAATGTTTTATGGACAAGATACTTCGCCTAGAGCAGGTACTCCCCCTCCCTTATTATATCTAACTGGATATGGATTACACCAATTTCAAAAGCATCCGTTGTTGCTTACTAGCTTCAGTTATAATTTACCTAATGATGTAGATTACATAAGGGCCGGGAGTAATAGTCAATGGGGAGGCGTGTCTATAGCCCAACTGTCTAGTGGTAGTAAAACTAGATTGGGGTCAAGCGGATTGACCCCGGGGGGTGTTGGCAAACCGGCAGCATTCTCTGGACTTGCTAGCCAAGACAAAGTGACATACGTACCAACTAAAATATCACTGTCACTAACGCTTGTACCGGTAGTTACACGAAATGATATTAGTAAAAACTTTAGTCTCAAAGACTATGCGGCAGGTAAATTATCAGCTAAAACCGGTGGAGGAATTTGGTAATGGCATACCCACAAACAAGCCCGTATTATACTACATCGGTTATTAATAACGAATACTTAGATGTTATGATTAACAGAACTATACCACTAGACCCTAGCGATAGATACTGGGAAATAACTCAAACGTACAACATGCGACCTGATTTGTTAGCGTATGATTTATATTCTGATAGTAGATTGTGGTGGGTGTTTGCACAGCGCAATTCAAATCGACTTAAAGATCCTGTCTTTGATTTTGTGGCTGGTACTGGAATTTATATCCCACAACTACCAAACTTACGTTCAGCGTTAGGATTCTAAGATGTCAGCACTAAGTGATTTACAACAGGCGGCCGACGCAATTATTGCATTTGTGCCCGGTTATAGTACTGCGCAACAGGATCTAGCTACCCAGTATGGTGATATTGACCCCGCTGCCGAAGATGCCCAAGCAAAATTTGATGCATTAGAATCTGGTCCAAGGGTTGCATTGCAAGCTGTAAACGTAGAATACAATGCGCTAATCAGCAAGATGAAATCGTTATCTGCAGCCGCAATTGCAGAAGACGCTACTGCGGCCAACGCATTAATTGACAATATTGAAAATTTAATAGCGCCTCTCAGAGGAATAATAACTAATACAGCAAACTCAATTCAAGCGGCTATTACTAAAGCCAAAGTAGAAAAAAATAAACCAGCAGAATCTGCCGCCCCTGACGCCACAAAAGCCCCGGCTACAGCAGACGGAGATAAAGCAGGGGACAGTACTTCTACTTCCACTTCAACAAACTCTAATTCTACAACCACACCAAATGCTGGTACTACTGCTGCCGGTGCAGCCGGTACTAATCCTTCAACTGGTGCGGCGTCTATTGTAGGAAAAAGAACCTACAATCCGTTAGGTGATTTTAGTAGTTACACTTACAAAATAGGATTATACATGTTGAATAGTTCTGACTTCAATTCGTATATGAGTGGTGACTATACCAAAGTCAGTAAATTCAAATTAATAGCACAAAGTGGTGGTGTTACAACATCATTGGATAGTCCTAGAGCACCTGGATTTGATTTAGATTTGTACATCGATGATTTAGAAATATTAACTAAGGTCAATAACAAAGAAACAATGAGCGCAACAAATTCATGTGAGTTTAAATTTAAAATATATGAACCATATGGATTTAGCTTCCCACATACCTTAGCAAAAGCACAAGTTGCGGCGCAACAAGCTAAAGCAGGCGCAGCCGATGCTAATGCCCAGATAGTTGCATTGAAGGAAAACTTTCTATTAACTATTAAATTTTACGGGTATGATAAGAACGGAAAACTAGTTACCTCGGCTGATTATCCACAGTCAGATATAACTAAATCAGATACGCAGTCGGTGTTTGAAAGAGGCTTCCCTATAAAAATCAAAGACTTTAAATTTAAATTAGAAAACAAAGTAACAGTTTATAGTATCACAGCCGTACAAGTTACAGATCAAGTAGCCAAGGGTGCTAATTTTGGTACGTTACCTACAAACTTAACTCTAGCCGGCGAAACCATTCAAGATGTGTTAGTTGGTGCAGGTCAAGAAACTAGTAAAAAATCTATTTGGGGTATGGTACAGGGATTAAACTCGTTAGAAAAATCTAAAGTTAATGATGGAAAAATAACTTATCCTAATGAATATGCTATTGAATTTGAAAAAGGTACAGCAATAGGTGATGCCAGACTTGTGCCAAAAGACTATTATGTTAAAGAAAGAACTCCGTTTAATTCGATACACAATGCAGATGGTAGCAACGAACGAACTGCTTGGAAAAACAGATTAGGTAGTATTGAAAAAGAAATCAGAACTATTGAAATGCAAGCAGGAACATCTATTATACAAGCTATTGACCAAGTTATTACTCAAAGTGAGTATTTAAAAAATATGATGACTGCTGTTGATAAAGAGATAGATCAACCAGTACAAGATACTGAATCAACGGTAGATAAAAATCCAAATCCAAAAACATTGTCATGGTATAACATATCTAACACAGTTAAAATAAACTCACCTGAACGAGACCCAAAAACAAACGAATATGCATATAAGATAACTTACAAAGTATTAGAATATCAAATCCCCTATATTAGGTCTTTATATACAAGCAAGACTAGTTCATATTATGGACCTCATAAAAAGTATAATTACTGGTATACTGGTAAAAATTCTGAAATATTATCGTATGAGCAAGATTATAATTTATTGTATAACGTTGATGCCGCATATGCAAGTGAAGCCGCAACAAAAAACGCACAGTCTGCAACAGTGTCACAAAAATCTGCAATGAACACTGATTCAGTTAACAGTAAGTCAGGCACAAATGATGTAATCAACAGTGTTAAATCGTTTTTATATAGCCCGCAAGATTTATTAAAATTTAAACTTAAAATTTTAGGTGACCCGGATTATTTAATGCCATCGGTAGGTCTTGCTGGTACAAATGGTTTACAAAAATGGTATGGGGACAATCTTACGATTAATCCAAACAGTGGTCAAGTGTTTATTGAAATCTATTTTGAACAAGGAGCAGATTATAATAACACTAATGGTTTATTAATTCCTAACGGTGATATTCAGTTTATGAATTACCCAAAAGAATTAAAAGCTAAGGTAAAGGGAATGGTGTACATGTTAACAAACGTAACTAGTACATTTAGTAAAGGTAAATTTGAACAGTCATTGTCTGGTATAATTCCTGAATTTGCTAAAGCCGGCGACACTGCGACCACCCCACCTGTCGCTCCTAACAGCAGGGCGGCAGCAAGTACCCCTGCTTCAACTAATTCTAGTTCTAATTCTAGTTCTAATTCTAGTTCTAATTCTGACTCTGATCCCAATACTAATGCTAACGAAAGCCCCGCAGACAATTCAACATCATCGGGATCTGTTTCTAGTAATTCAGGTGATACTACTGACGCAGTTGATAAAACAACAGTTGCAACTACAACCGGCCAAGGCACTTCTCCTACAACTAGTCCTGAAACAGTTTCAACACCAGCAGAGCCACCAAAATTCGTAGCCCCTAATCCATCACCTACTGCAAGAACAACATTTAACGGTGCAATGATTAAGGCTTATCAAGATGGCTCATCTGTATCAGTTCCGATATTTTTACCAAGCGGAAAAGAATTACGAAACGTGTTGGGTTGGGATGCGCAAATGTGGGATGGTCAAATTGAAGTTGCAAAACCACAAGACCTTGAAGTGCTAAAAAGTTTGAAAGACAGTTACGCTTCTGTAATACAACCATTAGTAGATGATGTTAACGCTAAGATAGCAGCCAATGTTGCAGCCAAAAAAGAACACGATATCTTAGTTGCTAATTGGGGCAAGACTGCAGGCACTGGATCAAGCACTTCTACTGGTAAAGTAGCCGACGATGATTCTGGTGGATAAATTTAAAAGAGATAAAAAATGAGTGATGATATTCAAAAAGTACGAGGTACACTTAGTAACTATAAAGATGATAGAGGTGGTGCCAACACGATTCCTAGCGCAGTGCTTGGTATTGTTAAAGATAATATTGATACCACTCGTTCAGGAAGAATTAGAGTTTACTTAAAACGCCTAGATGCTGGCAATGAAGATGATCCAAACAGTTGGAAATATGTAAGTTACTTAAGCCCTTTCTTTGGCTCAACACCCAATACTGCCAGTTCTAAATCAGAAGGTGACTACTTAGGCAATCCACAAAGTTATGGCTTCTGGGCAACTCCACCTGATATAGGTACTGAAGTTGTTTGTCTTTTCTTAAATGGTGTTGCTGATGCTGGATATTATATTGGTTGTGTTCCTACTCCGGGACTAACACACATGGTTCCTGCAATAGGATCAAGTGATAGTGTAATCATAAACAATTCTGGCGAAGCTGATTCATATGGTGGCGCAACTAGATTGCCGGTTGGCGAAATAAACAATGCAAATCAAAAACAAGATAACAAGTCGTTGTTGTCGGCACTGTCTAGACCGGTGCATAGTTATCAGGCAGCAATATTAAACCAACAAGGTCTTATACGTGATCCTGATAGAGGTACTATTGGTAGCAACAGTATGCGTGAAAGTCCTAGTCGAGTGTTTGGTATAAGCACTCCTGGACGACCTATATACGAAGGTGGGTACGATGATACTACAATTGCAGATGCAGTTAAAGATGATTCTATTCCTGACAAAAATTTCAAAGTTGTAGGTAGACGAGGCGGGCATAGTGTTGTATTAGATGACGGAGACCTAGCCGGTAAAGACCAGTTAATGAGATTTAGAACTGCCGGCGGTCATATGATAATGATGAATGATAGTATTCAATCATTGTTTATTATTCACGCTAATGGTCAAAGTTATATTGAATTGGGTCGTGAGGGTACAATTGATATGTACTCAACCAACAGCGTTAATATTAGAACACAGGGTGATTTAAATCTACACGCAGATAACGATATAAACATTCACGCTGGTAAAAACTTCAACGTCAATGCTGAAAACATAAAAACAGAAAGTTCTAAAGAGACAACTAGCTTTGTTGGAACTAATTTTAAACAACAAATCAAAGCAGACATGACTGTAAAAGTAGATAGTAAAATGAGTTTTACTAGTACCGGTGATAGTAGTTTTAAAAGTTCAGCAATTTCATATATTAACGGTAGCAAGATAAATTTGAATACTGGTTCAAGTGGTCTAGTACCGGCTGATGTTAAACAAATGCCACTAGTTGCTCACACTGATACACTGTATGATAAGAAAAAAGGTTATGCTGCCGCACCCGGCAAGCTATCTAGTATTACCAGTAGAGCACCAGCACATAGTCCGTGGGCCTCGGCCGGTCAAGGTGTTAATGTTAAAACTGACATAAGCGCAGACTCAAACTTACCAGCCGCACCTTCGCCTACTTTGTCTGCTGTTAATAATAGTACACCTGCAGTACCGCCAGCCGGAGTATCAGCCGCACTGTCTGCGGCCGCACCCAACGTACCGGCAATTTCAGATAAATTTGATAAGGCTGCAACTAGCGCATTAGTTTCACAAATGGCAGTTGGCGCCGCTACAGGTTTAACTGCTGGTGCTGTAGCTGGAGCCGCAGGAATAGTTGATGTTGCTGGGCAAAAAGTAGCTAGTCTTGGTACGTATGGATTAAACCCTACTCAACTTGCTAATTCCGGAGTGTTAAAAAAGGGAGCAGACGTAGCAGTGAATGCCGCTGTTGCAGCCGGAAAATCATTGTCTGACGCAATGCCAACTAATTTGTTTACAGGATTGAATGGTATTAAAAGTGCGTCACAGTTTATTGGTAGTTCTTCGGCACAAGCCTCTTCTGCGGTATCATTGTTAAAACAAGGTTCAGATGCACTGAGTGCTACCGGTATATTGGGTACTAATACAAGTCCAACACAGACAGGCGGATTGATGCTGTCTGCTGCCACTGCTGGAATTGACAAAACACTTGACTATGTTAAGACAACTGGAGGTGCTCTGGGTACAGGACTAACCTTGGGAAGCCAAATAGGCGGACTTAAGTTGCCTGGTAATTTATCTGCTATGTCAGGATCAGTTAAAGATATTATTTCAGGTGGAAATTTTGCTGCCAATCTAGCAGATAAGGTAACTGGTCCACTAAGTGGGTTGCCTGTTGCGGATCAATTAAAGGGAGCCGCTGCCGGAGCGTTTGCAAAAATAACATCTGCTTTTAAATCATTTCCTAAGATTGGTGTACCTATTAACTTAACCGCAATCAAAGCAAAAAATGATGAAGATCAGGCTGCGGAAGATAGTAAAGATGCAGTACAAACACCAGAACAAATTGCCGCAAACGCATCGTTAAATCAAAAATTAACCAATGCTTTGGGATTACAAGCCGGTGGAACAACGTCATCTGTGTTGGGTGGCATAGGTGATAAAATTAGAGCGGCAACTTCTGGAATCACCGACCCAGCTAAATTAGCAAGTGCTACAGTAACTGCTTTGGGAACTGCTACTAAAGGGTTTGGTGTAGATACTAGTGGGTTGAGTAACTTACCGGGTGGAGCTTCAGCAATATCTAACGTAGTAAATTTAGGTCCAGTCGCAAAATCTATTTCTAGTGATTTAAATAGTGGATTAAATGTTGGTGGTGTTACCGGCGCCGCAAACAAATTAGTATCAGGTGCAATAGACATCCCCGGGCTTCCTAGTATACCTGGTATTCCTAATGTACCGGGTAGTGGAGAATTATCCGGTGCTATTAACAAAATTTCTGGATCATTGTCAGGCTCAACAGGTGGAGTAACCGATGCATTATCCGGGATAAAGTCTAAGTTGAGTGGTACTGGTGGATTACAAGCCTTGGCTGGTTTGGGATTAGGAACTAAAGGGCTATCATTATTAAGTAGTAGTATCAATTCAATTGGCGCCGGTGGCGCAGTTGAAGTTAAGTTACCAACTGTAGCTAAAGATAGTTTTGATTTTGGTCCTATGATGGCTCAAGCTAAATCCTTGTTAGGTAACCCTAAGATCCCGGCATTGCCTTTTGGAACAATTCCACCCGGAGCATTTAAGATGCCAACTGCCGCAGAGGCGGAAAAATACGATAAACTTAAAGCAGAGTTAACAATACAAGAAGATTTACAATTTGATTTAAGAAAATCATATTTAGACTTCAAACTGAAACTTGGCCCAGATGATTCAACAACTACGACTGCATATGCGGCATGGCAGGATAACGTTAAGAAAATTGAAACGATAAGACAAGACATGTCTAAAGTAGTGACATAAATATAACATAGGAATAGATATGGCAACATACATTGGGTTTAGTACAAAAAACGTGAACGCTGTCAGAAAGACAGTACCCACTGGTACGGATGGCGGCTCTACTATAATAGCCAAATCAGGATCACGCAAACGGTTTAAACTGACAGACGAACAACTAGTAATTAATGATCTTATCAATGCGTTAAACATACCACAAGGACAAAAACCCGGTAAACCTAGCTATGGTACTACAATTTGGTCTTTCATTTTTGAACCAAATACTTTAGATGTGCGACAAGCGTTGACTACTGAAGTACAAAGAGTTGCACAATTAGATCCTAGGATTGAATTAAATTCAATAGAAGTGTATCACCAAGATCATGGCATATTGATCCAACTTGAAATGGCAATTGCCCCCTTCAATGACGCTATGACGTTTAATCTATTCTTTGACCCCAAGACAAATTCAGTCTACGGTAGTTAAAATTCTCATTTTTTAGTATGATAAATACATAAAAGAGAAATAACTTATGGCCACAAGTTCAAGACAATCTAGTATTTTTGGTGTAAATGATTGGAAAACAATCTATAAAACATACAAGCAAGCTGATTTCCAAAGCTACGATTACGAAACCCTTCGTAAGACGTTCGTAGATTACCTACGTAAAAACTATCCGGAAACATTCAATGACTATATTGAATCTAGTGAATATGTTGCTCTACTAGACGTAATGGCATTCATGGGTCAAGCATTGAGCTTCCGTGATGACTTAAACACCCGCGAAAACTTCATTGACACCGCCGAACGCAGAGACAGTGTTATCAAGCTAGCTAATTTGGTTGGATATAATCCTAAACGCAATCAAACTGGCGAGGGTTATTTAAAAATTACGTCAATTCAAACAACTGAACAAGTTAAGGATATCAATGGTTTAGTTCTTAATAACTTAACAATTTTGTGGAATGATCCTGCTAACCCAAATTGGCAAGAACAATTTAACAGTATTATAAACGCGGCACTAATTGACTCACAGCGCATCGGTCGTCCTGGAAATAGTAAATCAATACTAGACGTTAAGACAGACGAATACAGTATTAGTCTTCCTACTGGCATTATTGCAACTGCTCCATTCAACGCAACTGTTGACGGAGTAAACATGGATTTTGAATGCGTTAGTGTAACTAGTTTAAATTCTGATAGTTTATATGAAATACCACCTGGCCCTAATGGCAAATTTAACATAGTGTATCGTAATGATAGACTGGGTTACGGAAGTCCAAACACCGGATTCTTTATGTATTTCAAACAGGGTTCACTACAAACATATGGTTTTAATTTAACTGAACAGATTAGTAGCCAAGTAGTTGATGTTAACATTCAAGGTATTAACAATACTGATACATGGTTATATAACTTTGACAATACGACCGGTGCAATTAATCAATGGACTCAGGTAGACAGTATCTATGCTAACAATACTAATCAATTACTATCTACAAATAAAAAAATATACAGTATAACATCTCGCTTCAATGACCAAGTAAGTTACGTTTTTGGTGACGGAGTGTTTGGTGAAATGCCAATTGGTAACTTCACTGCATATGTTCGTGCCGGTAATGCACTAACTTATACAATCAACCCTGATGAAATGCAAGGGACTACTGTTTCTATTAATTACATAAGCCGTGTTGGACGAGTAGAAACTTTGACAATAACAATGGAACTAACTATTCCGGTTGCCAATGCACAAGCAAGAGAAACTCTTGCAAATATTAAGCAACGTGCTCCACAACGATTCTATAGTCAAAATCGTATGGTTAATGGAGAAGACTATAATAATTTTCCATATACATTATATGGATCAATCATTAAAAGTAAAGCACTTAACCGCAGTAGCGTGGGTGTAAGTCGCAATTTTGACTTGTTAGATCCAAGTGCAAAATACTCAAGTACAAACAATTTTAGTGATGACGGTGGTTTATACTTAGAGAATGGTGACGGGTATACTACGTTTACTGCAAATACTTCCAATGATGTTGTTGCATTTTTAACAGAGACTTTAAATAACGAATTGAACGATCACCGATCTTACCAATATTATACACAAAATTATAGAAGATACAATGTTAACAGCGGTACGGGAGATGGTACAGTTGTTTGGAATCAAAGCTCATTCAATACATTAGAATCAACTGGATATTTTAAAAATCTTTCTGGTCCTATGCCCATTGGTGTTTACAGTACCGGTAATGTAAAATATCTTACTGAAGGCGCACTGATTAAATTTATTGCACCTAGTGGTTATTATTTTGGTCAAGACAACAGATTGATTGAAGGATTACCTACCCCAGCAGACAATACATTTATTTGGACTAGCGTGGCAAGTGTAACTGGCGATGGTTGTAATAATGGTCAAGGAAATTTAGGCAGCGGCTTTGGCCCAGTGGTGTTAAATAATCCTATACCCAACGGAGTAATATTAACAACCGTTCTTCCTTCATTTACAAATCTATTACCATCCGATGTAATTCAAGACTGTATAACACAAATTACATTGAATCAAAGTTTTACCTTAATTTACAATAACGCATTGCTTGCAAATCAAACACGATGGATAGTTGACACGTTTGACAAGACTAACTATTTTGTCAAATTTGAAAGTTTAGGTAGTAATCGTTATATGGTAACGTATAAGTCATTAGCATATTACTTTGGTAGTGTAGCTAATATTCGATTTACATTTAACAAAAACAATGTCATATATGATCCTTCTACTGGAAAATTACTACAAGATTTTGTCAACGTATTGAAAGTTAATAGTCAACCAGATAGTAACTATCCGTTTGCAGTCGATAATAAGTTAAGTATCGTTGGGCAGTTAGTTGAGAGTGACGGTTATATTGATGACTATAGTGTAGAAATTTCTAGTACGGATCCCAATGTAGCTGGCGTTGTCAAAGATCCCGATTTCTTTTATGACCTAACTGGATATGCAACTGGTACAAAGAACACATCACATTTTGTATTCTTTCAACAAGTAACTGATATCAATTTATTAACTAGATATCAAATGGTATCTAATAAAAACATAATTTATGCATATACTACTAAAGCAGAGATAGCAGTAGTTCAGTATGAATATGCTGCCGGTCAATTATACTATGCTACTAAAGAAAATGCATTTTATCAATCGGTAAACGATGCGGTAACAAAAAACATTATTAGATTGGTGCAAGTTAGCAACTACATTGCAAAGACCGGAAGACAAGGTTTATCATTCCAATATAGACACAACTCAAGCAATACAACACGTATTGATCCGGCCACAACTAACATCATTGATTTGTATGTTGTGACCCAGTCTTATTATACTCAGTATCAAAATTGGATTAAAGATACGTCAAATAAATTGACAGAACCTACAAGCCCATCTATCAATGAGTTAAATATAGCATACAGCGAAATCAATGATTATAAAATGTTAACTGATAGTGTTATTTTAAACAGTGTTCAATTTAAACCATTGTTTGGAAATAAAGCATCACCTCAACTACGTGCTACTATTAAAGTTATTAAGTCTAGCGGAACAACTGCCAGTGACAGTGAAATTCGAAGCGCAGTGCTAAGTGAAATGAATACATACTTCAGCATTGACAATTGGAATTTTGGTGACACTTTTTACTTCACTGAACTTAGTGCATATTTGCATTCTAAGATAGGTGACTTAGTAAACTCTGTGGTGCTAGTGCCAAATGATCCTTCATTGAAGTTTGGTGACTTGTATGAGATTCGTAGCGCACCTTACGAAATTTTCGTCAATGCGGCACAAGCAACTGATATCATGGTTATCAGCGCATTGACACCCGCCGAACTACAAACATTTTAATAGGTAAAACAGAATGGCAACAAGAGTTAGAACAATTGATTTTTTACCAGAAATCTTTAAAACAGATATTAACAATCAGTTTCTATCGGCTACACTAGATCAATTAGTACAACCTCCTAATTTCAAAAAAATTCAAGGGTTTATTGGAAGTAAGTTTGGGTATGGTGTTACCTCTAACGACGGCTATGTGGCTGAACCAACTAAGACTAGATCGGATTATC
>Ga0315909_10004168_pt1 | contig 17188 bp, 13 predicted proteins | sample LakEriMetagenome_11_FD_203527 | JGI IMG/M metagenome (GOLD analysis project Ga0315909, IMG submission 203527) | Freshwater fungal communities from buoy surface, Lake Erie, Ohio, United States - Buoy 2 MA125 | ecosystem: Environmental > Aquatic > Freshwater > Lake | place: USA: Lake Erie, Ohio...
CAAAAGCCTACAAACAAATGACTTTGATGGCTTTGGCTACGTTTGAGAAGGGTATTACCTCTACAGCGAATGCTTTGACGCAAATTATGCGGTTGCAGCAAATTGTGTGCGGGCATATAACGCTGGACTCAGGAGAACTTGTGTCACTTAAAAACAACAGGCTTGATGAGCTGCTGTCAGCAATAGAAGAGATTGACGGCAAGATTATTATTTGGGCCCACTTTAGGCACGATATTGAGGCGATTAAGCTTGCCTTACAGAAGCAGTATGGCATGAACGCTGTGGCTACTTACTTTGGCGATACAGAGGCTAAGGACAGGGAAGAGATTGTCAATCGTTTCCAAGACGAGAGCAGTGAGCTGCGGTTCTTTGTTGGTCAGCCTAGAACAGGTGGCTACGGGTTAACCCTAACTGCAGCGTCTACCATGATCTACTATTCCAACGGGTATGACCTAGAGGTGCGGTTGCAGTCCGAAGCTCGGATTGATCGCTACGGGCAGACCAGAAAGATGACCTATATTGACCTGATTGCACCAAAGACAGTAGACGAAAAGATTGTAGAAGCCCTTCGTAAGAAGATAAATATTGCTAATGAAGTAATGGGAGAGGAACTAAAAGCGTGGCTTACCTAATCAACGTAGTTAAACGATACAAATATGAATCCTTGCTTCGTAACGATTCCCCCGAAGGGCGCAAGTATGTGACTGCAACGGGCGAATCCTTGCCTTCTGTGACTACAGTTCTTGACGCAACAAAAGATAAATCCCACCTTGATGCGTGGGTCAAGAATGTTGGAGAGGAAGAAGCGAATAGGATTAAAAACGAAGCAGCCATGGTTGGAACGCACATGCACGGCTGTCTAGAACGCTTTATCAAACACCGCCCGATTGAAGTGCCAACGTCTTGGTTAGCGGTCAAAGGCTATCGAATGGCAATGACCCTAGCTGAGAACTTTTTCCCTAATTTGACTGAAGTTTGGGGGTCCGAGGTCAACGTTTATTACCCACAGAAATACGCTGGATCAACGGATATGGCAGGGGTATATCGCAATAAAAGCGCAATCGTAGACTTTAAACAAGCTAATCGGATGAAGAAGCGGGATTGGATTGAGGACTATTTTCACCAGCTTGCAGCTTATGCGTTAGCGCATGATGCAGTTCATGGTACGGAGATTGAACAGGGGGTTGTGCTGATGGCATCCCAGGATGGGCAGGTACAAGAGTTTGTGTCGGTCGGCCGCGAGTGGGCGCAGTATAAACAGGCGTGGTTTGCTCGTCTCGAAGGGTTCTACGCTCTTCACGGACAGTCTGAGCAGTAACCATTATCCAATCAAATACGTTGCCTTGCCCCCGATCATAAGCAGGAAATTTCGGGGGCTTTTTCATTGCTGTGGTGGAGGCGGTTGTTTATTTAATTGGATAGCTTGACCGATTGTATCCCGTGGGAACAATGATTGGTACATCGCCGCAGCATTCCCAGTAGGGGCTGGAGGAGTAGTCGGGAACGCAGGCTTTAGCTCTGGTATGCCCTTAGTAGGAGGCGCTGGGAAGCGTTGATTAAACTTCTGCATTTGTTGTTGAGCGTTGCTTGGCTGGACCGGAGCAGGTGTGGCTTGCTGTGGCATAGCTGGTGGTGCAGGTGTAACCTGTGGAGGCATAGCTGGAATAGTAGGTGGCTCTACCATAGGCTCTTCTTGTAATGCTTGAGCGGTCTCTGTCATTACTGCACGACGAGGAGCGTTATATACCACTTCAGGGATATACACGCCACTCTTGTTAAAGAAGTTCTGCATCCGCTTGGCAAAGCCTTCTGCACTCTTGTCTTGGGCTTGCTGTACCAACGCTTTTGCAAAGTCCGCATCTTCAACCGCACGCTGCATCACACGGTCAAGAATGCCATACTCTTGACGACCTATGAAACGGGTAAGTACATAGGCTGTAGGCCAAGTAACGCCTGTACGGCCTTCCATAATAGAACGGCCCAAGCTGGTTAAGCCAGGCAGGCTTGTGCCAACTGTTTTGGCAAGCATCTCGCTAGTTGATTCAAATGGCGAAGGAATGTTTGCAACATCAGGAGAGGATTTAATTAATCTTTCTAGCTCACCAATCTTGCGTAGGTTTTTAAGCTGCTCTTCGCTAAATAAAAACGCCAGCGACTTAGGGTTGGCTTGGTCCAAGAACTGCGAAATCATTACCTTGCCGCTAGGGTCTGCAGCTTCCTTGTAGACAGCACGGCGTAATGCCTCTAAACGCTCTGGAGAGCCTTCTAGTGATTTAACCAACAAACGCATGTCTGCTGGGTCACGCAAGGCACGGGTAATTAGCTCGCTAGGGTCAGCACCTTCTCTGGTGGTTCTAGCAATTAGTTTGTTTAATTCGTCGTCTATCGCTGCGTTTTTACGGGTTTCTAGCTGTCCAATACGAGCAGCCACCGCTTTGCCCATTTCTAAATCGTCAGTAATGTTTTGACGAACTACATCCGGCATAGCGTTAATGATTGCTTTATTACTATTTATTACAGCTTGCAGTTTGTTGGGATCAACTAACCCGTCTTTATCTAAAATGTTTTTGCTACGCAGCCAATCCATTGAGGCACGAGCCATGAGGTCTTTTCCCTGCTGGGTGTCTGACACTAGGATATCCATGTCCCGAAGATTTGCAGCATTTTTAAATGCTTCGTTAATTACGGCTTCGTTAGGAGTTAAAAACTCTCCTGTAGGCCGTTTTGCACCAAGAAGAATAGGTAAATAACGCTCGTATGCACCGCCATATATGTCGTTATAGACTTGTTTAAAGTCTGTGTACTCTTTGCTCATTTTAGGCACAGCATTAAACACCATCTTTTCTACATCTTTGTAGACAGCGTTAATTTTGTCTAAGTCTTTTTGTGCAGCTTGTCGCCCACGCCCAGCAAACTGAGCATCGGTAAAGCGTTGAATGGCTAAGTTCCGTGATTGGGTGGCCGCCTGCATTAATTCAATTGCTTCGGGGAAGTTAATGTCAACTTGTCCTACTTTTTTAGCAGACGCCATAGCACGATCTTGCGCCGCTTTTAGCTCTGCTGGATCAATTCCATAAGAACGGGCTAATAAATTAGTTTGTTGACCTGGCTCTAGGTCAGCTAAACCAGGGCGTTTTTTAGTTCCAGCCGGTGGGCGCATTAAAGACTCAACAAGAAACTTAGCGTTGCCTTCTTGCATTTGAACAAATTTCAAATCAGCATCTATCGCATCTTTTGCAAGTTCAGACGGCGCCAAATAAGGTGCCATTGGCCCTGGAGCAGTTTCAGGACGATTCTTTTTAGCAAGAATCTCTGAAATTTCTTTTACTAACGCATTTTCAAACGCATCTGCGCCCTTGGCTTGTTGTCTACTTTTGTAACGAGACAATACATTTGCCAAGTAAGGACTGTATTCTTTAATAGGCCCTGTTAAAACATTGTACTTTGCAGTAATAGCATTAATGTCTTTTTCAATGTTAAATGAAGGGAATAAAGACTTGCCATCGTTGTCACGAGTAGGAAGGGGCACGCCGTCCTCATCCGTGAAGTTACGTCGTAATCCCATGCGGTCAGCTACATTTCGTAAATTAAAGAAGCTGCTTTCTCCACTACTTAAGATAGTATTACGCAGTTCATTTCCAACCAAGTTCTTATCAATAGAAGAGTAGCGATTAGCAACCCGATCTGCTTCAACCGCTTTTTCTTGAGCAATTTTTTGTATCAAACCGTTTTGCAACTCTTCTGAATCCGTTTTTACTTTAAGAATTGCCTCTTCAATAGGCATGTTTGCTTTGGGAGAGAAGCGCTCAATGATGTTATCAAACTCAGCTAGGTTGCTGGCACGACGGGCAAGCTCTTTTTGTAGCTGCTCTGGGGCCATGTTCTTTACTAGATTGCCCTGTTCAATTAAGAACTGAGGCAACATCGTACGCTCGGCGGTATTTAATTTAACGCCTTGTGCTCCGAGGTCCGTGATTAGTTGTTCTGCTTTTCTAAGTGTTTCTTGGACTTCCCCTTTGCTTAGAGCTTTGCCCACGGCTTTTTCTGCACGGGGAACTAACAGGTTAGCAATTGGTCGGGTAAATGGACCATACTCTCCAGCAATCTCTTTTCCAACTTCACTTAGTTTTTGCTCGGTAGGGCTTACTACTTGTTTCAAATATCGAGCAGCAATACCACTAGGGCTAACAGTAGAAGCAACTTTGGCTGCAGCAGCTCCTCCGATTGGTGCCACAACAGCGGCGCCAAGAGGAAGCAACGTTTGGGCTAACGGGCCCATCTCTTCTTCTTTTGTGTACTGCTGGGCAAGACCAAATGCACCACCAGAAGTAACGTCTGCCGCCAGAGCTGCTTTTGGGTTTTTACGAATAAAGTCTAAGGTCTCTTTTGCCACCCGTTTTAACACTCCAGCATCGGCAGCAAGTGGGGCAGCTAACTTTTGGCTTGCAGCAGCAAACCCTAAAATGCCTGTAATAGGTAGGTTTGCACCAATACCTTCTGCAATAGCACGAGCGTATCGCTCTTCAGAATTCTTTGGGCCTGTGTCGCCTTTATTAAAAATCTTAGTTAAAGTCTGTACATTCTTTTCATCGTACCCTAATGCTTTACCAATCTGGCGAACAGCAGCATCTGGAAGGGAAAACAGGGCAGCATTAAAGCCATAGCTGGCTTGCTTAGCTAAGTCATAAGGATTTCCTGGTATCTCAAACTTTGACTTAGGTACAGGGGCTTCGGTTCTTCCAACAATATTGCCTGTGTCCAAGTCAATAACTTGACCATCTGGGGTAGTGACTGTTGCCATTTAACGTCCTTACTGCTGAAAGGTGGAAAGAAGTACCTGCTGTGTTCCTCTTGGAGTCATTATATATATCTGTCCTTTTGGATTTGTTTTTGCTAAGTTAGCTACGTAGTTAAGTTTATCTTGAGGGATTGGATCGTTTTTAGTACCTAGATTTGGAACCTCTAATTGAATATCTTGATTAATCCAGCCAAGTTGTTGAGCAGTAGCTAATCGTTGGTTAGCAATATCTGTACGAACCGTCATAATACGAGCCAACGCTGTTTCAGGATCAGAGAAGAATGTTCCAGGCTTATCTCCCAGAATGTAGTCTGCACCTTTTTGTTCTGCAACAGCAATATTACCTGTGTCACCTGTTCTAGCAATTGCTTTGCCTGCAGTGTTAAACGCAGTCAAAATTTTAGTACGTGTTTTTTCTGCTACAACGTTTGGATTTAAAGGAGTAACAGGAACAAGAGTGTTGTTTTTAAAGTTAGTAATAAAAGCACTAGGACCAAATGCGGTAGTGTAATCTTTTAACGCAGTATCAATAGAACGCAACGCAGCTTCTTGGCGAGAAATTTCAGAAGCTAGACGTTCACGGGTCCCTTTGTCTGTATTAATTGTTTGGCTAGAAGAGCCACTAATTCTAGCGTAAGGTGTATCCAAACCAACAACTTCGTTTTTGTCATTTTTAACTATTTGTGGTGTAAAAGTGCTTTGTAAAAAACTATTAGTTACAGTAGGATCAATTCTTACACCACGGTCTTCCCCTTGTTTACTGCGATAGCTAGTTAAACCAGCGCCAAGATCGGTAGGAACTAACTCTCCAGCGCTAACTGCTTTCTTTAAAATCTCTCGTTGGATTGCAGCAGTAGCTTTATCTTCCGCAGCAATTGTCTGTAAGCCAGAGGTAAGTGCAGCACCACGAATCTGTGTCTTACGGGCTTCTTCTTGTGCAGCCAACTGGCTAAGACCAGCAGGCATACGCTTAAATGCGTTAGCCAAGGCCATCATGCCTGTACGAGCAGGCTTGGTAGCATACTCAAGACCAGCATCTGCCAACAATAACAACGCTTGGATTTGCGAAGACTCTTTGTCACCGCCCATATACTTCTCAAATATAGGCAGGTTTTCTTTCATGTAATCTTCTAGGCGATTTGTTTTTTCACCTTTTGTTTGCCTAGTAATAAGTTCTTCTACCGTCTTTGGTGCAGTGGAAGGGGTTGTGTCTGCCACTACCTTACTTGTCTCTGTTTTTTCCTTAGGAACCTCTGCTTTTGGAGGAACAGGTATCTCAGCGTAAGTACGTTGCCCTTCTTTATTTACACCAATTACAGAAGGGACATCGCTAGTAGGCATATTCTCCACACGCTCTCCGCCACCCATGGCGTTTATTACTGCTGCGCCTCCTGGAATAGTAGATAACGCACCGATTGCCTTTTGTGAGGCAGGCATATTAGCAATGTAGTTACGTACAGGCTCTGTTGCCATGCCAATCCGTTGCGTGAGCGTAGGATAGGTTAGTTCCATTCCCTCTACTGTCTTAGGACCAAACGTGCCTAATGTAGTACGACTTTGTTGAATGCTAGGTGGCGTTAATACAGGTGCCATCCGGCTGCCAATCATTTGGTTTGCTGCCTGAGCGTAGGGCTGAATGCGCTGCATTAAGTTTGTAGCCATTCCTGCACCCATGTAATGCTCAGGCAGACCTGTTTTTGGGTTGGTGGTCGAGCCCCCTCCCATCATCGAAAGAACTTGGTGCTGTCCAGGGGTCATGTGAGCAAGCATTGTGTCGCCGTTGCGACCAGCGCCTTGAATGTAATTAGCGCCTGGTTCTAATTTTCCTGAGTAGCTAACGCCTTGATTATAGTTAGCACCAGACTGAGGCAGGCTTGCAATTCCTCCCGAAGCATAGTTTTGAGGAGCCATTGCACCTTGATACATTGGAGGCTCCATCATATTCATAGGTCCGTAGCCAGGAGGACTTCCTACCATGCCACCATAAGCAAATCCTTGTGGTGCTGGCCCTTGGTCCGTGGGCATCGGTCCTTGTGGCATTTGTGGGGCAGCAGGAGGCATACCACCCATTTGTGGGGGAGGAGGTGGGGCCATAGGCGCTCCACCAGCAGGTAAGCCACTAATTCCAGGAGGAGCTTGTTGCGCTGTAAACTGAGCTTGCAACATTGCTAATACTTCAGGAGGCGTTTCCATCGCAACATCTTCGCCTACCATCTCAGCTAGTTCTTGATAGCGAGCGTCAACCGAACGCATATCGCCACGCAGATTATTCATTAGGATTTCAGGAGAGCTAGGTGAACGACGGGATACTTCTTCCATCATCTCGTCGTCGTTCTCTTCAATATCTTTTGGCTCTTCGTCATCAAACCCTTGCATAATTCCAGAATCGGCTTTGCGAGGCTTGCTTTCCGCTTTAAACATTGCCCGTTCAAATACCTTCGAATCCATACCTTCTCCTTAGAATAATCCTGCTTTTTTAGCAGCGGTACCTGCGGTCAAACCAGCAATTCCTGTTCCAACGGCTTGTTGGAAAGCGCTTGGAGTAGGTGCAGTAGCGGCTGAAATAGACTGCTGAGACGATGGCGCACCTTTGTAGATATCTGACAAGAATGCCAAACGCTGATAAGGCTCGTATGCTTGTTGCAATGCCGCATTTCGCTGCGCATCGTTTTGTTGCTGGGTAAGAGCTTGCTGTTGTTGGCCAATGTTGTACAAGAAGTTAACGTCTTGCTGTCCAAGCTGTTGAGCAGACTGTCCAAGAGCGCCTTGTTGAACGCCAAGGTTGCCAAGCTGAGCACCCATTCCAGAAAGAGATTGAGCCATGTTTTGACCAATTCCGTATTGCTGACCAGCCAACGCACCAATTCCTTGGGCTTGATTACCTAATTGCCCAGCAGCGGCTAGTTGTGCCTGTTGCTGTTGTTGAGCAGTACCTAACGCTTGGCCATACCCTTGTTGTAAAGATTGGGCAATTGCTTGGTTCTGTGTCTGCATTAAGTTGCGACCTAACTCAGCCCGTTGAATACCTTCCCGTGATCCGCCAAACGCACCTGCTCGAACTGCTTGTCCTTGCAGAGCTTGCTGTTGCATAGCTGCTTGGCGATTCATTTCTCCTAACTGTTGTTGTAAAACTAAGTTAGAGTAAGGGTTCATGTACTGCTGAATGTCTTGCTGACCAAGCTGTCGGCTAGCGCCCATAGTTCCTTGAACGGCAGCATTTTGTGCAGCCTGCGCTGCTTGGAATTGATTACGAGTATCTGCACCACGCAATACATCAGCGGCTTCACCCGTAGTAGCAATACCTCTTTCTAAAGCTTGTGTGCCGCCATATAAATAAGGCTGGTATGCACCAATACCTGAGCGTGCTTTTTCAAAAGCAGAAATTTGATCTGGGTTAAATCCAGCAATGTTGTACCCTGGTAAATTAACAGCCGTGTCAGATAAGCCTTTTGCAGAACGCAAAAGACCTATTTTATAGGCTTCTATCTCGGGGGCTTCCCGGACTATCTGTTCGGTAATTTCAGGCATTAGACTCTACCTCCTGCTTTCTTTTCTAGTGCGTGCATCATGCGATATAGTTTTTTTGCACCTTCTCTGCGACTTCCTTTACCTGCGCCTTTAACAGCTTTCGCAGTCAATACAAATTCGCCATCAGACAACATCGCTGGAATTGAATCCGAAGTACCTGTTCCAGGGCCATCTATTTTCCCTGTTTTTCTTGGGTAAATACTGGTTATTCCGCCTTTAGCTGCATACACCCTAGGCATAAATGAATAATTATAAGGGTTATTGTATGGCTGTTGAATAGGCTGATAGTTGGTTGCTGTAGTTGTTCCTGCTGGAGGCGTGTAGGTAGGAACAGCAGAACGTCCGTACTGTGGCGCTGCTGTGTAAGTTACCGGAGGCATATTTGGCTGAGTAGTATTAAAGTTTGGTATATTGCCTACGATATAGCGGGAAGGGTCACGGTCTACTAATGTTTCGCCTGTAACGCTGCGGTCTACTATTCCAGGGGGAGCGGGTTGGGTTGGGGTAAATCCACCCATTAGCGCACCACCCGCAAGCACGGTTCCAGTAACAGCAGGAATGCTGATGTCCCCTTTACTGTTGTAAAAGAATCCTGGATTTTTTGGATCGCTACTAAATAAGTAGTCTTTGGCTTTATCATAAAAGCCACCAATTCCTGTGCTTTCAGATTGAGGCACAGATCGTGGCATACCCTGTTGAGTGACCATGTATTCTTCTGCAGTAGGCGCTCTACCGCCGTAAAAACCCCCGGCTTGAGATTCAACATCACGTGCGTTTGGTAAAGGAAGTCTTTTGTCTGTGTAGGTTACTTCTGTGTTTACATTTCCTGGGATTAACTCTGAGCCTCTTGTTTGAGGTGGAAACCCTGTATCAGGGCCATAACCACCCGCTGCGCTAGAAGAAGGGGCAGGGGGAGTTGCAAAACCTGTGTCAGGACCATAACTACCTACTGTATCCGTAGGAGCAGTTAGGTTAGTGTTCCCTGTAGGCAAGGTAGAAATCCCGTCTGATGGTCCAGGCAAAACAGTGCTTTTGTCCACAATAGGAGCTTCTGTTGAAGGCTGGGAAGAGAATAAACCTGTCCCTGATCCGGGGCCCGTGGCGTTTGCTCCACCAAAAGCGCTCATTCCACCCGCTAATACACCACCTGTCAAAGCAGCTTGACCAATATTTTGACCAGTTGCTGCCCCGTAGCCAGCGCCCATAATAGCACCAGTAGCAGCAGCGTTTAGATAACCACCTGTTCCAGGTAACATGTTGGAGATTTGCGGAGCAAGCCCTGCCATAGCTCCAGAAGTTACCCCGCTAATCAGGGCTTGTTTTAGGTTTGAGCCACCTGCTAACGATATTGCTGCACCAGAAATACCTGCTGCAAGCATGGTAGACATTCCCAAACCTGCTGGTCCGAGAGCAGCGGTCAAAGCTACTGTAGCAACAATCCTACCAATTGGAGAAGAAGCAATGGATTTAACAGCATTACCAACAGCTTTAAAGGCGCCGCCTATTGCTTTACCAACACCGCCAAGAATACCGCCACCGCCACCCTTAAATTCCATGATTCCAGTAGCAGGGTTAATCGTACCTGCGCCGCCCATAGACTTAAGCATACGGGCTTCTTGGGGATTAATATGGGCTAAGATGGTGTCGCCACCACGGCCTTTTTGACGTAATGCCTCTGCTGCGCCTGCTAGTCCACCTTTTTGAAAACCTTGAGGCTCAGGCATTTGGCTCATGCCAGACTGTTGTTTACGATTAATGGCTTCTTGTGCCATTACCAGCATAGTAGTAAAGTAGCCACGGTCAAACTGTGGAGGCAAGTCCTCTTCGTCTAGAGTTCCAGAACTAATTAACTGCGCTCTTATTTGGGGGTAGTTTTGCTCATTAGCCAAAAGATACTCAAGACCATCTATTAAGGCTTGTAAATCTTCAACCGGTAAATCTAATTGCTGCACTGCAGCTTGCATGCCCTCTTCGTAAGCAGGAATTGCTTCCGGGTTGTCTTTTGCTAGGGTAGCTTTAATGTTTTCCAGCTCACCTGAAAAAGGCATTTTTTGCCCAACAGAAGCTTGGTTTTCGGGTGATTGGGGTAGGGTTGCAATGCCTTCTTGAGCCATGGTCAGGGCCTCTCCATAAGCGGTAAATGGTTTGTATAGAATGGTATCATTTTATTGGGTTAAATCATAGAAAGAAATAGAGCCAACCCCATCTCCGGTTGTTGCCCCAGAAACAGTTCTGACGCCCAAAGTGTAGATGTCGCTAACCCCAGCCAAAGACGACCCTAGTTGTAAGTCCCAGTTATATCCTGTTGCGGCACTTGTTGCGCTAACCCCAGCACTTCCAGAAGCAGTTACATAGTCCGTTTGCACAATAGTTCCAACGCTGGATATGGCAGTAGCGGCAACGTCAAACTCTACGTTAGCGTCCGTTGGCACAGCAGCAGCCCAAGTAGCACCCGTCAAAGTTGGGTTTTTTAATAAAGCTATTTCATAGTTCTGGTTAGTGGTTGGCAAAAACTGTACCCGATTAGGTAGAACTACAGCACCTAAAGCCGTTGAAGCTAGTCGTATGGAGACTATGGGGAAGAAGGTAGCTGCGGTATTAATGGTAGTAAAAATGCTGGTGCGCCTAGCCACATGGTCAATGGACGTTTGTTCGTACCCACCTGAAGAATAGACGCTAGAACAAATTTGTTTCATAGACGAACTAGTAGCCGTGGTGGCCGTATTGGTGATTTCGTAACGTACAGGCAGGATAGCCGTGGTCATATAGACCGTAGTATTAATGTTGTCGTTGTGAAAAGTATGGCAGATAACAAATTGACCATCCTCAAAGAACCCGCACCGCACATCCCCAACGCCCAGCCATTCAAAGTCAATTGCTAAAATCTGGGTTTTGGTTACGTCAATAATACGACCGCTAGGCCCTGTGCCATCTAGCTTGTCCCCATTCCAGTTGGCTTGGGTAATGGTGGTATCAATAGGCGCACCGCTGGTATAAGACCTTAGAACAAACGCTAGGGTAGTATCGTTTTGCTGTAAAAACACCCCATTTTGGGTATTAAAGTACCCTACTCGTTGGCGTAGCCCTGTTTTCCCAGCATTCATGGTAAAGGTGGCCAATAAACCTAGCCCTTTGCCAGGTTGGTAGGGCATTACCCGATAGGACTGACGGACAACCTCAGAGCCACCAGTGGTGGTTACATCTAACCGAACTGTCGATTCATTCGGTAAATAAGTAGTAGACCCTCCCGAAGCGGTGCTGGTGTCAAACTGATTATCAATTGCAAAGCGGTTTTGGCTGTCAAATAAAGTGTATGGCTCAGCTACTACCAATCGGTTAAAAGCATCTACGTTAGTGGGTGGGAACGTTACATAGGTTGGGTTGTTTATTGTTCCACTCATAGCTTGCACCAATTGTCCAATAGCGTTGTCTATTTCATTAAAATAAAGACGTAGCTGGTTTTTAAATAATTCCTGTTGTTGCTGACTGTATTCTGGGCTGGCAATAATTAAATTGGGAGCCTTCGATGGGCGAAGCTGGATAAGAGCCATTATCTGCGTCCATCGGGTCTAATATCAATCCTAGGGCTACCAAGCTGCCATTGTACGCCTAAGCCTGTAGAATCAATCCTAAAGGCCATTTGGCGACCCCGAATACGGGTATATACCTGTCCGGTGTATTCCTCAACCGGGAACGAAGCGGTACGGGTTACTGTAGGGTTGTTGGCTGTGCCATATGGGGTGCCTGAATTAACCCTTGGTTTTACTGTGAGCGTAACGGAAGGATTGGCTGTCGTAGACCCAGCGAAAGTCAGGTCAGGTAGGATACGCCATACAAAGCCAAAGTTATGCCCATCACCTATGTCAAAGTCAGAGGTCTGTATATAAGACACAATTGGCAAAGCCGTATTACCATCTGATTCGTCATCCACAGAAGCCTCATGGTAAAGCAGGCGTCCGTTGTAGTCCGCAGCAAATGGGAAGTCACGTAAGCCTGAGCGTAGCCAAGCGGTGCGTGCCATGGTGCCATAGTACCAGCTCTGTTCCATAATGTTATAGATGACATAGCTGTCAATTACGTTAGAGCCCGTAGAGGGATAGAACCACCAGATTTCGTTAAATTCCTCGTTGTAGCCTACGTTACATTGCCAGGCTTGGTCCTTGTTCAGTCGTCCATAAACAAAGCTTCTTAGTGAGCAAGGCAAGGTCTGGACTCGGCCATCGTAGAAGTAGAACTTGTCGGTTCCCATCCAATACGTAATGTTATTGACCGTAATTACAGCATTTGGTCCCATTAAAGTAATGTTGTCTTGGATAATAGTAAAGCCCCAAACAAAAGGCGGTCCAAGGTATTGCATCGAGTAAATAGCAGAATCGGTCCAGATTAGAATTTCTTGGCGAGTGTTCCGTGCTGCTAGAATGAATGAGCCGTTACTTAAACGGAATTCTCCTGACTGATTGGTTGCAGCAGGAACCCAATCATATGGATTTTCTTGGTCTGACCACCGCACAAGCATTGGGTCAAACGGGGTGTTAGCGTTGGTTGAGTCGTATGAATTAGCCCCAAAGCAAATCACAAAGCGTTGAATAGCAGAGGCTACAATCTGATTGGTTTGTGTTGGTACAAACTGGCCTAAAAAGCCTTGTGAAGTAGACTCGGAGGCTAAGGTAACACCTCTAGCGGTTACTCCACTTGTTGCATCCCAATAGTAAGGCTGTCCGCCTCGAGGGGCAAATACCAAGTCTTCACCAAAGTTATCTTGTGTCCACAGGCGAAGCTGTTCACCCACGCTAAGCGGAGCACCTGATCCCCAAGCTAGACGGCTCCAGTAACTTGCACCCCAGCCGTTACCGGCAGTATAGGTATCCTGTCCTGTTTGGATTTGGTAAGCAGCTACAACCGCTGCGCCACCCCCGCCCGTATCACTAGCGTTGGCTAGTACAGGCGCACCTGGGGCACTAACAAAAGATACCGCCCGTGCTTGGATACTGTAGCTGTTGGCACTGATATAAGCGATTTGATACTCTTGATTAAGGATAGCAGCAGTAATATTACCGCCTAAGCTAACCGCCCCACTAAACGTAACAAAGTCACCATCAGCACAGCCGTGGTTTACGTCGGTTACTACAATCGTAGCTGAGCCTGCCGTCGCAGCAAAGGGGTTCCCTGTAGCAGGGGGCTGTGGCCCAAGCATAGGGTTTACTGTTTTACGGATTGGGGTAATGTCATTGTAGCCACCCCCTTTTTCAAGGTAAAACTTAAGGTTTGTTCCAACCCCAATTAAGTTATCCGCACCAAGCGTTACCCAATTCCAAAGGGATCGGCATGTTCCTAAAAATTGGCTAGGAGTAACTACTACCCAGCCCCCAATCTTTTGAGGCATACCCGAGCGAAAGCGAATCTTATCGCACTCAAAATAACCACCCTCACCGGTGTAGTTAGTGACTTCCTTGTTAATTCCAGGGCGAAACTGTAGTTTAGATAGTGGCATCTGCCATCCTTAAGGCTTCATCTCTTACTTCGTTTACACGGCGTTCCCAGCCTTTGCCAAACGTTTCAAAGGTCTTAAGTGATTTTAAGAAGTCTAAGCGTTTTTCACAATACTCTTTAACCAGGGTGTTGGATACGTCCCCTTGGAATTGATTTACGGCAGCCATAGTAAGGCTGCCAAAACCACCGTCAGGATTAACCCCAACACAACTCTGTAAAAACTTAATAGCACGCCCTGCCCCGGAGTTAACAGCGCAGTCAAAAACAACATAGTCAAGACCAGATACAAGCTCATCAGCTCGGCAAGCATCCCAGTATTTCTTTCTATATAACGGTGCTACGGCTTCTGGAGTAAGCTCTCGCATTGTTTTTTCAGTAACTTCATGCCCTACCCACGCCTCGTAAACCGCTTTGGTAACGCCAAGGTTAGTCATGCCACCTGGGTCTTTTGGGTGATTTACGAAGCCTCCCTCGTGTTTTAACAGGTTTTTTAGACAACTCTCAAAATTATTTTGCATCTTTTTTAGCTTTCATGTCCATGATTTTTTCCAAGGTCCTGCCGCCAAAGTAAAACGACATAATCAACATGCCCCATTGTCCAAGTAATTCTACATACTTCTCGTTGGCGTTGGAGCCAAAAGCAGACATCATGGCAAAAATAAAGTAGGCCCCCAGAATAAAGATTAGGGTCATGGGACGGATGTTCTTGGATAGCCAAGAGTCGCTGCTCATATCCGCTTCTTGGCGCTTGGTCAGTTCTTGGGCTTCAATGTTATCGGCATTGAGTTCAGCCAGCCTGCCCTCTTGTTGCATTTTTAGGAGTTCTTGCTGGGCCTTGGCCTTGGCTTCTGGATCGGGGATAAACTTATCTAGGATTTTCATCCCAACGTCTACGATTGCGGTTAATGGAAACATTATTTACTCCCCCATACGATATACCATGAAATCCAAGCAGCTACTAAAAAACACCAAAACTGCACCCACCTTACTTTTGACAGCTCGGCATCAAAGTATTCTTTGTCTGCCTTTTCTATCTTTTCTATGTCATTCTTAATCTGAATGACTTTATCCCACTCTTTAGTACCAAACTTTTTAATAAACTCTACCCGTAATTTATACTCCTCATCCGATATTTCTTTACGGTGTCGGTACTCTTCAAGGGCTTTAAATATTGCCCGTTCCTTTTTAAACTCTGCTTCTCTGCGCTCACGGATTCTTGCATTTGCCCGTTCTTTTGCTACATCGACTGCTTCCTTTTGAACATCCTCGATGTTCTTGGCGATCTCTCTCCCGGCTTCCCGCCCAGTTTTAAACCCTTCGCTGATGCCCTTGGCACCAGCCGCCAATCCGAGTTCGTCTGCCATATCTCACTTTATTGCACCTATGGCTTTAAGCGGTTAGCTTGTTCAGCCTTAAATGTTTCGTATGCTTGGCGAACTTCTGGTGTCCATGCTGCATTAGCAATATCCTTGACCTTTTGTTCTTGGTCGCTAATGTCGGAATCAGGATTTAATACCCAACGATGGAATGTGCGAGATACAAACTCACCATCTCGTTCAATAATGGTAGCCTGACGGACTTGAATAATTCCATGTTCAACGACCTCAATGCGGTCAATTTGTTTATTTTCTGTAAGCATAATTAACCTTTAAACATAATAAATTACAGTTGAATACCAAGTATCTGAACCTGATGGTAATCCTGATTGAGCTGGATATTGAACAAACAAATTAGTTGAACTATATATTTGTCCAGTTCCAATTCTTACATTAGTATTTGATGTTGAGTAAAGTGCCATTATATTGGCTGGTGCGAAAGGAACACCACTAGCAACAATATAAGTGTCTGAATTGCCTGTTGTTGTGTTAACAGTTGCTCTAAAACTTAATGTAACTAACCGACCTACTTTTGTATAAACTGCCTGTGCAAATGTCGGTGTGCCAGTAATATTTTGACCACCAGCATAAGTCGGTGTCCAAGTACCTTCCTCATAATCATCTAGTGTGTTTGCGTCAGATGAAGCGGATGCAGTTGCTGGGAATGTAATACCTGAACCTGATGCGGCTGGAGTGGCTCCGCCCACGCCTATAGTGGTTGCTACGATTGGAGTTGTTAATGTCGTGCTGGGAAGAATCATCCCGCCTTGTACTTGTGTCAAAGCCATTATGGAAGCTCCTTAATAAAATCGTCTGCCTGTTCTTGTGTCATCACATTCCCATCGGCATCTTGCAGTTCTGCACCAGCTAAGACTTCTTTTTTGAAGGCTTGGTAGTCGGTGTTGTCTGATTCTAGTGGGATGCTGTATAAAACATTGCCTACTTGTGTAGAAATAGCACACACTTCATTTCTCATACCTTTTAACAATTTATACATTTTTTATAACTCCGCTTGTAACGCAACAAATGAAGCAGAAGCTCCTGTGAAAAGACCGCCAGCATTACCTGCAACGCCACTTGCTTCGGTTGTGTTCCTAAAAGACACATTCTGTGAGTTTGAATATACAATATCTAAACTATTAATATAGTCTGCAGTGTTTGTATACCAAAGAACATAATAGTTAGTTCCAGTAACTATTGCAGAAGTTGGTGCTGTTCGCATGGTGACTGGTAAAGTAATATGTCCATACAAATTATTATTTCCGTAATAATATGCGTTTGAAAAATATACATCAGTTCCTCTTACGAGTAGCAGATAATAGCGTTGGCAAAGCTGTAGTTCTGTAGTGTAAGGTCTGTAATCAAAGCTAGTAGCTGTAGAGCCTACCTCTAGCTGGACTCCAGTAATGTAGAATGTTGCTCCGTTTGTTCCTACTACGGATGTTGCACCTGTGGCTGATATAAAGTTACTTCCAGCCCAAGCACCAGCAGTTCCACTAAATGTAGAGCCAACACCAAGACCTAGCATAACCCAAACACCAACACCATTAGTAGTTAACCAAGTTCCTGTAGTATCGCCAGCAATTGTTACAGTTTCATATTCCCATGTGTTTGCTGAAGAAATTGTGTAAGTAAATGGGTAAGACCTATTATTTGCAGAGTTTTGAAGAACACCACCAAAAGTTCCTGTAAGACTTGAGCGAACCCAAAACGATAAAGTTACAGTCTTAGCATTAGCTGTTCCCCAGTTTAGGTCAGCAACATTAAAACCTTCAATAGCTTGACGAATTGCGTAATACCCACCACTTGGTACTGAATAGGCTGACAAAGAAGTTACACCTAAGTAATCAGTAAATCCTACTGGGGGAGTAACAGCACCAGCATCTTGTTGAACGCTAAATTTAGATGCTTGTTCTGCCAATCCTTGCCATCTGTCTAGTGTGTAAGTTCCACCACTTCCTGTCGTAACACTAGCACCAGCATTACGCTGGTCAAT
>Ga0315909_10004169_pt1 | contig 17187 bp, 18 predicted proteins | sample LakEriMetagenome_11_FD_203527 | JGI IMG/M metagenome (GOLD analysis project Ga0315909, IMG submission 203527) | Freshwater fungal communities from buoy surface, Lake Erie, Ohio, United States - Buoy 2 MA125 | ecosystem: Environmental > Aquatic > Freshwater > Lake | place: USA: Lake Erie, Ohio...
CTGCCGGTGATGGCGCGGCGCGTGATGGCGGCGACCACAGCAACGAGTATCGTGGCGCTGTATTGATGATTTCGCTGGGCATTTCCATCCCAATGCTTGCTAGGCCATCGGGTGGTGGTGGCATCGTTACCAGCGGCCTTGTCATGGATTTAGATACTGGCAATGTGGCAAGTTACCCTGGTACTGGCGCAACTTGGACTGATCTTAGCGGGAACGGTAACAACGCCACGTTAATCAATGGCCCGACTTTCAGCGCGGCAAATGGTGGGCAGATCGCTTTTAACGGCTCTACTCAATTCGCTACAATGCCTAGGTCGGTAGGCGCTTCTTTTTCCCTTGAGTTGTGGATTAATACCACTTCTAGCGGCGGGTCTAGTTCGGGCGAGTGGTGGGATGGCCTTGCTATTTTGGATGCAGACGTTAGCGGTCCAGGAAATGATTTTGGTCTAGCGATTGGCGCGGGCCGTCTCATGTTCGGTAATGGGAATCCAGATTCTACCCTAAAGACAACCAGCACCTACAATACTGGTAACTGGATACAAAGCGTAGCGACTAGAAATAATACTACCGGCGCGCGGCAAATTTTTGTCAATGGCGTATTGGTTGTAGGCGATACCGCGTCTACCCAATCGCTAAATGCTGCAACTCAAATGGTTTTAGCGCGATTCCAAAGTGCTTCTTTTGGGTTTTTAGCGTGTAATGTAGCAATCGTGCGCGCTTACAACATCGCCTTCAGTCCAGCCCAAGTAGCACAAAACTTTGACGCCGACCGTGGGAGGTTTGGCCTATGACCCGCATCACTCCCGGCATTTCGCACGCGTTTTTAGGCGCAGCCCTAACCGCGCTGATCGGCTTGCCTTGCGCGCTTGCGGGATTGCCTGCGCTGATTGGCGCCGCGTTCGCGATTGGCTTCTATGTGGGGCGGGAACGGCGCCAATCTGAGGAGCATTTCGGCAGCAATCGAATTTACCCCTGGCAGTGGAAGCCGCGCGCTGGGCGTGACATCGCTTGGCCTGCGCTGGCGGCGGCGCTGGTTGCGTTTTTGATTGAGGTAGCTACCCCATGAGCGACAGCGCCACCGAGGCCTATGAAGACCGCGAAGACGCTGGCAAGGATGATGCCGGGCTTGCGCGTCTATGGCTGGACAGCGTGGCGCTGGCGAGGAAGAATGAAGCCGACTGGCGCAAGGGCGCTGGCGAGGCGCGTGAGCGCTACCGTGGCGACAGCAAGAACAACCAAGGCAAGAAATTCAATATCCTGTTTGCAAACACGCAGATCACGTTGCCCGCCATCTACAATTCCACGCCAATCCCGGACGTGCGGCGCCGCTTTGGTGATGCTGATGCGACTGGCAAGGTTGCCGCGCAGGTGCTGGAGCGCAGCCTAAGCTATTCCTTCGACGCTTATGATTTCGGCGGCAACATGCGCGCGGCGGTGTTTGACAGCGTGCTGGCCGGGCGCGGCGTGTTGCGTGTGCGCTACGAGCCTTCCTTTGAGGAAACGGAGGAAGAACAACAGGAAGCGGCGGAAGAATACGCGGAAGATGGCGAGGCCATGCAGCCCGCCGCGCCGCGCTTGGTGTTTCAGAAGGTTTGCGTTGAGCATGTGGACTGGCATGATTTCATCATTGGGCCAGGCCGCAAGTGGGAAGAAGTGCCGTGGATCGGCTTCGAGCATCGCCTAACGCGCGATGAATTGAAAGACCGCTTTGGCAACATTGGCGCCACCATGCCGCTTGACATTGTGACCGATGACGCGCGGGCGCGCAATTCTGACCCGCGCGACGTGCCGGACGTTTTCAAGCGCGGCACGGTATATGAGCTTTGGGATAAGGAGGAGCGCGAGGTTCTTTTCATCGCGCCATCATTGCCGTCCAAAATCCTAAAGCGTGTGGATGATCCGCTTGGTTTGCAAGACTTCTGGCCAATGCCGCGTCCGATTTATGATGTGGTGGATAGTGGAAGCCTTGTGCCGATTGTTCCGTATTCGCTTTACAAGGATCAGGCAGAGGAGCTTGATCACGTCACGCGGCGGATTGACAAGCTGGTAGAGCAATGCCGCTATCGTGGTGTCTATGCTTCAGATATTGAGGAATTTGAGAAACTAGCCCGCGCCCAAGATGGTGAATTTGTCCCAATTCAGAACGCGATGCAGTTTGCCGAGCGCGGGCTTGACAAGGCAATCTGGCCCGTGCCGCTTGAAACGCTGGTTTCTGTCATCATCCAGCTTATGCAGCACCGCGAGGCGTTGAAGGCCACCATTTACGAAATCACGGGCCTATCTGACATTGTGCGCGGCGCCAGTGTGGCGAGCGAGACTGCCACGGCGCAGCAGATCAAAGCCCAGTTTGGTTCGATCCGCATTCAGGACCGGCAGGCCGAGGTGCAACGCATGGCGCGCGATGCCGTGCGGTTGATGGCCGAATTGATTGGCGAGAAATTTGAGCCTGAGACGCTTGGCCTGATGACCGGCGTTGATTTGCCGCAAGCGCAACAGAAGATGATGGCGCAACAGGCGGCGATGATGGCGCAACAATCCGGGCAGCCGGTGCCGCCTGAGATTGAGCAAGTACTAACTGTCCCTTCATGGGATGACGTGCTGCAAGTGCTTCGCTCCGATGCTATGCGCGGCTATCGGGTGGACATTGAAACCGACAGCACGGTGCAGGCTGATGTTGCGCGGTTGAAGACAAACGCGGCAGAGTTTGTGCAAGGCTTTGGCGGGTTCATCCAGGCGGTGGGGCCGGCGGTGCAGGCTGGCGCTATGCCGATGGATGTTGTGGCGGATTTGCTGACTGCCTTCGCGCGCAATTTCAAGCTAGGGCGCCAAGCGGAAGACGCGCTAGAGCGCATGGGCAAGATTGCCGCGCAACCGGCGCCACAACAGGATCAGGGTGCGGCGGCAGAAGCGCAGCGTGCGGCGGCAGAAGCGCAAGCCGAGCAGCAACGCGCCGCGATGGAGATGCAAGCCAAGCAGGCCGAAGCGCAAGCCAAGGCGCAGCTTGAGCAAGAAAAGCTGGCGCTTGAAGCGCAGCGCTTGGCGATGGAAGCGCAGATCAAAGAGCGCGAGATTGCCATTCGCGAAGCCGAGGTGGCATTGAAGGCGCAAAGCGAAGCTGCCCGATTGCAAGATAGCCAAGCGGCGCGGGTCGAAGCCCGCAAGGATGCGCTACTGCCTGACCGTGAAGCCTTGCTTGAAGAGAATGAGGCACAGATGCGCGAATTAGCGGCGGCAATGGCCGCATTGAACCAGACATTGGCGGCGCAGGCCGAGCAACAGGCGCAAGCCGCCATGATGCAAGCGCAAGCGCTGGCGCAGCTTGCCCAGGCGATGATGGCGCCGAAACGCGTTGTGCGTGGCAATGATGGCCGCGCCATTGGCGTTGAAACCACTCTGAATTGATAGGAACACACCATGTCCGCAACAAACGCCTTTGAGACAAGCTTGCTTCAGCATATTTTTCAAAATGCTGCCATTGCCAACATTGGCGATGCCACCGGGCTGCCAGCATCCGCGACGGCAGGCTCTTTGTTCGTGTCGCTGCATACCGCCGACCCCGGCGAAGCGGGCGCGCAGAATACCAGCGAGGTTTCCTATACCGGCTACGCGCGCCAAGCGGTTGCCCGTTCCGGTTCTGGATGGACAGTATCTGGCAACAACGTGTCAAACGCGGCTTCGGTTGCCTTTGGGCCTTGCACAAGCGGTTCTGCCACGATTACCCATTTTGGGATCGGCACGGATTCAACTGGCGCGGGCAACCTGCTTTTCAAGGGCGCTTTGACTACTTCGATTTCTGTCACGACAAGCTCAAACGCGACCCAAACCTTCGCCATTGGCGCGCTTGATGTGAATGTGGATTGATCTCCATAAGCTTCGACTGACCATGGCTTTCACCTTCACGGATGCAAACGCATGAGCGATGACGAAATCAGCCCAACGCAGTTAGCCTTATTGGCCGCGCGCGTATCGCAGCCGGACTTGCATGGGCTTCCTGAGTGGATGGCTGCAAATTTGCTGAATGTTCCTGACGTTTCGCTGCCCAAGGTAAAGCAGAAGGTGGCAACAGGCGTTGCGCAACAGTTGCTATTGACTACAGGCGAGTGGGCCAAGGCGGTTGTCGCGGCGGGAAACGAGGCCTTGCCAGAAGAAACCAGGGCGGCGGCTATTCTCATGCGCGATACAATCCGTCAAAGCAGCCATATCGAGGCAGACGATCCAGAAGCCTATGAGGCGGTTGGTTTGGTGCTGACAAAAATGGTTCAAGTTGGATTGCTTTCGGCAGCGACAAAAGATCGGCTTTTAGCTTTGGCAGATCGGCACCCTTCTTGGGCTGAAGCAAATGGCGTCACGGTCACTGCACGGACTGTCGGTCTGGCGCGGGGCGGCGTGTAATGGCAGTCGCGAAATGGGCAACGCCTTCGGCGCGGTCAAGCGATTTTGCGGGAACAACGCTCAATTCACTGGCCAATGGCAGCGAAAGCACGGTTGTCACCTATGATAATTCGACAAACCGTGACCTTTACAACGTTGTGACCATAAAGCTTGGCAGCATTACGCCTAGCACTGGCGGTTCGATAACGCTTCGCGTCACCCTGAATGACGGCACTGATACGGCAGACCGGATCGGCGGCGATCTGTATGTCATTCCGCTTACCTCCGGCGCATCCGCCAAGGTGGCGGTTGTCAATATGGTCAGGCTCTACCCATTCTCCATGCGGTTTAGCGTGATCAATAACGCGGGCGTGTCACTGGCCGCATCCGGGAATGAGCTTTACGTGCGTCCGTGGAATGAGGATGTCACCTAAATGCCGCGCGGGGTCAGCAGACTTGATGAAGCGCAGTTGCAGGGGAATCGGTTGTGGACGCCTGACCTGTTGCGGCCTGCGCTGTGGCTTGACGCTGCTGATGCTTCTACAGTTTCAGTAGCAACAGGCATCAGTGAGTTGCGCGACAAGAGCGGCAACGGGCGGCATTTTACGCAGACAACCACGCCAAGCCAGCCATCGTATAACCGGAACGGAATAAACGGTCTTGGCAGCATCGCCTTCGATGGCACCGCCAAGGCGTTGCAACGCGCGCCAGAAGCTTGGGCATTTCAATATCCAATCACGGCATTCGTCGTGTTTCGGGCGGCTGCATTAACTGGCGCCTACAACTCATTGTTTGAATTTTTTACCTCAGCTGGCCCTTCAACTGCGGGGTGGAGTGATCTTATCAAAAGCAATGGACGGTCGGCTGTGTATTCAACAAACACAGCGGGAGCACAGCCAAATTATGACGGAACGGGGTCGTTGACCTACGTGACTAATCAAACGTATATTTTCACAGGTGTACATCAAAACAATTCATTAGTTGGGCTGCAAAATGGCAAAGCAGACGGCAGCAACACTGGAACGTATACCTTACGCACTAACTTAGGAACATCTCCGCTCTACATCGGCTCATCACCGTTGTTCGCTAGATACACGAACTGGATGATAGGCGAAGTCATCATCTCGAATGGTGCCGAGCTATCGGTAGATAACCGAATGAAGGTCTTAGGGCATCTCGCGTGGAAATGGGGAAATGCCGCTAACTTGGTGACGAGCAGCCCGTTCCTGAATTGTCCGCCTTTACTCGGGGACTAAGCGATGTCTTTGCGCGTCCGCGTCCCGGCGATTGCTGACCTAGCAGGCGGCGCTCTTGTAGGGGCGTCAACCCTAACCTTCACGCCAACCGGCGCGCTGTTGGGTGATGGGCCACTTAATGGGGCATCGGCGCTAACCTTCACGCCAACCGGCGCGCTGTTGGGTGATGGGCCACTTAATGGGGCATCGGCGCTAACCTTCACGCCAATCGGCGCGCTGTTGGGTGATGGGCCGCTTAATGGGGCATCGGCGCTAACCTTCACGCCAATCGGCGCGCTGTTGGGTGATGGGCCGCTTAACGGGGCGTTAACCCTGTCTTTCACCACGGCGGCAGACCTTACCGGGTCTGGCGGCGCTGGTGATATTGCAGGCGCGGCAACGCTAACTTTCACGACTGTTGGCGCGTTGCTTGGTGATGGCCCGCTTATCGGCGCGGCTTCGCTTACTTTTACCACGGCGGCAGACCTTACGGGATTGGGTGGTGCTGGCGCTCTTGAAGGGGTAGCAGCACTAACCTTCACGACTGAGGGCGCCCTAATAGGCGGTGGTGCGCTAGAAGGCGCTACATCGCTAACCTTTACCACAACTGGTACTGCCATTACGGCGGCGGAAATTTCCGGCGCGACTACGCTCACATTCCTGCCGGACGCTACACTATCGGGCGGCGGTGCGGAGATAGCTGGACAAACCACGCTAACCTTTTCGGTGGCGGGTTCGCTTAACATTGAGGCCATTGCCCCGCCTGCCGGTGGCGATGATGCGCCCGCCCGCACTGAGGACATCCGGCGCCTTGCCAAGCGCGAAAAGCGCCGGCAACGGCTGGAAGATGAACGCGGGCGGCGTTTCCGGCAGGCTTTGCAGGCCGCATATGAAGCCGCAGAGGGCCTTGCCGAGACTGAGGCGCCAGCCGCACGGGTGGACGTGCAAGAAGCGCTGGCGGACGCCAGAAAGGCCGCGCCGGAAGATTTTCGGGCCGAGATTGCGGCGCTTGATCGGCAAGCGCGCGACCTGGCCACGATTGACCGCATTTCCGCCTTGCTAGACGGGATTGCGGAATTGCAAGCCCGCGCATGGGCTGATGATGACGACCTAACCGTTCTTTTAATGGTGATGTAATGCCCCGCTATCGCTGGAACCGTGACACGCTTCGCCTGGAAGAAGTGACCGACGAGCCGCGCGCTGCGCCTGACACGCCTGGCATCATGCGTGACTTGCCGGCTTATAAGTCCCCGCTTGGCGATGGGTGGATTGATGGCCGGGCCGCGCGCCGGGAGCATTTCAAGCGCACGAATACGCGCGAGGTTGACCCTTCCGAATGGCCCGGCGGCTATCGCAGTGAAAAATTCGCAAACCCGCGAAACCTGCCTTTGAGGCGGGACTAAGCAGGAGACCCCATGTCAGAAATACTTGAGCAACCGGCGGTCGAAGAAACCGCGCCGGAACCCATTACCGCGCCCGCGCCGGCAGAGACCGCCAAGCCTTCAATTCGTGACACGTTGGAAAGCGTGTTGGCGAAGGCGGAAGAACGCGGCGACGATGGGCGCTTCAAGGCCAGAGATACGGCGCCAGAACCCGCGCCAGAAACACCGGACCAGCCCGAGACAGCGAAGGCGGCAGAACCTCAAGCCGAGGCCATCGAGCCGCCTTCCTCTTGGTCCGCCGAGGTGAAAGCCAAATGGGCAACGCTTCCGCCCGATGTTCAGCGCTATGTGCTGGACCGGGAAAGCCAAACCCACAAAGCCATCACGGAAAAAGGGCAGCGCGCTTCGCTCTATGACGCAATCGAGCAAGCCATTGGTGAAAACAAGACTGCGCTTGTGGCCGAGTATGGCGACATTCCGCGAGCCGTTCAAATGCTCGTCAATGTTTCCACGCAGGCCGGGCGCGATCCATTGCGTTTCATTGAATGGTTTGCCGGTCAACGCGGAATTGATCTTCGCGCGCATTTTGCCGGTCAAGCGGGGCAACCTGCCGCGCCGGTTGATCCAATGCAAAATGCCTTGATGAGTGAGGTAACGCAACTAAAGCAGCAGATCGAGCTTCAATCTACCATTTCCCAATTTGAACAGGCAAAGGACGCCAGCGGGAAGCCGCTCCGGCCTCATTTTGCTGATGTTCGATTGGATATGGGCCGATTGATTGCATCCGGCGCAGCGCAAGGGCTGGAAGATGCTTACACCAAAGCCGTCCGCATAAATGATGCGGTATGGGCCAAAGTGCAGGCAGCCGAGGAAGCCGAACGCGCGGCGAAGGCCAAAGCAGACGCCGCCGCAAAGGCAGCCGATGCGAAAAAGGCCGCTTCGATCAACATGCGAAGCCGTGGCGCGGTGTCGGGTTCTCCCGGCAAACCGCAAGACATTCGCAGCAGCTTGGAAGCCGCTTACCGTCAGATTCAAGGCTAATCCTCAACCTTCAGCAAAGGAGTGAACGGCAATGCCGTCCCCGAACGCTACATTTACGGAAATGGTCACGACGACCCTCCGCAACCATCCCTCGGAAATCTCCGATAACGTCAGCAAGCACAACGCGCTCTACAACCGGCTTTCTCGCCGGGGCCGTGTCCGCACCGTGCTTGATGGCGGATATGAAATCGTCCGTCCCCTGGATTATCAGGAGAACGGCACCTATCAGCGCTATTCTGGTTATGATGCGCTGAACATCTCCGCTTCCGATGTTGTGTCGGCTGCGAAGTATGATTGGGTGCAGGCGGCGGTTCACATTACCGCTTCTGGCCGCGAGCTTCGCATGAATGCCGGTTCCAGCAAACTGATTGACTTGGCTGAAGCGCGCATTCAGAACGCCAAGCGCACGGCGGCGAATAACATGGCGGTTGACCTGTATTCGTCTGGCGCCCTGGCAAACCAGCTTGGCGGGCTTGCGCTGATCATCCAGACGAACGGTCAAGGCACCGTCGGCGGGATTGATAGCGCGACCTACACTTTCTGGCGTAACCAGTTCCGCGAAATCAGTGGCACCAACACTTGGACCAAAAGCACGATCAAGGGCGACATGAACGCGCTTTATCTGTCTTGCGTCCGTGGTGGCGACAAGCCTGACCTGATCGTGTCAACTCACGATTTCTTCAGCGCCTACTGGGAAAGCCTGCAAGACTTGCAGCGCTATGCCTCAGCTGATGAAGGCAATGCCGGCTTCCGGTCCCTGAAATATGTGGATTCGGACGTGATCTTTGATGACAACACCAATTTTGGCAAGACGGCGGAGAGGATGTATTTCCTCAATACCAACTATTTGGAATTGATCGCGCATCGTGACGCGAATTGGACGGTTGACGACGAAAAGGTCTCTATTAATCAGGACGCGGTTGTGATCCCGATGTTCTGGCAGGGCCAGCTTGTTTGCTCCAATCGGAGCCTGCAAGGCATCCTCATTGACGCGTCGTAATCGAAAGGAGAACGACACATGACTACTTTGATTGGGGTTGATATTCTCAACTCTTTCACCGCCAACGAATTGTCGCAAGGCAAAGGCTTCGGTCTTGGCGACCGTCACATTGACCAGCTTGGCAACGAATATGTGTTTGTCTTGGCTGGTTCTGGCGGGATCACGGCAAACTTCGTGGCAACCATTGACGAGGCCTATGGCGCCGTCATGGTCAGCACGTCGAACGACGCGCGCGGTGATCTGCTTGGCGTGGCGCCCGTCGCCATTGCCGCCAGCAGCTACGGTTGGGTGCAAGTGAAGGGCGTGTGCAGCGTGCAGGTAGCGGCGTCTTGCGCTGCCAATGTGCGCTTGAACACGACTGCCACGGCAGGGCAGCTTGATGATGATGGCACATCGGGTTCCTTTACCTGTGATGGCATCTTCCTGACGACTGCGCGCGGTGCTAGCGCTGGCACGGCGCCTGCCGTGCTTAACTACGCCATCCAGGGCGTGACGATCTGATAATCAACGGGGCCGGGGAAATCAATCCCCGGCCTTTCTTTTGGAGATGACCTTATGAGTGGAACCGGACAAAGCCGCGAGCCCGTGGCCATAATGCCGATTGAGTTCTGGACCGAATACACTGGCGAAGGCGCAGACCTGAAAGCATCCGATTGGGTGCGATGGGTGAAGAAAGGCGATTCCATGCGGTCAACTGTTGCCGAGAAGGTGTCACGGTTGAAGAAGGGCATGGTTGGTGAAGAAATTTGGGCAGTGATCAAGCCCTATTACGAGCGTTGGAAGGAAGGCCAAGATGCGCCGGTCATCGGAATGCCTTTGGATGCTGCGCCATTCGCTACAAAGGAAATGGTCCGCGTTCTGGCGCAGGTTGAAATCCGCAGCGTCGAAGATTTGGCGAATGCGGAAGAAGCGGCGCTGAATAAGCTGCCGATCCCCGGCATCATCGGAATGCGCGCCAAAGCCAAGGCGTTGCTTGATACGCGGGCCAATCTGGCGCCGGTATCGCAAGAATTGGCGGAGCTGCGCGAGCAAGTGCAAGCCATGCGGAAAGAGCGCGATGATGCGCTGAGATTGTCCGATGAAATGGCTAAGGATGCTGGAAAATTACGCAGCCGTAAGCCTGAAGGCGTAGCGGCGGCGCTTGGGTAAGGGGTGCGGAAATGTCACTACTCACGCTGGTTCAAGCGGCTTGCGATAGGCTTGGCATTCCAATGCCGGGCGCGGTCATGTCGTCTAACGACGAGACGATCCGCGTCATGCGCGCCTTGGCCACGCAAGAAGGGCGCGAATTGGCGCGGCGGGTGGCATGGCAGAACCTGACGCAAGAAAGCAGCTTCACCACGGTTGCAGCCGAAACGCAGCCGGGCGCAATCCCGGCTGACTTCGACCGCTTCATAAATGAAACCGCCTGGAATTACACGCAAAACCGGAGTTTGATCGGGCCGGTTGACCCGCAACAATGGCAGCAGTTGAAGGCTTCGCTTGTCGGTCCGCCGTGGTTGCATTTCCGCCAACGCGGTAACGCCTTCCTGATCATCCCAAACCCGCCGGCGGGCGAGAATATCCGATTTGAGTATGTTTCGCGCTTTTGGGTTGACACGAATGGCGACGGGCTAGGCGAGGCTGATGCTTGGGCGGCGGACGCTAACACGGCGCTTCTAAGCGAAGAATTGATCACGCTCGGCATCATCTGGCGATGGCTGAAGCGCAACCGCCTGCCATACAATGACGAATTGCAGGAATATCAGGCGCAAGTGAACCAGGCCATTGGCCGCGACGGCGGCAAGCGCACGGTCAGCATGGGCGGACAGTATGACACCGCGCCGCGCGTGCCGAGCATTCAAGACGGATCTTGGCCGCTATGATCCGCCCCACCAAGCAGGGCGCTGGCACGGCGCGGGTGGTGTCTATTCCGCCCCCAGTGCAAGGGTTAAATGCGCGCGATGCGCTGGCGTCTATGGACGCGGCGGACGCTATCACGCTTGATAACTGGTTCCCGCGCGCAAATGACGTGGTGCTACGGCTCGGGCACCAAACCCATGTCACGGGCCTGCCGGGTAATGTCGAAACGCTGATGCAGTATTCCAGTGGAAGCACGAATAGTCTTTTCGCGGTTTCAGACAGCGGCATTTATGACGTGACTACACCTGGCGCGGTTGGCGCGGCGGTGGTTTCAGGATTGAGCAACGCACGCTGGCAGCATGTGGTGAAAACCACATCAGGCGGCACGTTCCTTGTCTGCTGCAATGGCGCAGATGCAATGCGCGCCTATAATGGCACCACTTGGACAACGCCGACCATCAATAGCGTTTCTTCTGCCAGCATCATCGGCCTGACATCCCACAAAGAGCGGCTGTGGATGATTGAAAAAGATAGCGCGAACGCTTGGTATCTGGCGACTAAGGCGATTTCTGGCAATGCGACTGCATTCCCGCTTGGCGCGGTGTTTCGCATGGGCGGCAAGGTGAAGGCCATCATTCCGCTTTCGCAAGACGCAGGAAGCGGGCCGGATGACTTTCTTGCTTTCGTGAGTGACAAGGGCGAGGTCGCCATTTACCAAGGCACTGATCCTGGCACGGCTTCCGAATGGGCCTTGATTGGCGTGTTTCGCGTGGGGGCGCCGATTGGCGACCGGGCATTCCTTCGGGTTGGCGGCGATGCTGCGCTGATTACGGATGATGGTGTCATTTCGCTTTTGCAGGCCATAAATGTGGACCGCGCCGCCGCAAATACGGCAACCATCACTGACCGCATCCGGGAATTGTTTTCGACCTATGTGCGGGCGTATCGGGCCAATTTCGGCTGGCAAGCTATCAGCTATCCGGCGGGGAATTGGGGCCTGTTCAACGTGCCGATCTCGGCCACGCAAAGCGTCCAACTTGTGATGAACACGATTACCGGCGCTTGGTGCCGCTTTACCGGGCAGAACGCTTTTTCATGGTCTATGCTTGGGGACGAGATTTACTTCGGCGGTTCAACCCAGGTTTTTCGGGCCGATGTGGGCGGCACTGACAATGGCGCCGATATTGCCTCAGACATGAAAACTGCGTTTCAGTATTTCAAGGATCGTGGCGGCCTGAAGCGTTTCACGATGCTGCGACCGACGTTCCTTTCCAATGGGGCGCCGGCGCCGCGCATTACGCTTGATGTGGATTTCGGCAATAGCGAACCGACAGGTTCGCCTAGCTTCACGGCATTTGGGGCGCTTTGGGATACGGCGGTTTGGGATGTGGATGTCTGGGCGGCTGATGATGAACAGGTGACGCAACAATGGATCGGCGTTCACGCGCTTGGCCGTTGCGCGGCGGTGCGAATGAAGATGACAAGCCAAGGCGCGACCATGGCCGTCATTGCCTTTGACGTGCTAATAGAACCAGCGCAGGCGACCGCGCTATGACGCTGTTCTGGCCACGCGATGCGCGCGAAAATGAAGCCCTGGCGCAATGGTGCGGGCGCCGGATTGAGCATGTCGGGGCTGATGGGTTTGGCCCATGCCAGGCGGCGGCGGTGCTGCACGGCGATCATGTGGCGGCGGTTGTGGTGTTTCACGATTGGCAGGATCAGGCCCGCACGTTGCAGGCGTCCATTGCAGCCGAGACGCCACGCTGGGCCGGGCGCGAAGCCTTGGCGGGCATCTTTGGCTATGCCTTCGGGGTGGCGCGGGCGAACAAGCTATGGGCCGCAAGCCCGCACAATGCGGCGCGGGCGCTGCGCTTTAACAGGGGCATTGGCTTGAAGCCAGAGGCCACGCTTCGGCACCATTTTGGGCCAAAGGTTCATGCGGTGGTTTGTGCGATGCTGCGAAGCGAGTGGCAGCGGTCGCGGTGGTATAAGGAGACTGTTCACCATGGGTAAGAAGGCACCTAGCGCGCCTCCGGCGATTGATCCTGCCGCCACGGCGGCGGCGCAGGCGAATACCAATCGGCAAACCGCGATCACGCAATTTGGCTTGAATGCCGTCAATCAATACACGCCCTATGGCAGCTTGGAATATGCCCAGGCGGGCACTTGGGCGGACGGGACGCCGCGCTTTACCGCCACGCAAACGCTATCGCCTGCCGAACAAGAGGCGCTGAACCTTTCTAACCAAGCGCAATCGCTTTACGGCACGGCGGCGGTGCGGCAGCTTGGCGCGGTGCAGGAACAGCTTGGCCGACCATTCCAGTTTGATCCCGGCGCGTATGGCGACACGGCAATGGGCCGCGATGCGGTGGAAACCGCACTGATGGAGCGCTTGCAACCACAGCTTGATCGGGACCGGGCGGAAATGGAAAACCGCCTTGCCAATCAAGGAATCATGCTTGGTTCTGAGGCTTACCGCAACGCCATGAGTGATTATGAGCAACAGGTGGCGGACCAGCGCCTTGCCATTGTTGGCGCGGCTGGGCAGGAAGAAAACCGCATGGCGGCATTGCGGGCGCAGCGGTTGCAGGAACAGCTTGCCTTGCGCGGACAGCCGATCAACGAGGCGACGGCGCTGCTGACCGGGCAGATGGTGGGGTCGCCTTCCTTTGTGAACACGCCGCAGACAAACGTGGCGCCGACCGATTACATGGGCGCGGTGCAGATGCAGCAGGCGGGCCAACAGGCGGCATACAACCAGCGGTCGCAGAATTACCAGACGCAACTTGGCGGGATTTACGGGCTTGGATCGGCGGCGCTTGGTGGATGGGCGCGCGGTGGTTTTGGTGGTTTTGGTGGTGGCGGTGGATTGCCCCAAAAACCGGCGCCGGCAGGAGGGCGTTAAACCATGAGCGAAAGTTTTGGGCGCGGCGAAAGCGCGCTTTTCCTGCAAAATCCTGAATTGGCTTCGGCTGCCAGGCGCCAGCGGTTTGCGGAAGAATTGCTTGGGCAGGCCGTGAAGCCGCGTAACGTCGGCGGACACGCGGGCGGCTTGGCGCAGATGGGGCAAGCCCTAATCGCCGGATATATGGGCTACCGGGAAGACGAAAAAATCCGCGCGCTTGCCGAGGCTCAGCGCGCCCGTGAAGAAGAAGAAGTGCGCGCCCTGATGGGCGGCGGAATGCCTGCTGGCCAAGCCGCGCCAGCAACGCAAAGCGCGCTTGCCACGCCGCCGGGTTCACTGCCCCCGCCCGTGCCGATTGGTGCAGAGGCGCCGCCCATGGCGCAAGCGCTGATGAACCCGCCTGGGCAGCCTGGGCAGCCCGCGCAGGGCGGTGCCGCACAGGGAATGCCCCCGCCCGTGCCGGCAGGTGGCGCAGCGCAGCCGGGGGGTGGTGTGAATATGCAGGCAATCATCGCGGGCATGTCTTCCAGCAGCCCGCGCGTCCGGGCCACGGCGCAGATGCTATTCCAGCAAGCGCAGCGTCAAGAGGACTTAGCCTTGCGGGCGCAGGAGCGTGACGAAGAGCGGCGGTTTAGGCTTGCCAATCGCGCGCCGCCCGCGCCGACTGAGCTTGAGAAACTTTTCCAAGAGGCTAATTTGCCGCCCGGGGCACCGGAGAGAGTTCAAGCGGCACGCGATATGATTGCAAGGCGGGGTTTGCCGCCTTCGACAAACATCAATATGCCCGCAAGCGACACGACTTATGACAAGGAACGCGCCAAAACCACAGCGGAAACGGTTGGCGCATGGGAAGGCGCGGACACGCGCGCCGCGACAACCTTGGACCGTGTTGCGCGGCTGGAAAGGCTTAACCAGCGGTTCCAAACCGGCGCATTGGCTAACGCGCGCCTAACTGCCGGGCAAGTCGCCCAACAGTTGAATATTCCGAATAGCGTTCTTGAAGGCTTGGGTATTGGTAAAGACCAAATTGCATCGGGCGAAGGCATTCGATCTTTAACGATGCAGCTTTTGACGGCTCAGCTTGGGCCGGGCGGTTTCCCGACGCAAAATTTCTCCAATGCGGATATGAACGCCCTGCGGGAATCTTTGCCGGGATTGATGAACACGCCCCAAGGTAACACCGTCATTTCTGAGGTGCTGCGCGCGGCTGCGCTTCGTGACCGTGAAATTGGCGCGGCTTGGCGGCAATGGCGGCGCGAAAATGGGGATAACATGACAAGCGCCCGCCGCTTCCAAGATGAAATACTGCCCGGCATCATTGATAACAACATCATCGCGCCTTTGTTTTCGCGGGATGCGGAGGCAGTGGGGCCGGGTGATACTCGCGGCGCCGTTCCGAATGCGCGTGGCGGTTTTAGCGCATCGCCGCCGGCGGACCTTCCCCTTATTCGTAGCCCATCCGAGGCGGCAACGCTTCCGCCCGGCACGCAATTTCGCACGCCTGATGGGCGCATTTTGAAGGTGCCTGGACAATGAGCGGCGCAGTTGATCCATGGGCAGGCTTTGAGGTTGTAAGCGGTCCCGAGCGTTCTGCCGATCCTTGGGCGGGCTTTGAAGAGGTTCGCCTCGCGCCAGCCGCGTTGCGCGCATCCTTTGGTGAGCGTTTCGCCACAGGGCTAGGCGACATTTTCCGAGGCGCTGAGCAGCTAACCGCCAATGTAAACGAAGGCCGCGCAAATCGGGTTATGGATTTTTTGCGCCGAAATCCAAACATCGCGCCAATCATGGAACAAGCCGCCGCAACCGTGCCGATGGAAACGGCGGCAGAGGCTAACGCGCGAATTGCCGAACGCGAGCGAGCCTATCAAGCATCACGCGGGCCTGATCCCGGTATTGATTGGGCGCGCATTGGCGGGCAGGTGGTTTCCACATTGCCGGCAGGCATGGTAGCCGCCCCGACACGCTTGGCGCCAGCGGTAGTTAGCGGCGGCATTCAAGGCACCACGCTTGGCGCATTGCAACCGGTGACGGAAGGCGACTATGCCGAAGGTATGAGGCGCAATGCGCTTATCGGCGCTGGCGCTGGTGCGGCTGGCGGTGCTGTCAGTTATGGCGCGGGACGGTTACTGCAAGGTCGCCAAGCGCCATCCGCGCGCCCGGAGGCGGTTGCGCTTTCTGAGGCTGGCGTATCTTTGACGCCGGGCCAAATCGCAGGCGGATACGCGCAACGTGTGGAGGAGGGGTTAGGGTCTATTCCGATTGTTGGCGCGCAAATTCGTGGGCGACAGGCGGAAGGCGTGGCATCCTTCAATCGTGCGGTTGCCAATCGCGTTTTGGAACCTTTGGGGCAAAAGGTAGACGACGCCGCGCCGGTAGGGCGCGAATTGGTAGATGAGGTTTATAAGCGGATCGGCGCCGCTTATGATTCGGTTTTGCCGCGCATCCAAGCCTTCGGGCCTGATGCTCAATTCGGGCAAGATTTGATTGACGCATCTCGATTGGCGACCACAAAAAGCGCGCAAGATGATTTTGCGGCAATCCTTCAAAACAGGATTAACCCCTACCTACAAAAAGGCGCCATTGATGGTGAGGCATTCAAGGCCATTGATGAACAGCTTGGTTTTCAGGTGCGACGCTATTTGCGGTCATCGGACCCAAACCATCAAAACCTTGGCGAAGCTTTGGCGCAAGCGCAAACCGCCTTTCGTGGGCTGCTTTCAAGAACCAATCCGCAGGTTGCGCCAGAGGTGCAAGCGGCAGATCGGGCATATGCTCAGTATATCCGCATGGAACGCGCCGCCAGTTCAACCGGCGCGCGGGAAGGCGTTTTTACGCCCCTGCAATTCAATCAAGCCGTAGCCATGACTAGCGGCGGGCCGCGCCGTAGCCAATATGCGCGCGGTGATGCGCTGATGCAGGATTTGAGCGATGCGGCGGCAACGGTTATGCCCCGGACATTGCCGGATAGCGGCACGGCTGAAAGGGCGTTGCTTGCCGGGGCATTGTTAGGGGGGCCAGCAGCTTTAGGGTTAGCGCCCGGCGCGGTCATTGGCGGCGCTGGCGCTGCTGCGCTTTACACCAGCCCGATGCAGCGGATATTGCAAGGCAGTCTACTTGGAAACCGCCCTGCCGTTGTAGCTGGCGCCGGTCGGCAAATTGCCCCGCTCGGCGGTCCTGGCCTTGCTGCTGCGCTTCTCGCACCATCGGCTAATCAGCAACCGCAATAGCCCGCCGAAAAACACGGCACCAAAAGCCGCGATGGCTTTTTCTAGGTCTGTCATAGACCCGCCCATAGCACAAAGCGGGCATTCTGTCATGGAGAACACGCATGGCGCGTAACGGTTCCGGCACATATAACCGAGCGGTGTCGCCATATACGGCGGGCACCACGATCACGGCGGCGACGGTCAA
>Ga0315909_10004171_pt1 | contig 17178 bp, 17 predicted proteins | sample LakEriMetagenome_11_FD_203527 | JGI IMG/M metagenome (GOLD analysis project Ga0315909, IMG submission 203527) | Freshwater fungal communities from buoy surface, Lake Erie, Ohio, United States - Buoy 2 MA125 | ecosystem: Environmental > Aquatic > Freshwater > Lake | place: USA: Lake Erie, Ohio...
AACTGCAACTGTCCTGTTAATTGCAGCATCATTTATTGCTTACAAGTTTAAAACTTGGCGCCCACTTAATTTAGCAATGATTTCATTGCTATCTCTCAATCTTGTTGTCGGAGCTTTCAAAATTATTTTAGGTCGCACAAAACCTCGTGATGGTTTTGATCTCTTGCACGCAGGTGGGATGTCATATCCAAGCGGACATGCATCAAATGCGGTTTTATCATGGGGAATTTTGGCCTACTTGATTTATCGTTATGCAAAGGTTGATCGCTATCAAGGTCGTCTTGCAACTTCTGGTGTTGTTCTCATTAGTCTTACAGTTTGTGTGGTTTCCCTGATTCGACATACTCATTGGTTTAGCGATCTTTTAGGCGGCTTGTTTGTGGGAAGCGCATTATTGGTGGCTGTAATCGCTATTGATAGGTATGTTCCCTCTAAAAGTCAGTTGCACTAGACTGCAACAATGTTCGATCGAGCTGAAGCACGCATTGATCTTGATCGCATCAAGGTAAATATCAAGCATCTAAAAGAAGTTTCACGCACATCTGTAATGGCTGTCGTTAAGGCAGATGCATACGGGCATGGATTAGTTCCTGTTGCACAAGCAGCGCTAGAGGCAGGAGCCTCGTCATTAGGAGTCGCACTTCTTGAAGAAGCAATAACATTGCGTAAAGCCGGAATAACTGCGCCAATTCTTGCTTGGTTGGTTCCACCAGGTTCTGATTTTAGGTTGGCAGTTGATAATCAAATCCAATTAGCTGCATCATCAATTAAAGCACTAGAGGAAATCAGTGCGGTGAAATCGGAATTTCGCCCCAAGGTTCATTTAGAGGTAGATACCGGGATGACACGTGGTGGATTCCTAGATGAGTGGGGCAAGCTTGACGGCCATCATGTAGCAAATTTAGATGTAGTTGGAATTTTCTCTCACTTTGCACGAGCAGATGAGCCAGGAGAAAAACAAAATGAGGTTCAGTTAAATCGTTTTAAAGAAATGGTTGCTACTTTAGAATCATTTGGTTACACAAACATAATTCGCCATCTTTCAAACTCTGCGGCAACACTTAATGATGAACAATCACGATTTGATATGGTCAGAGCCGGAATTGCAGTGTATGGACTATCTCCCGATGTTAAATCCTTGGGAGACAGCGCAGTGCTCGGGCTAAAGCCAGCGATGCAACTTCGCGCAAAACTCCACTTAGTAAAAACAGTTCCAGCAAATTCACCTGTTGGATATGGTGCAACCGCCTACACATCTGCTGAGACAAAACTGGGAATTGTTGCAATGGGATATGCCGATGGAATTCCACGAATTGCACAAGGCGCGGGTGTCTTTGTTGATGGAAAACGTGCACCAGTTATTGGACGAGTTTCTATGGATCAGTTTGTGGTGGATCTGGGGGCTGAATCCAAGGCTGCCACGGGTGACTGGGTGATTATTTTTGGCGATGGCTCTACCGGTGAGTACACGGCAGATGATTGGGGAGCTGCAAGTGGCAGCATTAACTACGAAATAGTTACACGAATCGGCCCTCGTGTGTCTAGAATCTACGCACCTCATGTCTACTAATAACGCAGCGCTGCAAGTCGAACGAGTCAATGTCTCCTTCGGCGGTCTTCGGGCACTCAATGATGTTTATCTAGAGATTGCAAAGAATGAGGTTGTCGGTTTAATCGGACCTAATGGTGCTGGCAAGACAACTTTGTTTAACGCACTCTGTGGCTTAGTAACTCCAGATTCAGGCGAACTCCATCTCGATGGCAAGAAACACGATTTCCCAAAACCTTATGAGCTTGTTGATTTAGGTATCGCGCGAACACTGCAAGGCGTTGGACTCTTCGGAGATTTAACTGTTTTAGAAAATGTAATGATTGGTGCGCAACATTTAGCACAGACTGGATTCATTTCAGCAGCACTCGGTTTCAATAGAAAAGATGAAAATCAAATTCGCGATAAAGCCCGAGTTGCATTAGAGCGCGTCTATGCAGGGGGCATTGCACATCGCAGAGCTGACACTTTGTCATACCCGGACACAAAGCGTGTTGCTATCGCGCGTGCGCTGGTGAGTGAGCCAAAGATTTTGATGTTGGATGAACCTGCAGGAGGCTTGGGAAGTCAAGATATTGAGTGGATGAATTCGCTGATTAAGAATCTTAGTGTTGATATGTCTGTGCTTCTGATTGAACACCACATGGATGTTGTTATGTCAGTATGTAGCAGGCTATATGTTCTTAACTTTGGTGAAGTGATTGCAAGTGGAGACGCCGAGAAAGTGCGACGTGATCCAGCTGTGATGGCTGCATATCTTGGAACTGGAAGCAACCATGTCGCTTAATGTTTCCAATTTAACTGTGCATCATGGTGCCATTTGTGCGGTCAACCAAGTTTCGATTGCGGTACCAACTGGCAAACTAGCAGCCATAATTGGGGCAAATGGGGCTGGCAAAACCACTCTACTGCGTGCGCTTTCAGGGCTTAATCACCCCACACATGGCTCAGTTATGTGGAAGGGCGAAAAAATTGTTGGGTTAAAACCCGAAGTATTAGTTCGCCGTGGTATTTCACATGTATCAGAAGGTAAATCAGTTATTCCAGAGTTGACAGTGCGCGAGAACTTAGAGCTAGGTGCTATTTGGCGTCGTAACGCCAAAGAATCAAAAGAATCTATCGATCAAGTTATTTCAATATTTCCACGTTTAGGTGAGCGCATTCAACAGCGTGCCGATACTTTATCTGGCGGTGAACGACAGATGTTGGCTATTGGGCGAGCGATTATGTCTAAACCACAGTTACTTCTTTTGGATGAGCCATCTCTTGGTCTTGCGCCACTGATTGTTGAACAAATTTTCCAAACTATCCGCGACTTAACAACTTCAATGAATTTAACAGTTTTATTAGTAGAACAAAATGCAATGGGTGCACTTAGGATTGCAGATCTTGGAATTGTTCTTAATCTTGGAAAAGTTGTTGCAATTAATCATGCCCAAGCGCTCATCGATGATCCTGCCGTGCGCGCGGCATATTTGGGGTACTAATGTACAAATTATTAGAGACCGTTCTTATCGGAATCTCAACCGGATCTATTTATGCGTTGATGTCAATTGCTCTCGTTCTGGTTTGGAGATCAACACGTGTAGTCAATTTTGCGCAAGCAGGTCAGGCGATGCTTTCGACTTATATTGGTTTTGAAATAGCTAGCCGAACAGAAATATTCTGGCTTGGCTTAGGATTTGCCATCGTTGCCGGTGCTCTACTTGGAGCCGCCGTGGATTTTTTCTTCATGCGCGTTTTATTCAAACACGCTGTTTCAGGAGCTGCATCTGTGGTTGCTCCAGTAATTGCAACATTGGGATTACTGGGATTAATCAGAGGCATTGTGGGATTGATCTGGGGCGGAGAATTCAAATCAATTAAAGCGCCAGCATCCTCAAACGGATTTACATTTGGCGAAACGACCATTCCATTTTCAGCTTTAAATCTGTTGGTTATTGGGACGGTTTTCTCAATTCTCATTACTCTGGCGATCGTATTCCAACGCACAAATTTGGGATTATCTCTACGCGCCTCAGCCTATGCACCCGAGATTGCCCAGTTAGCGGGCATCAAGACCGCGCGAGTTAGGACTATTGGTTGGGCGATCGCGGGTGGAGTTGGTGGAGTCGCTGGCATGTTAGTGACCTCTAACAATTTCCTTTCACCTTATTCGCTCGATTTATTACTGGTCTTTGGATTTATTGCAGCGGTCATTGGCGGACTTGAAAGTATGGTTGGTTCTGTAGTTGGTGCCTTGGTCCTTGGAATTGCTCTGACCTTTATTTTGAACTACGTCGGAACATCATTGGTATTTATCGGTGGATTTGTTGTTCTCATTGTGGTACTTCTTGTAAAGCCAGATGGAATAATGGCGAAAGGCAGGGCGCGCCGTGCGTAAAAAATTAGCGTTTTTTGTCCTGCTCGGTTGGTTCTTGCTTTTGATTGGCGATCGCGTAGATGAACTTCGTGTTTATCAAGGAGCGCAGATCGCGATGTACACGATTGCACTTGCATCAATAGTTTTGCTAACTGGTTATTCCGGCCAAGTATCACTTGGTAATGGGGCGATGATGGCCGTTGGTGGTTATGCCGCGGCATTAACCCTTAACAATCTAGGCAGCCCGGTTTGGTTTGCATTTTTAATGGCAATAGTTGTCTCAGCTCTCTTTGGTGCTTTCCTAGGAACAGCAGCCGCCCGATTATCCGGACCTTATTTGGCGGGAACAACTTTGGCTTTAGCCGTGGGTCTTCCAGAGATAGCCAATCAATTTGATTTTCTTGGAGGAGTTCCCGGGCTCCTTTTTGATGTTGGCTTTCCGCCAGAAAGATTTGGAGAAGAGTTCTCCCAGTACAAATGGTTCTTTTGGATTGCCAGCTTTATAGCTTTGCTCGCTTTATTCATTACCTCAAATATTTTGCAATCGCGCTATGGACGAACTTGGCGTGCGATCCGCAGCAGCCCATTGGCTGCTGAACTATCAGGGATCAATTCTTCGCGGATGAAGATTCTTGCCTTCACCATTAGCTCAGCCCTTGCTGGGCTTGCCGGGGCGGTAATGGCAATGACCATAAGCCTGGTCGCCCCAGGGGCCTACACGCTTACTTTGTCATTTGCACTAGTAACTGGGGCCGTGCTCGCTGGCGTCTCTAGTTTGCCAGGGGTGGTCTTTGGAGCCTTCATCTTGGTGGCAATCCCTGAGATCGCAGATATTGTGGCCAATCGATTTGGAGGCGGTGAGAACCTCAACAACTATCTCCCTAGCCTAATTGTGAGCGTTTTGCTGATTGTCTCAGTGATTTTTACCCCAAATGGTCCCGGCGAGAAATTGCGCAGGCACCACCATAAGAAGAAATGAATAAAGCACCTTAATTTACTGGTAAGTAACTAGTAGATTACGAGAAGTTAAACCACCCTCGATGGAAGGAAAACAATGATCAGAAAGACTCGTGCAAAGGGGACCTGGCTCGCAGCCACGGTGCTCGCAGTTGGTAGCTTATTTGCAACATCGCTTCCAGCATACGCAGAGACGGGAGTTACAGGTAGCGAGATAAAGCTCGGTATCACTCTTCCGCTTACTGGAGCAGCATCGCCAGGCTATAGCAAGATCGGCGATGCCATGGACGCCTACTTCAAGTATGTCAATGACAATGGCGGGGTCTATGGTCGAAAGGTCACACTCAAGCAAAAGAATGATGAGTACTCACCACAGTTGTCGATTGCTAAGACAAATGAATTAATTTTGAAGGATAAAGTTTTTGCATTAGTTGGCCCGCTTGGTACTGCAAACTTCACATCAGTACATAAGTCTGTTGGTATTGCACGACGCGGAGTTCCAAGTCTTTTCCTCAACACTGGATTTAGCGGATTTGCAAATAAGAAGGCCTATCCAACCTCTTTCATGGTCCTTCCTTCATATGCAATGGAAGCAAAGATCATTTCAGAGTTCATTAAAGAGAATCATGCTGGAAAGAAACTCGGCATTGTTTATCAGAACGATGAGTTTGGAATTGATGGCATGGGTGCCTTTAAGGCAGCCGGCATTAAATTTGATGTAACCATTCCTTATACATCAGGCAGTCAGAGCCCTTCTACAGCACAGACTTGGGTCTCAAAGCTTGCAGCAGGTGGAGCCCAAGTCGTTGTCTTCTTTGGCGTAACGTCGGCAACAGCTCCGCTACTTGTGGTAGCTAGTGGAGCTAAGTACGCACCACAATGGATCCTTGGATCTGTTGGTGCAGACCCAGTAACTTTGCGTGCACTTGGTGTTCCAGTAGCAGTTCTTAATGGCGCACAGACTCCAGCTGGTAATCCATCACCAAATGACACTAGCGATGAGTATGTAAAGCAGTTCCAAGAGATCAACGCCAAGTACAACAAGGGCACTGTTTTTGATGATTATGTGCTGCAGGGTATGAACATTGGCTTAATGACTGTCCAGGCTCTAAGAGCTGCAGGACCAAACCCAACCCGTAAGGGATTGATTAGAGCTATGGAAACCAAGGGATCAACCTTTGCATCCGTTGCCTATTCTCCTCTTGGGTTCTCAAGAACCAGCAACATTGGCCATACCGGTTACTACATGTCAGTTATGGATGCCAACGGTGATAGAAAGCCATTTGGTGGAAAAGTAAAGCTTTACACCACCGATAGTGGCTCTGGCCCAGTTGTTGTATCCACCTTCAAACGTCCGGCAATGCCAGCGAAAGGATTACCAAGTAACTCATGAGAAACTTTAAATTCAAGCGTTCCTTAACGCTCGTAGCAGGAGCAGCACTTGCTGCATCTCTGTTAGTTGCAGCACCAACAGTTGCTAGTGCAAATCCAGTTTGTACGACGGCAGGCGGTGTAACAACTTGCCTCGGTGCAACATCAGATACTGCGCCATACATGCTGATGACTCCAGCAAACTTCAATGGAACTGTTTATCTATATTCACATGGATATCGAAACAATGTTCCTCTTCCAGCTGCGTTAGCCGGGGCCACAGGTTTCCCTGCAACAGTAGTTAATGCTCCAGAGCCAGCACCTGGTGGAGATGCCAAAATTATTGGTGCACTTCTTGCTAAGGGATATGCGGTTATGGGATCTGGCTTTGCTCGTCAAGGCTGGAACGCTGATTCAGCGATTAAGACCAATGTTGAGTTAATTGGTGTTTTCAAGAAGCAATATCCAAAGACAACAAATGTTGTTGCTTGGGGTAATTCACTTGGAGGCTTTATTACTCAAGCTCTTGCTGAAAAGCATCCAGAGTTAATTAGCGCTGCAGCACCAATGTGTATGGCTAGCGATGTAACTCCGATGATGACATATGCAGGAGATGCGCTCTGGGGTATCAAGACCTTGTTTGATCCAACAATCAAGGGCGGAAATTACTCAGCTGGAGCCGCAGGTTATGCCGAGGCGATGGGCGACCTTGCAAAGGTCCTCACAGTTGCCCAATCACTACAAGCAGCTTTTGTAGCTAATCCAGTTGCACCAGCATGGCCAGCGACTTCTAAAGTCCCTGATGCCATCAAGGCGATCCCTTCACGAAGTGCACTTGTAATGGTTGCGTTGATGGCTGGAGTTCCGTTGCAATCAGACCACTTTGATGCAACATCAGCACCTGCTGGATTGCCGGCTAGAGACGCTCTCTCGTTTGCACTTGCGATTAACCCAGCCTTTGCGGCTCTACAGAACGTGTCAACTGCTGCAGCACTTGGAGTCCTTGCAACATATGACTTCGAACTGCAAGCTGGTGGCGCAGTGTTTGATAACACCAAAACTGACTACGCAGCACGTATTGCAGATGAACAGTTCATCTGGGCCTCAGCGCTTTCAGGTACTGCAGCAACCGAAGGATTACTCAGTGTTCTTGCGGTATCACCACGCGCTAAGGCAACTCCTGCTGCAGTAGAAAAGTTAAAGACACTTGTTTCGCATTCTGGAAAGGTTGAAATCCCAACCATTCTGTTTACGGCCACTGCTGATCCGATAACTACTGCTGGAAACCAACAGTCAGTTGCTGATAAGTATGCAACATATTTGGCAGAGAAGTGGGCAGCAAGGAAGGTAGGAGAGCTCAAGCGTCCTGCTAACAAGATGCTGGTCCTATGGAACTTCCCACCTGAGAAGTACACCAAGTACTCAGCTGCCGGAGCACCACTTACAAATGTTCCTGGTGCAACTGGAACTAACCACTGTAAGTTCACCACATCTCAGTACTTGGCAATAGCAGATCTACTTGCTTATGCCTCAGCAAATGGTAAAAACCTTTCAGGAGGTCCAATGCTTACTAAGATTCGTAAGGCTGGAAATATGACTTACGATCGTGGCTATAGCGCTCCGCTGTTGAAATACTACGGAGATGCTAAGTAAGTAGCTCTATATAGAGTGTAAGGAAAAAGCGGGGCCAGATTTATCTGGCCCCGCTTTCCTTTACTCTAAGACAGTGATAACAATCGCTACACCTGAAGCCATGTATCAACTTGGTCTTTCGATAGCTGCGCATCTTCGTGCTGGTGATCTAGTGCTAGTAAATGGCCCATTAGGTGCAGGAAAAACAGTTTTGGCTCAAGGTGTTGGCGCAGGCCTTGGAGCAACCGGAATTACTTCTCCGACCTTTGTTATTTCAAGGGTTCATAAAGCCGCTATCCCATTTATCCATGTTGATGCCTATCGTTTGGTTGACTCTGAAAATCCAAACCTTTACTTAGATGATTTAGATCTAGATATTGCTAACTCAATTACTGTGATCGAATGGGGTGGCGCTGAATCTGCACGACTTAGTGAAGATCGGCTAGAGGTAACAATTGATCGCAGTAATGAGGAACGCAGCGTTGAAATCAAAGCTGTCGGTCCACGTTGGGCAGGGTTTTCGCTATGAGTAAAGTTTTAGCAATTGATACATCGACGTCACGTACATCTGTTGCAGTTGTTCAGGACGGAAAAGTTGTATTCAGCGGCTTTCGAGATGGAGCTACTGCACACGGACCTTCGTTGCCCGCTTTAGTTCAAGAAGCTCTCGCCGTAAGTGATGTGGATGAAGTTGTTGTCGGAATGGGTCCAGGACCATTTACTGGCCTGCGCGTTGGAATAGCTTTTGCGCAAAGTTTTGCGTTAGCTCGCGAGATTCCGGTTCGCGGTGTGTGTTCACTAGATGCAATCGCAGCTCAAGTTACAGACAAAGATTTCATCATCACAGTAGATGCGCGGCGTAAAGAGGTTTATTGGGCACGATATACAGATGGGATCCGAGTCGGTGATCCTGCCGTTAACTTTCCTGCAGATGTTTTTGGTGCAACTATTCATGCAGATCTTTTCCCTGAGATGTTGTCATTAACAAATCTGCCAGGAAATATAATCGAACCAATTTATCTGCGTCGTCCAGATGCAGTAGCAACGGCAGACAGACCATGACAACGTATCGCCAAGCCAATGCCTTTGATCTTCCAGTTTTCGCATCCTTAGATAAAGAATTGTTTCCGTATTCACCGTGGTCTGCATCCCAATACAAAGAAGAGTTTTCTTCTCCAACCCGATACTTTGTGGTGGGTGTAGATGAAGCACAAAGCATCATCGGCTATGCGGGGGTATTTGCACCTGGCGGGGCCGAAGCAGATGTACTGACGGTGGGCGTTATCCCAAGTCATCGCGGAAAAGGCGTTGCACGACATTTAATGGCGTTGATTACCGATTGGGCTACACAACAAGGATCTACCGCCATGATGCTCGAAGTAAAGGTGGATAACACAGAAGCTATTGGGCTTTATGAATCCCTGGGTTACGCGAAGCTCAATATCCGCAAGGATTACTTTGGTGCAGGTTTAGATGCCCTTGTTATGCGATTGGAGCTGTCATGAGCCAACCAATTGTTTTAGGTATCGAAACTTCATGTGATGAAACCGCGGTCGGAATTGTTCGCGGTCGTACGTTGCTTGCCAATGTCATCGCATCAAGTGTCGAAGAACACGCAAGATTTGGGGGAGTAGTTCCTGAAATTGCCAGTCGTGCACACCTTGAAGCGATGATTCCAACATTGCACCAAGCCCTTAAAGATTCCAAGATTTCGCTAAAAGATATTGACGCCGTTGCTGTTACCGGTGGACCTGGATTAGTTGGTGCACTTCTTGTCGGTGTTGGTTCTGCTGCAGGTTTGGCACTTGGATTAAACAAACCAATTTATGCGGTTAACCATTTAGCGGCACATGTAAGTGTTGATTACTTAACTCATGACAAGCCACTTGATCCAACGATTGCGTTATTGGTAAGTGGAGGCCACTCGTCATTGCTGCAAGTTGATGACATCACTTGCTCTATTACAAAACTTGGCGAAACAATGGATGATGCTGCAGGCGAAGCATTCGACAAGATTGCGCGAGTTATGAAGTTAGGTTTTCCGGGTGGTCCTGCCATCGATAAGTTAGCTAAAGATGGCAGTGCGAGCGCAATTGATTTTCCACGCGGCTTAACAACTTCAAATGATTGGCAAACTCGACCATTTGATTTTTCCTTCTCTGGTTTAAAAACCGCTGTTGCCAGATATTTAGAAGCAACACCGGATTACGCACGAGCAGATGTTGCTGCATCTTTCCAAGAAGCGATCGTTGATGTGCTTTTGTTAAAGGCGTTGGCGGCATGTAAACAATCGGGCATCGATTCGTTGGTGATCGCTGGCGGCGTCGCGGCTAATTCAAGACTTCGCGCCGTGGCCCAGGAACGATGCGAAAAGGCGGGCATTCAGCTGCGGGTTCCAAGCCCTGGGCTTTGCACCGATAACGGGGCAATGGTCGCCGCCCTTGGCTCATTGATGGTTTCAGCGGGCCGCACCCCCAGTCCAGCGGCCTTTGACGCTGATTCCAGCCTGCCTGTAACCGTCGTAAGCCTGACTTAACTCAATTTGCCCCGCGACAAAGCCCCGCCTAGAGTTTGCGTTAGCACTCACGGCCCGAGTCTGCTAATTCGAGCCGCACGAGGAAACCAAAAGGCAAAAACCTAGAAGGAGCACACCATGGCAGTAAAGCCACTTGAAGATCGCATTGTTATCAAGACAAATGAGGCTGAGACAACAACAGCATCAGGTCTTGTTATTCCAGATACAGCAAAAGAGAAGCCACAGGAAGGCACTGTTATCGCAGTAGGCCCAGGTCGCTTTGATGACGGCGTACGCGTTCCAATGGATGTCAAAGTTGGCGATGTAGTTCTTTACAGCAAGTACGGCGGAACTGAAATCAAGCACGGTGGAGAAGATCTACTGGTTCTTTCAGCTCGCGACATTCTCGCTGTAATCGAGAAGTAAATGGGAAAGAGTCTTCAATTTGATGAGCAAGCACGCCGTGCCATGGAGCGCGGTGTCAACATTCTTGCTGACACAGTAAAGGTAACTCTTGGACCTAAGGGTCGTAACGTTGTTATCGCAAAGTCATTTGGCGCACCGATCATCACTAATGATGGTGTGACAATTGCCAAGGAGATCGAACTTTCAGATCCTGCAGAAAACATGGGAGCTCAGTTAGTTAAAGAAGTTGCGACAAAGACAAACGATGTCGCAGGTGATGGAACTACAACAGCAACTGTTCTTGCTCAGGCAATGGTTAAAGAAGGACTTCGTAACCTTGCAGCGGGCGCACAGCCAATGGATATCAAGCAGGGTATTGAAGCAGCCGTAGCAGCGGTTTCAGAAAAGCTTCGCGAGCAGGCAACTCCAGTTAATGGAAAGCCACAGATCGCAGATGTTGCAACTATTTCTGCACAAGATCGCGCTATCGGCGAGCTGATTGCTGAAGCTATGGACCGTGTTGGTAAAGATGGAGTTATTACAGTTGAAGAAGCATCAACAACTGGACTTGATCTTGAATTCACAGAAGGTATGCAGTTCGACAAGGGCTACATTTCTCCATACTTTGTTACAAATCAAGACCGCATGGAGGCAATCCTCGAAGATGCTTATGTGTTGATCTCAGCAAACAAGATCTCAGCGCTGGCAGATCTATTGCCTTTGCTTGAAAAGGTTGCTCAGACATCAAAGCCACTCTTGATCATCGCTGAAGACATCGAAGGTGAAGCACTTTCTACTCTGGTTGTTAACCGTATGCGTGGAGTATTTGCTTCAGCTGCAGTCAAGGCGCCAGGTTTTGGAGATCGTCGTAAGGCGACACTTCAGGACATCGCAATCCTTACAGGTGGACAGGTAATTTCTTCAGAGCTTGGAATGAAGCTTGATGGAGTAACTATCGAAGATCTTGGAAAGGCTCGTCGCATCGTTGTTACTAAAGATGCAACAACCATTGTTGATGGCGCTGGCGACAAGGCAGCTGTTGCTGCTCGTGTCTCTGAACTTCGCAAGGAGATCGAAAACAGCGATTCTTCATGGGACAAGGAAAAATTGCAGGAGCGTCTAGCAAAGCTTGCTGGAGGAGTTTGCGTAATCAAGGTTGGCGCACACACCGAAGTTGAATTGAACGAAAAGAAGCACCGTCTAGAGGATGCAATCTCTGCAACTCGCGCCGCTGTTGAAGAAGGAATCGTTGTTGGTGGAGGCGCTGCTCTAGTTCACGCAGCTGATTCACTAGAAGGCGATCTTGGATTCACTGGCGATAAGGCTGTCGGAGTTCGTTTAGTTCGCAAGGCATGTGATGAGCCACTTCGCTGGATCGCAGAAAATGCTGGACTAGAAGGCTACGTAGTAGTTGCAAAGGTTCGCGCAATGAAGCACAACGAAGGTTTCAATGCTGCAACAGATGTTTACGGCGACCTAGCCGCTGATGGTGTTATCGATCCAGTTAAGGTAACTCGTTCAGCACTAGCAAACGCTGCATCAATTGCTGCAATGTTTATTACAACAGAAGCTGTTGTATACGAGAAGCCAGCAGAGCAAGCAGCTGCTGATGCTGCCGGCGGACATGGTCACTCACATGGCCCAGGTGGACATAGCCACTAAGTAATACATAATGTGAAAAGCCCCGCAGATTTCTCTGCGGGGCTTTTTCATTTCTCGAGGTTGGAAAAAACTATGATGCGTGGGAAATATCTGGATTGATGTCCTTACCTAAAATTGCTAGGCGATCATCTTCAGATAGACCTCCCCAAATTCCATATGGCTCTTGAACTGCAAGTGCGTGTGCGCGGCATGCAGCAATTACTGGACATGAGGCACAGACAGCTTTGGCAGTGTTCTCGCGATTGCGTCGACGAGGTCCGCGCTCGCCATCTGGATGAAAAAACATCTCAGAAGGTAGCTCGCGGCATGAACCTTGGTACTGCCACTCCCATTCATCAGCAACGGGGCGGGGTAAGCGTGAAATTTCGGCCATGGGCATAAGGTACAACCGTTTCATAGGTTGTTCAAGTATTTCCGTGCCATAAGTTGTTCAAAGTGCGGTTTCAGGTGGTGAGATAGGCCACTTCACGACACGATAGGCCCATGGAAGAGGAGCTGCTGACTGTTGCCGCGGTCGCTCGCCGCTTGGGCGTAGCTCCAGCAACCCTTAGAACCTGGGACCGCCGCTATGGCCTTGGGCCTTCAACCCACGAGGCCGGCGAGCATCGCCGTTACTGCCCACAAGATTTAGCCATCTTGGTAGCAATGCGAAAGTTGATTACAGCAGGGGTCGCACCAGCAGAAGCGGCGTCGCAAGCAAAAAATTTCAAGGGCCCTATTTCAGTTGAACACATCATCGATAACTTTGAAGTTCGTGAAGATCTAGTCGAAGCCCTGTACGCCGCATCCAAATTATTGGACAAGACATTTGTAGAAGATGCGCTGCGAAAAGATATTGAAAAACATGGAGTCATCACTTCGTGGTCTGAAGTTATTGTCCCACTGTTGTTTTTGATCGGTGAAGATTGGGAAAAGACACAAACTGGTATTGAGGTAGAACACTTACTTACCGAAATTCTTAAGGGTGTGCTGCGCGAGAAATCTTCGATTGTTTCAGAACCATGTAATCCTCGCCCTGTATTGCTGGCATCAGTTGGTGAAGAAATGCATTCATTGGCATTGCACGCTTTGGCATCGGCTTTGGCAGAGAAAAACATATCGACCTATTTTCTTGGAGCGCGAACCCCACTAGAAGCTCTCAACGGAGTAATCACGCGTTCAGCCCCACCGGCAGTTTTCTTGTGGGCACAATTGCCCCGCAATGGTGATCCACGTTTCTACACAGATATTCCTTCAGTCCGTCCTGCCCCTCGCATCATCATTGGTGGCCCGGGTTGGGGTATCGATTCTGATTGTCCAGTGGCCCATGTCAACGATTTATCGGAAGCCTGTGCTGAAATCGAGCGTGCAGTAGGGCTCTAAAGCCCCGATAGACTTGCACCTTCAATGATCGGGGAGGCCAGATGAGCGATACAGATAAGGTCGCGATGCTTGGCCTGACCTACGACGATGTTCTTTTACTTCCGGATGCATCTGATGTGGTTCCTTCCGAAGTCAGCACAACTACTCAGCTGACACGAAATATCTCAATCGCCGTGCCGCTGGTTTCTTCAGCGATGGATACAGTTACAGAATCTGAAATGGCGATCGCCATGGCAAAGGCTGGCGGAATCGGAATCATTCACCGTAACCTTCCAATCGAGGCCCAAGTAACTCACGTCAAACTTGTTAAGAATGTTGGTTTAGCCGGAGCTGCTGTTGGTGTTGGCGATGATGGTTTTGCTCGCGCACAAGCTTTGATCGAAGCAGGTGTTGATGTTGTTGTCGTAGATACAGCACATGGTCATCACCGCGCGGTGTTAGATGCGATTGCACGCCTTAAGAAGTTTTCTCCAACCACTGAAGTTATCGGTGGCAATGTTGCAACACGCGCAGGTGCACAGGCCTTGATTAATGCAGGTGCAGATGCGGTAAAGGTTGGCGTTGGTCCGGGATCAATTTGTACAACCCGTGTAGTTGCAGGTGTTGGGGTTCCACAAGTGACCGCAATTCTTGAAGCATCAAAGGCTTGCAACAAAGCTGGTATTCCTTTAATTGCAGATGGCGGATTGCAGTATTCAGGTGACATTGTTAAAGCCTTAGTCGCTGGTGCAAACTCGGTAATGCTGGGCTCATTACTTGCAGGATGTCACGAGTCTCCTGGTGAGTTAGTAGAGATCAATGGCGTTAAGTACAAGGCCTATCGCGGTATGGGTTCATTGGGTGCAATGCAATCTCGCGGTGAACAAAAGTCATATTCCAAGGATCGCTACATGCAGGATGATGTTTTGTCCGAAGACAAACTTGTTCCCGAAGGCATCGAAGGCAAGGTTGCATTCCGTGGATCTGTTGCAGAAGTTGTCCATCAACTAGTAGGTGGATTGCGATCAGGCATGGGGTATGCAGGAGCCCCAGATATCGAGACTCTGCGACGTGAAGGTCGCTTGATTCAAATTACTGCAGCAGGTTTACAAGAGAGCCACCCACATGATGTGGCACATGTTGCTGATGCACCGAACTATCAGAAGAAGGGCCGCTAATGAATAACATCGAAATCGCTCCAGGAAAGCGCGCTCGCACCGCGTACTCCTTTGATGACATCGCAATTGTTCCTAGCCGCCGAACTCGTGACCCAGAAAATGTTTCAACGACCTGGCAGATCGATGCATATAAGTTTGATCTACCGATGTTGGCAGCCCCAATGGATTCAGTGGTTTCACCTGAAACTGCAATCGCCATTGGAAAGCTTGGCGGCTTAGGAGTACTAAACCTTGAAGGTTTGTGGACTCGTTATGAAGATCCTCGAATTCCACTGGGCGAAATCGCATCTATGCCAGATAAGCATGCAACAAAGCGTATGCAGGAAATTTATACTGCACCAATTCGTCCAGAGTTAATCAAAGATCGTATTCAGCAGATTCGCGATGCCGGTGTAACAGTTGCTGCATCCTTGTCACCAGCGCGGACCGCAGAGTTTCACAAGGCGGTTATTGCAGCAGGTGTAGATATCTTCGTAATCCGCGGAACAACTGTTTCAGCAGAGCATGTTGCGGCAGAAGAGGAAGCGCTAAATTTAAAGAAGTTTATTTACGAATTAGATGTTCCAGTCATTGTTGGCGGAGTCGCAACATCAAACGCTGCTTTGCACTTAATGCGCGCAGGTGCAGCTGGTGTTCTGGTCGGTTTTGGTGGAGGAGCAGCGCACACAACCCGCAAGGTATTAGGTGTTGAAGTGCCTATGGCATCTGCAGTTGCAGAGGTCGCTGCAGCACGCCGCGAATACCTGGATGAATCAGGTGGACGTTATGTGCATGTGATTGCAGATGGCTCAGTAGGGCGTAGCGGAGACATTGCAAAAGCAATTGCATGTGGCGCAGATGCAGTGATGATGGGTTCACCACTTGCTAAGGCTGTTGAATCACCAGGACTTGGTTGGCACTGGGGATCAGAGGCACATCACTCAGTTCTTCCACGTGGTGAGCGCGTAAATGTAGGGACTGTTGGAACCCTTGAAGAAATTTTGCTCGGACCTTCACATACATCAGATGGTTCTATGAACTTGTTTGGTGCACTACGTCGTGCAATGGCGACTTGTGGGTACTCAGATGTTAAGGAGTTCCAGCGCGTAGAGGTTCTTATTCATCGTGGCTGAACTTCGCGGAGTACTGGTTGTTGATTTTGGCGCGCAGTACGCACAGTTAATTGCACGACGTGTTCGCGAAGCACATGTTTATTCCGAGATTGTTCCATCATCAATTACTGCTGCTGATGTCAAGGCTAAAAATCCATCTGCAATTATTTTGTCAGGTGGACCTTCAAGTGTTTATGCCGACAACGCTCCAAAAATTGATGCAGAGATCTTCACGCTAGGTATTCCAGTCTTTGGAATTTGTTATGGATTCCAAGCAATGGCGGCAGCCCTTGGTGGAGTTGTTAGCCAAACAGGTAAGTCTGAATTCGGTCGCACAGATACAACCGTTATTACGACCTCCAAATTATTTGCAGGGCTGCCAGCACAGCAAAAAGTGTGGATGTCCCACGGAGATGCTGTTTCACAGGCACCTGCAGGGTTTTCTATTTGTGGCACAACTGCAGATACACCTATTGCTGCTTTTGAAAATGAATCAGCCCAACTGGCAGGTGTTCAATTCCATCCAGAAGTTCTGCACAGTGAGTATGGCCAAGCTATTTTGCGCAACTGGCTAATTAACATCGCACAGTGTGATGCAACTTGGACTACCGCAAATATCGCTGAAACAGAGATTGCAAAAGCTAAAGCCGTCATTGGAGACAAGAAAGCAATTTGTGGTTTATCCGGAGGAGTTGATTCAGCGGTAGCTGCGGCAATTATTCAAAAAGCGGTTGGAAATCAATTAACCTGCGTTTTTGTTGATCATGGCTTGCTACGAAAAGGTGAAGCCGAACAAGTAGAACGAGATTTTGTTGCTTCGACCGGTGTTCAACTAGTCGTCATCGATGCTAAGAAACAGTTTTTAGATGCCCTTAAAGATGTGACCGACCCCGAAGATAAGCGAAAGATTATCGGACGTGAATTCATTCGTTCATTTGAATCAGCTGCTCGCGAAATTGCATCAGAATCAGATGTTGAATTTCTAGTGCAGGGAACTTTGTATCCAGATGTGGTCGAATCAGGGGGAGGAACCGGGACTGCAAACATTAAGTCGCATCACAATGTTGGTGGCTTACCTGATGATCTCCAATTCATGTTAGTAGAACCACTTCGCA
>Ga0315909_10004175_pt1 | contig 17170 bp, 29 predicted proteins | sample LakEriMetagenome_11_FD_203527 | JGI IMG/M metagenome (GOLD analysis project Ga0315909, IMG submission 203527) | Freshwater fungal communities from buoy surface, Lake Erie, Ohio, United States - Buoy 2 MA125 | ecosystem: Environmental > Aquatic > Freshwater > Lake | place: USA: Lake Erie, Ohio...
CTCAGAGACTTGATGACTTCCTTGACAAAGGTTTTGATGCATGTCGCAATGATGAAGAACGACGCAATTGGCATCGTAATCTACAACTGATTGACTTTGAATTCATCCCAGAAGATGTTTCTCAGTCTATTATTAACGCATATCTAAATAACTCACCAGCTGGTGACAAGATGTCAGTTATGAATTATTTGATTGAGAATCGTTGCCGCTTGCTGTTGGATGAATTGGATGACTTTTAAGGAATAACATGGCTACAAAATATATAACAGAAATACTGGAAGAGATCAATAAAGATCCAAAGACGATTGAAAAATATAAGAATAATGTTGCTCTTAAATTTGTGTTTGAGTATGCATTTTTACCAGAGAATAAATTTATTCTTCCAGAAGGATCTCCCCCTTATAAACCAGATCCCGCACCGATTGGTATGAGTCCTTCTAATCTATATCAGGAAGTTAAAAAACTTTATATTTTCTGTAGAAAAGATTTAACACCACTAAAACGTGAAATACTATTCATCGGTTTAGTAGAAAATGTACACCCATTAGAAGCAGAATTACTTGTTTGTATTAAAGATCAATGTTTACCTAATCGTTATAAAAACATAACACATAAGTTAGTTGCTGAAGCTGGATTTATTCGTGCCCCCGAGCCAAAAGCTAAGAAGGAAACGAAATCAAAAAACTCCACGGCTCCATTGAGTGGAGCGGAATAAAAAAGTTGACTTTTCTACAGAAAATTCGTAAACTTATCAATAAGGTAGTTCGTATATAATGTTTTTCTTTAAGAAAACTAAACTGGTTGTAGATGCGTTCACAAAAGTTCCTGGATTAGAACAATTTTATCCAATTGATTCAGCTAAAAAGTTTTTCCCAGATTGGTGGAAACAATTACCAAAAACTCATATTTGGAAAGACTCTAATGGTATTGATATTGAGCAATCTACTTTAAAAAGATGTGATGGTTTCGTTGAACTTTATAAGAATGGTATAGTTATTCCACTTTGGTCTGATATAGCATTGAGAACTGGTGCTGAGGGTCAGTGGGCATATCATTCATCGCAAAAAGATACAATACTAGAGAGTCATCCGAAAGAACAATATGGAGATGAGTTCAATAACTACTCACATATTAAAATAGTTTCTCCTTGGTTTTTATCAGAAAAGACTGGATGTAATTTTTACTATGCTCCAGCTACATGGAATTTGACTGCACACTATAGTGATTTTATACTCCCACCTGGAATTATAAATTTTAAATATCAAGGTAGTGTTCATGTAAACACATTTTTTCATAAAGTTGATAAACAAATTTTACTCGAAGCTGGCACGCCATTGGTGCAATTAATCCCTCTTTCAGATAAAGAGGTAGTTGTTAAATGCCACACTTTATCACAAGATGAGTATTCGAAGAAGGTTGAATCTAAAACATACGCAGCAAAGTTTATGTCTAAGTACAAAGCTAAAAAGAAAATAATTGATAGCGGAAATAAATGTCCGTTTGGATTTGGCAAATGAAACAAAAATGGATTGATGCATTTATGGATACTGCGGATAGATTCGCAGAGTTGTCCAGTGCAAAACGATTGAAGGTTGGTGCGGTTGTTGTAAAAGACAATCGTATCATCTCGATTGGATACAATGGTATGCCTGCTGGCTGGACCAATGTATGTGAAGAAAAAGTCTGGGATAAAACAGGCGATTATGAACTAAAAACTAAAGATGAGGTTATTCATGCAGAAGCTAATGCTATTCTTAAACTTGCACGTGATGGCGAATCAGGCAATGGTGCCGATTTATTCTGCACTCATGCTCCTTGCATCAATTGCGCTAAACTCATTTATGGCGCAGGCATAAAAAAAGTTTACTATCGTAACAGTTATCGTGATAGTATTGGTATAGAATTTTTAGAAAAATGCGATATTAAAATTATTAAACAACAAGATGAAACTTAATAAAATTGCTGTAGTTGGTGGTGGAACTGCTGGGTTGATTTCTGCTTTGATATTAAAGAAGAGATTCCCCAACAAAACTATTGATGTTATACATTCTAGTAAACTTGGCATTATAGGTGTTGGAGAAGGTAGCACTGAGCATTGGCGACAGTTTATGGAGTTTCTGGGGATTGATCAGTTTGAGATGTTAAGGAGAACTGATGGATCTTTGAAAATGGGAATTATGTTCCAAGACTGGGCAGATAAACCATATATGCATTCTTTACAAAGTACATTTGATGGTAAGGCAGGACAGCATCCAATAGTTTATAGTAATTTAATTGCACGAGGTGTAGATCCATTAGAATTAGTTTCTCAGTCTAGTGTAAATTCACTCATTGGACAAGACTACTTAACAGACTCTAAGAAATTCTATGCTAATCAGTTTCACTTCAATACACATAAACTGAACGAATATTTACTAGAGTTATGTGTATCAAGTGGAATTGATATTATTGATGATGTTGTTAATGATGTTACTCTAGATGATAATGGAAACGTAAAAAGTGTTACTGGTGAAAAAGAATATAAGTATGACTTTTATATTGACTCTACAGGATTCAAACGAATTATCATAGGTAAACTTGGAGCTAAGTGGATCAGTCATGCCAAGTATTTAAAAATGAAATCTGCCATAGTATTTCCACTACCAGAAGAGCCATCAATTCCAATGTGGACATTAGCGAAAGCTATGGACTATGGATGGTTATTTCGAATTCCAGTATATGATAGGTTTGGTAATGGATACATTTTCGACTCTGATTACATTACAGCCGATCAAGCAAAGGATGAAGTTGAGCGATACTTTGGTAAAAAAATTGAAGTAGCTAAAACAATAACTTTTGATCCAGGTGCACTTGATAAAGTTTGGATCAAAAATTGTGTTGCAATTGGGCTAAGCGCAAGTTTCGTTGAACCATTAGAAGCATCTAGTATTGGCACATCAATTCAACAAGTATTCTTATTGATGCATAGATTAGAGAATTATGATGATGCAGTTATAGAAAGTTATAATAAGTCATGTAACGATATTTTAATTAACATTAGAGATTTTATTGTTACTCATTATTTGACTAATAAAACCAATACACAATTTTGGAAAGATGTTTCTTCTATTGAACTTCCAAAAACTTTGAAGAAGAAACTTGATCTGTGGAAACACAAACTTCCAGTTTCTGAGGATTTCAGTAGTGAGTCTCAATATATTTTATTCAATGCGAATAATTATTTGATGGTTCTTTATGGTTTGGGGTTGGTTGATAAAGACTCTGTAAAATTAGAATATGAATCATATCCTGAAGAACTGAGAAATTATATTGAATCTATCTTACATCAAAGACAATCTTACGAGATGAATTCAAAAATGATGACTCATAAAAAATTCTTGAAAAAACTTCGAGAATCAGGCGAATGAACATATTTTTTGGCTAAATAGAAGGTAAGTAAAAACCCTACTGTGTGTAGGGTCTTATCAAATTGTTGTTGACTTTAAATCAAAAGGGAAGTATAATTTCTACTATGAAATCGATACAGTGTTTACAATCCAGAATGCATAAGCAGTTACCACTCGTAGCTGGCTGGAATAGCACACGCCCATCATTTGCGCTATCATATGAGATTGATATGAAGGGTTTTGGTAAGAAGAAGATGTAAGACTACAAGTCTCTTTACCAAAACCCTCTGAGATGAAAATCCAGAGGGTTTTTTGTTTTAAGGTGTTTACTTTAATTCATGCATGATGTATACTTCGTGCTCGTTCTTTAAAAATTCGGGATTCTGTAAATTGTTGGGGATTCGCCAAGTTGGTAAGGCATCGGATTTTGATTCCGACATGCGGTGGTTCGAATCCATCATCCTCAGCCAAAAAATGCGAGCATGGCGCAGCGGTAGCGCAGCGGACTTTTAATCCGTTGGTCGTGAGTTCGAATCTCACTGCTCGTACCATATAAAAACACTCTAAACTGGACGCAGGTTCTGTGAAGTACGTCCTTGGATTGATCCCCAAGAAAGTATGGAGAATGAGAGTGTTTCTATATGGTGTTGTTAGTTTAGTGGTAAAACTACGGATTGTGATTCCGTCATCATGAGTTCAATTCTCATACGACACCCCAATGCCAAGATAGCTCAGTTGGTAGAGCGACAGACTGAAAATCTGTGCGTGGGCGGTTCGATCCCGTCTCTTGGTACCAGTTTTTATTCCCGATTAGCTCAGCGGTAGAGCACTCGCTTGATAAGCGATAGGTCAGTGATTCGAATTCACTATTGGGAACCAGTTTGGGGGATTAGTGATAATGGGAGCACATGTGCTTTGCAAGCATGAAGTGGGAGTTCGATCCTCCCATCCTCCACCAAATTTTTATGCCTTGTTAGCTCAGCGGTAGAGCGTCTCGTTTACACCGAGAGGGTCGGCAGTTCGAAACTGTCACAAGGTACCATGCGTCCTTAATTCAATTGGATAGAAAGCAAGTCTTCGAAACTTGAGGTTGGGAGTTCGAATCTCTCAGGACGCACCAAATTATGGAAAGTAATGCAGCGGGGATGGTCCTGCGACTAGCCTTGAAAACTAGGTTCTCAGAAATGGGATGGGGTTCGACTCCTCTGCTTTCCGCCAATTTTATAGGAGATGTATATGCCAAGTGTATTTTTAGTAAGCGACACGCACTTCGGTCACGCAGGTGTATGCAAGTTCACTCGTGGTGACGGAGAGAAATTAAGACCATGGACTGATCCAGATGAAATGGATGAGCACATGGTAAAGGTTTGGAACGAAACTGTCAAACCAACTGACAAAGTTTATCACTTAGGTGATGTTGTCATTAACCGTAAAGCAATGGGAATCATGCGCAGGTTAAATGGTGATAAAGTTTTGATTCGTGGTAACCATGACATCTTTAGAGATGATGAGTATCGTGAACACTTTCGTGAGTTGCGTGCATACCATGTAATGAATGGAATGATTTTATCGCACATACCTATTCATGAAGAATCTTTAGGTAGGTTCGGTGTTAACATTCATGGTCACTTACATAGTAATCGTGTGATGAAAGATGGTGTTGTTGATACTCGCTACCACTGCGTTTGCGTTGAACAAACAGACTTCAGACCAATCTTGTTTGAAGATGTTATCAAACGCATCGAAGCAGAAGGTGGTGTGGTTGGTTTCAAAAACGGTAATAACTAAGGAGAAACTATGTCAGTAGAAGAATATTGGAAATGGATTCACGATAACGTACAATGAATGATTGGAGAGTGGGCAGGGTGGTAATGCAGCAGATTGCTAATCTGTCATCCAGAAATGGGTGAGTGGGTTCGATTCCCACACTCTCCGCCAATTTAGTTGTTGACTTGCAAAGTTGCATGCGGTATAATAGGTGTATGAATGCGGATGTAGCCGAATTGGTATAGGCAAGGGACTTAAAATCCCTAATCTGTGGGTTCGAGTCCCACCATCCGCACCATGTTTGTCTCGTTAGCTCAGTGGATTAGAGCAAGTGGCTTCTACCCACTAGGTCGGGAGTTCGAATCTCTCACGAGACGCCAGTTGTTGGGCTGATAGCTTAATGGTAAAGCAACCGACTCATAATCGGTCGAGTCTGAGTTCAATTCTCAGTCAGCCCACCAAGTTTATGTGAGTGTGCACCGAATGGTTAGGTAGCGGATTGCAAATCCGTACAATGCAGGTTCAAGTCCTGTCACTCACTCCAAGATAGTTGTTGACTTTAATTGATTGTTGATGTATAATAAGAGTTCTGAAGTCCTCTCTAAGTCTTTACGTAAAGTCGGAAGCATGGGGCATTAGAAAAGGTTCGGTAGTTTTTCCTGACACAAAAAGCTACCAATATGCTCGGTTCGTCTATCGGCTAGGACACTGCCCTTTCACGGCAGGAAGGAGGGGTTCGATTCCCCCACCGAGTACCAGATTTAATTGCATTGGGTTGCCAGTGCCAGTAGGTAATCTAGGAGTTCAGGATACTTGACGGAGTATCGCTCGCTAGATTACATGAAACCTTGAGATAATATCAGGAGGACGCTGGACAAAACTGGAAGGTAATGTGGTAACAACCAATCGTCAGACGATGACGTGGTAAACCCTGAGAGGGTGTTGTCTACCATCCCAGTGTAATTAAATGTGGTATTAGTTTAGCTGACGTAAGCCATTGAGTAAACGTCAACTCTAAGTAACTATGTATATAAACGGTATGTCCAGCTGGCAAATCCGTTGAGCATAGCAAATAGTGCGTCAGCTAAACTAATATCATGGAGGCATTGTAGATATGGCGTGTTCTGCAGCGGACTGTAAATCCGTTCCCGTGTGGTAAACAATGTTGGTTCGACTCCAACTGCCTCCACCAGTTTTTTAGGCTCGTTAGTATAATGGTCATTACAGCGGATTGTCTATCCGCTTATGGGAGTTCGATTCTCCCACGAGTCGCCAGTTTTTGCGGAAAGGGTCTGGTCACCAGCGAGGTCTCATAAGCCTTTGCCATCCTTGGTTCGAATCCAAGTTCCGCTACCAAACGTGCCGAGTGTCTTCGGCTAGTGTGACCCGCACGATGAGAAGTAGAGTGACATCTACGGGTGGTTCTAGTTAAACCAAACTAGCGTTGGCAATACGAGAGTTCTCTCTGGTCGGGAAGTGGGTGGAAGGTACGTGTGAGGGGTATGATAGCGTCATATCTTTTTGTACTATAATTACCACCGCAGAGAGGAAGCAATGCCCCGATGACGGAATTGGTATACGTGTTGGTCTTAGAAGCCAAATTTTGCGAGTTCGAGTCTCGCTTGGGGCACCAGAATTTAGGTGATATAGCTTAGTTGGTAGAGCAATTGCTTCATACGCATTAGGTCAGTGGTTCGATCCCACTTATCACCACCACATAAGTAGTAAGTATTATTCCAGTGTAGCACAGCGGTAGTGCAGTTGACTGTTAATCAATTGGTCGTAGGTTCGATCCCTGCCACTGGAGCCATTTTTAATGTATAAATTATTAGATTGCCATGTTACATTTAATTAAATCGATAAGCGATAGTTTTTTTAATCTTATAAGTGAAGATCCAGTTAGACCAAATATTCCACATATGGATAGAGTTGGCAGTAACAAAGACATTTTCGTTTTAAGAGATGAAGAAAATAAAGTGAAAGCTATTACTTGTGTCAGTTACCAATTAACTATTCCAGATTCTGAATCTGGTTTGTTTGAATTTACCGATACTCCAAGTGTTGCTATTTTCTATACCATATGGAGTTATGCTCCAGGTGCAGGTAGAACTTTAATCTTTGATGCTGTTGATTACATCAAAGAAAATAATAAAGACATTAAAAGATTTGTTACACTTAGTCCAAGGACTGACATGGCAAGAAGATTCCATTTGAAGAATGGAGCAATTGTTTACCGAGAGAATACGGAGACAGTAAACTATGAATATGTTAATGCCCCTTTAGTATAATGGCATTACACCTGTTTTGTAATCAGGTTACGGCAGTTCGATTCTGTCATGGGGCACCAAGTTTTATCCGAGTGTAGCGCAGTCTGGTAGCGCATCTGGTTTGGGACCAGAGGGTCGTAGGTTCGAATCCTACTACTCGGACCAATTAGAGGAAATATGTTAAAAGATTATATTGTTTTTGATAATATTTTAGAAAATCCAGAAGAATTAGTTAATTTGTCTAAAATTACAAAATACTATTCTAAAGAAGATACAATCATTCCAGGAATGATTTTAAATACATCAAATAATATACCTACAGGAAACTGGGTTGGGTATAGAACAGATAGCCTACATAATATAAATCAAGATTTATTTCAACGTGTTTTAAATCAAGTATTTTCTAAAGTTTTTGAAACTGAAAAATTTAATTATACTGGTAATGCTCATCTTCACAGAACTACTAAACATATAAATTCTAGTGATGATATGTGGCATACAGATTCAGATTATGTTTTGGCAGGAATCATATACTTAAATAAAGATGCACCAGATTATGGTGGTACATTATTGAATTATCAAAGTAATACTATTAAGGTAGTGCCAAAGTTCAATAGGTTAGTTTTATATAAGGCTAATGTTCTTCATTCTCCAAATCAATTTTTTGGAGATAGCATGGAAGATTCTAGATTAACTTTAACTATGTTCATTGAACATTTTTCGTTACAATATGGGAGATAAAATGATTGGTCATTTAGAAGAAAAAATTAAACAACTAAAACCATTTCATGAGGTTGACTCTATTCCAGATCTATACTCATGGACAGAATTTGAAAATTTAATTAACCTTCGTCCATTTATGACGAGTAAAAGAGTTAATATCTTAAATAAAGAAACATATAAATGGGATAATGCACATTGGATGTTAGATGTCAATACATTTCCTCCAGTTATAATTCAAGATATACTTCCAAACTACATGGGCTACTTAACAGACTGTTCTAGAATTAATAGTAAAGTTAATACTATCTGTGCACAGTTAGATGTATTTACAAATGCAGCATCAGACGCTCATATGTTTTTCAATTTAGTAAATCATAATGAAGAACAAGGATTTGGTATTCATAGTGATGTTTCGCACAATTTAATTGTGCAAGTAGAAGGCAGTACAAGAATGGAAGTGTGGGATATTGTAGATAAAGATGAAATTGGAAACATAAAAAATATACCTACAGATCCTATTATAGATGTTACTCTTAATCCTGGAGATTTAGTTTTTGTTCCAAAACGATATTGGCATAAAGCGACATCTAAAACTAAACGTCTTTCTATTAGTTTTCCTTGTCAACCAGATCTAGATATTTCTAAAATACAGCAACGATATTGGATTAATGTTGCTAAACTTGTTGGTTGATATGAGACCGCATAATATCAATAGCCTAAACAATTTTATTTCTGGATGGTATATAGAAGACCATTCAGTGTGTGATGATCTTATGTCATACTATAATAGTAAAGAATGTTTTCGTGGAATGTCAGGAGAAGGTGTAGTTAATATTACGGATAAAGATAGTTTTGATGTTTCTATAGGAGATGGAAAAGATTCAAAAATTATAAAATATAAAAACTCTCTTAGTGATATTATTAATAGTTATGTAAACCAGTATTCTTATTGTAATTCTGGATCTCCTTGGATTATTGATGAAGCACCAAATATTCAGTACTATCCACCAGGAGGTGGATTTTATAAATGGCACTGTGAAAATAATATACATAATTTAAAGATTCTAAGTAGAAATCTAGTCTTTATGACATATTTGAATGATGTAGATGATGGTGGTGAAACTGAATTTTATTATCAAAATGTAAAAATCAAACCAGAACGTGGATTGACTCTTATTTGGCCAGCTGGTTGGACACATACTCATCGTGGTATTCCATCAGAGACTCAAGAGAAATATATTATAACTGGATGGTTTAGTTATATTTCAAAAACAGAATTTAATAATCTTATCAATAAGCCCATCTAGCTCAGTTGGTAGAGCATCTCATTAGTAATGAGGAGGTCACGTGTTCGAATCATGTGATGGGCACCAAGTTTTTAACTGAAAAGGAAAATAGTAATGAGCAATCACGATACACTTTTAGAGCAATTTGAAGTATATAAAACAGAGAATGAAAAGTTCGCAACAAAGGGTGTGAAAGCATCTGCGGCACGTGCACGAAAATCACTTCAAGAGATTAGCAAAGCCATCCGTGAACGTCGTAAAGAAATTACTGCAGAAAAAGAGGCATTGGCTGCAAAATGAGTGACGGAGGCAAAGGTAGTAAACCAAGACCATTTAGTATAAGTCAAGAAGATTATGCTGATAAATTTGACGCAATCTTTGGTAAGAAAATAACTCATATTATCGTCGATGAGATTGATGATAAGATAACACGAAATAACGAAGAGACTCAAGAAGTCTTGAAGCAAAAATAATATCTCTCTAGTGTAATGGCAGCACGATGGTCTCCAAAACCATTAGTCGGGGTTCGAGTCCCTGGAGGGATGCCAAGTAATGCGGGTGTAGCTCAGTTGGTAGAGCACTTCCTTGCCAAGGAAGATGTCAGGAGTTCGAGCCTCCTTACCCGCTCCAGGAATAAGTATGAAATTTCTAGTAGCAATATTACTGTTGGTTAGTGTCAATGCTTTCGGTAGATCTCATATTTTATATGATGCTAGCGAACATGTTGTTGTTACTGGTTTCAACTATCATGACACCAGTTCAATCGCAAGTTTAACTAAACTCATGACAGCCATGGTTTACATCGATAGTGGTAAATATAAACAAGAACTGCTTGAGAAATTGTTAATACGATCTGATAACATAGCAGCTGAAACAATTGCCAAAGAGTATGCTGGCGGTAGTTATGCATTTGTCAAAGCAATGAATCACAAGGCAGACAAACTTGGTTTACATGAAACTTTTTATCATGACGCAAGTGGTCTAAGTATTTTCAATCGCAGCACAGCAAGAGAGTACGTTGACATCGTGCTTGAGGCAGAGAAGTATCCATTGATAAAACAAATTTCAGCAACTGCCGAGAAAACAATATACAAAAATAGAAAGTCACACTATACGTTACACAATACAAATATTAGATTACTAAAAGAGTATGATAACATTGCATTGAGTAAAACAGGATTTACCAACAAAGCTGGTAGATGTTTAGCTTTGTTTGTTGAAAGAGGAGCAGGAAAATACGTTATTGTTATTCTTGGTGAGCCAACTCCAGAGAAACGACAAAAGATAGCTAAAGAGTTAATAACAATGATAAATTAGGAGTAATCATGAAGCGTATCGATATTGATGAAGTTAAAGCATTCATCGACGCACAGAGTCCCGAAACAAAGATCTACCTTGGAGCAGATTCTGAACGATTCAATATTGGTAATGATTGGTACGCTGATTATACTCTTGCTATTGTTGTTCATATTAATGGTAACAATGGATGTAAGATCTTTGGAGAAGTTCAACGTGAACGTGACTACGATCAAAAGAAAAGTAGACCACGTATGCGTTTGATGAATGAAGTTTATAAAGTTGCAGAATTGTATCACAAACTGCATGATGTTTTGGAAGACAGAGATGTTCAGATTCATTTGGATATCAACCCTAACGAAATGCATGGTAGTTCTTGTGTAATCAATGAAGCAACTGGATATATCCGTGGTATGTGCAACGTAATCCCTTTGGTTAAGCCAAATGCATTCGCTGCAAGTTACTGTGCTGATAGATTAAAACACATTATGTCACATCAAAAGGTTGCTTGACGTGCAAACATTATTGATGTATAATATATCTTAGTTGATTGTGAGATTGAACCCCATGAATAAAAATTTTAAAGATTATATAAAAATATATGATGATCTGATGCCAGATGGTTTGTGTGAACAAATACTCGATGAGTTACAGAATGTTAATTTTAAACAACATTCATTTTATAAAGTTAGAGAAGATTCATACGTTAGTTTTGGTGATGATCTATATACGAATGGAGATATTCTTCCTTCAGACACTTTGATTAAGCCTATTATATGGAACTCTTTTAATTCTTATTTACAGGAAATTAATCTTCCGTGGTTTACTGGTTGGGAAGGTTATACTGCTCCAAAATGGAATAAGTATCCAGTTGGAACTAATATGAGAGAGCACTGTGATCATATTCATGATATATTTGATGGAACCCGAAAGGGTGTGCCAAAACTCACAGTTCTTGGTGGTTTAAATAATGATTATTCTGGTGGAGATTTAGTTTTCTTCACAGATGAAGTTTATGAGTTGAAAGCTGGCCAGCTAATGGTATTTCCTTCTAACTTTTTATTCCCACATAGGGTTGATACAGTTACTGAAGGTACAAGATATTCATTCGCTAGTTGGGCTTATTAAAATATGCGGGATTAGTTTAGTGGTAAAACGTCATCCTTCCAAGTTGAAGTTGCGAGTTCGATTCTCGCATCCCGCTCCAAATTTACAGGAGAAAATATGAGTGAAGTTGTAGAGCAAAAGTTTAGCGAAAAGTGGCATGCTGAGAAGCTGTTGAAGCGAGCAAAAAAGAAAGCACGAAAGCAACTACAAACGAAAGGATTTTCTCATGGTGAAGCAACAAAGCTAGTCAAACAAACTGTGAACAAAATTGCTGGTCGACCTGTTCAACGCAATGTTGGACGTGGTGGTTAAAAAGTAATCCTGCCGTAGCAGGATTTTTTGTCTTAGACTTTTATATAATGTATACTAACAAAGTGCCATCTGATTCTTACTTCTTCATTGATACGAAATGGAAAAGTAATTTCAGTCACATCGTACCCTGCCGTGGGTATAACCTCAAGTCCCAACTAAGATTCAATGAAAGTATTTTCTGGATTGAATCGAGTGATTGGTACGAAGTAACTAAAGAAAAATACGAGGAGCATGTTTATGGACGAACAGAGCAAGCTGAAACACAGCAAGAGAATTCACCAAAAAGAAGTCGTCGTAGCAAGAAAGACAAAGATAGCGAAAGCGCACGGATTGGAAGTAAAGAATCCACACGAACTACTAGATCACAGCCCAGTGAGTTGCGGGAATCCAAAGTGCGTGATGTGCGCAAACCCAAGAAAGACGTTCAAGGAACTGACAATCCAAGAAAAGAGACACCTACAGGAACTAGAAAGCCTAAGGGACAAACGAAGCAACGGACTACCAATAGGAGAGTAAAAGAATGACATTAACACAAATCTTAGTAGCAACAACAATTTGGGCAGTACTCATTGGCATATCATATGCACATAGCAACTGGAGAAATATTATTGATTGCTACAAGATGTGGTTCACCAAAGAATATTGGACTGACTACAATCGTGTTGAATTTGCCAGTTGGGCAGCTAAAGCAGTTATCATCGTCCCTGGACTTATTTTTGGTATCCAAATTTGGTGGTTATATTTCTTGACACTTGCAACTAGCATCACGTTGATATGGGCGAGCAACAAGAAACTTCTTCCAACTCTGGTAGCATTCAATACTCTTTGGGCATGGATTTCCTGTATGGTTCTGGCTCAACATTTACTTTAAAGAGAAGCTATGTTATATAAATGGTATCACTATCAAAACCTCTACAGTGCTGAAGAATGTAAACGACTTCTAGAACTTAGTCAACAACTGAATTCAAATCAGCACAAAGATATTCCAGGCAGTGGAAAAAATGTAGATGTTTCTGTAGTTCCTTTAGAACCACTGAGAGTTGATCTGTCAAAGATGTTAAACTTTGTTACGCAGGTTAATGAAGAGTTTTTTGGGTTTGATTTATTTTCATCTCCGAAAAGTGTAAATATCAATAGGTATAATGAAGCGTATAAAGAGTATCCATGGCATGCTGACAATTCTGTATTAGGTAGCACAGCTGATACTAAGCTAACTGCTGTGCTCAATATTTCTAATCAAGAATATGTTGGTGGTGCTTTTGAGATGTTCGTCGGTGAAACTGTTGAGATGAAAGAACTCTCAACAGTTGGTAGTCTTTTAATTTTTCCTTCATACATGTATCATCGTGTCACACCAGTTACTTCAGGTGAGAGGCTTACACTGAGTTGCTGGTTTAAAGGACCAAATTGGAAATAATCAACTCTAAAACCCAAGTAAACGAATAACCCTACCGAGTGTAGGGTTTATTTTTCCCTTCTAAATCAACAACTTACGCAGGTGTTTACTTTAATTCATTTCAGGTGTATAATTAGTTATACTGATTAGGAAAAGGAAAGAAAATGACTGAATTTGAAAAAAACTGCTACGGTATGACTGAAGCTAACATTCGTACCCAATACATGAATTCGTTGACTGCTCGTGTGAGTGGTTTGGAAATGGTTGCAATGGGTGTTTTGTCTGATGCGCAAGAATTGATGACTTTTGGTCATGCTCAAGCAACTGATCAGGCTCGCAAAAACATCAACATCGCAAAGTTTATTTTGTCTGAGATGATGGATTCTAGAATCCCTGTTTAATTTTTGGAGATTGTTATGACTGATTTTGTTACTGTTGCTGATATGATTACTGCTTTGTCTGCCTTGCCTGCCGATGCTCGCTTGGTTGTGACTCAGACTGGTTATTATGCATATGATGATTATGCAGATTGTTTCACCCCACGTCCTGCTGGCGATGATAACGATGGCACTCCATTGTTTGCCATCGGACATTCTCACCAGTCTTATTGAATAGGATATTAAAATGATTAAAGGTTTCTTGTTTTTCTTCATCGGCATTGTTGCCTTGATGGGTGTTGTTGGTGGTGTTGAGCAAACTGTAGACATCGGTTTGTTTGATGCGATTCAATTGTTTTCTGTTGCCATGGTTGGCATCTGCTCCATGATCATTGGTGTTTCTTACTTGAAGGATAGAGAATGAAATTACGTGTAATTGTGAATGGTGTTTCTTTTTACACCACATCCACTGCTATCAAACAACGTCGTGTTGGTGACTTTTCTTTGCAGAACGATGCGTTGTACTATGCGCTTGATCTGATGGGTAAACATGCTGGAATTGGTACCACTGTTCGCTACTATGATCACAAGATGAAGCAACATACGTTTGACATTCAATTGAGTACAGTTTAAGGAGAATATTATGGGTTTAGATATGTACGCATACGCTGTCTCGAAACGAGACGCAATCAGTGAGTTTGAAATGGCACGGGATTGCGAGAAAGAAGAATTGCATTACTGGCGCAAGCATCATGACTTGCATGGTTGGATGGAAAATCTTTATCGTGATAAAGGTGGTGATGCTGATAGTTTCAACTGCATTCCTGTTGAACTAACTGTAGATGATTTAGATAATCTGCAACAAGCTATACTGGATGATGACCTACCACGCACATCTGGATTTTTCTTTGGGGATAATCCACCTGATCTTGAATCGATGCGTGATGATCTAATGTTCGTTCAGAAGTGTCGTATTGCTATTAAAGAAGGCAAGGTGGTTTATTACGATAGCTGGTGGTGACATGTCTCAGAGGTTCATCGAGAACGTAAGTAAGAGTGATGTGTTCAATGGAAACCATTATGATCCAGGACCAAATTCGTTACTGATTCGCATTCAAGATCCAGCAACTGAGTTTGGTGCCATCAAGTATCCCTTCAAAGAGGTTCATGAGTTCGAATTCTTGGATGCTGAAGACGATGATGGATTCCCCGATGAATGTAAAATCTCCGACCACCAAGCCAAGTCCTTGGTGCTATTGTTGAAGCAAGCGCAACTGAATCATATGAATGTCGTTGTGCATTGCCATGCTGGAATCTGTCGTAGTGGTGCTGTGGTTGAGGTTGCTGAGATGATGGGATTTACTCCATGCGATCGTTTCCGAATTCCTAATCTCCGTGTCAAACATAAGATGATGCAAGTTCTTGGTTTGACGTACGAATAAGTAGAGAGCACAACTACTACTGGAGACAAACGTGAAATGCAAATGCTGCGAGACAACAAGAGAGATTGCTGAGATCATGGCTGGTATTGCCACTGGGAAGTATACCATTGAAGACTTGAAGAATGCAATGCGTAAGAAACCCACACCACCAAGTGAGAAACAAAATGAAGTTGGTTGAATATAGAGACGTTGGTATGCATACGTATACATACTTTTATGTCAACGAAGATCGAAAAACTGTATTGTCACCATACTTCAACAGTCAGAAAGAAGCTGAAGAGTGGTTAAGGGAACAAATGCATAAATTCGATAACTGGAAAGCCAGTAAAGATATTGCTTAATAAAGATGAAAAGAAAACCACAGTACACGAAAGAAAATTCATGGTATGAACCACAGAACACTGGATGGTCTGGTGGTGTATCATGGTTTCTAACTGGAAGAACTAAGTACAATGTTTCACATTACGAAACATACGAAGCTGCCAAGAAAGTTAACGATGAGTACAGACAGTGGAATCCAGATCCACAGATCAAGTATCGTGTTGTGCAAGTAACTCAAATAGAGAAACATTACTATGAATTATAAAAACTTTGAAGACTGGTTCAATGAGAGAGAAAACTTCTCATCTCGTTCTGATCGTTTCCTAGAAGAATGGGACAATGGCATGGATCCTGAACGTATGGTTGAGTGGTTCAAAGCTGCATGGGAATGTGCACGTATGGATGACGTGAGAGATAGATTCGAAAGTGAGTGTGGATGAAACAATACGTTATATGCGGAGATTCACGAGAATACTTCGACTACCTAAAGCGCAGCAATAATGGTCCACGTACTCATGTATACTTGCATGATGCAGAACAAATACGTGGTCTATCAGAAGTGCATGGAGTATTTGTTGGATCATGGCGTGAACGACCAGAAATAAACGATATCATATGGGCAATAAGAGTAATCAATGACAAACACCCATTATCCAAAGAACAATATTCTTATTGCTGATTCGCACATGTCCGACAAAGGATATGAAGAATCTACACTAGAGAAACAAGCCGAGTTTGCAAGAAAACGTAACTACCCACTAAGGAAAATAGCTATATTCCTACGTCATCCTGAGTGTTCCGAAGATAGTGCATATGCCCTTGTACATGCACTTTCGGATGAGTATCAGATACGAATATTTGAAGAAAGCGAACTAGATGATCCCGACTTCTTTACCAATCTTGACGTCATTGTATTTCCTGGTGGCATTGGTGATAGCGACACGTATCTTAATTTCTTTACCAGAACCAGAGCCAATCGTATAGCTGACTTTATAAACAATGGTGGTCACTACCTTGGCATTTGCATGGGTGCGTACTGGGCTGGAAGCAGGTACTTTGATTTACTCACTAATGCTGATACAACACAATACATAAAAAGACCAGATGCCGATGTTAGACGTAGTTATGGAACAGTTGCCAATGTTACATGGAATGGCACAGAAGAAAAAATGTACTTCTATGATGGTTGCTCTATTCTCGGAGAGGAAGACGATTTTAAAGTCATTGCTCGTTACGCCAACAACGATCCAATGGCAATCATACAAGGCAGAATAGGTTTAATTGGTTGTCATCCAGAAGCACCAAAATACTGGTTCGAAAAGCCATGGCAATACATAGAGAAACACTGGAACGATGGTAGACATCATAAGCTACTGTTGGACTTTGTAAACGAACTGACGGAGAGAAAATGAGTTACGCTCGTTGGTCTAATTCTGCATGGTATGCATTCTACAATGTAAATGGATGTCTAAGCCTGTGGTACTCTATGG
>Ga0315909_10004176_pt1 | contig 17169 bp, 27 predicted proteins | sample LakEriMetagenome_11_FD_203527 | JGI IMG/M metagenome (GOLD analysis project Ga0315909, IMG submission 203527) | Freshwater fungal communities from buoy surface, Lake Erie, Ohio, United States - Buoy 2 MA125 | ecosystem: Environmental > Aquatic > Freshwater > Lake | place: USA: Lake Erie, Ohio...
CACCAGGATCATCACCTTCAAGTTCTTTGTTTAGATCTTGTTTGTAATGGACAAGTTCATGAGCTAGTGTACGGCACACATCCATGATATGTCTGTTGACTACAGTAATACTAATATGTTCGCCACCATAGCCTCCAAAACTATGATGTTCAACACTGCCTTTTGAATCAAACTTAAAATCAAATTTAGGTAATCTATTAAGTTCTAGGTGTTCTGCGGCAAACTTAATAAAGTCAAGTAGAATTGTGTAAGTTGTCTTACGATCCATGCCTTCAGTTAATAATTCTTTCAGCTTCATTATTCTTTTGGAACACAGTTAGGAACTGTACGTCCGCCTTTCTTCTTTGTACCCACTGGTTTGTAGCCTTTCCAACATGGATTACTTGTTTTTAGACTTTCGTCAGCTTTGCGTTCTTTCTTTTTAGCAATAGCAATAGCAGCTTGTTGTGCTGCGTTTGCTGCTTCTCCGATGTTCTTATCAATACCTCTACTTTGAACTCCGCCTTTTCTACGTTTAGCCGCTAGCTCTTCAATGCCATGGCGTACTTGTTCTAAGTTCTGTGCTAGACCCATGAACATACCGCCTTTATGTAGTTGTGTAATACGTTCCCAAACAATCAAATCATTAGATTCTGCCATTTCTGCAAGTTCTTTTAATTGGGCGCGGGCTTGCTGAATGCGTCCTTTTAGGCTCATTGGATTAGCTTTTTCGTGTCCGTACACAACAGGATCATTAGGATCGCCCGTCATATCAATTGGAGTTTCTAGTAGTTGATGTATCTTCATAATAATACTTATCTTTTAATATATTTCACGCCATTGGAAGCCAGTACCAACATTGGTACTTTGTGCGCCAAGATTAGTTGCTACTACCATATAGATTTCACTATTAGAGCTATCATAATTTTGTACAATGTAGTTCTTTTTGGCAGTGCTTGGTAAATTAGCCGCTGGAGCTCCTCCTGCCTTTTGACTACCTTGAGTACTAGCACCTACAAATCCGTTGTCCATTTCGTCGCCGCCCGTCCAAGTAGTCATGTCTACACAATATTGAACACCGCTATCATCGTCTACATCTGTCCAAGTAGTGTCATTGAGGTATGTATTATCAGGTAATTTTATTAAACGCCACTTAATACTCTCACCATCACTAAACATTTTAAGATTATCCATACGCACAATCATACGATTAGCATACGTTTTGTGTGTGTTCTTTAATCTAATAGCCATAATAGGCAATGTAGCTCCGGCTGTTATAACTTTTAATGCTGGACTAGTTACACCCCAGTCAATACCTGCTTCTACATAACCACCTTCACTAACTACAGTACTACAGATCTGATCAAAATAAGCACCAGTAGTGGTGCCAGTGTTTACGATTTCACAACGTACAGGCAAATTTGGGTTGCTCATATAAACCGTAGTTAAATCATTAGAGTGATGAAATATGTGACAAGGTATGAAAGAGCCGTTGTGTACAAATCCTACAGTCACAGAACCTACGCCCAACCATTGAAACTCTATAAATGACAGTTGAGTTTTAGTAATGTCTAAATTAAACAAACTGCCGCCTTGTCCATTACAACTATCAATATTCCACTCTGCCTGTGTTTTACGATTCTCTACGGGAGCACCTGATACATAACTGCGTATGACCCAACTTAGTGTGCCATTGCCTGCTTGCTCAAAGTAGATACCATTGTTGTCATCAAAGTAGCCTGTACGTTTAGTTACGTTAGGCGTTGCCGCATAAAAATTAAAACTACTCAATATCTGTTGACTCTTGCCTGGCATGTAATGATGATAAAATTTGGTTTGATGTACTACACGACTACTAGAATTGTTAGATGTTGTTAATCTAGCACAGGCTTTGTTAGATTGAAATTCTACAGTACCACCGTTGACTAGGTAATCTATAAAGTTTGGATCTAACCCATATAAGTGTTTATAATCGCCTAGTGTAAAAGGACTAGACATACGAATACGACCAAACGCATCTGTCTGTCCTACTTTAAGTGTGGTACGAAGCACTGGTTCGCCTAGAGCATTATACTCCATAACGTTGTGCAAGTCTAGTAGGTTAGCCTCGTGCGGATGCTGATAGTTGGTTGTGTTAGGTTGTTGGACGCCCATGTTATATTAAGGTTGTGGAGTCCATGGGCGATGTGGTTCTAGGGGCGCACCATCATCTACAGCAACATCACCAACATATTTTGCTGAAAGTAAATCAATGTCTAGTACGTTGTTTTCTCTGTAGTAAGGTTTAGTTGAATCTAATGTTCCAGTAATCGTACCATCTGCAGCAACTGTCTTGCCTTGGCGTTTTGCTTCAGCAATGGCCAACTTTGCTTCTTGTCGCTCTTGTCTGGTTTCTAAATGTGCTATTCCGTTTGCTGACATATTACTCTCCAAATCCTGCTTGATACGCTGGATACATACTAGGGTGTTCGCCGCGTATATCTGCTGGATGTTTAGGTGCTTGCATGCCGCCGCCGGCATTGCAAGTTACACTATCAATATCTGCGTACTTTTCTTTAGGTGTGTTGCCGTAAGGCTCAACGCCATCATTGTCTGCTAGGTCTACAATTTGTTTAAATCTGCGAATATCATCTCCAGCGTGAGTTAATGGGCTGGCATCTTCTGGCTCGTCTATTGTAGCTGTAGGGTGTGCAACAATAACGGTGGTAGTTTGTTCAGGTTCTTTCTCCTGTTCAACTCCGTCAATCATATCTATCATGCTGCGAATAATGTCTTGGATTCTCATAATTTTGTCCTGTATCCTATATTTAGTGTTAAATAGTCTACTATGATAAACAAAGAACCCTTTCAAAAACTAATAGATGAGCTAAAAGCCAACGGCAAATATCGTGTGTTTAACGATATTGTACGTGAAAACGGCAAGTTTCCTCAGGCTATTTGGTATGGCCCTTATAACATTAAGAATATTGTAAACTGGTGCAGTAATGATTACTTGGGTATGGGCCAGCATAAAGTTGTGCTAGATGCCATGCACACAGCATTAGATCATACAGGGTCAGGTTCTGGCGGAACACGCAACATTGGCGGTACTAGCCATTATCATGTGGCTTTAGAGCACGAGCTTGCGTTGTTACACAAGAAAGAAAAAGCTGTGTTGTTTAGTAGTGCCTACGTAGCCAACGAATGGACACTAATTGCTTTAGCTAAAATTATTCCCAACATTGAATTCATCAGCGATGAAAACAATCATAACAGTATTATTATAGGTATTAGTCATAGTAAAGCCAAGAAAGTTATCTTTAAACACAATGACTTAGAAGATCTAGAACAGAAACTTAAGATTAGTTTTGCTCAAGGTAATACACCATGTGTGGTATTTGAAAGTGTTTATAGTATGGATGGTGATGTTGGACACATCAAAGAAATATGTCGACTAGCTGAAAAATATAAAGCAATTACCTACATTGATGAGGTCCATGCTGTAGGACTTTATGGTGAAACAGGCGCAGGCAAAGTTGAAGAATTTAAAGTAGAAAACAAAATTGATATAATCAACGGTACCTTAGGAAAAGCCTATGGAGTTCAAGGCGGATACATTGCTTGTGATAAGATTGTAGCAGATGCTATTCGAAGTGTTGCCGCTGGATTTATATTCACAACATCAATGAGTCCTGTAACTTGTGCTGGTGCTCTTGCGGCAATTAAATGGCTAAAAGCACATCCTGAGGTACGTGAAAAGCATCAAGAACGTGCTCGTAAACTAAAACATAGATTAAAGGCAGCTGGAATTCCAGTTATGGAATGTAGTACCAGTCATATTGTACCTGTTCTAGTAGGTGATGCCAAACGTGCCAAAGCTATGAGTGACGAGCTACTCAACGAGTATGGGATATATGTACAAGCAATCAATTACCCTACAGTTGATGTTGGAACGGAGCGGCTACGTTTTGCGCCTACTCCGTTTCATGATGATGGAATGATTGAAGACTTAGTTGAAGCGTTGGTTAAAATCTTTAATACAAACTAATCAACTGTGTAACACCAAACACTAGTGCTGCTCTTGCTTGTTGATCAGCAGCAGCTTCTTCTAGTTTCTCTGTGCTAATTAAATCTTGTAGTATCTCTTTAGCTTCGCTTGGACTTAATTGTCCAGCACCCACAGCTTCATGAACTTGTAAAGCATATCGAGCACGTTCTGCTGCCCATTGGTTACCGCTAGTAATTAATTCTGATAGTACACTCATTAGAATCTCCCTTGTACTGATCCTGCTAGGATATCAGCTTGTTGTCGAATAATTTTAGATTTAAGGTCACAATACAATGGACTTACTGGGCCTGCTTTTAATCGTTCTTGGTACTCTTGTATTGTCTTGTCCATTGTACCAGTTAGTTTGGCTATGTCTCTAGTTGGTTTTGTTTTAGCATAGATATCAAACCACTCTACATTCTTGGCTAATTCATTAATTTGTGCTGACTGATCGCCTTTACAATCAAAACGGCGAGCCTGTTGCTGTATGTCTGTAATTACTTTGGCTTGATTGACATCCCAGCGGCTAGGAATATATTCCATAACACTAGCACAACCTGTTAGAGATACTACAAATAAAACTGCAATAAGTTTTTTCATATTAATTTCCTTTATTCGTATGTTACTAAATCGCTGTCACCTAACGCCCATTTAGGATTAGTTTCTACTACATATTTTTTAGTACAAACTTTAAAATCTGGGAATAACATTTCTTTTGGATTACTCGATGCATCTAAGAATATGCAACGATTGTTAGGTTGGGCAGCATATTGTCCGTTATCTAATTCAATAAAATTAAAACTTTTATGATCCTCTGGCCACTCACTGTAACCAGTATCTAATATATTAAGATCTGGACTAGCATTATCTACAGTAAACATGTAATTGCCTTGGTAGAACTGTTTGTCTTTAGCATAAAATTTACAGCTGAGATTGCGTAAGAAAGCCTTTTGAATAACTGCTATGTCGTAACTAAAACAATCCCAAATTTGTAGTACATCTAATGGTAAAAACTTTGTAGAGTCAAGATTTTCTGTGCGTGATAAAAATGCATGGAGAGGTAATTTGTCATAAAGTGCGCCATAGTTAGGTAAGTATGCTTCTATTCTAAATGCTTGTCCTCTAATACTTTTTATAGTGATCCAGATGCAAGGTTCATATTCTCCATGTCCTTTTTGATCATCGTATAGAAATTCTTTACGAACAAAACAATGTATGGGTGGAAGGTTAGCAACTAAAAAACTCATTTCTTTTTAGCCCTACCTGATTTCATATTAGCTAACCAATGTGCTAGTTGTCCTTTACGTCCGCCCTGTTTGGCAGTCTTACGTAGACTACTTACACTGGCTTTAGTATTGATTCCGTGACGTTTAGCGTCGCCTTTGTCTTGTGGATTACGGCCATCTGCAAAGTTTTCTCCCATGCCTCCGCCGTCCCCACTGCCACCATCTCCGCTGTAGCCAGTAGCATATCCATATCCACCAAACGGTCCAGGACCGTATGCCGCATATCGAACTCTACGTTTCTTCTTGCGTTCTTCTAGTGTTTGACTTTCGTTTGTACGATGGTACTCACTTGCTTCACCTTCTAAACTTACATGCCAAGCATAAAACTTTGTCTTAGGATATTCTTTTTTAAGTTCTATAAACGATTGTAAATTGGGTTCAGCATCATCGTACATGATTGCTTTTGTATATCGTCCTTGATTTAACAAGTTACGAATGATAATCTTTTTCTTTTCTTCTGTTTGAACTTTTTGTGTCATGTTACCCGCACGGTAAACATGTACCTTATTCATGTTTACACCATACTTACGGAATGTATCTAAGAACAATTCTCTGTCATCAAAGTCGGCACGAGCAGTTACCATTACTACTTTGTTACCAGTAGCAATGTCCTGCTTTAATTGATTCATCATTGGAATGATTGGTTTACTATTATTAAAAAACTCTTTGGCATTACGAAAGTTTTCAAAGTCAAACTGTTCGCCAGGTTGTAATTTATAATGTGTAAACTCGTGACTATTAAGTTCTTTAGTTACTTGTCCATCCTTAACCACATGCACTTTAGTTTGTGTATGTACAAGTGTATCATCTATATCAAAGATGACTAACTTACGAGGTTGAAACTCACTTGCTCTCATCTAAGTTTCCTGGAGGGCAACAAAATCTAGGATCACACCAATCATAGTCTTGTCCAGCATAACCACCGTAGGCTAGGCTCATACTAATGCAGTACATGGATAATCCTGTAACAATATTGTTAAACAGGACTGTAAGGATTTTTTGGGCGGTCATAACCATCATCCTCTGGGTACACTGGATATTCGTTTTCCATTATTGACACCAGCTTTGTTTAGCATCGCCAAAGTATTCACGAGCAAAGCCATTACGGATTAGTTCTGCACGTAGACTAATACCATCTAAAATGATATCCCCCAATACACGACCACCGAACTTGTCCCAACCGTAGAGTGTAACTTGACGCTTAAGGGACTTGGCGACTGCATTTTTTGTAAAGGCTGTGGCCATTTGACCTCGTTGATCTTCACTAGGGCATTGAGCTCTGTGTCCCTTTTCTGGAGTGTCGACTCCAAAGATTCTAACGGCAAGCTCAGGTTTAAGCGGACTAGGAAGAAACGGCGCACTGATTACTACTGTGTCGCCGTCATTTACCCTTATAATTTGTGCGTCGTATGTAACACCTTGTGGTGTTTTTTGTGCTAATACTAGTGTTGGAACTAGTAATAAAAGTGCTAATAATTTCTTCATCTAATACTCCGTTTAATACGAGTATTTATTAGATAAAGTTATTGAACCATCCTACTTTTTTACCTTCTGCTATACGACGATCGTGTTCCTCAACTGAGCTAGGATATCTCCATGCCCATATGGCTACTAGGGCCATGAATACCGCAGTAGAAATTATCCCTATAGGCTTAACACCGCTACCCCACATTAAAGCTAGACTTAACGTCATCATGCCTATCATGAAGTATTTCATTTTTTGTGGAAACACACGTTTGTTATTCCAGTTAGTTAGGAACGGTCCAAACAGTTTATGATTGTATAACCATTTGTGCATACGTTCATTACCCTTGCTAAAACAATAGGCTGCGAACACTATAAACGGACTATATGGAATGCCCGGTGTTATAACTCCAATGTAAGCCATTCCTAAGCTGATAAAACCTAGGCAATTCCAAAATAGTTTTTTCATATGTTCATAAACTGTAACCAGTCCTCGTGTTTAACCTGAAAGGGTTGTTTCTTACGCTTATTTACAAGTTCGTAATACTCTGGCTTATAAGGTTTGACACGTGGCTTCCAGTGTTTGTCGGCTTTGTTGGCATTACATGGGCTACATGCAGTCACGGTATTTTCCCAAGTGGTTTTACCACCTTTAGAGATTGGGTGTACGTGATCCAATGTAGAGTCTTTGCGTTCAACATGAATGCCGCAATATTGGCACGATCCGTTGTCTCGTAAGTAAACATTGCCACGGCTAAAACGAACCGTGGTTTTGGCTTTCATGTAATCACGTAACATGATTACACTTGGAACAGGAGTTTCCCAACGGGCTGATCTCACAATCCAATTGTCGTGCCATGCTAATACATCGGCCTTGTCTAAGACCATGTATTTGATAGCATCTTGCCAGTTAATTGTACTTAGTGGTAGAAAGCTGACTGGTTGACCGTCAGCGTTCAAGACTAGAGTGTCCGACATTTTTATTTCCTTTTGATTGTGTTTACAGACCCAACCGAATGAGCATTAATTATATGCTCATATTGTACTTATGTCAAGCCCAATTAGGCTAGCATATTTTGGGCAAATTCTAGTCCAGAACGATCCAAAGCATTGCACCATTGATCTTTATTGTCCGAACCATAAACTAATTCTTCGTCCGATGTTGCCAAGCACCAACTGTGTTGTTGGTTCCAGGGAGGACTACCTTTTATTTCACCTATCAGTTGTCCTTGTGCCCAACCACACATACCTAAGAACAATCTCCATTGGTATGGTCTGTCACCCATAGCTAGTCTTGGCAATATGTCGTCAGCACTACTAATACTAAATTTATCATTTATTCTATGTGTGTTTTTACTAGTCCACTCATTGCTATGTAAAAAACTAAGACTTTTAACATTAACTGGACCACCTAAATAAACAAACCCAGGGAGATCAAGTTGGAATCCTAATTGTTCTCCAAACTCTGGAATACTCATTTGACTGCGTTTGTTTAATACAAGACCAACACTGCCTGCACTGTGATGCTCTGTAATCATAATTACAGTCTTGTACCAGAAGTTGCCTTTTACAGCTGGAGGTGCAATTAAAAGATTGCCGATTAAGTTCATGAAATATTTATTGTTACTTACTGTAGAGGTGAGCTTCTTTGGCTCTTTGTTTTGCTTTCTCTTCAGCATGTCGAGGACGTTCAAAATGTACACAGAACCAATAAGTTGCTTCTTCAGGAGATTTAAATTTTAAAGATGCAAATGCAGGACCTTTTCCTATGTTTGATGTCAAGGCAAAATCAATTTGTCCGCGCCAGTTTGTTTGCCATTTGCCTGGACCACCGCAAGCCGCAACCATTGAACTAAAAAATCCTTTGCCGCTAAAAGTTGCATCATGGAACATGAACAGGCCACCGCTTGGTCCTTGACTAGCATCGCTGTGAACCCAACGTCCTGGTTGCCAACCACTTTCCCATTTGCAATTAACAACCATAGCAACTGCATGATTAAAACTTAGTTTGTTTGCTATGTACGAACGCATTTCTCTCCAGTTAATTTTATCCTTAGAGCTAGGCCCGTATTGTTTCATTTGTGCCGCAGTAGCACCTTGGGGTGTATACCCATTTGAAACAGTAGAGTTTGATTGAGATACACTAGGCTTGTCTCTAGGTTTGTCTGTAGGTTTGTCTGTAGGTTTGTCTGTAGGTTTGTCTGTAGGTTTGTCTGTAGGTTTGTCTGTAGGTTTGTCTAAAGAAAAACTTAAACCGCTAGCCACTGGTCTGCCTAACATTGCTCCTATAATAGTATCTAAACCTTCAGTTTTAAATTCACTAAATCTCATATGTTATCCTACGTTTGCCATTGGGTCTACTGGGCGGCCTGCTATTCGTTTAGACCAGTGTAAGTGTGGCCCAGTTGAATGTCCAGTATTTCCAGATAATGCAACAACTTGTCCTTGTTTTACTTGTTGGCCTGATGTTACTTTAGATTTTGATAAGTGAAGTAATAAATGTACTGTCCTTCCAGAATTTATTTCAACATATATTCCATTCTGATTATCTGACCCTGTTCTACTAACTATTCCATCTTGTGGTGCTCTTACTGGAGTACCAATTGGAACTGCAAAGTCTGTTCCTAAATGCATACCACTTGCTCTTCGACCAAATGGACTTGAAATTGGGCCTTTCACTGGAAGTATTTCTCCTTTAGACGATATTGGACTGTCTGTAGGTTTGTCTAAAGGTTTGTCTGTAGGAGTATCTGTTGGACTGTCTGTAGGTTTGTCTGAAGGTTCTACTTCTGCGCCTGGTTCTGGTTTGGTCCATGAACTTGTCACATCAGTTCCTAACAACTGAGACATAAATCTACTAATTGCTTCAGTAGTTGCAAACTCTTTATATCTCATTTACGTGTTCCGTAGTCTGGAAGAGGACCTCCATACTTACGTCCTTTAATTTTTTTGCCGCCAACTTTGATACGAACTTTTCTTGCACCAGCTGTAATCAAATGACTTTTTTCTCCATCGCGAGCACGAAGTCCTTGACTCTTACATGATGCTAAATTACTTGCACCTAAATCTTTATCTGGAATGCCCCCAGTACATAATGCACGACTGGCTTTTTCTAAAACAGCCTCCATTTCAGCAATGTCCATCATCTTACCTTTGTGCTTAACATCGCCCTGTTTTGCAGCTTTCTTTTTATCTTTGTGTGCTCCTGCACCTGTATTGATAGCGTTCTTTGCTACAAAGTTACGTGGCTTAGGCGTTTCTTGTTTCACTGTCTTGCCTTCTTCTAAATCTTTATCAGTCATTCTGTCCCAAGCACGATTGGCAGTATCGCTATTCTTTTTAGCATACTTAGGATCTGTGTCTGCTTTCTTACTTGTTACACGATCCACAGCACGTTTCTGTACCTTTGTCAGCATCTTCTGACCTTTAGCAGTATCGCCGTATTCTTCTAATGAACTTTCCGCCATATCCCATTTATTTCTATACTCTCTATATGGGTTAAGGAAGTCTTCTTCAAAGTGGCCTTCTTTAACTGCCCAAGCAAAATCTATAATGCGACCCATGCCGCCACCTATCTCACCAAACAAGTCACTGAGACGTAGTACCTCGTTGGATGTGGCACCTGTACCTTCCTGTATTAAACTAATAATCCAATCAGGATTACCGCTTTCATTTTCTTCTTCGTATCTATTCCAAAGTTTAGGATTTTGCACAATGCGCTGTCCTAATCTGCCTAATTTCTTAACTAGAGCAAATTCACGGTCCATTGGCTCAGCATCTTCTGTAACATTTTCATTTGGAACACAGTTCCTTACAGGCTTACCATTCTTACCCTTCTTAGTACCTTCAGCATGTTTTCCCGGCCAGCATTTAGTAAAGCCGTTGCTGTCTTTTTGTCCTTTTTTGATCTCAGCAATCATCTGTTCGCCTTCTACAATCATCTGACGCATGTCTTCAATGCTTTCGCAATTCCATCGGCGTAGTGCTTTATTGATTGGACTATCTGGATTTCGCTTAGTTTTTGCACTCGCATGAGCTTTCTTCATACCGCTCATACGGGCACAGAAACTCTTACGGCGCTTGGCGCTTTTAGAACCCTTCTTTAATTTGCTAGGTTTAGTCGTAACAGCAGTTTTAAGTTTACTGCCTGGATTCTCGCGACGGTATGCTTTAACGGCTTTACTGCTCATGCCGTCTGTTTTGTCACGTTTGTTAACTTTTTGCCAGTCTTCGTTTAGTATTTCTTTTGCTCGCATAGTTCATGCCCTAGTAATAGTGTATTTATTACTATCACTGAGCTAAGAACTCAAATACATTAAGCCATTTACGCTTGCCAATAGTCTGCTTTAACAGCGTCAAATCAGCACATGTTTTATTACGAAAACGGGTAAGTTCTTCTGTAGGAACTGGTACAAACTCTATTTCCACACCTTCTTGCTCTGCTATTTCTTCTGCTATATCTAAAAAGCTATGTGCTAGGCCAGCACCGCAATTCCATATCCCTGAACCATTTACTGTTTTGATAAAGTCTATGTGCAAACGGCACACATCACCTACCCAAGTCCAGTCACGTTTAATGTGTTCAGCATTTTCCCAAACAGTAATCTTACCTTCTTTGCGAGCTTGATTGCGCCATTTAACAATAGCATTAGCACGATTACCACGTAAGTGCATCCACTTGCCGTATACATTAAAGTAACGGAAGCCTTGTACCATTACACTTTGTTTTTGTTGGAATACCCAACGATCAAACAAATATTTTGACCACGCATAAGGAGTTTGCGGATAACAGTTAGCATGTTCACTAAAGTCTCGTGTATCGCCATACACTGAGCTAGAACTAGCATATTGTAAGTGTACACCGTGTTTGTTACATTCATTGAATAGACGTTGGCTAAACTCATAATTTTGTTTCATTATAGCTTCTACGTCTGTACAAGTCATATCGGCAATAGCACCTAAGTGTATTACCCAATCATATGAGTGGACATCAGGGAATGATTTTGAATCCCATTCCCATCCGTCTACATGCCAACCTTCTTCCGCCGCACACCAGGCCAACATGTTGCGCCCAATAAAGCCTTCGTGGCCGGTTATTAGAATTTTCATATATACCTCTTACTGGGTATTTATGAAGCAGAACCTTTAAGGTAATCTTTTTCTTTGTAAGTTTTTATCATATGGCAACGACAGCAAAGAGTTTGGATATTTTCTGCAATGTCTGCACCGCCATCGCTTTTACGTTCCAAATGGTCTCCATGCATTACTCCTCGCATACAACGTAACTTATGAAATGGGTCTTCGATATCGTCAAACTGTGGATCAGTCCTTGGATCATATCCACAGCACTCGCATACCCATCCACGATAGAATGTATATGGACGATCTGCTTTACCCATACCGCCGTACTCTGTAAGTTGTAATTGATGCTCACGGCAGTAACCATCACTGCCTGGACCATCAAAGATTGTAAGTTCGTTATCACAATCTTCTAGTTTACATTTACATTGTAGGCGATATTGTTCCTTAAGAGTACTATGACTTTTAAGTTTATCTTTGTTAGGATCGCGTAACATATTACCACAAGTCTTTCTTGGCAACAGTAAAACCGTTGTTGGCAAAATACTGAGGAGTCTTAAGTTTAGTACTCTTCTTAAGTTGTGCAATCAAGAACGGAATGCCTGTACGCATTTCTGTTGTAAACCCACGCAAGCCTGATTCTTTATAACTTTCTGGATTGGCTGCGGCATACCAAGATTCATATGCCATTCGCACTTTATCCCAAAAAGGTCCGTTAGGACTGAAGTCGCCACCAAAGGTCTTTGTAAATGCAACAAACTCCAGTAGGTATGTTGTGTCTACATCAATACCTTGTTCATGGCAAAGATTGAAATACTCATAAAGCTGTCTAGCTTCCTTAGGTTCTACAGGACGTTCTTGTCCCAAGTAACTCCAGTATTCGGCAAACATACGTGTGACTTCTGGATGCTTGCGGGTCTTAAGACTTTTGCTCATCAGTGTGTCGGCAAGCAAGGTAAATGCACCAGGTTGGTCATCATCTCCAATCTTGCTGTGTGTGACAAACAGTCCAGCGGCTTCAAGGTAATCATTCTTTAGGGCAGTGTCTTTCCATTCTTCATCATCTGCTCCATCTGTTTTCACACCGTGTACCATCTGTCCGTACTTGTCAAAGAAATCCAATTCTTCTTTGGCATCGCCGTTCAACAAAATAAAGTTACGACGGATTTCCAATTTGTGTTTGACATTGTAAACCACTACAGGTACCATGGCTTTTGCAGTTAGTTCTCCAAACACTTTGGTAAGGATAATATAAAGTGCGATAGCGGTGTGCTGCCCGTCCCATGCTATGTAATAGCCAGGCTTTTCTGGGTCTTCATATACCTGAATAGCCATTGCCATAGTGGTACGCCAAAATTGCAGGATGTTCAATATGTGTCGCAGATTAACTGGACGTTGCATAGTCGTATCAATAAGGATTCTATCCATTCCAACTTGAATTGCTTGACATAGGTGCATGTCAGTCCAGGTAGTCCAATCCTTATGACGTCTTTTAAATTCGTCTACAATACCTGTAAGCAATCCGGCAAAGAGTGGTGCGTGTTTAAGTGCGGCGTTCAATCGATCTTGTAGTGTTACAAAGTGACTGGCCTTGTTTTTATATCGTGCATTGACGATTTGAGCGTGAGTAAGTTGTGTCATAGTAGTCCTTTCTTCGGGCTTCACTTGCCCTTTTTGCGGCCTTCTCTTGGCCATTTATATACAACACTATTATTGTATATGCTGTAATTATATATTCTTTAAAGACCAAAGTCAAGTCTTTTTAAAGATATAGATACCCTCGAACTTTTCAACTTTGTCCATTTTGCCGTTACCTACACCTGGACGGGTGTTGAGCATCATTTGGACTGTTTTTTTATATTCAAAGCCTGCTTTTTTGGACAGCTCTAACCAGCGTTCAACAATTTGAAATTGATCCTTGTTAACACGATAGTCTGCAATGTTAACAGCGTAGATAGCATCTTTGTTCAGTGCTACATGTAGCATTTTCAATGTAGGCTCTACATACAATTCAAACCAAGCATCTAAGTTAGAACAACTGTTCATACACTGTGTTGGCTCATCGCAGTATGTTTCTAAATTAAAGTATGGAGGGCTACTGAATGCCGCATCGTACTTTTGATTTGGAACAAATGATTCGCTGACAGTATGATGCATTTCAAAGTCTGTTCCAATTACATCATTAATCAAATTACCTAAGGCGGTAAGTGCTGTATGAGTTTTGGTATTTGGATCTATACCTGTGTAGTGATATCGCATGTTGCTGGTCATTGCACCAATCATACGTCCACCATAACCACTACTAAAGTCTAACACACTTCCCCACATGGTAGGACAGATGTATTCCCAAATGGCTTTGGCATTTAATGGCTTGAAGTTTTGTATTGTTCCGCCGTTTACTAATTCTAATGCTCTGCGTAAGTTTTGTGGAATAACACTCTTATCACCTTCGTCTCTGTATTTGTAACAAAGATTGATAGCACGACGCAGTTTAGTATCGTTATGGAATCTACTGTCTAAACTAACATGTCTAGCGCCTAGTGTATAGGCTTCCTGCATATTTGGAAACCAAAAGCGACAGAAAGATAATGCACCTGTTGCACCAACACTAATCTTATTGTTTTTAATTTCAGTATGCTGTTGACTGACAGCACGGATCTCTTCTTTGCATCCTTCTAAACTGTAATAATGTATTGGCAATATATCTTTACTACGATAGATATCAAACACTTGTTGCTCGATGGCTTTCTTTCCAGCATCGTCTGCAGCATTCCAGGCTTGCTTACTACATGCCATTAAGTCTGGCATAACATCTTCGTAGCCTGTGCTGACTAACTCAGTTGGAGTATAGTTCCATTCTTTACAAAGATGATTGTAGTAACTGTTAAAATCCATTGCGATTATAAACTACTGGCATTTCACATACATACTTGCGGTTGTATGTGTTCATTATGAGATTACAGTCTCCGCCTGTAACAGCAGATCCTGCATGGTCACCAATTCCTTTACCTGTAGTTGCGTAACTACCTACGCTGGCTACAGTATATACTGCACAACCGTTTAGCGAGGCTGTGGCAATAAAGAGAATCGCGATAAGAAGGCTTCTTGCCTGCATGAATACTCTTGTAGTGTCTGTGTGTTGATGTAAGTAACCCATGGGTCACCGTCTTTTAATTCTAATCCAACAATTTTAAATTGAGTACTGTCAGGGCTAGAATATAATTGATTTAGTTCCATAACATTCTCGTAAGTCCAATGGTGTCAATTGTGGTTAACAAGATGTAGTTAGCCAACATGCCAAATGATTTCCTAGTATAAGCAGCCCAAGCATACATAGCACAACCAGCGATCCACACAGGGTATAGAGCAAGTAGCGGAGGGTTGGGTACAGTAACAGCCATTGTAATGGAACAACCGATAGATACCGCCCAAGCAAGAAGCTCAACAATAAAGCGCCAAGGATGGCTATTCCAGTCATCTCGTATCCAATCTAAAGTAGGTTTAAAAATAGTATTAATCATCTAGTAGTTATAAAAAAAGCCCGAACAGTGCCGGGCTTTTTGGTTAGGCCTAACCTTCTTTGATTAAAGAGTGATGCCCATTGCCTTAGCTTTGTAGCCAAGTGCAACGATTTCACGTGAAGGCTTACCCATAACATACTCAGTAACAGTAACACCGTTACCTGCTGTGCGGCTGTTCGTATAAACAGCATAGCCGTTTTGACGAATACGGCTTGCTTCAGCAGCCAAGTTCTTAACACCAAAACGCTTTTGAGCTGTTGATGCTGTCAACTTCTCGCCATTGTAAAGTGCGTTGAAAACTTTGTAAGTTTTAGTTTCTGGATTAAAAAATTTCATGTTGTTTCCTCTTTTATTAGATTATGCTGTAATTAAACAGCTACATACAGTATATTACAATGTGCAATCTAAATCAAGAGCTTTGGTTAGATTCGTTTGGTTTTTTACACCAAAACTTTTTGTTAGGAAAACGATCGGCAACCATTTTAAGAGCTTCGTCCAGTGTAGGGCCTTGTCCTAGATATTGGCTGTCGTCCGCGGAATAAGCATACCACATGTTGCCTACCTGTTCAGGTTTGATTTCAATTCCTTTGATTAGGCCTCTTGATTCTTGTTGCTCTTCTTCATTAATTTTCTTAATCTTTTCAAGCATTCCAATAACACGATCAGGATTTTCTGCAAGATTGGCTAGTATAACAATACCCCGCAAATGCCATCCAATCCACATAGCAATAACAGCTACAACAATCAAAGTGATAAAGTCCATAAGAAACTCCGTAGTGGTAAGTTTATTTAATCAATTCCAAGTTCAAAATCTTAGCAACTCTAGCACCTACATCTTCCCCATTTGGAATAACATAAGTTTGGTTATCGTGCTGATCCTTACGTTGATCATATCTGCGTACATTTAGGATGCGGCCGCCCACTGCGGTGCTTAGTTCAAAACTAATGCGATCTTCTCCCTCAGGGCGTCCACGTTCTACCATTGCTTGTCCAATTCCAAGTGTTCCCATTTTTATATACTCTCTTTCTTTAGCTTGTTCTTCATACTTGTGTCGATTATCCCACATATCACGAACTTTGTCGTATAACCATTGGTCTAACCATTTCATTCTGGTTCTCCAACAGGTTTTTCAATACCAATCTTTCCACGGCCACTAGCGATGTTGGCAAGTATCTGATGTTTGCCTGCTGTCCACTCATCTTCTGTCAGCGTATGAAGCCCAATACATTTCCCAGTTGGACTACGACCACAACCACATTTACCAAATTCTTCTGAATCCTCAGTTGTTCTTACTTGCATATTAGTATATCTCCTTTTTGATTAGTAGAAACAGATGTTTCTTTTCTTTTGGTTCCCACCATTTGCCAACTTCTCCGCATCTGTCGTCTCGTTGTGTGCTACCGATACGATTGATACCACAAAGATCATAGTGACCTTTTACTTTCTTTGAACCAACGACTGGGTTTGATTCTGCATGTGTTGGCTTAAAACTTTTACGACAGTAGTAGGAATACTCGCTAAATGGCCCATGTGAAATGATCCCACTCAATGTCCTAAAACTATGTTTACAATCTTTGCACAACAATTCACTCTGTTCTTTCATTATGGTCTTTCGTTAGTTCACAAATCAATAAAAATCGTTCGTAGGCTTTACGAACACTAGGGTTTGACAATAACTTTTCTGCTTCAATAGACATAGCCTTGACTGCTTCTTCACATGCTTCCCTAGCACTTGGCCACTCTAAGCAACGAGCATCTTCACCAAATTCTTTAACTAAGTTCTCCCAAGCCTGACGTTGTCCTTCTGTTATT
>Ga0315909_10004179_pt1 | contig 17166 bp, 19 predicted proteins | sample LakEriMetagenome_11_FD_203527 | JGI IMG/M metagenome (GOLD analysis project Ga0315909, IMG submission 203527) | Freshwater fungal communities from buoy surface, Lake Erie, Ohio, United States - Buoy 2 MA125 | ecosystem: Environmental > Aquatic > Freshwater > Lake | place: USA: Lake Erie, Ohio...
TGTTACCAACTAAACCACTTTCTAATAATGCTCCCATTTTTTATAGAGTTTTATTTGTTTTTTAGTTTATTTATTATTTAATTATTTTTGACATAATATCTTTCATACGAAGGAATTGAGGGTTCTCGTAAGTTTTAGATTCAATCAGATTAACTGCTGAACCTGACTGTGGAACTTTTTCAATTACTCTTTCGATAGATTCTGTCATTGGAGCTTTGGTTTGTGGACCGTGAAGCTCTTCTTTTATTGTCTTGTATAAAGCTTTAGATTCTTTAAGAGATTCTGCAGAATCAAATCTTCTTAAAATGTTAATCTTTTCTTGCTTAGATGTAGAATGTTCTGTGAACAATCTTGTAGCGTAAGCTAAGTTTGAGTTAAATACAGCAACTTCGTTAAGTTTGTCTCTGAACATATTCAAAGCCTTTCTGTATTCTTCATTCTTTGCTCTTAACATTTCAAGCTCTTCCATGATTTCACGACTTTCAAAAGTAAGATTTCTGTTAGGTGTAACTGCCTTTCTAAGACCACGTCCTTTTTTAGAACCAAATCCGTAAGTACGTGCCGCTTCTTTAGCTTCTTCTTTAGAAAGTTTTGGAGTTCTTGAACCCATTTCAAAAGTTTCACCTTCTTTGAATTCGAACTTTGGTTTACCTGTACCTTTTGTAGGATTTGCGTGAGCTTTCTTTTCATTAAACCCACCTTTAGAAGTTTTAAAAGTTGATGCTTTTTTAGCGTCACCTAATTTAATACCTTTACCTACAACGGCCTTTGTTGATTCGAATACAACATCTTCTTCAAGTTCGTATTCTTCCTCTTCTTCAGACCAACCTTCTTCCATGGTTTCATAATCTTTATAGTGTCCATCAACATCACCAATCTTATGGCCACCACGTCTTTTGAAATCATGCATGTTTCCACCGAATTCTTCATCTTCTTCAGCTTCTTCTTCCATTTCAATTTCATAAACGATTTCTTCCATTTCTTCTTCAGATTCATTGTATTCAGAATACTCTTCCATTTGTTCCATACCTTCGTGTTCTTCTTCACCTTCAGCTTGAATAAGATATTCATCCTCTTCATCTTTTAAGTGAATAAAATCACCTTCTTTCTTAATTTCGAAAGAATCAGTTGGTTTCATTTCTTTGAAAGCTTTTAGGACTTCGTCAAAAGATTCTCCGCTCAAATCTTGAACTTCTAAATCTTCTTCGTCGCCCATGTCTGATAAATCCATCATGTCGAAACCTTCTTCGGAATCCTCGTCCTCTTCTTCTTCATCTTCTGTTTCAAACTCAACTTCCTCTTCTTCAGATTCGGTTTCATCTTCTTCTTCAGATTCATCTTCGAGTTCGTCTTCCAATTCGAATTCTTCTTCTTCAGCCTCATTTTTCATGGACTCTTTTACTAATTCGCTAATTTCTTGCTTCATTGTTGACTCAAGTATTTCTTTTGCGTTTTCATTGATAGCTTCTTCCAAGTTTTGTATTTGGATTAACGCTTCTTCAACTAAATTTTTTTCTGCCATTGCGTAGTTATTTTATTAAATAAATATGTAGAAGTTTATAAAAATTAATTTTTTTTTGATAAAGCATAAAAAAAGGGGACTTTTGTCCCCTTTTAATAATTTGAATTCTTTTATTCAAAGATTTCATCAATCTTACTTTCAGCAACTGAGGTGATTCTCCAATCATAACTGAAAGATTGGTAAGCTTTAGTAACCTTTGCCTCAACATCGGTCACATTGTAACCTTTGACAAGTTTTTCTTCTCTTACCTTTTTAATTTTTCCTGTGTTTTCATCTGGCAAATCATACTGTACTTTTGCCACAAAGTATTTTTCATCTAGTTCCATAATTATTTATTTTCCTAAATAATCGGAAAGTCGGCTCATTAAATCAAGCGATTTGTTAACTGTTCTAGCAGCTTTCATTTCATTTTCTTCTTGAAGGTTCTCTTCGAAGGCAAATCTACCGTCAGGTTCTGTGAACAAATATGCTCCAGGTGTTGATGGTGACGATACAAGGTCAAAACAAATAAGTTCAAAATCGTCTTGTACTTCGTTTTGGTCACCAACTTTTTTAAGTGAACCAACACCTCTCGATGAAATACCTAACGTTACACCTAATCTTAATAAGTTTGCCGCTTGGTCACCCTTTGTTGATACGATACCTCTTTCATGGAACCCTGGTGAAGTCAGAAGTAATAGTTTACCCAATAGAACATTATTATCCCACCACATTTCAGTAATGATATGGGATACCCTATCTAAATCGATTAATGAAGATTCAGGGTGGTTTAATTCAGATAATGCTGTTTTTTTACCTATGTAGTTTTTCTTATAGTTTTCAGCTTCTCTTTTTAAAATCCTTTCAGGATATATTCTACCATTTCTATTTGGTGTATTATATTTTTGTAACACCGCATAGAATTCAAATGGTTTTGAATAATCTTTGAAATCTCTACTCTCTTGTAAAAATTTTGAGTTATTGAATTCTGTGGGAGACACGTATCCCGCATCCATTTCAATAAGAATTCCTCTACCTGACTCTCTTGGTCCTAATATTTTGTAATTTTGCATTTTATCTTTTATTAGATAAATATTAAATACTTTCTATTTTACTGACAGTATTTAATTTATCCTTCTTGGTAAGATAAAATTTAAAATATTTCGAACCTTTGAAACAATCTTTTTCTAATGTGGATATTATATTTTTTAACTCATTTTTTAAATCTGTAGATTTGAATTCGACATTAACTTTCATGAAGAAAGTAATTTCTAAATTCATAAAAGACCTTTTTTTGACGGATATCCCACTTGTTCTTAAATCTAAATCAACAATAAATTTATCATTAAAAAGATTTTGATTTAATATTTCGGTTAAAGTTGATTTGATGTTTTTATTCAAGATTGACACGGGTCTTGCCCAATCCATTTCTAATCCTTTTGGTTCAACCCATGATTGAATATTTAAGTATATTGACTTTAAATTTTTTGAGTCCACAGTTCCATACGAACACTTAATTTGTTTGTAACCTTTAATTACACAACTTTTTCCTTTTTTCATTTACAAATTTTTCATATCTTCGTTTATTTATATTTAATAATAATTAAGTTAAACATATTTGTCAAAAAAATGCTAATTATACCTATCAAAAACAACGAACTTGAAAGGGCTTTGAAAAACTTCAAACATAAAGTTGTTAAAACTCAATTGATAAAAAATTTACAAGAAAGAAAATACCACAAAAAAAAATCTGACACAAAACGTCAGATTTTAAAGAATGCTATTTATAAGAATTTAAAAAATAATGAATTATAAATTTTGAGTTAAACTCAATAATTTAATATATTCTTTTTTTGAAGGTTGTACTTTAGAAATTCTTTCTTTTGTTTCAATTAAAACTTTTTTCAAATCTTCATCCGATTCAGAAATTAAAGTATCAATTTTGTTAATTGCACTTTCTTTTAAATTATTAAAATTTGTTTTTAAATTTTCATCTTTTGATGTCAAAATTTCTTTAACTTGTTTTTTTTCTGATTCTGAAAGATTCTCTAAATATTTTTCAGCGGTTGAATTAGCAATTTTTACTATTGAACTTATTGGGACTTTTGGAGTTTTGTTTTCAACTATAGTTTTAGTTTTAGTTAAACTCTCAACAATCTTTTTCTTAGCAATTGATTTTTTTTCAGGTTTAATCAAATCACCATACAATAAATCATCAATAGTTTCATATTTGTTTTCAAGGACAATGTCTTTAGTCCAACTTTTAATAAAATTGACAATTTCTTCAGAAAGTTTAATTTTATTAAATTCTACAGATAAATCGTCAATCAAGTATTTTGACGTTTCTTTATCTAACCCTTTGTTTTCATTAAGGTTGTCGTAGATTGACATCATTTTACAAAAATCTTTATTTTTCAAAAGTTTTTTATTGAAATAATACATGTCTGTTTTTAGTGAATCTTTTTTGAATGATTCAACTAATTTATTTTCAACTAATGTTTTTATTACTCCGAATCTCATTTTATAATTTTTATTATAAATATCAACCTTTAAGTAGTTTATCTAATTGATTACCAATTTCACCTAAAGATTCTTGTACTCGTCCTAAATCAAGTATTTCATCTTCATTTAACATTCCTGAATTTTCTAATAAAATATTCAATTCATCATTTCTGTCATTTATACCTTCAGGTACAGTTGCGGGAGCTTCAGGTGCCGGAGCTTCTTCTGCCGGTGGTGCCGGAGTTTCTGATGCTCCACCAAATCCACCCATTCCTGAATCAGATGGAGGTGCTCCTCCTGATTCAGAGGGTGTACCCGCAGGTTCACTTTCTTTTTTACCATACAATTTATCTAAATTGTCAAATAAACCTGTATGTGTAATAACTTCAGCGGTTTTCTTTAATTCTTCACCAACAGCTCTTTCAATACGTTGTTGTTGTAAATCAAGTTTAATTTCTTCATCAGAAAATCCAAGAATATGTTTTTTAGCCCAAGATATTGACACTGGAGCAATTCCACTACCAGGGTCAGCAACCAAATCTTTATACAACAATACTTTTTCTTTCCATACGTCAATTTTCATCAAGTCAGCTTGAGTTGATGGATTTGTCATACTTAATTGGAAGTTTGAAATTTCGTCTTCAAACCCTAATATAAAAAGATGGATAATTGCAATTTTGTTTAATTCTGAAATCATATTCTTTTGAATACGATTGATAGTACGAGCGAAACGAATGTCCTGTAATGATAAATTTTTACCGTCACCAACTGTTTCTTCAAATCCTAAAAACGCTTTAGGAACACGAAGAGCGGTTAATAATTTCTTTTGAATATATTCTATATCCGCAATTTCAGATAAATTTTGAGCTCCTGGTAATGTCTCAATAGGCATTGTTTGTGATACATCTCTGACAGGGACGAAATAATCTTGGTCAACCGCCATTTGATTAAATCTCATGTCCACATTACCTGTTTTAGAATCAACAGTTTGACTTCTTTTAAATTTATTAGCAAATCTTTGGATATATGGTTCGACATCCGCATCATCCATGTTACCTACAAACACCTTAAACACACGTCTTTCAGGTGCCCTTGATGTTCTATAAATTAACATAGCATCTTCAGACAATAATAACTGTTTCCATATTCGTCTCGCTTTTTCTAACATAGAAGTTCCATAAGGTAATCTTCTATCATCACCAAGTAACCTGAAGTGTGCAATCTCCCAAGTGTTAAACTCTAAATCTTTTTGTTTCCATTTGAATTTTAGATGTTTTTTTTCAGGATTTGTTGTTGAGTCAGTTGAATGTGACCCCATACCAGCTTCTAATCTTTCAATTTCAATAATTGGAAGTTGCATACACCCAACAACACCTTTTTCAGGGTCCAATTTAATATATACAAAGTTATCACCATACTTACATGTGTTTCTTGTCCACATTGGTAAGTTAGTGTTAATATCTAATGCGTTATTAAACAAATCACCCAAGATTGATTTTATTCTTGATGATTCGGAATAAATCTGAAGCATGTATCCATCTTGATTTATTGTAGTAGATTCTTCAGCGTATATATCTAAAGCCGCACCTATTTCAGGTGTGAATTCCATTGACTCGTAATCATAAAATGAAGCTAAACGTGTTGGTTCATAATAAACCGCCTGAGTATAAAGATTGTTTTCAATCCTACCCCATTGATTTGCCAAATAATATGTTTGTTGAGCTTGAAGTTTTTCCCTATCATACTCTGATTTAGAAGTAGTTTTAAGAAGCTCTTGTTTGTCGTATTTGTATGTAGGGTAATCCTGACCCAATAAAGAGTTGGGTCCGAAGGCTTGTGATAACCTTTGCCATACTGTTAGTTTATTTTCACTCATATCTAAAGTATAAAGTTATTAAATAACATATTAAATGTTATTTATTAGGTTTTTTATCACCAACAGGTAATTTAACGGTTTGAATACCTTGTCCTGAAACTATAGTTCTAGTTCCTGAGTTTATTACTGCTGCTTTTTTTCTTTTTGTGTATCCCATAGTTTTATCTCCTTCCTCCGAATAACCATAAATAGTTTTCGTAGTCACTTTTTGTTGCTTCACGTTTTATGTTTTCTTGTTGTTGTGGTATAACAGGGTCTAAAAATTGTTTTCTATTAAACTCATTTGTGTTAACAGACCAAGAATTTATCATTGCCTTAGTTTGGTTAGTTACCTTATTAAGTTGTGTAAATGAATTTTCACCAACAAAAAGAGCCATTGCTACGGACATAATTAAGTCATCATGTTGACCCTTTTGATGGTCAGGTCTTCCATTCATATAAACAAAAGTATTCATTTCATTAAGTAATCGACTAGAATAAATTTTAAAACCGTGTCTTAAATATTCTTCAAAAGTTGCAATAATTTGAACACGTTTAGCATTAAAGTTTATTCCTGGTATTTTTTCTGTTGCCTTTGGGTCATATTTCCATTTGTTAGAAATGTCCACACCGTCAACATATAAATTTTTATAACCCAACTCCCTCATTCGTAAAGCCGTTGTCACACCCATACCACCAGTAATATCAATTACCGCAAATGCGTTATACATATTACCCCATTTAAAACATATTTCAGCCAAAGTATCAGGAGGGAGTTTACCAACGTATTCAGCAACTTGTTCCCTCGAATCAAAATCGACAATTTGGAAAGTGGAAAAATCCTCACTGTCACCACGTGACACATCAATACCCATGATATATTTTTTTCCAAGTTCAGCTTCTTTCCATATCCAAAGACCTCCACCCATCATTTTGGCCTGAGGTTCTTTTACCATATTAGTTCTTAAATTTTCTAAAAGATTAGAATCAAATACGTTATCACCTGAACCAAGAAAGGCACACTCTAATTCCTGATTAACTTTACGTTTGTCGTATTTTAATTTCTTAACCATGGACTCATACCAAGATGACGTTGGTTTATATCCTTGATTAATTAATTCTTTAATTTCTTCGTAGTTTTTTTCTTTTTCTTTAAAATCAACAATTTGTACACTTTGGTATTCATTACGATTTAAATAATAATGAATAATATCTTTTACATTTACTAACTGTAAATCTTTAGCGTATCTTGGGTCTTTCCACCAAACCATTTCGGAAATTTTAAATTCATTCATTCCCTTTAATGCTTGGTCATAAATTTCGTAATAGATTGGGTCATATCCGTTAGGTGTTGATACAACTATTACCTTACCACCTGTGGATAAGGACGCCATACAAGCCGCCCAAAAATCATCGTCAGCATCGATATACGCAGCCTCGTCAAATATTAGTATTGTTGGTGTATAACCACGAAGAGCATCTTTAGATGTCGCTACCGCCTTAACTTCACATCCGTTAGTTAACTTAAAGTGTCTTTGTGAATTCTTTTCAGCTGAAAAACCAACACCAACCCAATTAGGCCATTGTTCTGTAAATCCTCGAATTTTATTAGCAACTTCAACTGCCGTATCTAATTTATTGGCAATAACCAATATCTTTTCAGGACTGTTTTTTTTAGCGAAAACAAGTTTCTTAGATGACCACGCAGCAGTTACTGTGGATACACCAGCTTGTCTATACTTTAAAGCAATGTTTTCATTATAATTTTCAAAATCCTCAACTAAACTTACTTGGTCAGGGAATAATTCTAAAGGGACATACTTTTGAACAGTGTTGTCATATGTCTGTAAATAAGTTTTAAGAGCGTATGGTGTCGATTTCATACACTTGGCATACTCCATTAAAACTGCTTCTTTTGATAAACTCATATACTATAAATATAAAATTTATCTTAAAATAGAAAACCCTTCATTTCTGAAGGGTTTATTTAATTTTTTATCCTATTCCTAATCCTTTTAGGAAGTCATCAAAATCTTCATCGTCATCGTCATCCTCATCATCTTCATACTGTTTCATAGTATCTTCATACTCATAACCTTTCAGTTCTTCGATGATTTCATCAACCATATCTTTCACCATTTTCTTTCCTTTTGGTGAACCCGATAAGATTTCACGAGCCATCGCGAAGAAATCTTCAGGTGTTAGTTCAGCAAACTTAACAATGAAGTATTGTTGTAGATTTCTTTTGTCATCATCAAACAACTCATCAGGGTAAGCTTCACGAAACTTTTGCCAAATAACTGGACCTAATCTCATATCCCAAATTTCACCAACAATAGTGTCTTGTGATTTGATAACCGCTTCTTGTCTTCTTTTATCTTTTGGAAGTCCGTAAGTCCCAGCAATTTCCATAACACCCTTAGCAAGTTCATGAATAAGGATTGGTAAATTAACACCACGAGCTTTTACAGTTGGAGGGTCAGTTTTAGCATCTAATTCAGACATACCATAAGTAGATTCTTCATTACCTGCCATACCTTGAACCATTGAGTCAGGCATTAACCAATAAAGTGAATCTGCAAATGACATAAAGACACCATACATATTCAACAATCTTGGGTTGATTGCGTTTAACTCTCTGTTTAATAATTCAAACATATAAGAAGATTGTTTAGCCGCTCCCTGAATAAGTGAGTTAATAAATCTTCTTTTTGCCTTTTCTAAATCAAACTTTTCAAAAGAATCCATGAAATCTTCAATTTGTTCTTGTTCTTCTTCAGAACCAAACATATCTTCAATTTCTTCTTCTGAAGGTTCTTCGCCTTGTTTAACTAATTTACTTGAGTCAATATCATTTGGTTTAACCAACTGAACATCATATTGTAACGCTCCTTCAGGAATACCAAATTCTTTTTGAACTACCTCAATAGCAAGTTCTTCAAGATATTCTTTGTTTTCAGCTTCAATCTGAGCAATCTCCTGCATGGCGTTCATCACCATCATTTGAAGTCTCATTAACGAATTTTGTGATGTTACATCCTCAACACCTGTGTATCTTTTTAATCTATTGATAACCTCTTTAAATCTTTGTGAAGCGACAAGCTCTTCAAAATTTGACGGTTTATCCGGTCCTTCAGGTGTAATTTCAGGAAATGCCTTACTACCTGAATGTGGTGTTTCCCCTTTTTCAATTTTAGATTGAATATCGGGAGACATTCTTTCAGGTCCTTCATATCCGATTGGAGCTTCGTACAATCTTGATTTTAATCTATTTACAAGTTTTTCTTTACTCATCTTATTCACCTTTTAATTTAATATTCATATTGTCAAAACTCAAATATTGTGGTAACTCACCTTTTGGTCTTGGGTCTGTGTCAGGGGCTGGTTGGAAAGGACTTCTTCTTGTAGGTGTAGTTGTCTTTTCCTTTTCTTTTGTTTTCTCTTTTTCTTTTGTTCCAGCACCTTTTGGTCTTGGTTCCGATTCAGGAGCAGGTTTGAAGGGACTCCTTCTTGTAGGAGTAGTTGTTTTTTCCTTTTCCTTTGTTCTTTCTTTTTCTTTAGTTTGTGATTCTAAAATACTTTTAATCAAATCTTTTTTTGTCATAGATGGTCTTAAATTTTCTTCAATAATATATCTCATTTTTTGTTCCAAGATTACTTCATATGGATTTTTACCTTCTTTTAATGACTCTTTGACACCAAGAACACATTTTTCAAATTTCTTCTTTTCATCTTTAGTATAATCTTCTTTTTTCTTACCAACCAAATCTAATGAAGAAGTGCAAATTGCCCAAGGATTTTTTTCAACTTTTTTCTTATTAGTTTTTTTACCCTCTTTCATTTCCGTTTCCATTGGAGTTGCTGTAACTGTATTATCAGGATTTTTCTTTATCGCGTATCCTTTATCACTCGGTGGTAAAGCACCTCCCTTATCCCCGACTTTATAAGATTGTTTCGGAGGTAATGGTGTAACTTGCTCTTTAGTTTCTGATTTACCTTTTGTCATCATTCTACCAATAGGTTTATCAATTCCCACGAAACCAATAGCATTAACCATCTCATGTAATTTTTTAATTTGACTCTCAGACATTTTTGATAGAATAGTTTTACTAAACCCTGTCTTAAGAATTTCTTGAATTTGTTTTTTTGTTACCATTTTCTTCGAACTCTTTATAATATTCGAGAATAATATCTTTCTCGTATAGTTTATCTTTTACTTCCTGTTCAGTCATTCCAAAATGGAATACTAATCTTTCATCTTTATCACTATCCTTTTCCCAAGCCAACGCAATTACGTTGTCAACCGCATCTTTCATACAAAAAAAATCGGAGTTTTGAATGAGCTCCATATCTATTCCGTCTCTATTCAATACTCCAACCTTTTTAATTTCTTCTGTATCAGGTGGTGTTGGGTTTCCGTTAGCAGGATTTGTATCCCAATCATCACCAAATACATCAGTAGTTTCAGAGAAAATAAACTCGTATGTTTTGTTTCCTCTATAGTTTGCACCTAGTCCGTTAACAAAAACTAAAAAACTCATAGGATATTACCTTTTGGGGATACCTTAAGTTGTTTGTTTTTATTTTCAAAAACTAAATTACCTTTATTTGTTTTTCCAACAAAACTAATGTTTGGGAAATTTTCTACAATTTTCTTAGCGATTTTTGCCTGTGACGTACTTTCACTTAATCTTTGAATTTCTGAAAAATATCTATTTTTCTTTTCTTCAGTAACTAACTTTTGTGATTGTTTTTTTTCAGAAATGAATTTTTTTTCATTTTCATTAACAACAACATATTTTTTCAAAACTTTTTCAATTGTTGATTCTTTGAAAATACTATCTAAAGCCGATTTTACATAATCTTCTTCTTTAAACTCCATTTCATCCATCCATCCTTCAGCCATCTCACCTTCAGGTTCCGCAACCGGTTGTTCTTCCGAACCTAAATCAATTTCAGTATCTTCAACATCAGTTTCTTCTGAACCCATATCTTCCATTCCATAATCTGATTCTTCTTCACCTTCAAATCTTGTTAAAATTTCTTCTTTATCTTCATCATCCAATGAGTTTAAATCTAATGCCGATAAAATAGAATTAATAACGTACTTTACATCTTTACTTGAAAGTTCTTCTTCACCTGAATAATCTCTAATTTTTTGAGCTAACTTTCCTGTTAGTTTTTGAATTGATTTAAAAGTAGAAGGTTCTTCACCACCCATTTCGGTGTCATCTGATTCAGTATCAGGTAAATCCATACCCATATCATCACCTTCAGGTTCTGCAGGAAGTTCGTCACTTGGAGCAGGTAATGGTAAATCTTCACTTGGAGATGGTGATGGTTCAGGTGTTGGTACATCAGCAGGTTCCTCAGCCGGAGCTTCCGCTTGTGGTTGTGGAGTTTTTAACATGTATTTTTTATCTTCAGTGAATAAAGAAATACCTTCACTAATACCATTAACTCTATTAATTTCACCAGCCATCAAATTTAACTTTCTCATAGCTGCAGAGTAAGAAGAAAAATGTTTTCTATTTTTAATAGGGTCAATGTAATCTGATGTAGATTCACTAATTTGTTTTTTAATGATGTAACCCAAACGTTCCTTTGCGATTTCGTAAGTGTTACCGTCAGCTAAAGTTACTCTGTAATCAACAGATGACGTTTCATTAATAGAATTAGGTATATGCTCATTGTAACGAGCTATTTCCATTATTCTTTGTAGTTTGTCCATTCCTTGTAGTTTTTCACTACCAATTGGTTTTAATTTACTCATTTTTTTAACTATTTAATCCATTGAAACCGCCCAATGTAACGGCATTTAGTTGTACAACAGTGTCCCCAGAAATTGTTCCACCTCCATAAATTGGATGAGGTTGTGCTGTAGAAATACAAGATTCACAATCAGTACCACCAGTAGTGTTATTAATTATCTTGTAAACATAGGTTCCTGAAGAATACTGCGCCATAATATTATTTTTTCTTTATAAATATAAGGAAAATTAAGATTTTTTTAGATTAAGTAAAAAATCTATCTTTTCTTCCATTAATGACAGCTCTTTATCTAAAAGTTTGTTTTCTAAATTGAATAATTTATCCAAATAATCACTTCTTCTTAAGTATTTGAAAACTAAATTTTCATAAGAATATTCACCTTCTTTTTTTAGACCCGAACTTCTATATTTTTTTAATTTCTCTTTAAATTTTTTAATATATTCTCGAGCTTCGTCGATTTCTTGAGCACTTGCGTTTTCAATCACAGTGTCAATTTGGGATTTCCAATGGTCAATTTTTGACTTTAGAATTTTCGTATCAATTTTAGCATCTTCTTTTTCAGGTTTAACATCCCACTTATCATATAATACAGAATAGACACCTGAACTAAAATGTGCCTCAGATGCGTTTTGAATATAAAGTTCTACTTCGTAACCAAAAATCTTAATATCATGATTTGTATTAAAAATTGTTTTTTTAACTTTAAACAATTCTTCATACAACGGTAATTCAGTGTCGGAAAACTGAATAAAATCACAAACTACGTGTAAATCAATATCTGAATATTCAGACCAATTATAATTGGCTAAGGAACCTGTAAAAATTACATCTTCGATTAAAAGAGGGACTCCAATAAAATCAATAAATTCATTAGCAGTTTGTAAAAGTTTTTCACGAACTTCTTCACGTAGATTTTGATTTTCATCCCAAATCCTTGGGTTGAGTTCATCTTTAGAAAAAAAACTTTGGATTATATTATTATCTTTCACAAATAATAAATATCCTGTTTTTATAACTTTTTGTATTTGTAAGTTTTTGCAATGTTTTTACTGAAAAAACTTCCTTGTGATTCCGCCATTCTAAATCTTGTATAAACTTCATGAGGTACCCCTTCATATTCGTATTGACCCCCGTTTTTGAAATCTACAATTAATTTTTTTGTTTCAGTGTTGAAGTCAGTTTTAGTAATATTTGACGACTCAATTTCACAAATAATATTAGTTCCTTTGATTGTTTCTTTTAAAATTGCCATAACTTTTTTTATAATCATAAGAATATTTGATGTAAGTTTGTAGTTGAATTTAAGAAGAAAATAAATTAATCTTATAAAAAATCATTTTATGACAGATTCAGTTGACGAAGGTGGTAAATTACCAAAGAAAGTGGATACAAACTCATCCACACCAGTATTAGACAATTTTAGTAGGGATTTGATTAAACTTGCCGAACAAGGTAAGTTAGACCCTGTTGTTGGTCGTGAAAAAGAAATTTTACGTATCGCACAAATTCTTTCACGTAGAAAGAAAAATAACCCAATTATCATAGGTGAACCAGGTTGTGGTAAAACTGCAATTGTTGAAGGTTTGGCAATGAAGATACTTGAAGGGGATTGTCCAAGAAACTTAATTGATAAACGTATTTTGACTTTAGAACTCAATTCAGTTGTTGCTGGTACAAAATATCGTGGACAATTTGAAGAGCGTTTGAAAGTTATTTTAGAAGAACTCCAAGCTAATCCTAATGTAATTGTCTTCATTGATGAAATTCATACGTTGGTTGGAGCGGGTAACGCATCAGGTTCAATGGATGCGTCTAACATTTTAAAACCAGCACTTTCCCGTGGTGAAATCCAATGTATCGGAGCTACCACATTAGACGAGTATAAAAAACAAATTGAAAAGGATGGGGCGTTAGACAGACGTTTTCAAAAAGTAATTGTTAGTCCATCAACAAAAGAAGAAACTTTTCAAATTCTTAAAAATGTTAAGGACAAATATGAAAATTACCACAAAGTAGAATATTCTGATGAAATTTTACAAATTTGTGTTGATTTGGCTGAACGATATATTACAGACCGAGAGTTTCCTGATAAAGCATTTGATATTTTAGATGAAGTGGGGGCAAGAGCTCAAGTTGATGTTAAAAATCCTGAAATAATTGAGGAATTAAAACGTCAAGCAACTGAAATCAAACAACAAAAATTACTTGTAGTTAAAAAACAAAACTATGAGGAAGCGGCAAATCTTCGTGATAAAGAAAAGAAAGTTTTGTCACAACTAGAAATCGAAAAGAAAAAATTTGAAGAAACGTTGTTGGAAAATAGAAAGCCAATATCGGAAGATTTGGTTTATGAAGTTGTTTCAACAATGACTAAAATTCCTTTAACAAAACTTTCATTAGACGATAAAAACGCTTTGATTAATTTAGAAGAAGAATTAAATAAATCAGTTGTTGGTCAACAAGCCGCAATATCAAAAATTTCAAAGTCAATTCGTAGAAATAGATTAGGTATTAAAGACCCAAATAAACCAATTGGTTCATTTATTTTCCTTGGTTCAACAGGTGTTGGTAAGACATTATTAGCAAAAGAATTGGCAAACCAAATTTTTGGTAGTGAAGAAAACCTAATTCGTGTAGACATGTCAGAGTTCCAAGAAAAACACACAGTATCACGTTTGATTGGTTCACCTCCAGGTTATGTTGGTTACGATGAAGGCGGACAACTTACAGAACAAGTTAAAACAAAACCTTATTCTGTTGTATTGTTCGACGAAGTTGAAAAGGCTCATAAAGACATATTCTCAGCATTACTCCAACTTCTTGACGAAGGTTATATGACAGATAGTTTCGGAAGAAAAATTAATTTTAAAAACTGTTTGATTATCATGACTTCTAACTTGGGTGTGAAAAAGTTACAGGAGTTTGGGATGGGTATTGGATTTAGTAAAACAAACAATGTTTATGCTAATGAAGAATTGAAGAAAACAATGCTTAACAAAGAATTGAAGAATCACTTCGCACCTGAATTTATCAATCGTTTGGATGAAGTAATAGTATTCAATACTTTACAAAATGATGATATCCAAAAGATTGTTTCGGTTGAAATTAATAAACTTAAATCACGTTTGGTTGGGTTAGGTTATAATATTAACTTTGGTCAGTCAGTAATTGACTTTGTTTCAAAAGTTGGATTTGATGAAGTGTATGGAGCACGTCCACTAAAAAGAGCCATCCAAGAAAAGATTGAAGATTTTATTTCAGATGAAGTTCTACGTGGAAAAATAACAACAGATAAATTTTACAATTTAGAAATTGTCGAAGAAGAAGTTGTTTTAACTGAAACAGAACCTGAACCGCAGGAAACACCAAAACCAAAAAGAGCGAGAAAGAAAAAGGGGGAATAAACCCCCTTTTTTTTATTGTTAAAAATTAAACATTTGTGAATTGTGTATGAATTGGTATTTCCGATTACCAAGTTCTTCAATCATCTTTTTACCTGTATTCATACCAGCGAAAACTTCATGAACAACAACGTATTCATTTGGGGTGTGGTAGTTATGGTACCCAATTGAAAAGTTGATACAAGAAAAATCAAACTTCTTGCGTAACTGCCAAACATCAGTGTAAGGGTGTTGCATGTATTTTGGTTCTGACAACATACCTTCAGAAAGAACTTTCTTAGCCTTTGTTTCAAATTCAGAGTCCGTTTCAAATACTTTCACACCATAACAATATTCAGTTACCATGTAGTCGTGTGGAGCATCAAACTGAATGGCGTAACCTACATTACTGAAGAATTCTCTATCAGCTTCTTTTGAACCTAAACAACCAACTTCTTCTGAAACAAAGAGAGCAACTTTGATTTTATCAAATACTTCCAACAACTGAAGACAAGCAAAAACACCGCATTTATCATCCCCACCAATACCTGTTGGTTCACCTAAATCATTATATGCCTTTAGTGATAAACTAAGATTGCGTTTTGAGTCGTAAAGTTGTTCTTCACGGATATTGATAGTGTCAATCTTGTGGACAGTATCGGTGTGAGCCACAATACAAGGGTAGGATTCACCTTCATCAAGTACACCCTTGGTGACATAGACATTCCCAAAGTCGTCAACTTGAAAGTTGTGTTTTTTTTCGGTTAGATATTCAACCAAAAATTCAATCATCAAATCTTCTTTGAATGATTTTGTAGGTATTGACAATACCTTTTTTAAGAAATCAACATTTTCTATCATAGCTCATAAAGATAAGCTATTTTTTTATTAAAACAATTCAGGATGATATAAAAAGTTCAAGAAATTTTCATAATCCAAGAATTCATTGGTGGTAGGTCCATCCTGTCTTTGAACGTGTATTTTTCCATCTTTAATACCGACTATCTTGAATCTGTCGTCTGATTCTTCTCCGAATGATTTTTGTTTTGGAAACTCATACCACCTGTTAAATTTGTTATATTTTAACTTTGATAATTTTTCATATAAATCAGCATTTTTCTTATATTTTTCAAAATTATCACCTTCCTCAATTTTATTCAATATTTTATCCAACTGTCTACCTATCCCACGGTTATATCCTTCATCATCAAAGTTTTTACTATCATAAAATGAATAATAATCTTCAAACAAATCCTCGTCAAATTGTAAATCATTTTGTTCAATAATAGTTTTAAGAACTTCTGTTAAAGTACCATCCTCACCAACACCTGACTTATCCCACAACGAAATTAAGGTTGAAACTGTTGTCATATAAACTGACCCACACCTTTTTTCAATTATTCCAAAATTCATAAGTTTACCACAAAACCTTTCTTTAACATATTGTTTCATTCCCTCAACCAAAGCACTGTCATAATAATCGGTATATTCATAAATTATTCCGTCTATTTCGTCATCAAACTCTTGTCTTAAAAAATTAGATATTTCAACAATATTTTCACCACTAGCATCTCTTAAATCACTATCAGATAATTCAGGTCGTAGAAAAGTCAAAATCTCTTTAACCTTACCCAAATTTTCGTCGTTGAAAAACTGAAGTCCGTATCCTTCGTCCCAATCATTATCAACAGTATATGAATCAATAAATATATGACCACCATAATAACCACTATTGCTAAACGCAACATTAATTAAATAGGTATTATTATACCCATCATCAGGGATGAAAAGTTTAATATAATCTTCATAATCAAAATTCAAATAAACCAACGACTTACCAAGATTTTTTTCATTTACCCTTGTAACACGAACAATACCTTCTGAATCAAAAAAATTAACACGATTAGCCGTAGTCTCTCCATTGGCAAATTCTACTAATGTTTCGTATAATACACTCATTAAACTTTTTTTTATAAATACTTGGTTAAAGAAGAATATATTTATATCTTTGTAACATAGTTCTTTGAAGATATGGGGATGTTTTTGGATTTGACAGGTATGAATCTGTCATAAAACGCACGTCGGGGCTAAACTAACCCTGTAAAACTGGTTTAAAACACAAACGGCAACACAATTGCAAAACTTTCTACACTCGG